>Ga0315290_10001005_pt1 | contig 19271 bp, 18 predicted proteins | sample YL17G12_0_MG_FD_203627 | JGI IMG/M metagenome (GOLD analysis project Ga0315290, IMG submission 203627) | Sediment microbial communities from Yellowstone Lake, YNP, Wyoming, USA - YL17G12_0 | ecosystem: Environmental > Aquatic > Freshwater > Lake > Sediment | place: USA: Wyoming | collected... | reverse complement strand
CGGCCTGCAGGGCCACCGAGTCGTAGCCCTGCACAAGCGGGTACAGGAATTCATGGATGGCGATCGCCTGGCCAGACTTGTAACGCTTCGAGAAATCGTCGCGCTCGAGCATGCGGGCCACGGTGTGCTTCGCCGCAAGCTGGATCATGCCCGCCGCACCCATCGCGTTCATCCAGGTCGAGTTGAACTCCACGCGGGTGAGCGCCGGATCCAGGATCTTGAAGATCTGTGCCTGATACGTCTCCGCGTTCGCCTTGATCTCACCGGGCGTCAGGGGCGGCCGGGTGGCATTGCGCCCGGTCGGGTCGCCGATGAGTCCCGTGAAATCGCCGATCAGGAAGATAACCTCGTGGCCGAGCCGCTGGAACATGGCCATCCGGTTGATCAGCACCGTATGGCCGAGGTGCAGGTCCGGCGCCGTCGGGTCGAAACCCGCCTTGACCCGGAGCGGCTTGCCGCGGGCCAGCTTTTTCAGCAGATCGGCTTCCAACAGTACCTCGGAAGCGCCGCGGCGCAGTTCGGCCAGTTGTTGGTCAGCAGGCAACATCGATCGGCACGCTCCGGGCGTTATCGCAGTGCAAGGCGCGGGACTGTAGGGGTTGCCGGCGGTGCAGGCAACGCCGCGGACAAGGTGAGGGCCGTCACAATCCGTACATCTCTTTCGCAAGACTCTGAGCAAGTTGAGAAAAATGCCTGCCAGACCGTTGACTCGTAGCGTCCGCGCAACTACTTTACGCGCCATTGCTCAATGGGAGTGACCATTGCAACTGCCTGATTTTTCAATGTCCGCGCGCGAGCAAGCATCCGACCGGAACGCCGGATCCGCGCGCAGCCGCTGGCTGGCCGGGACCAGCCTGCCGTTGGTTGCCGCCGTGGCTGGCATCCTTGCGCTCGCCGCCTGGCCACGCCAGGAAGCACCGACGTCGGTCGACCTGACGGCGCTCGTCGCCTCGCAGTCGGCGGCGCCCACGACCGCCACGGCCACCGACGAAGACTTCCCAGCGAACGTCGAATACACGGTTCAGCGCAATGACACGCTCGACCAGATCTTCCGTTCCGTCGGTATCGACATGGCGGCGCTCGCCGAGCTGCGCCAGCGTCCCGAAGTCCGCCGCGCGCTCGATATCGTGCGGCCGGGCGACATCATCACGTTCACTCACGTCGACGGCGCGCTGCAGTCGCTGAACCGCCAGATCAGCAACACGCTGACGCTGTCGGTCGCGCGCTCGGACGACGGCTTTGCCGTGAACTACGTCGAGAACCCGCTCGAGACCGAGATCGTCGGCCGCCGCGCGCGGATTTCATCGTCGCTGTTCGCGGCAGGCCAGGAAGCCGGCATGTCGGCCGAAACGATCATGACGCTCGCCAACCAGATCTTCGGCTGGGACATCGACTTCGCGCTCGACCTGCGCGCAGGCGACGAATTCAGCGTGCTGTACGAGCAGAAATTCCAGGACGGCGAATACGTGAACGACGGACGAGTGCTCGCAGCCGAGTTCGTCAACCAGGGCAAGACGCATCGCGCCGTGTGGTTCCAGTCGCAGGACGGCGACATGCAGGGTTACTTCACGCCCGAGGGCAAGGGCATGCGCAAGGCCTTCCTGCGCGCGCCGCTCGATTTCACGCGCGTCAGCTCAGTGTTCAACCCCCACCGCGTGCATCCGATCAGCGGCGTCATCCGCGCGCACAAAGGCGTCGATTACGCGGCGCCGACGGGCACGCCGATCTGGGCCGCCGGCGACGGACGCATCAATTTCGCCGGCCGCAAGGGCGGCTACGGCAACGTCGTGATGATCGATCACGGCAAGGGCATCAGCACGGTCTACGGCCACATGTCGCGCTTCGGCAAGTCCGCGCGCGTCGGTCGCGCCGTGAAGCAGGGCGACATCATCGGTTACGTCGGCATGACCGGCGCGGCCACGGGCCCGCACCTGCACTACGAATACCGGATCAAGGGCGTGCACAAGAACCCGGCCACGATCCCGCTGCCGCGCACGGAGATTCCGTCGAGTTACCTGGCGGAGTTCCGCAGCCAGAGCGAATCCGAGCTCGTGAAACTGCAGCTCACCAGCGGCCAGGGCGGCATCGCCCAGGTCGCGAGCCGCTGAACAAGCCGCTGATCAGGCAGGCAACTTGAGCTTGAAGCCGGCGGCCTCGAGGTAACCGGCTTCCTGTTCGAGATCGATTGCGGTGAGCGGATGCTCGTCGAACCATCCGCGCGGAAACGTCAGTTCCACGCTTCTTGCCTTCGCGGCCAACCGGATGTCGGGCAGCGAACGCGGCCCGCGCCCGCGGTGCAGCAGCACCGCGAGCCGCAACAGCACGATCAGGTACAGCGCCTTCAGGTGCCATGGCGGCATCAGGTCGTCGAGTCCGGCCAGCAGCAGTTTGCGCCGGTGGCCACCGACGATGGCCGCGAGCAGCTGCTGCTCGTGGCTGGGAAAGCCGGGCAGGTCCGCATGCTGCAGCAGGTAGGCGCCGTGCCGCTGGTACTGCGAATGCGCGATGTCGAGCCCGACTTCGTGCAGGCGCGCCGCCCAGCCGAGCATCGGTTCGGCGAGCGGATCGTCCAGGCCCCAGTCGTCACGCACCTGTCGCAGGAAGCCGAGCGCTGTCGCCTCGATGCGATCCGCCTGCGCGGTCTCGACGTGGAAGCGCCCTTCCATCGCCCGCACGCTGCGCACGCGCGCGTCTTCGTCGGTGAGGCGTCCGAGCAGGTCGTACAGCAACCCTTCACGCAGCGCGCCGTCTGCAATCCGCATCGTTTCGATGCCGAGCCGATCGAACACTTCGAGCAGGATGGCGAGGCCGCCTGGCAGCACCTCCTGCCGTTCGGGCGACAGTCCCGGCAATTTGAGACGCGAGGCCTGGCCGGCGCGCAACGTTTCCTGCAGCAGCCACTCGAGACCCGCCCGGTCGACATGCGCTGCCGCCGGCTCACGCGCCTGCAGCGTGTCGGCCACCGCGCGCAGCGTGCCGGAGGCGCCATACGCGATGTCCCACTCGGAACGCTTGAAGCGATTGATGACCGGCTCGAGTTCGAGGTGCGCGGCCGTGCGTGCGCGCTTCATGCGTTTTTCGGTGATCTCGCCGTCGGGAAAAAAGCGCGCGCTCAAGCTGACGCAACCCATGTACAGGCTCTCGAGTCGCTTGGCCGAGAGGCCCTCGCCGATGATGAGTTCGGTGCTGCCGCCGCCGACGTCGACGACGAGGCGATGACCGCCTTCGTTCGGCGTCGTGTGCGCGACGCCGAGATGGATCAGGCGCGCCTCTTCGACGCCTGAGATGATTTCGATGGGGTGACCCAGTGCGTCGCGGGCCCGCTCGAGAAACACCCCGCGACGCTTGGCCTTGCGCAGGGTGTTGGTGCCGACGACGCGAACGCTCTCGGCGCGCATGTCGCGCAGGCGCTGGCCGAAACGCTCGAGGCATTGCAGCGCGCGCTGCGTCGATTCGCGGCTGAGGCGACCATGTTCGTCGAGGCCCGCGGCGAGACGAACCATCTCGCGCAGGCGGTCGAGCACGATGAGCTGCCCGTGGTTGTAACGGGCGACGATCATGTGAAAGCTGTTCGAGCCGAGATCCACCGCCGCGAGGACGTCCGGGACCCGGTGCGGCACGACGGCGGTTCAGTTCATCAGGTGGAGAAGGACGAACCGCACCCGCAGGTGGTCTGTGCGTTCGGATTGCGGATCACGAACTGCGCGCCTTCGAGGTCTTCGCGATAGTCGATTTCGGCGCCCGTCAGGTACTGGAAACTCATCGGGTCGACGAGCAGGCGCACACCCTGGTTCTCGACGCAGGTATCGCCGTCTTCCTCGTTTTCGTCGAACGTGAATCCGTACTGGAAGCCGGAGCAGCCGCCGCCGGAGACGAACACCCGCAGCTTGAGGTTGGGGTTGCCTTCCTCGCGGATCAGCTCGCTTACCTTGGCGGCCGCCGAGTCCGTAAAGACCAGCAGGGCGGCGTCGGCCGTCTCGTTCAGCGCAGTGGCTTCTGTCATGGATGCTCCGTGCGTCGTCGCGGGCGGTCGAATCTGGGGGCGAATTTTAGCCTACCAATCCCCTGCCTCATAGCGCGGCGACCGGCTGGCCTGCGACTTTCCACGCAAATGTCTGCTGCACCGGCGCGCGGAGCTTGCTCGAACGCACCCGGACTTCGGTCTCGAACGGCTCGAAACCCGCCGGCAGGACGACAGCCTGCTCGATCGTCTGGAAATATCGAAACGAGAACGGGAGCTCCGCCCGTGGTTTGCCGAGCAGGTCGCCGACGGAAAAGCGGGCTGGCACGTCGTCCTTGACCCCGAGCAACGTGATCTGCGCGAGGCCCGCGACGATGCTTTCGTGCCGCATTGCCTGCACGAGCGTGAGCTTGAGCCGCACCTGGCGCGGCTCGTCGCCCGGCAGAACCTCGAAGCGCTGGATGCGCAAGCCCTGGATGCCGTCGGCCGGCGAGACGATGCTGCGATAGAACGCCAGGTCGTCGCTCTGTCGCGCCAGCTGCGACTGCAGGTCGCCGAGCGTGGCCTCGACCTGCCCATACGCGTCGCGGTCGAGTCGCCGCGCCATTTCGAGTTCGGCCACCCTGGCATTCAGCCGCTTGTTCTCGAATTCGAGCCATTGGTCCTGGTCTTCGGCCACTGCACGCTTTTCGGCTGCCGAAGCCGCGTCGTGGCCCGCGGTGCGCTGGCCGAGGCCATAGCCGATCCAGCCCGCCACTGCCGCCAGCAAGGCAGCTGCGAGTGCGGCGTAAAGCAAAGGGAGCCAAGCCCTGGGCGCCCCGGCCTCGGTCACTGGCCGGACCCTTCGGGCGCGCCTGCCGCGACCGTGGCATCCGACATGGCCTCATCGCTCCCGGCCACGAGCGGGCCACTGTCCGTCCGCCGGCGACGACGCGGCGAGCGCGGTTGCGGCGCGCGCAGCATGGCGTCGGTCAGCCAAGCGGGGCGCGGCGGCGGACCTTCGGCAAACGCCCGCTCGCCCAGCTCCTGCAGCGCACGCACGTAAACTGCGCGCTTGAAATAGATGACTTCGCGCACAGGTGCCCAGTAATCGACCCAGCGCCCCTGGTCGAATTCGGGCTCGGCGGTCGCCTCGAAGTTGAAGCGGGAGTCGTCACCCAGCATCCGCAGCAGGAACCAGCGTTGCTTCTGGCCGATGCAGACCGGGTTGCCGCGGCGGCGCACGTACTGGTGCGGCAGCCGGTAGCGGAGCCAGCGGCTGGTGCTGGCGACGAGTTCGACGTCGCCGCGCTCGAGCCCGATTTCCTCGTGCAGTTCGCGATAGAGGGCTGCTTCCGGCTGCTCGTCGCGCAGGACGCCGCCCTGTGGAAACTGCCAGCCACGACCATCCCGCCGGCCGCCCAGGAACAGCTCACCGCCGTCTCGCATCAGGACGATGCCGACGTTGGCGCGAAATCCCTGGTTGTCGATGTAATCGCTCATGGCCCGCATTAAGTCCGGTTGTGGTGGATTTTTTCACATCGGCGGCAGCCGCACAAAACCATCACTCAGCCACAGCTCGGCTTGTGGCCCCGCCCCCGCTTCCCTAACCTTCCCCCAACTCGCGGGGTCCACTTGCACAGACTTCCCCTCATTCCGGTGTTCGTCGCGCTCGGCGCCACGACCGTCCTGCTCCTGCTGCTGTCGCTGATGCTCGGCAGCGTGCACGTGGAGCCAGCCACCGTGTGGCACGTCGTCTGGGGCTCCGAACCCTCACTGGCGCGGGACGTCATCATGGACCTGCGACTGCCACGCGCGCTCACCGCTTTCGCCGTGGGCGGGCTGCTGGGGCTCGCGGGCGCCCTCTTGCAGGTCCTGCTGCGCAACCCGCTGGCGGATCCCTATGTGCTCGGCGTGTCTGGCGGCGCATCCGTCACGGCGTTGCTGGCCCTGATGGCCGGCTTGTCCGCTGTCATGGTCGATGCGGCTGCGGGCGCCGGAGCACTGGCCGCGTGCGCACTGGTTTTTGCCCTGGCGCAGGGCCGCGGCGGCTGGACGCCGACGCGCCTGCTGCTGACGGGCGTCGTCGTCGCCGCCGGCGCGGGCTCCATCGTCAGCCTGCTGCTGGCGATGAGTGACGACACTCGACTGCGCGGCATGGTGTTCTGGCTGCTGGGCGACCTGACGCGCGGTGACCGTTGGGCCTGGCTGCTGACCCTGCTCGCCGCCGCGACCCTCCTCTGCGTCGCGCTCGGCCGCCCATTGAACGTACTGGCGCGCGGGGAAACGATCGCCGCGACCGTCGGGCTCGACGTGCGGCGCGTGCGCCGCATCGTGTTCGTGCTGAGTTCGCTGCTCACCGGCTGCGCCGTGAGCACTGCAGGCAGCATCGGGTTCGTGGGACTGGTCACGCCACACCTCGTGCGTCTCGCGCTCGGCAACGACCAGCGCATCGTGCTCGCGGGCTCCGCGCTGCTCGGTGGCCTGGTGCTGATGACGGCCGACCTCGCGTCGCGACTGCTGCTCGCACCGAGGCAATTGCCGGTGGGCGCATTGACCGCACTCGTCGGCGTGCCGATCTTCCTGTTGCTGATGCTGCGCCAGCGCAACTAACCGGCGACGCAGCGATCGCCACCGGCGCGTTTCGCCTGGTGCAACGCTGCGTGCGCACGCGACAGCCATTCATCGGCGGTCGCCTTGCGATCCATTCCCGCGACGAGGGCCGCCGGGTCCAGCCCCGCGATCCCGATCGAGACCCGCACCGCTTCCCGCTGGCCGGGCGCAATGGCGATCGGCGCCGCCCGAACGGCAGCAAGTATGCGTTCCGCGAGCCGCAGCGCGAACTGGGGCCGGGTGGCGGGCAGCAACGCGGCAAATTCGTCGTCGCCGACGTGCGCGAAGGAATCACTCGCCCGCACCTGCGCTTCGACGATGCCGCCAACCTCGAACAGGACGGCATCGCCCGCCGCGACTCCGCGCTTTTCGTTGAGGCTGCCGAGGCCGTCGACGTCGATCACCAGGCAGGTGGCCGGCCTCGAGTCCCGAACACTGGCCGCCACCTGCTCCCGCACACGCGCTAGAAAGTAGTGCCGGCTGTTCCAGCCCGTGAGTGGATCCACGACGCCGGCGCGCAGCAGCCGCGCACGCTGCAACTGCCGCTCGGCGCTGGCCAGTGCCTGGCCACCGATGTGATCGAGCCAGGCAGACTCGAGCGCTGCGAACGCAACGGGGCCGTCGTGGCTGCCGACGTTGTAGACGCCAGTGAGTGCGCCACTGCGTGGCAGCGGCAACAAGGCCAGGTGCGTGCAACCGGCCTCGGTCGCGAACAGCAGTCCGTGATCGGCGGAGTGGTAAGGCCCTGACCAGGGAGCATGCAGCGTGCCGTACCCCGGCGCGACCCCGGCGAGACTGTCGACGAATCGCAGCCCGGACAACGAGTCGGGTTGCTTGCCTTCGCCGGCGGCCAGGCGCCGGAGTTCGTGCCGGGGATCGAGCAGCAGCAGCATGCCGGTGAGCGATTCGCCGTCAGCTGCGGGCGGCTGCGCCAGCCTGGTCGCGAGTTGGTCGAGCGAGCGCACGGCCATGAGGCCGTTCGACCAGGCCAGCACCTGCTGCAACAGGATGGCGCGGTCGCTCATCGCTCAGCGACTCGCCTCATCGCGCGCGGCTTGCCGCACACGGAGGTACTCGTTGCCCTGCTGCATCATGGCGACGAAAGCTGCCGAATCACCCTCGCGGACCGAGCGGCACAGACGATTGACCGCAGCCTGCAGGGCGTTCAGCGATTCCACGCCGTAGTCGTTCAGGCTCTGGATTTCGAAATACAGTTCGGGATTCTCCGCAGCGACGCGCGTCGCGACGTCGAGCTGCGCGTCGAACGTCGTGCTCGACATGCGCGCAAGCCGCGGCGCGGCCTCACCGCTCTCGGCGAGCGCCGTGAAGAACGCGATGTTGAGCGCATGCGAGAGGCCGAGCACGAAGGCAATGAGACGATCGTGCTCGTCGAGTCCCATCACGATGAGATCGGCCATCGTCGAACCGAACAGGGCGCGCGCTTCTGCGAGCGCCGCCGCATCGCCAAGGTCGATGAAGATCACGTGCCGGCCCGACAGCAGCTCGGTGTCCGGACCGAACATCGGGTGCACCGACGTTACGTGACACCCAGCGGCCCGGAGCTTTTCCAGTCCCGAGCGCAGCGGCGTCTTGAGCGAACCGATGTCGAACACGATGCCGCGCGGTCGCCGCTCGGCCAGCTCCGCCAGCACGCCGTTTGCGATCCGGATCGGCGTGGCCACGACGATGATGTCGTGCTGCAGGTCGGAGGCTTGCCAGTCGGCGACGTAGTCGTAACCCGCCACCTCGCCCGAAGGATCGGCTACGGTGACCGCAAAGCCCTGCGCCGCGAGAAAATCCGCCACCCAGTGCCCCATCTTGCCGCGCCCGCCGATGACCAGCGCACTGCGCCCGGAGCCTCGGCCCTGCGACGCCACCCGTGCCTGCTCCTGCGTCGTGAGCGAGCTGCGGATCAGCGACTGCAGCAGCGACTCCGCGAGCGCGGGCGAAATGCCGAGTGCCGCCGCGTCCCGCCGTGCCTTCAACAGCACTTCACGCTCGCGGCGGAAGTCGCGCGTCGGCTGGCCGGCCGAGCGCTTGACCTCGGCGATCTGCTTGCCGAGGGTCTGCCGCTCAGCGACGAGTTGCAGCAGTTCAAGGTCGATGACGTCGAGTCGGGCGCGGAGCTCTGCGAGGGATTTCATGCGGTCACAACGCTGGTGGACGGTTCCTTTTACCGGTCCGACGCCTCGCGCCGCAAGAGATCGCACAGGCGCTGGGGCATAATCCCGTTTCCACGCTCGCTGGACGATCCCGACGATGCCTCATTCCGGAACGCTGCCCTCCACCCTGCCCCAGGATCCGATGCCCATCTTCGAGGCCTGGTATCGCGGGGCCCGCGAACAGAAGGTGCAGCCCAACCCGGACTCGATGGTGCTCGCGTCGGCCACGCCGGACGGCACGCCTGCGGCGCGCGTCGTGCTGTGCAAGAAGGTGGTCGCGAACCCGGGTTATGTCGTCTTCTTCACCAACTACGACAGCCGCAAGGGCCGCGAACTCGCGGCGAACCCACGCGTCGCCGGCGTGCTGCACTGGGACACGATGAGCCGGCAGGTCCGGATCGAAGGCCGCGTGGTGTGCTGCCCGCCCGAGGAAAGCGATGCGTATTTCTCCTCGCGTGCGATCGACAGCCGCATCGGCGCCTGGGCCAGCCTGCAGAGCCAGCCGCTGGATTCGCGCGCGACATTGTTGAAGCGGGTTGCAGTCGAAGCCGCCCGTCATGGCACGGCGCCCACGCGCCCACCACACTGGGGCGGGTACCACTTCTGGCTCGAAGCCGTCGAACTGTGGTGTGAAGGTGCTTTTCGCGTGCACGACCGCGCGCGCTGGACCCGCACGCTGCAACCCTCGGGCAACCATGACTTCACGCCGGGGCCGTGGCAGGCCACGCGCCTCTATCCCTGATTCCGTCAGCCCCGGGACCCCGTCACCTTGGCCGCACGCACCTTCCTCGGCACGCTGCGGCTCGCGATCCTGGTTGCCGTCCTGCTCTTCGTCGCGCTCGGCGCCTGGCTCGACCGCGCGCGCAGCCGTGACTGGAACGACACTCTGCGCGTCACGGTGTACCCGATCAGCGAATCGACGGACGCCGGAGTCCGCGCGTACACCGCGGCATTGCAGGCGGGAGATTTCGCGGACGTGGAATCATTCTTCGTCGACGAAGCGTCGGGCCATGGCATCACGCTCGAGCAGCCCTTGCGGATCCGTGTCTCGCACGTCGCGCGGGAGTTGCCGCCGGCATTGCCGGATCGGCCCGGGCCGCTCACGATTGCGCTCTGGAGCCTGCGCCTCCGTTACTTCGCCGCCCGGACTGCCTGGAACGATCCTTTGCCCGCACCCGACATCCAGGTATTCGCCCTTTATTCACCGCTCGGACCGGGTTCCGTGGCGATGCCGGATTCGGTGGGTCTCAGCAAGGGGCTCATCGCGTTGACGCACCTGTATGGCGACGCGGCGGCCGCCGGCAGCAACCAGGTGGTCCTGGTCCACGAGGTGCTGCACACGCTGGGTGCCACCGACAAATACGATTTCGCGACCGGACAACCGCTTGCACCCGCGGGACTCGGCGAGCCGGACCGGCAGCCGCTTTACCCGCAGGCTTTCGGCGAAATCATGGCCGGCCGCGTCGCGTCCAGTGCGCACGACGCGGTCATTGCCGACGGCCTCGAGCAGATGCTGGTCGGCCCCGCGACTGCGCTCGAGATCGGCTGGCCGCCATGACGAGTCAAGCCGCCCTGGCTTGCGCTGCAATCACGGTCGAGGTGCCTGGCCGCACACTCGTGCGCGACCTGACGCTCGATGTGCCGGCCGGCAAGCTGCTGGTCGTGCTGGGCCGCAACGGTTCGGGCAAGAGTTCGACGCTGCACACGTTCGCAGGCCTGCGCGCACCCGCTCGCGGCGAGGTGCTCGTTGCCGGGCGACACATCGACGCGTGGCCGCGCCGTGAACTCGCGCGCGCGCTGGGCTTGTTGCCGCAGCTGGTCGACGATCCGTTTCCAGCAACGGCGCTCGAGGCCGTGCTCGTCGGGCGTCACCCGCACCTCGATTTCTGGGCCTGGGAAGGCACGGACGACCGCGCAGCCGCACAACGTGCCCTGGCTGCGGTCGATCTCGCCGGCTTCGAAGATCGCGACATTGCGACACTGTCGGGCGGTGAACGGCGGCGGCTCTCGATCGCGACCATCCTCGCCCAGGACCCGGCCGTCTTCCTGCTCGATGAACCGATTCACCAGCTGGATCCGCAACATCAGCTCGACGTGCTGCGGATCTTCCGGCGGCTCGCGGATGCTGGCCGAACCGTCGTCGTCAGCCTGCACGACATCGGGCTTGCCGCACGCTTTGCCGATTCGGCGTTGCTGTTGTTCGGCGATGGCCGCTGGCATTGCGGTCCCTGCGACGAGGCGCTCAACGAGCGCTCGATCGGCGAGCTTTACGGCATCGCCGTGCGCGAATTGCGCTGGGAACACGGCCGGACGTTCGTCGCCGCCTGATCAATGCGCGACTGATACGGACCCGGATGGGCGAACCCAGCCGACGCTTGCAGCGCCGAGGTTGCAATCACCTCGACGACAATCGCCAGGCCCAGGTAAGTCCATGCCTGCATCACGATGCCAGGTTGCGCACTGATGTCCGGTCAGGTCAGCGGAATTTCGCGGCCATGCGCTGCCAGCCAGGCCGCGAAACTCTGCAGCTGCGGGTTGATCGAGCGCGTGAAATCGACGCTGCGCGCACTGCAGAAGTCGGCGCTGAAGTCGTGGTTGAACTGGAACATGTTGCCGAGGTCTTCCGCGCCGGGGAAACCCAGGCCGCGATAGACGTCGAACGGCACGTCCTGGTGCAGGACCTCGCGACGGAGCGCACGAGTGAGTCCGGCCGCCATCTGCGCGCCGGTGAGGTGTTCGCCCGCGATGCCCACGGTGCGGCCCACGAACTCGTTGCCGCGCTTGAAAATCCCATGCGCACACCGCCCGATGTCGTCGGCCGCTATGCCTGGCAGGGGCCTGGCGCCCATCGGCAGGGCGAAGTACAGCTTGCCGTCGGGACCGGTCTTGGGGCCCATGCCGAAATGGATCAGGTTGTCCCAGTAAAACGACGTCAGCAGGCAGGTGGTCGGCACGCCTGTCCCACGGAAGTAGTCGTCCGCTTCGCCCTTCACGTCGAAGTGCGGCACCTTGTACTTTCCCATGAGCGTCGGCATGCGCGCGTCGTCGAGCTTGACCCAGCGTCGCGTGTCTTCGAGCGTGGACCAGACCACGTGCTGCACGCCCGCCTGCTGCGCGGCGTCGGCCATCGCATGGGCTTCGGCCCGTTCCTGGTCCGGCGAAAAGTGGTTCCAGAAGAACGTCACGCAATACGCGCCATGAGCGCCTGTAAACGCCCGCGCCACGGCCGCCTGGTCGGCGATGTCCGCTGCGACGACTTCGGCGCCGGCAGCCGCCAGTGCGCGCGCCTTCGGCGAATCCGGGTCGCGCGTGATGGCACGTACGGCGAATTCGCCGGTGGGGTCCGCAAGGATCGACCGCACGAGTCCGCCGCCCTGCGCGCCGGTCGCGCCCGCCACCGCAATTATTTTTTTGGTCATTTTTTGCATGCCTCCGTGTCCTGCGTGATCAGGAATGAATCGCGTCGTAAATCGCCTGGTGCAGCCTGCCGTTGGTCGCCAGCACGCCCGTGCTCTGCGGCGTGAACGGTCGTCCCTCGAGATCGGTGAAGCGACCGCCTGCGGCCTCGACGATCACCGCGCATGCGCCGACGTCGAGGATGTTGACGTCCGACTCGACGACCGCATCGATGCGGCCCGACGCCAGCAGGTGGTAGTGCAGAAAATCACCGTAACCGCGTATGCGGTTCAGCCGGCCGACGAGCTTGCCGAACGCGGGCCAGCGCGGTCCGGTTGCCAGCGACTTCAGGTTGCCCGTCGAGAGCGCTGCGTTTTCGATCGTGTCGATGCTGCTGACGCGCAGCGGTTGGTCGTTCAGCCAGGCGCCGACGCCGATCTCGCCGTAGGCGAGTTCACCGTACACCGGCGCGGACGACACGCCGACGATCAGCCGGCCCTTGTGCAGCAGCGCGATCTGCGTCGAGAACATCGGGTATTCGCGCACGAACGCCTTGGTGCCGTCGATCGGATCGACGCACCAGACGTAGTCCGCATCGAGCGCAGTGGTGCCCGTTTCCTCGCCGTGGAAACCGTGCGCCGGATACTTCGCCGCGAGCAGCGAGCGGATCGCCTTTTCGGTCTCGACGTCGGCTTCGGTCACCGGCGACTTGTCGGCCTTGATCGTGATCTTGAGGTTGCGCTGGTAGTAGTGACGAACGACGTCGTCGGCAGCGCGGGCTGCTTCCAGCGCGACGGCAAGAAACTCAGAATGCGGCATGGCAACGATCCCGATGACGAGGCGCCATAGTACCGCGCCTTCCTTGACATCACCCCCCGCCTTCCCTACCGTGCGGCCTCCGACAGGTGATCCCGCGAGCGCAGGCTCAGGGAGAACGGGAAGCCGGTCAAATTCCGGCGCTGCCCCCGCAACGGTAGTCGAGTAAAGCCACATCGCCCGGTCCGCAAGGTCCGGCACCCACTGCGCGAAAGCGTGGGAAGGGGATGCAGGCAGGGCCCGCAAGCCCGCTCGAGAGTCCGGAGACCGGCCCGTCGATCGAGACCAGCCTCGCGGTGGGCGAGCGGCCGGAACTCGGGCGGCAATCCGTTCAGCGACGGCCGCCCCCGATCCGCCACCCCCATTCCGTTGCTGGAATTTTATTTTGCGTCCGCAAGGGCGCATGCACGGGGTGTGGCAAGACAATGTCCAGTTCGAATTCCGCGTTTTTCACGCGGTCGAGTTTCCTGCGTATTTCCATCCCTGGCCTGTGGGGCGCCGCGACTCTAATCGCGACCATCGCCACGGCGACCAGTCGCGCCGACGACGTCCAGCCCGAGATGAACGTGATCGTCACGGCGACGCGCGTGCCGACGCCCGCCGACGAGGTGCTGGCGCCCGTCGTCGTGATCGACCGCGCAACGATCGAACGCAGCAATGCCGGCGATGCCGCGGAGCTGCTGCGGTTCCATGCCGGTCTCGACATCGCCAGCAACGGCGGCCCCGGCCAGCCGACGGCGATGTTCATCCGCGGCGCCGAGAGCAACCAGACGCTGGTGCTGGTCGACGGTATCCGCATCAATCCGGGCACCATCGGCCTGCCCGGCCTGCAGAACATCCGGCCCGACATGATCGAGCGCATCGAAGTCGTGAAAGGCCCGCGCTCTGCGCTGTGGGGCAGCGATGCGATCGGCGGCGTGGTCAACGTCGTGACCCGCCGCGGCTCGCAAGATGGTTGGATCACGGAAGCCGGCTACGGTGCTTACGATACGCAACGCGCCAGCCTCAACGGGGGTATCGGCCTCGGGCAGTCCGCAGCACTCGATGTCGGTGTTTCGTGGACGGACAGCGCCGGCTTCCCGACCCGTACCACCGACGACATCGACCGCGGGTACGAAAACCTGAGCGCGAACGTCGCGCTGCGCGCCGACGTTGGTGCGGCCGAAGTCACGGTCCGTCACTACCGGACTGCGGGCACGACCGAGTACTCCGATTATTTTCTCGCGCCCGTCGATCAGGATTACGTCACGTCGACGACAGCGGCTGAAATGCGCCTGCCGGTCGGTGCAGCAGGCGAGGCTCGCGTCTCGGTCAACCACCTCGAGGACGAGATCCAGCAGAACCAGTCGCCCGATTTCCTCAAGACCGATCGCGATACCCTGGACGCCCAGTACGACTGGAAGCTGTCGGAAGTGCACGGGCTCGGCGTCGGCGCGATGTATTCGCGCGAGCGCGCAAGCAGCGAATCGTTCGGCGAGGGATTCAAGTCGGATACCGACGCAGTCAACGTCTACGTGCAGGATCGGGTCTCGGTCGGGCCGCATCTCGCGATGCTGGCGCTCGGCTATACCGACCACGAGACGGCAGGTTCCGCAGTCACGTGGAACGCCGAGTACGGCTATGCCTTCAACGCCCAGCGCACGCGCGTCTACGGCCTGGCCGGCAGCGGCTTCCGGGCCCCCGACGCGACGGATCGTTTCGGCTACGGCGGCAACCCCGCGCTGAAGCCGGAGCGCTCGCAGAATTACGAAGTCGGCGTGAAGCACGCGCTGACGCCGCAGCAGGCGCTGACGCTCTCGGCCTTCCACACCGACATCGAGGATCTCATCGACTTTACGGTCCTGTCCTACGACCCGTTCGAGGGCATCAACCAGAACGTGGCCAAGGCGCGAATCCAGGGGATCGAGGCCTCGTGGATCTACACCGCCGCGCTCTGGCAGGCCCGCGTGGAAGCGATCTACCAGGACCCGCGTGACCTTGCCGACGACTCGCGGCTGTTGCGCCGTGCGCAGGAAAGCCTCACCGTTGGCCTGACGCGCGCGTTCGGCCCGGTGCTGCTCGGTCTCGACGTGCTGGCGACGGGCAACCGCAAGGACTTCGGCTTCCCGCAGGACACGACGCTCGACGGCTACGTGCTCGCGAACCTGACCGCCGAATGGCGGGCCACGCCGAGCCTCGCGCTGATCGCTCGCGTCGAGAACCTGCTGGACGAGGACTACGAACTCGCCAGCACGTACAACACCCCGGGCCGTGGCGTGTACGTGTCGATGCGGTACGCTCCGGGCGCAGGCAACAGAGGCAAGTAGCAGTCATGGGCCACCGACTCAGCAGGATCTACACGCGCACTGGCGACGACGGCAGCACGGGCCTCGGCGACGGGATGCGGGTGCCGAAGGAACACCTGCGGGTCGAGGCCTATGGCACGGTCGACGAGGCGAACAGCGCGATCGGCGTGGTGCTCGCGGTGCCGGGCCTGCCCGATGCAGTGCAGGCGACGCTGACCGAGATCCAGCACGACATGTTCGACCTCGGTGGCGAGCTCTGCATTCCCGGGCATCGGGCGATCACGGCGGCCTACGTCGACCGGCTCGAACTGGCGCTCGACTCGTTCAACGAAGGCCTGCCGCCGCTCAAGGACTTCATCCTGCCGGGTGGTGGCCAGGCGGCCTCCGCGTGCCACCTTGCCCGCACCGTCGCGCGTCGTGCAGAGCGGCGCGTGTGGGCTCTTGCTCGCGCGGAATTCGTCGCGCCTGAGGTCCCGCAGTACCTCAACCGCCTGTCGGACCTGTTGTTCGTGATCGCGCGCGTGCTGGCGCGACATGAACATGGGAGCGAAGTGCTGTGGCGGCGGCGGTAGCCGGCGCTCGATCCGCGGCCGTTCGGGCACCTCGACCGGCATGAGACCAGAAGATCAACTGCCCGCGTCTGCGATGGTCGGGAGGCGAGCGGAAGACACGCCGTAAATACATCCCTGTAGGCTCGCGCGCGACGTCCATGTCGCGCGACGGTCTTCCACTCGCCTCCCGACCATCGTATGCGCTAGTGCAGTGGCGGCTGAACCATCGAATGCGCCGACCGCTCGCCGTCAGCCGCGTTAGCAGGACTCGACGCGATCACGGCGCCGCGGTACCCAATGCACCAACGTCAGCGCTCGATGCTTTCACCGACGCCGAGCGGCACGCGAACGCCAACTGCGTCGCGCCAGCGCAATCAACGATGACGATAGCAACAGCAAGCGCGCTGCAAGAGCAGTCCGCGCCACCGCTCCGGGTTCCGAAGAGTTCCGGGAGACTGTCGCGCGCCATGGACGGCGCGCGCAAGCCTACAGGGACGTACTTGCGGCGTGTCTCCCGGAACTCTTCGGAACCCGGAGCGGTGGCGCCAAAGGCAACAGCGCAGAAAGGCTAGCGAGGCGCGTTCTGCGACTGAGGCGCCGACGCCAGGTGTGAGCGGGCCCGCTCGAGCGCCGAGCAGGTTACCTCGACGCCCTGGGCCAACCGCGGCGACGCACGAGTCACCAGGTCCGACGACACCTTGAACACGTTACCCGACCGGACCGCCCGCAGACGCGGCCACCGGATCCACAGCTCGAGCGGATTCGCGATCGTGTCGTCCGTGCTCAGGATCACCTGCGGGTCGGCCGCGAGCACCGCTTCCGCCGTAATCGGCGGCGCGAGTTGCGGCAGGTCCGCAAACACGTTGCGGCCACCGCACAGCGCAACGATTTCGCTGATCACGTGCTGGCCATTCACGGTGTAGATCGGCTCGTCGTCGATCTGGATGAACACGCTGAGCGGCGGTCGCTGCGCATACCTGGCACGCTGCCGAGCCACTCGGGTCTCGAAGTCTCTTGCGGTCTTTTCGGCCACCGCCTGCGTACCCGCAAGCCGGCCCACCTGGCGCAACGCGCGCGGCACGTCCGCCAGGCTCTGCGTCGGCACTGCGACGACGTTGAGTCCCAGCGAGCGCAGTCGCGTGATCGTCGTTTCCGGCGTCCCCGTGGGCCACACCAGCACCACGTCGGGTCGCAGTTCGAGGACCCGCTCGGGGTCCACGCGCCACGCATCGCCTACGCGCGGCACCGCTTGCGCCGCCGCGGGGTAATCGCTGAATTCGACGGTGCCGACCAGCAGCGATCCGGCGCCCGCCGCATACGCGATCTCGGTGAGATTCGGAGCGAGGCTGATGAGGCGTGGCTGGTGTGGCGCAACCGTCTTCGCACCACTGGCGACAGCCTTCGCCACGAACGTGGCTGGCAAGACAGCCGCGGCGAGCAACAGAGCCGCACCGAAGAGCGAGGAACTTCGTCGTGGCGACCGCCTGATGGCCGCGCCGATGCCGGAAAATGTCATCCGCGTTCTACCCGGGCAACTCAGACAGCGGCGCCCGTGATGACGAGGAGCGCGATGACGGTCACCCAGATCCAGAGCGCGCGCTGCACGATCCGCCACGCACCACGCGCCGTCGTGACATCGAGCATGTCCGGGTTCACCGTGGCCAGGCTGGGCTGCAACGAACCCTTGCCCACGCGCGCCAGCAGGTCCTCGGTGCGATCGAGGATGCCCGTCGCCGGACCCACGCGATCGACTGCCGAGCGCCAGTTGCCCACCGCATCCTCGAAACTCCCGGCGAGCGCATACGCCAGCGCCGTGAGTCGCGCCGGCAACCAGGACAGCACCCCGTGGACGAGTGTCAGGACGCTGCCGAGGTCCCCGCGGATTCGCGGCACGCCCTGGCGCGCAGCTTCGAACGCCACGCGCCGCCGCAACATGTCGCTGACCCGGTAGAGCCACGCGCCACCGGCACCGAGCACCATGAACCAGAAGATCACGCCGAAGATGCGGTTGTTGGCCTGGATGAAGACCGCCTCTTCCACCGCTTCGCGAGCGCCGAGGCCGAGCGGCGTCGGGCTCGATTCGAGGAGTTCCTTGCCGCGACGCAGGGCCTCGTCGCGATCGTGGCGCTCGAGAGCCGCAGCGTAGTCATCGACCTCGTCCTGCAGGTCGCGCGGACCGAAGGCGAACAGCAGGACGAAGACGGCGAACGCGAACTGCAACAGGCCGAGCAGCTGCGGATCGAGCCAGTGCGCCACCAGCAGCACGGGCACCACGGGCAGCGCGATCAGGCCGATTGCCGCAAGCACGACCGGGAATCCGGCCTGTCCCGCCATGGCGCTGTCCGCCCAGTCGAAATACGGATCGAGCCACCGCCACTCGCGCAGGTGCAGCAGGTGCGTGAGGCCCCGCTCGCATGCCAACGCGAACATGAGCGCGAGCAGGCTCATGCCGGCGCGACCTCGAGTTCGAACTGCACCAGCGACCGCAACCGCGGCCAGTCGAAGGCCGGGCCCGGATCCGACTTGCGGCCAGGCGCGATGTCGCTGTGCCCGACGACGCGGTCGGGCGTGAGCCGCGGGTAACTGTGGCAAAGCACGGCAATCACCCGGGCGAGCATTGCATACTGCGTTGATTCGTAGGGTGAATGATCGGCGCCTTCGAGTTCGATCCCGATCGAAAAATCATTGCAGCGCTCGCGCCCGGCCCACGATGACACGCCGGCATGCCAGGCCCGGCGCTGGAACGGGACGTATTGCACCACCTCGCCGCTGCGCCGGATCAACAGGTGGGAGGACACCCGCAGGCCCGCCACCTCGGCGAAGTACGGATGAACGTCGGGCGGCAGCACGTTGGTGAACAACTGGTCGATCCAGGGCCCGCCGAACTCGCCGGGCGGCAGGCTGATGCCGTGCACGACGATAAGATCGGGCTCGCTGCCCGGCGGCCGTTCGTCGCAATTCGGCGAAGGCTCCTGGCGGGCCAGCTCGAGCAGGCCGCGATCCGTGTCGATCGCGAATCGTGCGGCCGGTAGATTCGCAGGGCGTTGTCGTCGCATCACCCACATGATGCCCTAAAATCCCTCCATGACGTCCAGCCCGCCCGTCCGCGACCTGCATCCGCTCGCCGAACGCGATCTGCGCGTCGTCTGGCACCCCTGCACGCAGATGAAGGACCACGAGTGGTTGCCGCTGACCCCGATTGAGCGGGGCGAAGGGGTCTGGCTGTACGGCTACGACGGCCGGCGCTACCTCGACGCCATCAGCTCCTGGTGGGTCAACCTGTTCGGCCACGCCAACCCTCGCATCAACGCCGCCATCACCACCCAGCTCGGCAAGCTCGAGCACGTGATCCTGGCGGGATTTACCCATGAGCCTGCAGTTCAGCTGGCCGAACGGCTCACCGGCCTCGCCCCGCCCGGCCTGACGCGCTGCTTCTACGCCGACAATGGTTCGAGCGCGATCGAAGTCGCAATCAAGATGAGCTTTCACTACTGGCGCAACCAGGACC
>Ga0315290_10001003_pt1 | contig 19279 bp, 13 predicted proteins | sample YL17G12_0_MG_FD_203627 | JGI IMG/M metagenome (GOLD analysis project Ga0315290, IMG submission 203627) | Sediment microbial communities from Yellowstone Lake, YNP, Wyoming, USA - YL17G12_0 | ecosystem: Environmental > Aquatic > Freshwater > Lake > Sediment | place: USA: Wyoming | collected... | reverse complement strand
CCCCACTCAGGGCCGATCCGGAGTCGAAGCCGGAGCATCGGACGAACGACGCTATTCACTATTCAAGCTCTGACCCCACGGCACGCCGGAGGCCCGCCACGCCGTCCCCGACCTCGACCAGGACGCCCCCGGGGAACATCCGCTTGGCCGGGGCGGATGGACCGTCCGGCCGGGACAGGAGCATCGTCGCCAGGAGGTCCCACTGGTCGAAGCCCATGGCCTGAAGGGGCCACCCTTCCCGGCGCCACACGGTGACGAGCAGCTCCCGGACCACGTAGCGGGGCTGACCAGCCAGCGGCGCCAGGGCAATGCGCACGTCCTCGTGCCGCTGCCGAATGCAGGCCCGGGATGCCAAGTCGTCGACCAACCCCGCAACCACGCCCTGCAATTCGCCGGCCAGGTGGCCCAGACGCAACAGGGCCTCCACCACGCCCGGGTTGTATTGGCAGGCCAACTGCGGGAGGAGCTCGCTGCGGATGCGATTGCGGGTGTGGCGGGTGTCGCGGTTGCTCGAATCGTGGCGAAAGGGCTGGCCCAGGGCCCCGAGATACGCGACGAGGTCCGCGCGGCGCACACCCAGCAGCGGTCGGATGAGCGTGGCGGCGGGTCCCAAGGGCCGGGTGCGAGCCATGCCCGAGAGGCCCGCGATGCCGGTCCCACGGAGGATGCGATGGAGGATGGTTTCCGCCTGGTCGTCGGCCGTATGGGCGGTGACCACGTATCGAGCCCCGACCCGGGCTGCGGTGGACTGGAAATAGCCATACCGGGCCACGCGAGCGGCAGCCTCAATTCCGTGGCCGGCGCCTTGGTCCAGGGGCCCGCCAACAGGCCGGCCTACCTCGCAGGGGACGCCGAGGGCTTGGCACAACTCGATGACAAAGGCCTCGTCCTGGTTGGACTCGGCTCCCCGCAAGTGATGGTTGAAATGGGCGACCACGAGTCGTCCTTCCCCCCCGATTTTGTGGCGATGCACGGCCCGGAGCAAAGCAACGCTATCCGCGCCACCGGAGACCGCCAGCAGGACGGTAACGTCGGCCCATGCAGCGGGCGGCCAGGTCTGGGCGAAGTGGGTTTCCAGCGGAAGTGACGTGGACATTGCAGAGCAAATCGGATGCGGTTGGCGGGCGTTTCTCACGGCTGTAGGGCGGACGGGTTACGAACGTAGGGCGGATTGTCAATCCGCCCTTCGCCGGACGGGTTACCAACCCGTCCTACGGGAACACCCTTCGCCTCCCTTGGTCCGACCCGCCACCCCACCCATAGGGTGGTCTCCGACACTGGTCAGCGTGGCGGTGGGGTGGGTCATGAGGGCCAATCGGGTTACGCCACGGCCGGTAGGCCCGGGCGTTGCCGTGAGAGTCCATCCTAAATTCTACACGGAAAACAAGTTATCTCGCAGCAGTAGGGCCCCCGTGGAGTTGCGTTCTTGGCCGCAGGCGGTCATAATAGTCTGGGTTAGTAATCCCCGTGAATTCCACGTGACTATTGTAACCAATTGCAGACAAGTGTCTTGGGTGCCCTCCCAGGGCGCGGCCGAGGGGCTGCTGCGAATGGGAATGTGACCGAATCGGCATGAGGCAGTGAGTAACCTGGTGGCAAGAGCCATCCGACGTCGGGGAGTCGATCGCGAGATGCACTGGTTGGTGAGCCTGATCCGGTGGTTGCTGGGGTGGTTGCACGAGGGGCTCGTCGTAAGCCCTCGGGCGGCTTGGGCCCCGGTGCGGGTAGGGGGTTATGGCATCTCCGGGCGTGCCGCGGGGCGGTGCGCTGGCGACCCGAGCGTCGGTTGGATGACGTTTCACTCAGCCCTGGAAAGGTTCTGGGGGCCATCCGGCATCTGTGGCCGGCGTCCTGGCCTGGGCCCAATCGGCGGCGTGGGGTGGCAGTCCCGCGCCGCGTTGTGGATGGAACGATTGCGCTTGGGACCTTTCCCGTTCGTGTCGCTTTCCCGTTGGCGCAGTCCCGGGGACTGAGCCGGGGCGGTTCGTCCGCCGTCGTGCGAGATGGACTTCCGGCTTAGCGCCGGGCGGAAACGGGTTCTCCGCCCCCGCTGGGAGGCATGCGCAGGCACTCTGCCGAGCGATCGAGCGAGGGCATAAGTCGTGGTGTCTTGGCAAACGACGGTCGTCCTGGTGGTCGTGGCGGCGGTGTTCGCCTCCGGTGCCACCTTGTTTTGGATTAAGCTGCTGGACCGCCTGCGCCGCCGCGACGCGGAGTCGGAGGCGCGGCAAATCGTCCAGCGGGCCGAAGAGGAGGTGGATCGCCGCCGCCGCGAGTGCGATCTCGAGCTGAAGGAGCTGGTGCTTCAGCAGAAGGCCGAGGGGGAGAAGGAGCTGCGGGCCATTCGCGAGGAGCTGCACGAGCGCGAACGGTCGCTCGACAAGCGGCAGGACACCCTGAACCAGGAGACCGACCAGCTTCGCAAGCAGGAGAAGATGGTCGAGACCACGCAGCGCAAGCTGACCGAGCGGATCCAGGACGTGAACCGCCGCAAGGAGGAGCTCTCCAAGCTCCTGGATCTCCAGCGTCAGACCCTGCACGAGCTGAGCGGCCTGAACCGCGAGGAGGCCACCAGGCGGCTGCTGGAGATGCTTGAGACGCAGCTCCAGCAGGAGACGGGGTCGGTGATTCTCAAGCACGAGAAGCGGATCGCCGAGACCTGCGAGCAGAAGGCCCGGGAAGTCCTGCTGACCGGGTTGCAGCGCTACGCCGCGGCGCACACCGCCGAGACGACCACCAGCACGGTGGACATTCCCAGCGATGAGATGAAGGGGCGGATCATCGGGCGCGAAGGGCGCAACATCCGGGCGTTCGAGAAGGCCACGGGCGTGGACGTGATCATCGACGACACCCCCGGCGTCGTCATCGTCAGCGCCTTCGACATGATCCGCCGCGAGGTGGCCCGGATCGCCCTGAACAAACTCATCGCCGATGGGCGGATTCACCCGACGCGGATCGAGGAAATCGTCGGCGAGACGCAGAAGGAGCTGGAGCGGCACGTCCAGAAGCTCGGCGAGGCCGCCTGCCAGGAGGTCGAGATCCACGGTCTGCACGAGCGGATCGTCAACCTGCTCGGCCGGCTCCATTTCCGGACCAGCTACAGCCAGAACGTGCTGCGGCACTCGATTGAGGTGGCCTTCCTGGCGGGGATGATTGCCGACGAGATCGGCCTGAACGGCGCGCTGGCCCGGCGGTGCGGCCTCTTGCACGACGTCGGCAAGGCCGCCGACCACGAGGCCGAGGGGGGGCACCCGAAGATCGGCGCCGAGCTGCTTCGTCGCTACGGCGAGCCGAAGGAAGTGCTCCACGCCGCGGCGGGGCACCACGACGACCTCCGCGTCGAGAACCCCTACACGGTGGTCGTCTCGGCCGCCGACGCGTGCAGCGCCTCCCGGCCGGGCGCACGCCGGGAGACCCTCGAGCGCTACGTCAAGCGCATGGAGGAGCTCGAGTCGATCGCCGGGGAGTTCGCCGGCGTCGAGCATGCCTTTGCCATCCAGGCGGGCCGCGAGCTCCGCGTCCTGGTCAGCTCCAAGGACACCACCGACGAGTCCGCGGCCAAGGTTTGCCGCGACATCGTCCGGGCCTTCGAGGATCGCCTCACCTACCCCGGCGAGATCAAAGTCACCGTCCTTCGCGAGACTCGATACACGGAGATGGCGCGGTAGGGTAATGCCATGCTAGCCAAAGAGATCAAGCCCGGCACGATCGTCAACTACAACGACGCCCCGTGCCTCATCGAATCGATGAACGTGCAGTCCCCTTCGGCCCGCGGCGCCGCCACCTTCTACAAGTACCGCGCCCGGAACCTGATCACGAAGCAGAAGGTCGACATCACGCTCCGCGGCGGCGACTCGCTCGACCCGGCCGACTTCTCCCGCCGGCAGGTCAAGTACATGTACGCCGACTCCGCGAGCGCCTACTTCCTCGACCAGAACAACTACGAGACCTACGCCCTGCCCAAGGAGGACCTTGCCGAGGAGGCCCAGTACCTGACCGAGGACCTCGAAGGGGTCCAGGTGCTGATCTACAACGACCGGCCCATCGGCGTGCAGCTTCCCGTGGCGGTCGAGCTGACCGTGGTCGAGTGCGAGCCGGGCATTCGAGGCAATTCGGCCACCGGCCGGACCAAGCCCGCCAAACTCCAGACCGGACTGGTCGTCTACGTCCCCGAGTACCTCGAGCAGGGCGAGCGGATCAAGGTCGACAGCCGCAACGGGCAGTTCCTCTCCCGGGCGTGAACATGCCGAGGAGAAGATCGGTCACCATTCGAGATACCAACGCGCCAGTCCCGTCGAGACATCAGCGGATCGGGAAGGTGCCTTGGCACCGCGAGGCCCGCAATTCAGTCGGGCCGGTCTTCGGTGCGAGTAAGCCTCCGGGGACCAAGAAACCAAACCACGGCACCTCCAACCAAGGTAACAACAATCAGGGCGGAGACGACGGTCCTAGCGACCTTGGCCCCATATTGTGAGTCGAGGAGTTGCCAAAGCAACACAAGAATGGTGCAGCACGCGGGGACCAAGAGCACGAAACACAGCCGCGTCCACACGTCAACACGATGTTGGTGCGCGCCATCCGAGCCGACGGATACTCGGTTCAGAGAATCACGAAATGACGACATCTCCAGACGCACTGCCTCCCTGAGTTCGTCGGCTAGCATTCGGACGTACCGGCGCATCTCATCCCCGTTCTTATCCGCCTCCCGAAGTGGTTGTCTGCCTGAAGTGCCCGTTTCCAAGGGATGTGCGGCGGATATCTGCTCTCTGTCCAGGCGTACCCCCTTGCGAGGAATCCGGGTACGCGGGGCGGCCTCCCACGAACTCGGATCGCTGCCCGAGGTACTGACGCCTGCCACAGGGGCCGAGGGGGGCGCCCCAAATGAATTCGCGGCCGGATCTCCGGGAGCATCAGTAGCATCAGGGGGAACTGGCACGGGGCTCAGCTCCGTCGGCAAGCCTTCCTGACCGACCAGTTCCAGTGGCGGGGGCGTCGTGCGTTGAGTGTGTCTCGCCTGCTGAGCCGTTGACTGCAGAAGGTCCTGGATGTGCACGCATTTCTCAAGTATCTCCGATGCGCGCACCACGTTGTTCTCAGTAGATGTGCCGCTGCAGGTACACACTTCTCGATGTCTGACCACACAGTCAAAGACCTCCCACGGAGCACGTGATCCCTCTTTGAGCATCCCGTAGTAAAGCCAAGCGACTGCGGCTCCACCAGCGCAATCATGCCTTATCATCGGATCGCCCGGCTGTGTGGCGGTGCCAGAGGGGAGCGGGAGCCTTGGGGCGCGAGGGCCTCTCTGGTGTTCGCGTGACGGAACTGCGTCGATCAATCGATCAAGCTCAGCGGCGACTTGGCTAAGAAACCGCTGCACATCACCGCCGCGCCGGGCGAGGAGCGCCACTTCCCTCGTGATGCCCGTTATGCCCCTGTTCGAGAGCAACCGTAGCATAGCAGCCACGCAGGGGTAAACAGTCCCCTCAGGCGTCGTCCTCACAGTGTGAACGAAGCGAATGCCGGTTCTCTCCTCCTCATCTGGCACGTCCAAGCGAACTGCGTAGGCCGCCGATACGCCCTGGGAATGCCCGTCGTCCCGGAATTGTATGGACCAAGGAGCCAGTCTAGTGGAGAAGACCTCCTCAAAGCGTTTCCGCATCGAGAGGAAGCTCGCAGGAACCTCCGGCGTTTCGTCCAAGAGGCCATGCTGAACGAAGGGGCCATTCGGCTCGCCGGAGAAGACGGCGTAGCCGATTCCTTTCACGTTCAGAAGGAAGATATGGCTACGTTTCGGGTCCATGAGTGGTCGTCCAGCCCTTCGCCGAGGGCAGAGGGCTCTTCATAGGAATCTCTCTGCAGCGATGGATGTTGCCGTGATCTTGCCGATTTGCGCTGCGGCATGGTCGCCTGCTAGGGCCTTCACAAAGGCCCTAGCCGCCTCTCCGAGAACACTCGGAGCGCCCCCACAGTTAAAGTGCATTTCCTCCCTCGCGAGGACGGTAAACACCTCGAATACCTTCTCTGAATTGACCGCCTCTCGCAAAAGTCCGAAACAGGGTTCGAAGCGAGCAACGCACAAGCGCATGAGGTCATCATCGTTCTGATCAGGGATGTGTCTCCGTAAGAGGTCGTACTTGTTGAACACGAGCAGGAGTCTGTCGATATCTATCCTATCGCGCGACACCAAACTCCGAAGCTGCTTGAATAGGTCGCCGTTGTAATACGCCGTCGTAACCTTGCTCAATCCTCTGGATGCCTCTTCGGCGTCAAACATACACACGAGCACGAGGCCAAGGTTCCCGCCGGCTTTCTCGCGTAGATCACGCGTTTCATGCACGGCGATCTCGCAAATCTTCTTCTGAGCGGTCAGCTCACCAGGGAAATCATGGACCCTAAGTAACAAATGTGTTTGCCTCACAACGGTGATGTCGGGATCAGCAAAATGAGGCTCGCGATTCTTCTCCCGAAAGTCATACACTGGCACTCTGCTGATATGGTGAAGGGCAGTCGGGTCGACTGGCGAGCTGTCCCACGGGGCATGCCACTGCATGAGAAGTGAGGTCTTGCCGACGGCTCTTGGGCCAACCAGAATAACCGGCTGCTCAAATGATTTGACGACAGCGGACTGCTGGAGACGGTCCCTGACGGCAATGTACTTACGGGCTCTTGGCTCGGCCTCCTTCAGGCGCGTGTCAAGATCAGACACAGACTTCTTCAGCGTCTCGTTTTCAGCGCAGACTTCTTCGCATCTGCGCGCAGTCCCTTCGAGTTGCTTCTCCTTGGCGGTGAGTTCTTGGTTTCGTTCACGTAAGTCGGCATGCTGAGCCCGAAGGCTCTCCAATTGCTCCGTGAGGGTCGTGATAGTGGTAGCCTGACCTTTCTTCGTCAGGAACCACGTCACACCGATACTCACGATTCCGGTGACAATACTGGCAAGGAGTGGTACTGTGGCTTCCCAACTCATACATGACCTCTACCAGAACAACGGACGTCACTTCGCCGACCTGCTGGGGCGCGCTGTCGCGTCTCACCCTCATGGCCGCAGCGCCACCGTACCCAGATGGTGACACCACCCGTCCGTGGCTGATGGGAAAGTCGAATGATTTCCCGTTGGTGGAGCAACAGTCAGCGTATCCAACGCTGTTTTCAATCCAAACCGACCTCATTCTCGGGCGAAGCCTATTATTCCTTGGTAGAGAGGAAACCGTCAACAGTCGCCCCAAAAGAAAAGTGGCGTGGATGTCCACAAGTATCGGCGGAGCAGGGGGGGCAAGGCCCCACAACCGAAGGCCAACGTTGCGTACCCACTCCCGGGATGGCATTTCCCCTCGCTATGGGGATGCGACGATCACTTCAGGTGCTTCCGCACCAATTCGACCGTCTTGTCCTTGCCGGCAAACATGCCGTTAGAGGGCCGTCGGCCCCACCTCAAGGGGCATCGGGTCCAGGGCTGCCGGACATGGGCTCGACGTGCTCGACCCGGCTGAGCGACTGGCCGCGGGCGAAGCGCGTGCGAAGCACTTGGCCGGGCTCCAGCTCGCCGGCGTCGCGGATCGGACGCCCGCCGGGCTCTCGCAGCGTTATGCTGTAACCCCGCCCGAGCACGGCCAGCGGGCTGAGCGACTCCAACCGGGCCGCCGCGGCCTCGAGCCGGTCCCGCCCCCGCCCCAGACGGTTTCGCGCGGCACGCACGGCCCGGGCCTCCAGCTCGTCGAGCCGTCCGGCCAGGTCGCGGAGCCGGTCCATCGGGCGGCGAAACACGCGGTGGCCGGCCACGGCCTGCCAGCGGCCCCGCGCGGCGGCAAGGCGCGATCGCATCGCCCCGGCCATGCGCCGACGGTACTGGCCGAGCAACTGGGCAAGCTGGTCGGCGGAGGGGGCAATGCGCTCGGCCGCCTCGCTGGGGGTCAGGGCCCTAAGGTCGGCGGCCAGGTCGGCCAGGGTCACGTCGATCTCGTGTCCGACGCCCGTCACGACCGGCACCGCGGAGGCGACGATCGCGCGGACCACGACCTCCTCGTTGAAGGCCCAGAGGTCCTCCAGGCTGCCGCCGCCGCGGATCACGGCCAGGCAGTCGGCCGGGACGCGCAGGCGGTTGACCAGGCCGATGGCGGCGGCGATCTCTTCGGCCGCCCCCTCCCCCTGGACCCTGACGGGGACCACCAGCACGTCGATCCCGGCCCAGCGGCGGCGGAGCACCTCGAGGAAGTCGCGGATTGCCGCACCGGTGGGGCTGGTCACCACGGCCACGCGGCGAGCGAAGCGTGGCAAGGGCCGCTTTCGGGCTGGATCGAAGAGTCCCTCCCGCGCGAGCTTCTCGTGGAGCTGCCGCAACGCGAGCTCCAGCGCCCCGATCCCCTTCGGCTCGATCCGGTCGACGATCAACTGGTACCGGCCGCGGGGGGCGTAGACGTCGAGGCGTCCGCGGCAGATCACCTCCAGCCCGTCGCGCAGGTCGAAGCGGACCCGGCTCGCCGTGCTCCGCCAGAGGATGGCGGGCAACTGGGCCCCGGCGTCCTTGAGCGTCAGGTACACGTGGCCGGACTGCGGCCGGGCCAGATCGCACACCTCCCCCACGACCCACACCGCCGGGAACGTGGATTCCAGGAGTCCTTTGATCCTGAGCGTCAGCTCGGAGACCGAGAGGATCGGCTCGGCGGCGGCGGGCTCAAACGGCAAGTCGCGAGTCATCTCGCAAGGCTCCCCGGGACAGAGGGCGGCAGGCGGCGCACGGGCCCATGGCGGCGAGCTGGGCCGGGTCGACTCGGCGCCGAAGCGTCTGCTTCGCCCCCGGCACGAAGGCCATCTGGCCGGGTCGTCCCTTGTCCGAGGCGGCCCACGCCTCCGCCTCCTCGGTCAGCCGGTTCAGCAGGGCTTCGACCCGCCGGCGGAAATGCTCCAGGGCGGCCTCGTCCAGGCCGGGAGGGACCACGACCTCGGGGCTGAAGATGACCCGGGCCCGGGAAAACGGGCGAGGAATCGCAGTCTGGTCCCAGGCGGTGCGAATCCGCCACGGGCGATCGTATCCGATTCCCAAAACGACCACGGGTATGCCCAGCAGCGAGGCCAGTTGGATGACCCCGGGCGCCAGGCAGCGTCTGGGTCCGCGCGGTCCGTCGGGGATGATTCCCAGGTTCGTGGCCCGGCTTTCCCGCATCATCTCGCGAACGGCCGCCACCGCTCCGCGCCGCGTCGAGCCGCGCACGACCCGGCACCCGAAGAGCCGGGCCATGTGCCAGAGGATCTCGGCGTCGCGGTGCCGGCTCATGAGCGAGGCGAGGTTGCACTGCCCGCGATAATACGTCGGAACGAGGAGGTACTCGTGCCAGCACAGGAAGATCCTCTGCCGGCGGCACTCGGGGAAGACGGGGTCCACGGCCGCGTCGTAGTAGGCGACTCGGGCGTCCAGGCTGCCCATCCAGGCCCTCATGACCGCCGAGGCCGCCAGTCCGCCCAGTTTTGTTGCCCAAGGCCAGTCGATCCTCATCGCTCCAGCCAGTCTCCGGAAAAGACCTCGACGGCGGGTCCGGTCATGTGCACGTGGTTGTCGTCGGCCCAGTGGAGCTCGAGGTCGCCGCCCGGCAGGTGGGCGAGGATTTTGCGCCCGGTCCGGCCGGTGAGGACCCCGGCGACGCAGACCGCGCTGGCCCCGGTGCCGCAGGCCAGCGTCTCCCCCGATCCCCGCTCCCACACCCGCATGCGAACCTCCTCCGGCGAGAGGACCTCGACGAACTCGGCGTTCACGCGGCGGGGGAAATGGGGACTCATCTCCAAGAGCGGCCCGATCCGCAGGACCCAATCGTCGCTGAGCCGGTCGACAAAGGTGACGCAGTGGGGATTGCCCATCGACACGCACGTGACGGCAAGCTGCCGGCCGCCGACCTCCAGGGGGGCGTCGACCACCGCACCGGCCGGCGCGGCCGTGTTTCCGGCCAGCGTGGTGGGGACCTTTTCCGGCGCGAGGATTGGCTCGCCCATGTCGACGCGGACCCGCCGGACCAGGCCGTCCTCGATCTCGAGGTCCAGCGAGAGGATGCCCGCGCCCGTCTCGATCGTCAAGGTCGACTCGCGCACCAGCCCGTGATCGTAAACGTACTTGGCGAGGCAGCGAATGCCGTTGCCGCACATCTCGGCCTCGGAGCCGTCGGCGTTGAACATCTGCATCCGGGCGTCGGCGACGCGGGAGGGGAGAATGAGGATCAAGCCGTCGCCGCCGACGCCGAAGTGGCGGTCGGCCATGCGCCAGGCCAGGTCGCGCAGGCGCTCCGGGGGCGGCTGCGAGAAGCAGTCGAGGTAAACGTAGTCGTTGCCCGCCCCGTGCATCTTGGTGAACCGCATCGCTCGGGCTCCCGATTCCCGCCCATGCTCGAAAGCGCCTATTCTATGCCGGGGGGCGGCAGACGCCAACAGGGGCCTGGTAGTCCGACACGCCTCATTTGTGGGGTGGCACGGGCGGGTTGTCTGCCCGTGTTTCCCGCACTGGCTGACAAGCAGCCAGTGCCACCCGCCGCGTTCCATGACCAACCCCTTCAGCCCCCGGCTTTGCCGGGGGGCCAACAGGGAATCGGGGTGGCCGCCGGGCGACGATGGGGAATGAAACCCTGGAGGGGATGATGGGTCGTGCCGAATGCCCCCCGGCAAAGCCGGGGGCTGAGGGATGAGAGGGATGCGACGGTCGGACGCCTAGCCCGTCAGATCGAGCAGGGTGCCGCGCTGGCCGGAGGCGTCTTTGCTCTGGCGAGCCGTTTCCGAGGGTTCCTCGGGAGCCGGGGGCTTGTTGCCCGCGGGCATCTCCCACAGGCGCCGGCCGTTGGCGTCGCGCTCGGCCGTCTCGTGGTCCTCGCCGTCGGCCTCGCCAATGCCTGCGGCCGTCTCGGCGCGGAGCTCGTTGGCTGCACGACGCTCGCTCTGAGCAACGGCCTGCTGGGCTCGGTCGAGCTCGGAGCCCTTGGTCTGAGCCAGCGGGGCCCCGGCCGCGTTGGCTGCCACGGCGGGTAAAGGACCGACGCTCATAGAAGGTCTCCTTCGAGAGTATAGCTCGCGGAGTGGTTGTCGGTCAGGGTTGGGGCGGCGGTCTCCGGCGGGCGTCGAGAGGGAGGAGTCCCCGGGGGCCATCCCCCCTCTCCCGGGGTGCATCGCCCTGCAACTGCTGCAATGCCTGATTCACCCCGGGGAACGGCTCGCGGCGCGTCTCGGGCTCCTGGAGGGTCCCGCCCACGCGAATCTGCATGATCTGCTGGCTCGCCCCGCCGAGCACGTCGCGGAGCACCGGGACGCCGAGGTCGCCGCGGCCCACGGTCGAGTGGAAGACGAGGTTCATGTTCCCCTGGAAGTCGACCTCGCCGGTTCCCAGCAGGCTGACGGCGTCGCCGTTGAGGTTGAGGCGCTCAAAGTTCAACCGGCCGTGCTCCACGTGGAAATCGACGTCGCTGGAGATGAAGGCCGTGCGGTCGGGCCGGCGGATGCTGAGGATCTTCAAGAGCGAGACCATCAGGGGCAGCTCGTAGACGTCGGCGTCGCGCAGGCGGACCGCACCGCGCCCGGTCAGGGCGCCGAGGCTGCGGCCGGTGCCCCGCAGATCGACCGACCCGAACAGCCTGCCGCGGAGTCCGCGGTGGCCGGGGAGCAGGTCCAAGGCGGCGCGAGCCAGATCGGCGTCGCGCAGGGTGGCGGTGACGGAGTAGCGTGGGCCGGAGCCCAGCGCGATCCAGACGTCCCCCAGGAGCACGCCGCCGAAGAGCTCGGCGGAGAGGGAGCGGGCGGGCCGGTCGGCCGGCTGGGCCTCCGGCGGCTGGGCCTCCGCCGGCTGGCCCGGCGCGGGCCGATCGACCCAGGTGCCGAACAGCACGCGCTGGTTGTCGATCCACAGGGGCCCCTTGACGCGGGTGAGCTGCACGTCCCGGCAGCTCATCGAATCGACGTCGAGCTCGCCCCGGCAGCGGAACTGCTCGCCGTCGTGCTCGCCGGCCAGGTGCACAACACCGTGCAGGTTCTCGAGACGGGGCCCGAACTCGATGCTCGCCTGGTGGAAACCGAGGTCGAGGTCCCATTTCGAGGTGAGCGGATCTTCGGGATTTCCGTGGCGTTGGAAGGAGACGGCGCCGGGGCCGCCGCGAAGGTAGAACGGTCCGGTCGGGCTCAGCTCGCCCACCGTCTTCTTGAGAAACGCCGGGAGCGCCTGGACCAGCTCCCGATCGAAGCGGAGGCGATCGACGAAAAGATTGTCGAAGCGGAAGGTCCAGCCCCCGCCGGGCAGCAGGGCCCCCTGGCCGTCGCTCGCGACGGTCACGTTGCCGTGCTCGCCGCGGAACTTGCCGATGGCGACCTGCCCGTCGCGGTAGTCCAAAAGCCCCTGGAGTCTCTCCAGGCGGTAAGGAAATCGCACGGGCTGGATCGAGGCGTTCTCGCGTCGCGGCTCGGCCTGGAACGACACGCTGAGCTTCCGGCCGGCGGAGGCGTACTGGACGTGGACGTCGCGCAAATCGACCATCCCCTGCGGGCGGAAATCGTCCCACACCTGACGCATGCCGGGGGACATCGCGTCGCGGAGCTCTTCTTCCAGGGGCACGGAGGTGCCGGTCAGGCGCAGGTCGAGGCGGCTCCCCTCGGGTGCGGAGCTGAGCGTGCCGCCGCAGGTGATCCGGCCCGTGTCGTTGGTCCCCACCAGGTCGCGGAAGGTCCACTGGTCGTCGAGCATTTCCGCGGTGCCCGTGACGTTGGAGATCGGGTAGGGGAACTTCTCGCAGCAGATGCCGCAGTGATTCAGCTCGGCCAGGAGATGCCGGTGGAACACGTCGTCGGGCCTCTCCCGCCACACGCGGCCCTCGAAATCGATGGTCCCCTGCGGAGCGAGCATTCGCATCGCGGCCTGCACCTTCGGCGTCAACGCGCTGAGGAGCTTCTCGTCGAGCGGGAGCTTCGCCCCGTTGGCCTTGACCCAGCCGTAGGGCCCCTCCAGGGGGCTGCGGATTTCCGCCGTGACGCGGATCTCCCGCGTCCCGCCGTAGCCGCGCAGGTCCGCCGTGAGCAGCCCGTTCTTCAGCTCCAGAACCCCCCGGGTGTGCTCCAGCCGGTAGGGGAGCTTGTGGTAGGTGAACGCGACGTTCAGGCACTGGAGGGTCAGCTCCGGCTCCCAACGGCGGCCGTCCCAGCCGAGCCGCACGCTGGCGTGGACCTGGCCGCTCGGCAGGAACTTGGGCCACTCGCGCCGCAGCACGTCGGGGAGGATCTCGGCCAGGGAGCGATCCAGCTCGAGGTCGCGGATGGTCGCCTCCAGCGACAGGGGGCTTTCGGGCTCGTAGCCGTCGCGGCGGCAGGACATCTGGAGCGTGGCCTGGCCGCTCCGCGCGGAAAGGTCCCGGATGGAGACCCCCTTCGGGTCCAGGCGGACGGCCGCCTGGAGGTCGGTGAGCGAGTGGGGCAGCCGGGGGTCGTCCAGCCGGCCCTGGAGCAGGTGGCCCGTGACCTCGAAATCGCAGGGCGACTGAGACTTCGGATCGTAACCGAGCCGGAAATCGAGCGAAGCTTCCCCGCGCAGCGAGCCGAGATGGGCCAGGCGCGCGGCCCAGGGGGCCGGCAGCGATTCCCGCAGGTGCGGCGAAATCTCCAGGCCGGCGACCGATCCGCAAAGCGTTCCGCCGGGCCCCTCCGGGTCCAGCAGCCCCTCGAACTCCACGCGGCGCAGCATGTCGCCGGTGAAGTGCCCCTGGAACTTGCGAGCCCGGACGCCCCCGTCCGGTTTCGTGGTGCCGGCCGAATGCCCGTCGCCGGCCGGCCCGTCGCCGGCCGGCAGCGCTGCCGGGCCGGGACCGGACAGCGTGACGCCGATCTCCCGCAGGACCAGCGCGCCCGACGGGGAGCCCCACAGCTCGATCGAGCCGCTCTCGATCTCGACGCCGGCCTTGCCCGAGCCAAGCTGCGGCAGCGGCAGCAGCCTCCCGACGTTCCACGAGCCGTCGTCCGACTGCGCCACCCGGAGCGTCGGCCGGCGGATCACCACGTGGCGGACCTCCAAGTCGCTCTTGAGCAGCTCCTCCAAGTCCGTCGGGCAGCTCAGGTACACCTCCTCCAGGTGTACGAGCTCGGCGCACGGGTGCCTGGAGCCGGGGTCGGCGATACGCACGCCACGCACCACGATCCCCTTGCCTTCGATGAGCTCCGCCGAGCGGACGGTCACCCTGAGGTTCGGGTAGCACCCGGCGAGCTTCGCCTCGATGCGTTTGCGGACCACCTCGTCGACCCGCCGGAGAAGCTGCGGCAGCGCAAAGGCCCCCGCGATCAGCCCCGCCAGCAGGCTGCACTTGAGGAAGAACCAGCACGAGTCGACTAGGCCCTTGACGATGGGAATCAACCCTCCGTGGTCGATTGTCGTACGGTAGGGTGCGTGCTTGCACGCACGCAATTCTGCTACAATTCTGCGGGAAAAAGCCGCGCGTGCGTGCAAGCACGCACCCTACACCTATCCACTATCCACCATCCACTCGTTCTCGATCCGCCGGCTTCCGCCGGCGGCTATTCCCTACTGCCCTCTGCCCTCCGCCCTCCGCCCTCCGCCCCAGCCAGAAACTCACCGCACCGCCGGCCAAGACCATCAGGCCCAGCATCGCCGGCTGGCGGTAGCGGATCGAGCTGACGAACACCACGTGCAGCAGCGAAAAATACACCGCCGGCAGCCAGCACAGCACGTAAGGCCAGCCGCGACGGACCGTGCTGGCAGCCCCCACGAGGGCGAGAAGCACGATCGGCACGTAGAAGACGGCCATCGCGACGCGGACCGGCCAGCTCGACGTCCCGGCGTCGTTCGGCCAGACGTTCCACGTCCGCCCCAGCTTGACCAGGGCCAGGCGGGCGACCTCGCCGGGGTGCTCCCGGGCCCAGGCCAGGGCCTCGTGGCGCAGGCGCCGGTCGAGCCGGACCTCGAACGATTCGTCGCCGGGCTGGGCCTCGGCCTCGAAGCGGCGACGCTCGTCGGCGGCAAACCGCTCGACGAACGACATCTCGCTGGCCCCGGTCGCCCGGGGGTTCCAGCCGTCGTAGAGGCTTGCCCCAACCTGGAGCGTGGTGGGAACGAAGCGCCCGGTCGCCATCGCGTTGCGGACCCACCAGGGCATCATGGCCAGGACCAGGCCGGCGAGCATGGCGGCTCCAAGCCCGAGGTGCCGCCGCCGGCGCCCGCTTGCCGCCAGCCCCCACCCCACGCCGAACGGCACGAACAACAGCCAACTGGGACGCACGAGCGTGGCCAGTCCGGCGGCCAGGCCGGCTGCGGCGGCCAGCCCTGCGGCACGCCGCGTCGTGGGCGACTGCCAGGCCGCCGTCCACAGGCCCAAGCTCAGGAGCATCAACGGGCAGAAGGGGGCCTCGCTGAGCACCAGCGTCCCGACGGCGATCGAGCCGGGATACAGGGCGGCCAAGGTCGCGGCCAGCACGCCCGCCCGGGGATCGAACAGCCGCCACGCCAGCCAGCCCACCCCGGCCACGGCCAGGGTGTCGAGCACCGCACTGAGGGCCCGGGCCCAGAGGACCGGCGGATGGTCCCCGCCTGCCAGGAACAGCGGCGCCAAGAGCACCGGGTAGCCCGGCATTCGGAACACCCGGGCCCGGTCCGTGCCGACTTCATACGGCTCGCCCCGGGCGATCGTTCGAGCCAGGTCCCAGTAGCTCTCGCTGTCGCCAAAGAAGAACGGGCCCTCGAGCCGCGTTTGCCACCACCCGCCGGCCGCCAGGCGCAGACCCAGGGCGGCCAGGAGCACCACGGCCAAGAGCTTCACGGCAGGGGACTTCATGGGCCAGCGACGCCTGCGGGGATTCGGGCCTGCGGGGATTCGGCGGGAAACTGGGTCTAGTCTTGGACTTCGGGTGACAGGAGTCCGTCGACAATGGGGCGCGCTATGGTACAGGGATTCGGGGCCTCGGGTCAAGGCAAACTGGGGGGGAGGAACGGAGTGCTTTGGCCCTGGCAAAATGGGAAGATTCTGCGGCCTCGCCGCCTCTCATGTTGGCCCCCAAGCAGTCCCCTCCCCCTCTGGGAGAGGGTAAAGCAGTCCCCTCGCCCTTTGGGAGAGGGTTAGGGTGAGGGCCGCTCTCCTCCCGTCCGCCGCAACCCGTCCCGGATAGGGACGGATTGACAATCCGTCCTACGGCGGTTGAGAAACGCGGGCCAGATAGACTTCGCCGGCCGAAGGATTATACTGCTAGCGTCTGTTGGCGGTGGCACTGCTAGCACCGAGCCGAGGACGGCGTGGCGGGGCGTACTCGGTCGGGCGTGCCGAAACGCAATGGCCTTCAAGAAAACAGGAGAGGATCGATGGCTTCCAGTCTCCCGGATTATCTGGCGGCGGCTCGGCCCGTGCCCCAGGACAAACGCGCCCCCTGGTACCTCAACGTGGCGCAGACCTACGCCAGCGTGATGCTGTGGTACGTGTTCTGGAGCTCTCTGGCCGGCGCCGGGGGGACGTTCGGCGGCACGCTGTCCGCGGGAATTTGGCCGCTCTTGCTGGCAATCCTCGTGGGCGGGCTGATCTGTTACTTTTGCTTCTACCTGGTGCCGGGCCTGTTGGGGATGAAGACCGGCCTGCCGTTGTACGTCGTCGGCACGTCGACCTACGGGGCCCAAGGCGGCCTGATCATGCCCGGCTTCCTGATGGGGATCCTGCAATTCGGGTGGCTCGGGGTGAACGCCTTCATGGTCGCCGAGGTGCTCTGCAAGTGCTTCGGCGTGGGGTTGACCGAGGGGGGGGCGGTGCAGTTCCCCAATCCGGCGCATGCGCTGATCGCCATCGTCTTTGCGGGTGGGGCGGCGTTCATGGGACTCAAAGGGATCCAGTACGTGGCTCGCGTGGCCAGCCTCTTCCCCGTGATCCCGCTGGTCATTCTCGTGGTTCTGTTCGTCAGCACCATCGGGGGCGTGGGCAAGTTCGATTCCGCAGTGGCCGTCAACACCGGCAAGACGGCCTACGCCGATGCGGTTGCGAAGGCCGAGAAGGACCACGCCGAGGCAGTCGCCAAGGGCGAGGACGTTAGCCTGAAGGCGCCCGACAAGCCGGGCGAACCCATGCCGGCCGGCACTGTGATCCTGGTGGTGATCGGCGTGGTGGTCGGGTTCTTCGCCACGGCCGGCGCCGCAGGGGCCGATCTGGCGATGAACAGCCGCAACGCCAACGACGTGCAATGGGGGGGCCTCGTGGGGATCGCCTTGATGACCCTCATTGCCGGGGGCCTGGCCGTGCTCGTCGTGGCGGGCACCTATGGTGCCGGCAAGGTTCCCGCCTCGGAGCTGAAGACCTACCTCGACCCGTTGCACCTGATGAGCGGTGTCATTGGCGACACGACCGCCAAGGTGTTCCTGGTCCTGTTGGCCATCTCCGCCTTCCCCGGCGGCTGCTTCTCGGCCTACATCGCCGCCACCAGCTTCAAGACCACGATGCCCAAGGTCAACCCGTATCTCTCGGTGGGCCTCGGCACGCTGGTCTCGATCTTCCTGGCCGTCACCGGCTTGGCTGCTCAGGTGGTCCCCTTCTTCCTGATCATCGGCGCCTCGTTCGGCCCGATCTGCGGCGCGATGGCGGCCGATTATCTGCTCTCCGGCGGGCGCTGGGCGGGACCGCGTGCGGGCTTTAACCCCGCCGGCTGGATCTCGTGGGCCGTCGGCTTTGCCGTCGGCACAGCCAACTTCTACCTCCCGCTGCTGAAGGTGGAGATGAGGGTCCCATGCGAACCGGTGGTGGCCTTCCTCGTCGGGTTCGTGCTGTACTACGCGCTGGCCAAGGCCGGCATGGAATCGAAGAGCCTGGGAGCACTGCAGAGCGAACGGTTGTAGCTGTAGGGTGGGACGAAGTCCCACCAGCAATCAGCGCTCCACGCCCATTCGGTGGGACTTCGTCCCACCCTACCCACTACCCACGCGCCGCCAGCCCCCAACGCTCAGCGGACCTTCATCATCAACCGGCTCACCTCGCGGCCGAGTTGTTCGAGGTCGTTGCCGAACGCCCGCTTGAACTCGCCGAGGCGCGTCGGGCCGTCGTCCTCGATCAGGGGCTTCTTGGCCGCGAGCCCCTGGAGGTACGCCGCGTACTGCTTGGGGTATTGGCGCAGCAGGAAGTAAGTCAGGGCCCAGGCCTCGGCGTAGGCGTCGGCGGCGTCGCGGTCGCCCTGGAAGGACTTGTCGCTGGCCAGAAGCCCCTCCAGCCATGCCGCCGGACGCGTGTCCTGGGCGGAGCGGAACTTCAGGAGCCGCTCCCCGTTGATCGCCCCGATGTTGCGCCAGCCCTTCGCGCTCGATAGGTCCGGGGTCTCGAAGTACATGGCGATCCCTTCGGTGGCCCAGCGGGGGCAGGCGCTGAAGCGGGCGTGCATGCCGCAGTTGAAGGCGATCTGGTGCGTTGCCTCGTGGACGATCGTGGCCACGTTCCACGCGGCGCCGGGCTGGGAGAGGATGCGGTTTATCTCGCCGGCCGCGCTCCCCCGGCCGCGCCCCCGGCCCGGCACCGTCGCCTCCGACAGGTCGTACATGGTCATCCGATTGGTCTTCAGGCTGTAGTAGCCGATGATCGACCGGGCCCCCTCGCCCACCTCCGCCTGGGCGTGCCGGGTGTACGAGGCCCGATCGCCGAACACGATCGCCGAGAGCGGGAATTCCGGCTTCTCGATGGCCAGCCCCTTCCGGCTCCAGAAATTGACAAACGCCCCGTGGAGCCGCTCCAACAGCGCCCCGCACCACTGGGCGTACTCCCGCGACGTGCCGTGCACGATGACGTACCGGGCGGTGTGGTGGACCTCGAACCCCCGCGGCAGCTCGGCCAGGAGCTTGCGCCCAAGCTCCTCGGCCGACAGCGGCTCGAACGGCTCGTTGTCGCGGGTGTGGCGGACCTGTTCCTCGGGCGGGACCGCCCAGATCTCGCCGTCCCGGGTCTGGACGAGCAGGCCCCCGTCGGCAGCCTTGAGGATCAGCCGGCCGGCGATCTGGACTTGCTTGCCGTCGCGGCGCAGGGTGACGTGCTCCACAGCCCCGGCCGCACCCGGCCATCCCAGAGACAGAGCGCTGAGCAATGTGACTGCGATGATCCGGGGCACGCTGTTCCTCCGCCGGGGGGGTGTGAGGGGTTGTGGGGATGGCTCATCGCCCGGCAGAAGCCGGCCGGCTGACACCCTCCCTTGACGCAATTATAGCTGTCGTTCGCCTGGTAGCGCGGTAGCGGTAGGGTGGGTCGAGCGGTAGGGTGGGGGGGGGGGGGGCGGCGGCCCCAGACAGCTGGTTGGGGGGGCCACCCGACGTGCCGGG
>Ga0315290_10001002_pt1 | contig 19296 bp, 11 predicted proteins | sample YL17G12_0_MG_FD_203627 | JGI IMG/M metagenome (GOLD analysis project Ga0315290, IMG submission 203627) | Sediment microbial communities from Yellowstone Lake, YNP, Wyoming, USA - YL17G12_0 | ecosystem: Environmental > Aquatic > Freshwater > Lake > Sediment | place: USA: Wyoming | collected... | reverse complement strand
GAGTCCGAGGAAGAGGTCCGGGCCATGGAGGCCGAGGGCCGATCCGGCGCGTCCTCGGGCTGGCCCGCCCCGCCGTGGCTCGCGCGGATCCATCGCCCGTGGACGCTCCTCGTCGCAGCCGGCGCGGCCGTGGTGCTGTCCCTGGCGGCCATCGTTGCCGTGGTCCTGCTCCGCGGACTCGGGAGCCGCCCGCTGGAGCCCTCGGCGGAGCCCGCATCGAGCGTGCAGCCGATTGCCCAGGCAAACCCGCGCAGCGCAGACCCCGGCGCCTGGCCGGGGTTGACGCCCTTGGCAGACCAGCCCCCGGCCAAGCCCGCTGCCTCTGCCGGGCCGAAACCGCCCGAGGGCCAGGCGCCGAAGCCGCCGGATTCCAAGGCGGCCAAGCCGGCAGACCCCGTGGCGAAGAAACCGCCCGATCCGCCCGCATCGAAGCTACCCGCGGAGAAGGCCCCCACGGAGAAGTCCCCCACGGAGAAGGCACCTGCGCAGCAGCCGCCCGGCCAACCGACGGCTCCTCCGCCTGCCAAGCCGGGTCCCCCGGCCGATCCCTTCCGGGATTTTCCTCGCGCGGTGGATCTGCCACCCGTTGCCGACAAGGACGCAACGGGGCCGGGGGGATTGTCCGCCACCTCCTTGGCGCCGCTCTACGCGGCCCCGGACGCCCCGTGCGAGATTGCGATGTTCGGCAAGGAAGGCACGTCGAAGGGCGCCCGGCGACTCGTCCTCACGGCGAGCGGGGACGAGAAGAAGCCGGGGTGGACCGTCCGCATGCACTCGGGCCCTGCCAAGGAGGCCGCGCCGGCGGACGTGGCCCGCCTGGGACGCACCAACGACGCCTTGACCTTCCAGTGGCTGGACGGGGCGAGCACGCCCGCGGCCGCGGCCCTGCGCAACGGCCTGCTGGAGGTCCGCCTCGGGACGCAGTCCCGCACCCTGGCGCTCCGCAAGCCGGTGCTCGCGGAGCCGATCGTGTTCGATCTCCACCGAGCCAGCACCACGCTGGCCATGGCCTTGGACTCGATGCCGGACCCCTCCCATCTGCGGCTGCAAGTGGTCAAGCTCGAAGGGCGGGAGGGCTACCTGCTGGAGCCGGCGGCGCCAATCTCCCACCGCACGCCGGCCAGGCTGGTCTTTCCCAGGAAGACACGACAGGGCATCGAGGTCGCCGGGGTCGAGTACCGCCTCGCCCTGATCGCCAAACGGCCCAAGGTCATCGTCGAGCTGAAGCTGGTGGAGCCCCCGTTGGCGCAATTGCAGCCCATTCCCACGCCGGAGGTTCGGAAATCCATCGAGAACCGGATCGGGGAGCTCTCCGGCCAAGTCGCGTCCCCCAAGCCCGACCCGATGATGCTCCAGAAGCGACGCGAGTTGGAACTCCGCGATGCCCAGCTCTGGTACGACGATTTCGTGAGGGCGGTCCACCGGAAGGCCGTGCTCCACTGGCGAGTCTTCCTGGAGATCGACGGCCAGACGGTTGACCTCGTCGTGTCCCAGCCCGCCCCCAAAACACCCGACCAGAAACGCTGACGCCCATGGCGCAACGGCCGGGGCAGTGAGGCACGGGGTGCTGCCGTGGGACGGGTTGGCAACCCGTCCCCCGCAATGACAGAGCGGCAACATGCCCCTCGCAAGGACGGGTTGGCAACCCGTCCTACGGCGGTAAGGAATGCGGGTTAGGGTGGTTTGAGCGGCCCCCCAGGGCGGCCCTGGCACCGCGCGCCCAGGAAAATTGACATTGCCTTCCGCTCCGTGTACTCTGATTAGAATAGGGATCTTGTGCGGACTCTTGGGGCAAGGCGGGCCCTCACGATGGGGACACGTCCACCGCTGCGAAGGGCCTGGCCGATGGGAGGTTGGGGATGACGATCATTCATCAAATCTATTGCATTCGCGCCGGCGGTGACGACTCGCCCGCTGAAGCCGTTGCCCCGGATACCCGCCAGCGCTCGGCGAGCGGTCCTGCCCTGGCAAGCTCGCTGGACGCGGAGCTGCTGAGCCAATACTATCGACACATCGAGCCCCATCTCGAATACAACCCGCCGGGCAACGTCATCGACAACCAGGCCCCCCAGCCCAGGGCGGCAGAGGCGACCGAGAGGCTCTTCTTCGTTTCGCTGGCGGGCGGGGTGCAACTGTTGGGGAACGTGTGCGATGGACCCCGTGAAGGCGGGGATGCCTCCCCCTCGTGCTTTGCCCACGTGCTGCTAAGGGATAGCCAATACCCCTCTTCCGTGGATCCATCAAACCACACCGAGGACCAATTCGCCCGCCCGGACGTGTCCTGGACCGGGCTCGATGCCCTGAAACTGTGGGGGGCGGCGGGCTGGGTCCGTCGGCAGCCCCCGGACCTCCCCGCAAAACTGCCGGTCCTCGAGTCCTGTGAGGAGCTGCTCGACGGCGGTGAGCCGGCAATCGACGACTTGGTCTTCGAGTCGTTCTTGAAGCAGCCTCCGGAGGCGCCGGAGTTCCACGATCCGGCGGGGGTCATCCCGGCACGATGGCGAGGCATGCCCGCCGAGCGCCGCCGCGCGTGGTTCGCCCAGGTGCTGGCGGGCTTCATGGGAGCGGCGGCGGAGTCGGGCCAGCCTCTGATCGTGGTGGCCGAGCCCCCGCTTGCCGCCCTGATGTTCTACGGCGTGATGCGCCTGCTGCCCGAGGGGCCCCGGCGCAGCCAGATCAGCTTCTCCACGCTCGAGACCGACTTGCACCGACCTCGCGCCCTGCTGGCGGGCACGTGGGGGTGCGATGTCCCATCGGCCGGGGAGGCGCCCGCGGCAACGCCCTGGCCCGGCACGCTGGTGAACACGTTGGGCGAGCCCTCCCACGAAGCGGCCGCCGAGAACCTTTGGCAGCAGGCATGCTCGTTGATCGAGAAGCTCTGCCAGGGCGGGTGGGAGGCCGTCGAGGAGGCGCTGGCCGGCGCGGTACCCGAGGCGGCTGCCGGGGGCCTTGAGGCCGACGCGGCCCAGCGCGCGGTGGCCGTCCTGCTCGAAACCGGATCGTTCCCCGACGAGAGCTGGCGCAGCTCGGCCTCGTCGATCAGCGCGGTGCACCACGAGCTGGCGCGCCGGGTGGTCGCGATGGAGCACCCGGCCGTCGGGCTTTCGCCGGTGGTCGGCGGGCCGGCGCACCTGCACGTCCTCGGACTGCTTTCCGCCAAGCCCGTCGCCCCGGGCACGCGCAAGGCCGTCATTTACCTGTTGAAGGAACTCCCTCCCGAGGGGATTTTCGGCCTCTTGAAGCTTTCGGGCGTGTCCGACGACGACAAGATCACGGTGCTCGGACGGTACATTCACGAGCACGGGGAGCTTCCACCCGGCTGCGACACGTTGTGGGACGACTTTGCCGCGGCTGCCCGGGGGTCCCGGCGCGCGGGGGCGGTCCTCATGGCCCGCACCCTGGCCAAGCTCCCGCCGAAGGACCTCAAGAGGCTGTTCCGCAGCGCTCCGCGCGAAGCGTCGCTGGGCTTCGTGGTGAACGTCTTCCGGCTGGCGAAGAACAACAAGCTGAAGATCGAGTCGCTCACGGCGGTCGTGCGGCAGATGGACGAGGCCGAGGTGATCGAGTTCCTGCGATCCTCAGGGCCGGAGGTGCTTCGCTCGTATCCGGAGGGGGAGCCGGCCTTGCCCGAGAAGGCCGCCGAGCTGCTCTGCACCCTGCCCCGGCACCCGGGCGAGTTCAAGCGGCGGCTCGACCTGATCCTGGCCTGCCGGCCGTTGCTCCCCGACGACGAGCACCGGGAAGCCGCCGCCGCGTGGGACACGTGCTATCACCTGATTCACCGGGTGGGGGAGCTCCAGAAGCCGGAGTCGGCCCCCAGTCCCGCGATGCGCATCCCCCAACTGCTCAACGTCTGCCGCGATCTGGCCAAGGCCGCCGACAAGGCCATGGCGCTGGAGGCGGTCGACCAGCACATGACCTGGACCCAGAAGCGGGACGCGCTCTTGCGGATCGCCCAGGAAATCCTCGGAGGGCTCCCCCTGCTGACCAAGGGGCCCTGGGAGCACGAGGCCATCCTCGACCGGATCAGCATGCAGTTGCGCGACCACCGCTTTCCGCTGGAGCCGCTCAAGCGAGAGCCTCCGCCCAAGCGGGAGGGCGGCAAGAAGATCGCCATGCCGGAGGACCGAAAGCTCTCCACATCGAGCTGGGGGCTGATGCTCGGGGCGCTGGCCGGCATGATCGTCATGACCGCGCTGGTCGTGGGCCTGGCGTGGTTCTTCTTCTTCCGGCAGGCCAGCACGGACTCGGAGCCGAGAGAGAAGATCCGGCGACCCCGGCGCGAGCGCGAAGGAAGGGCCGAGACCTCGCTGACGCGCCCACCGCTGCTGGCCGAGAGCCTGCCCGCGCGCGGCGTGCCTTCCTGGCCGGACCCTGGCTCGTGAACGGTTTCCTCCAACCGGATAGGCCCCTCCATGACGACCCGACCCCGGTCCTTCCCGCGGCGATCCCCACGGGGCGCTGGGCGGTGCGCCGCCGGCGCGTGCCTCTCGCGTCGCGACTTCCTTGGCGCGGCGGCCGTCGCCGCCGCTGCCGGCCCGGCCGGCCTGGCATGCGCTCAAGCAGGCCCGACCGCGGCGAAGAAGGTCGTCGTGGGGGCCCACCCCTGGGTCTACGCCGCCACGCAGCCCGGCTACGACGTCACGCCCATCCTCGACCGCATCTTCGCCGACGTGGCCTACGCGGGCCTCGAGGGGATCGAGCTGATGCACACCGCACTGCGCCCGGCGGATGCGGTGGTCCGGATCGCGGCCCTGTCGGAAAAGCACAAGCTCCCGGTGCTCGGCACCTCGTTCGGGGGCGAGATGTGGGACCGGCGCAAGCACGCCGATGTGCTCCGGGACGCCGAGCTGGTGGTCCCGCGCCTGGCCAAGCTCGGCGGCACGACCCTGGGCACCTCGGTGGGCGCCCCGCCGGGCAAGAAAACTCCCGAGCAGCTCGACGCCCAGGCCGACCTGCTCCGCAAAATCCTCGACCTCTGCCGCAGCCACGGCGTGGTGCTCAACCTCCACAACCACACCTACGAGGTGGTCGACGATCTTCACGATCTCAAGGGGACGCTCGCGCGGATCCCCGACGTCAAGCTCGGCCCCGACCTGAACTGGCTCGTCCGCGGCGGGGTGGACCCGGCGGGCTTCATCCGCCGCTTTGGCCGCCGCATCGTCTTCCTCCATCTCCGCGACCAGAAGGCCGACGGCAAGTGGCCCGAAGCGATGGGCGAGGGGAGCATGGACTACGCGGCCATCGGCAAGGCGCTAAAGGAGATCGGTTTTTCCGGCCACGCGGTGATCGAGCTGGCGCACGAGGGCGGGTTCAAGCCCACGCGCCCAATCCGCGAGAGCCTCAAGCTCAGCCGCCAGTTCGTCAGGAAAACCCTCGGCTACTGAGCGGACGGGTGGCACGGGCATCTTGCCCGTGCTTCGCGCCGCATCACTGGCGAGACGCCAGTGCCACCCAACGTGTCGATCGAGGTGGGTCGGTCCGCTAGTAGTGCTCCAGCGCCTTTGCGGTCAACTCATCGACAATGAGCATGGAAGCGTAGCGATGGTTCTTGCCGCTGACGGCGGCGTAGATCGCAGGGATCTTGTCCTTGCCCGTCGTATGCCGGGCCACGAGGATCACCGCCTTGTCGGGCTGCCGTGCCATCGCCTCCAAAATCGGTAAGCTAAACGCCGAGTAAAAAAGTATCTCCTCACCCTCACCGGACGAAGCGGCATCCGCGTGGTCATTGGTGTCCCCTCTCCGCCGTGCCTTCAGCGCAACGCGATCGCCGTTGCCTCGGATGGGGTAGAAACCGATGTCACCAACGATTCGCTCCTCCTTGAACAAGTCATCGATGTCCAGGTCGTACAGGGCCGCAAACCCCTTGGCCAGCTTAAGGAAGATCGACTCCTCCTCACTGGCGGCCTGGGGTGGACGCTCTCCTACACCCGTCAAGACGATGTCGAGGGAGGTTGCGTCCTCCTTCAACTCCGGGAACGCGGCCTGGCCGCTTCTTTGCCCCTCCTGTCTCAATTTCTCCTCGACACGTTTGGGCTCCGCGAACCGGACAACCTCGAAGGTCTGGGGCAGTTGATCGATTCGCGGCAATTCGGACCTCCGGACCACCAGCGGCGCCGACAAGCCGTAAGCACGGGCAATCGGCTTCCTGCTCTGCTGGTTGATCTTCTCCGCAAGCTGATGAACGAGGATCGTAGCGTTTCCGAAAAGGAATTGCGGCTCGGTGAGGCAGACGTTGAGCGCTAGGAGGTTGATCTTAGGGAGATCCCTGCAGTCGACATCGTAGTCGGCGGCCCAATCCGCGTTCGGATCGGTCGCGGCTCTCACCGCCTCGGCGCAGGTCGATCCCGAAACAACGCCCAGATAGAGGTCTTGCCCGAGCTCCTTCTTGCGTTTGCCAATCCTCGCCATCTCCGACACAAACTTGGCGGCTGCCGCCTTGCCGAAATCGTCCGCAGACACGCCGGCCACCACCACGGCCCGAAGGGGATCGAACCTCTCCTCCAGGGCGTTGACGCGATCGGCAATGAGCGGAGGCCGAAGCTGCAAATATCCGTCCTGAAAGAGACATTTTAGCAAAACGGCGAACTGCCGGACATCGATCTTGTCCGGCTTCCTGCTAATCAACGGGTAAAACTCCTGGCCGACCTTCTCCAAGAGGCCCCAACCTCGGATCCCTTCGGCCTTGGGGTCCTGCAACCACTGGATCAGATGTCTCGCAAAGATCTCGTTGAGGCGTCGCCGTTGAGCCGGGGTCAGCAGTCTGACGTTGAAGCGTTCCTCGCCCGACGCCATTCTCTCGCTGCTGGACGAACTGGAATTCTTGCCCCTTCCATCTTCGAGAACTTGCCGCGCCATAGGATGTGTCCTGTTCTGGAGAGCCCCGCCGAGTGACTCCTCGTATACACCTAGTGCTGGGCGCCCGACCAACCTTCTATGAGGGCACCGACTCCCACGGACCGTCATCAGGCGTGTGGGATTCCACGGCTCAGAAGTACAAGCCAGCGCCCAGGCGCCAGCCCCATCTGCCTCGAAGCCATCACACGAAGCGCCTGCTTCGTGCTATGGTCACCGCTCACCGCCAAATCACGGACCCGACCGCCCGAGATCATTGTAACAAGACCATCATCATTGGTCCAGAGGCTAATAGAAATGCATTTCCCTGCAAGTAAGTGCATGTCGCATTGTCATTACGGCACCATCGGCGAGATTGAACAAGATGCATAGTAGATAACATGAGTATTCGATCACTTGAACAAGCGAAGTAAGGCTACATCGACGTGGCCAAGCGATCTATTGTTCTCTAGTGGCCAGGTGATCGCAGGAGCGCGCATGATTCTGCATTCCATGGCAAATATCTGCTTGACATGCGGCGTTGCAATCGCGAAAATACAGGTTTCCCGCACTATCCAAAGCGTCAGAGAAGGTTGGTGAATACCACCCAGAATAGGAGGTGAAGCATCTGTTAGCGTCGCTCTGGGGGCCGCGCGAGAGAAGGGAGGCACGCCGGGCTGGACGCGCCTGACGTGCCCCCCCTAATGGCCGCCCCCTTTCATCGGTTCTCCCGGGTTACGTTGCCACACGAAAGCGGAAGACCTAAAGGAGCGGACACATGTCTTTTCTGATGGGAGTCCTCTGCGCCCTGTCGAGGCTGTCGGCCCATGTCGCAGCCGGCCTGCTATTCCTCCTCGACCTTGGGGCCCACTACACCATCCCACTGTTGGCGGGGTTGATCGTCGCGCTGGCGGTCGCTATCGCCTGCAGGGAGTCGACGGTCTGGCCGTACCTGGTCTGGCTGGTTCTTGTAGTCCTAACTGAAGGGTCTATCGCGCGCCTCAGGATGCTTTGGCCAACCTGACGCGTGTCCACGCGAAACCCCGACCTCGCCCCGCTGGGTCTTTCCCAAGAAACCCGGCGGGGCGAATCAATGGTACAGCAGCAACCGGCTACGGTCAACGGCACCAGGCTTCTCACCATTCCGGCAGGAGACGGGTTGCACCGTACGGAACGCCCTGCGTGGCGGTCCGATCAGGCGGTCCTGGCGATCCATCTCAGAACCGCCGGCTTCCGCCGGCGGCTACTGCCCTCTGCCTGCTTCATTCCGCGGCGGAGCTGGTCAGCTCGATGTTGTCGAGGTAGAAGACCGTCTTCTCCGTGGCCAGGGAGCAGAAACCGAGCCAGTCGAGCTTCTTCCAGCCGGGCGAAGCGTTGCCCAGCCCCTTGAAGACCTTCGGCTGCTCGCCCGGCAGCGTGACGGCCAGGTCCCACGTGCCCGTGGACTGCGGGCCCATGCCGGCTTGAAGGTCGAAATGGACCCATACCCCGGCCGGCACCGCCATCACCTCCCGGCCGGCGGCGATCAGCTTGCCGTCGCGGACCCAAAGGGTGGGCCCGACCTGGTAGGGGCTGGCGTCGTCGCGCCACTCGTGGTGGAGAATCGCCCCCGGCTCGACGCGCAGATCGAACCCCAGGCGCGTCACCCCTGCGACGTGCCGGGGGACGTAGTAGAAATGCGGGTTGAAGGCCCACTGCATGCCCGGGGCATCGAGCAGCTTCAGGCTGTGCTTGCCGGCGGCGGCCGTCTCGTCGGTGACGGCCACCTGATCGCCCTTCCCTTCGACGGCGACCTGGGCATTCGGGACCGTGCCCGCGGGCCGGGGCGTCTCGAAATCGTCCGAAATCACCAGCGGCGGCGCCGGGGGCGGCTCCGGGGCGAACCGGACCGCCGGGTAGCGGACCTCCGCGGCCTTGGCCTTCCACGCCGGATCGCCGTACACGCCGGCCCGGGTGAAGTCGAAGGGCTTGAAACCGACCTTCGCCGCGGGCGAGTCGGGCTGGAGGCGGAAGTCGAAGCGGGCCGGATCGACGAACTTCGGGTCGGCCACCCGCGAGCCGGCGTCCTTGCCCAGCTTCTGCCACTCGGCGAAGCTCAGCCCCTCGAAGGTCACGGGCGTGCCCGAGGCGTCGTAGTACAGGTTCTGCTCCAGCTTGACGTTCGCGTCCCGCCACGAGCCGTGGAACAGCGGGCCGCCGCTCCAATAGACGATGTTGTTGCGGAAGGTGAACGAGAGGTGCGTCTCGACGCGGGACCGCTGGAGCTGGCCGTCCATGCTGAAGGCAAAGATGTTGTTCCGCACGTCGTTTTCCTTGCCGTAGTGCTGGTGGTAGCCGCCGGTGCGGACGTTGTAGACGAGGTTGTTCTCCAGGACGATGCCCGTGCTGCCTTCGTCGTTGTACAGGCCCCAGCCGCCGCGCCCGTAGCGGTCGTAGGAGTAGACGTCGTGCAGCACGTTGTTGCTCACGGTGGTTCCCGGCGAGGGACCCAGGGTGTAGACCCCGCCCAGGTCGCTCAGCACGCCCCAGCCGAGGTGGTGGATGTGGTTGAACTCGATCTGGTTGTGGTGCGCGGCGCTGGCGCCGTATCCCCAGCGCCAGCCGACCGAGATGCCGGTGTAGCGGAAATCGCCGACGTCGTTGTGCGTCACCTGGTTGTGGGGGCTGTGGCCGATCCACACGCCCACCGCGCCGCCGAACAGGTGCCCGCCGGAGCGAAGGATGTTGTTGTCGACGGTGATCCGCATGGTGCCGGCCACGGGATCGGGGTTATCGTTGGTCCAGCCCTCGCCGATCCGCACGCCGCCAGCCCCCAGGTCGTGCAGGAAGCATCGGACCAGCCGGCAGTCCTGGCAGGCGCGATGGAACCAGACGGCGTAGCCTGGCACGTGCCCCACCTCGCAATCCTCGAGGGCCACCTGGCGGCAGCCGTCGGCCAGGACCGCCGTGGGGGCGGTGACCGAGGCCTGCCCGTCGGCGTGCCCCTGCGGCGGGAGCATGAACTGCTCGTGGCAAAAGGCCAGCCCCTTGAGCGTGACGTGTTCGACGTACCGCTTCTTCGCCCCGTCGCCGGCAAACTGCACCAGCCCGACGGTCACCGGGGCGATCACTTCAGCGAGCGTCACGTCCTCGCCGGGCAGGGGGATGTACGAGAGCGTGCCATCCCGATCGAGGAAGAACTCGCCGGGGGCGTCGAGCGCCGCCGGCACGTTCTCGACCACGTACCGCTGGCTCGGCCCCCACATGAGCATCGGCCACGCCGCCGGGCCGGTGAGGATGACCGTGCGCGTCTTCGGATCCACCGCCGCCACGCGGTGCCGGGACGTCTCCCAGGACTGGAAGAGCACCACCGTGGCGTCGGCCAGCCGGTCCTTGGGCACCGAGGCCAAGAGGCCGACGTCCTTGGGCGCGGCCACAAACGCCCGGCGGGTCATGTCCGCCGGCTTGCCGGTGGCCGGGTCGATGGCCGAGTCGACCTTGCCGCGAATGTAATAGTAGAACTCGTTGGGCGACCGGGCCCGGGTGGCGCGGCGGCCATTGACCCAGAGTTGCTCGAAGTACCACGTTCCGGCGGCGACCTCGGGAAGATGGACCTTCCACGCGCCGCGCTCGCCGCGCTGGAAGCCCCGGATGGGCCGGCCGCCCGTGAACACCGGCCTGGCCCCCGGCGCCGCCTCGTAGCGGATGGGGGCTGCGGCCGTGCCGCTGTCCTCCGGCCGGAACACGAGGGTCTGGCTGAGCGGATACGTCCCCCCGGCCACGATGACCCGGACCGCTTCGGCCGGCGGCCCGCCCTTCTTCAGCCGCCGCACGGCGTCGCGAGCCCCGGCCAGCGAGGCGAGCGGCCCGTCGGTCTTTTCGGCGTTGGGCCGCTCCAGGCGCCCGCTCCAGTCGTCGTTGCCGTCCGGGGCGACGTACAACGTGACGCCGTAGAGATTCGCAGCCCCCTGGGCGAAAAACACCGCGAGGCAGACGGCCGAAAGCAGAAGGGCTTTTCCCGGGATCATCGACGGGCTCCTTCGGTCAGGGCCGTAGGGTGGGACGAAGTCCCACCGCGCTCCGGCATGAGCTTCCTTGGTGGGACTTCGTCCCACCCTACGGGACTTCGGTTGGATGGTGGTGGGACTTCGTCCCACCCTACCGGATCGGCGCAGCACGATCAAGGGCGGGGCGGCGTGGTCATTTCCCGATGCAGAAGCGGCTGAAGATGCGATCCAGCACATCCTCCGTGTAGACCGCTCCGACGACCTTGCCCAGCTCATCGAGGGCCAGACGGACCTCGGCCGCCACCAGTTCCTCGCCGGTGCCGTCGCGCTGGAGCCGGCGGGCCTGATCGAGCGACTGGGCGGCCAAGCGGAGCGAATCGCGGCATCGCACGACGGTGCCGGCCACCACGTCGCCCGGCGCACCGGCGGCCAGCACCGCCTCGCGCAGGCGCCGGCGCAGCGCTTCGATGCCCTGGCCGGTGTGGCTTGAGGTGACCACCGCCGGGCGGTCCAGGTCCATCTGCCGGGGAAGGTCGGCCTTGGTCAGCACGACCAGCCAATCGGAAGGCTCGGCGAGCCGGGCCCGCTCCCAGGCGTTGGTGGGCCGGGAGACGTCGAGGCAGAGCAGGCGGAGCCGCGCCTGCCGGAGCTGCCGGCCCGCGGCTTCCTGGGCGGCGTGGCCGATCGCGTCGCCCGGCAACAGCGCTGCCGACTGGATCCCGGCGGTGTCGACCAGCAGGCACTTCAGGCCGTCGAGGTCCAGTTCGGCCGTGAGATAGTCGCGGGTCGTGCCGGGGGCTTCGGAGACCAGCGCGGTGGCGCCGGCCAGGGCGTTGAACAGGCTGCTCTTGCCCGTGTTCGGCCAGCCGACCAGCACGGCCCGCACCGGCTCGGCCGAGTCGGCCCGGGAGCCCATCTGCTGCAACAGCCGCTGGACCCGATCGGCCGCTTCGGCCAGTTGGGCGTCGAGCTCGGCGGCGGTGACGAACGGGAGGTCTTCGTCGGCGAAGTCGAAGCCGGCTTCGAGGTGGGCCAGGAGGTCCAAGAGCCGATCGCGGAGCTGGCCGAGCGGCGAGGCCAGCCCGCCGGCCAGTTGGGTCAGGGCGACGTCCAGGTCGCGCGGGCCGGCGGCGTCGATGACGCCGAGGACGGCCTCGGCCCGGGTGAGGTCCAGTCGCCCGGCCAGGAAGGCCCTCAGCGTGAACTCACCCGGCTGGGCGAGCCGGGCCCCGGCGGCACACAGGGTTCTCAGCGCCGCCTCGAGCAGCGGCTGGGAGCCGAGCGTGTGGATCTCGATCACCGGCTGGCCCGTGTAGCTTCGCCCGGTCGGCCAGAAGTACACTTCGCACGGCAGTGGCGGGGCGATGCCTTCCAGGGCCAGCGAGCCGGGGATGGCCGTCGGGGAAGAGGCGGCCGCCCAATCGACCGCCGGCTCGGGTCGGAAGACGTGCTTGAGGCACTCGCGCACCTGCGGCCCGCTGAGCCGAAGGATGCCGCGGTCGGCGCCCCCGGGCGGGGAGGCAACGGCGGCAATCGTGTCGTCCAGCGGGTACGACATGGGAGGGAAAGGCCGGCTACTTTTTTGGGCTTTTCTTCTTTCGCGGGCCGGAGCCGTCGCGCCCGCCGGGCCCTCGACCGGGAACGACGCGCGGCGCCGCCTTGGCGACTGCCGGAGTCGCCCCGGCCGCCGCCTTCGGCAGGAACTTCCGCTCCCCAATGCCCCAGAGGCTCGAGACGATGAAGTACAGGCACAGCCCGCTGGCCACCTTGAAGAACAGGATGCCCATAAAGATCATCATCCACTTCATCATCTTCTGCTGCATGGCGGCCTGCTCGTCGGCGGGCGGGGGCATCATCTTCTTCTGCTGCCAGAGGAACAGGCCGATGGCGAACACCGGCAGGAGATTGAAGTAGGGCCCCAGCCCGAGAATCCCGGTGCCCCGGGTGATGAACTCCGGCATGAACCCGCTCCAGTCGAAGAGCATGTCCGGGGCGGCGAGGTTCGAGGCCCAGCGGAGGCCGGGGATCAGCGGGGCCTGGCGAAGCTCGACGTCGACCATCAGCGCCCGGTAGAGCCCCACGAAAATGGGCAACTGCAACAGCGCAATCAGACAGCCGCCCATCGGGTTGTAGTTGTGCTTGCGGAACAGCTCCTGCTGGGCCTTTCCCCGGGCCTCCAGGTCGTTCTTGTATTTCTCCTGGATCCGCTTGAGCTCCGGCTGGATCTCCGCCATCTTCTGGGTGCCGAGGGCCTGCTTGCGGCTTAGGGGGAACATTGCCCCGCGAACCAGCACCGTCAGCAGGATGATCGCCACGCCGTAGTTCGGGATGACGTAGTACACGCCGTGCAGCACCCACAGAAGCGGGATCGCCGCCCACCAGAACCAGCCGTAGTACACGACCTCCTTCAGGCCATACTCCGGCTGCGCCAAGAGGGCCGGCTTCCTCGGGCCGGCGAAGATCGTATAGCTATCGTGGAGCTTCTCGTTCGGTTTCAGCGCCTGCACCTTGCTAGTCACGCGGAACGACGTGTTGGCCAGCGTGGGCCGCTCCTTGTCGAACACCCCATAGCACAGCGGCTGCCATTCGGAGAGCCAGACCTCGTCGGGGTCGTCGCGATCGGGAATCAGCACCGCGGAGAAGTACTGCGCGTCGAGCCCGATAAACGTCACCGGGGCCTTCGGCCGATGCACGTCGCGGTCCCCGCCGCCGATTTTCGCCGCGGAGAGGACGTCCGGCACCTTGCCCTTGTTGCCGGTCCAAATCACGTCGCGGAGCCCAATGCCGCCCCAGTGGGGGCTCACCTTGTTGGCGTACCACCAGCCCTCGGCGGGCAGACCGTTCGGGCCGTCGAGCTCGTAGGCCACGTCCCGCGGCAGCTTCCCCGTGTTGCGGATCTCCACCTCCAGCGTCAGGTGATAGGACGGATGGCTGCTGTCGCGGTGGGCCTCATCGGGCACCCGGGCCAGCCGGAACGTCTTGAGCACCTCCAGGTCCCACTGGGGGAGACGGCGGCGGAACTGCACGTGAAACTGCACGCGGTCCTGGTCCTGCTCGCCAGCGACGATCTCCCAGGGCGTGGTCCGGAGCTTCGCCGGGTCGTACTGAGGGTCGTCGGGGTTCTCCGCCTTCTTGGTCAGCGCCTCGGTGGGCCTGCCCATCCCGGGCTCCTTCGTCAGTTGGTCGACCAGCTCCGGCGGCAGGATGCCCAGGCGGAACGACGGCGGGGCGTCCATCTCGGGCCGCACCACCTCCAACGGCCGTCGCCCCAGCTTGACCGGCACGTCGACCTCGATCGGCCCCTGTTTCCCCTCTTGCTGCCTGCGCACCTTGAGCACGATCTCCTGGTTGGGCTCGGTCTGCGCTAGTGCGGCCAGCAGGCCCGGGACGCCCTGCACTTCCTGGCCGTCGAGGGCCTGGATCACGTCGCGCTCGGGCTGTAGCTTTGCCAGGGCCGCGGGCGTGCCCTCGCCGACCACACGGACCGGCACCCCGCCTTTCACTCCGCCCGTCAGCTCGTCGCCCACCACGTGGCCCAGGTAGCCGCTGCGGTCTTCGAGGTCGTGAAAGCGGGGGTTGTTCAATTCGATCCGGTAGACCGCAGCCCCCCGGTTGGTGATCGTCACCAACATCCGATAGGGGCTCTTGGGATTGAGCGACCCCAGGGTCACCCAGGCTTCCGGAACAGCCGGCTCAGCGGCAGGCGGGCCGGCCGGCACCTTGTTCTCGGCCTTCTCTGCGCCAGGCTTGGCCCGATCGGGTTCTTTGGCAGCCTTGACCGGCTCCTGGCCTACCGCTTCCTTGCGGTCGATGTCCTTGGCGCTCTCCTTGGCGATCGGCCTTTCCTGCACCTTCTTGGGGGACGGGGGGAACAGGCGCGGCATGAGGAAGACGTTCGCCAAGAGGACCCCCAACGAGAGCACAATGAAAAGAGCATAGCGCCCCCACATCCCCTGGACAGGTTGCTGTTCCATTGTTTTCTCTTGCACCTTGGGTCGCAGAAGCCCCGGGAGCGGCCGCTTCGTGAAATCCGACGATTGGGGGGCAGTGGCTCGACCTGTCCCAGCCGGCAGGGCCTTCAGTACCAGTATATTCTCCCCCAGACCTTGATTCTTGCAATGGCGGCCACCCTACGGGGAATATGCGTCCCCCTCGCAGGTGGAGGTATTCGCAAGTCCGGTGGGCCGCCCTACTGCCCGTTGCGAAGCCGATCGCCGAGGAAATTATCCAGGTCGGGGATCTGGTAGATCTTCTGGATGGTCTCCTCGAAGGGGTACTCCACCCGGCGAAACCTGACCAGGTCGTCGTCGAGGACCACGTAGCACGCCCGCGGATCGCTGTCGCGAGGCTGCCCGACCGAGCCCACGTTGACCATCACCTTCTGCTCCCCGAGGCGGTACTCGCCGTTGACCTCGTCGGGGCTGAAGAAGCGGAAATCCTCGGTGAAAACGCCCGGCACGTGGGTGTGGCCCTGGAAGCAGTATCGCTCGATCAGCGCAAAGATCTTCTCCATCTTGCGCCGAATGTACACATCTTCCGGGAAGACGTACTCGTTCAACGGATTCCGGGCCGAGCCGTGGACGAACAGCAGGAGCCCCTCCTGGTGGTTGCGGGGCAGCTCGCCCAGGAAGTCCCACCGTCGAGCCCCGGCGCTGGAGTTTCCGCCGGAGCTTTCCAGTTGCTCCCGGGTCCAGAAGATCGCGCGCTCGGCGCCGACGTTGAAGCCCTCGGGATCGAACAGCGCCCCCTGGTCGTGGTTCCCCAGCAGGCAGACCTTGCACTTCATGACCAGGTCGATGCACTCGCGAGGATTCGGGCCATAGCCAACCACGTCGCCGAGGCAGTAGACCTCGGGAATTCCCTGATCGCGGATATCGGCCAGGACCGCCTGGAGGGCTTCCAGGTTGCTATGGATGTCGCTGATGAGCGCTCGTTTCACGTCGGCGATTCTCGCTTGCCCACTTGCTCCCCCTCCGGCCGGGCATCCCGGGAACCGTCTTGAAGACGGCAGGATTCACCACTCCGTTTATATTGTCGCATCGCCTCCCGGTCAAGTCGAGGCTGGGCCGGGCCTCCGGGGCCCGTGAGAACGCAGCCAAGGCAATCCGCCCGAGCGCCCCCGGCGACCGTAACGCGAATCGGCCCGGTCTCGGGTCGATTCGCCGCCGCCGTAGGACGGATTGTCAATCCGTCCGCATTCAGGACGGGTTACCAACCCGTCCTACGGAAACACGGATTGTCAATCCGTCGTCCTGCGGGACGGGTTGCCAACCCGTCCTACGGGAGCACCCGGTAGCCTGCTGCCTCGGCCGGTGAGAAGCGCGGGCCACGGCCCTGGGGCACCGATTTCCCCCATTTGGGGGGCTTTGTTATAGTCCGATCCAGGGGGCCGTCAATGCCGTCAAAACACGACCCTCCCTCGCCCAGCCCCACCCCAGCACCCCCGATGGGCGGCGCGAGCCTTCAAATCGGAAGCAGTTGCTTGTCTTGCCCAATTCTCCCAATTAAGATCAATAGGATAGCGGTCCTTTGATCTATCTCACGCTTCCACCAGCAGCTCCTCGGGGCTGCGGTGGGAGCGTATCGGACACAATTGCGCTTCAAGGGAGACATTGCTCATGGCTCGGCAAGCCGTCGGTTTCCGAATCCTTCTGCTGGTGGCTGTGGCGATCTTGGCGCTCGGGCAGGTCCCGGCCAACGGCCAGAACAACAACAACAACAACAACAATCAGAACAACGGCGTTGCGGGCGTCGAGGTCAACGCGCAGGGCGTGCTGGAAAGAAAGATCTTCCCGGACCCGGGCGGGATGCTTTGGCGCGAGCGGCTGGCGTCGGCCCGGGCCTCGCTCAATCGGAACGTCATCCCGTTGAGCCAGTGCCGTAAGGTGTCGCTCAGCCGGCTCGAGCAGGCGATGGTGGCCGGCAACGGCGCGATTTCGGAGGAGATGCGCTACCTGGCCGGGTTGCTCCGGGTGCGTTACGTGTTCTACTACCCGGAGACCAAGGAGATCGTGGTGGCGGGCCCGGCGGAAGGCTGGGTTGCCGATGCCTCGAGCCGCGTCGTCGGCATCACGACCGGCCGGCCCGTTCTCCAGTTGCAGGACCTTGCCGTGGCCCTGCGGGCGTTTGCGCCGGGCAAGCCGGGCACGGAGTCGATCGGCTGCTCCATCGACCCGACGCCTGAAGGACTCCGTGCCCTACAGGCCTTCCTCCGCCAGGTGGGCACCACCATGCAGCCGGGCCAGGAACAGGTCTTCGCGATGAACGTGATGCAGGGGGTGCGCGAGAGTTCGGGGATGCACACCGTCAGCATCCACGGCGTGTCGCCGAACACCCATTTCGCCCAGGTCCTCGTGGAGGCCGACTACCGCATGAAGCTGATCGGCTTGAGACTGGAGAGCCCGCCGGTGCGCATGGTCGCCTACGTCGACAAGATCCAGCCGGCGGCGCGCAACGCCCTGTGCCGATGGTACTTCGTGCCGGAGTACCGGTGCGTGCGGGTTTGCGAGGACGGGCTGGGCATGGAGCTGGTCGGCGACGGCGTCAAGCTGGTCGGCGAAGAGGAGATGGTCACCGTCGGCGGCGAGCGCCGCCAGGCGGCCGGCCGCGGCAACCCCGCCAGCCAGGCCTTCGTGACCAGCTTCACCAGGAACTACTCGGCCCTGGCCGAGCGCTCGCCGGTCTACGCCGAGCTCCGCAACCTGGTCGATCTGTCGGTCGCTGCCGCCTTCATTCAGAAGCAGGACTACTACAAGAAGGCCGGGTGGAAGATGGAATTCCTCGGCAACGAGCGGTCGTTCCCGGTCGAGACGGCCAGTGCCCCCAGGCAAGTCGAGCCGGTCGTCACCAGCGTGTTCCGCGGCGGGCGGCTGACAACCCCGATCGCCGGCGGCGTGAAGATCGAGCCGCTCATGGCCGTCAAGCCGGACAACATCCTGCCGGACCCGCAGGGCAAGGTCGCCGCGATCCGCGAGGAGGTCAAGAGCGCCCCCGCCCCCGGCCAGTGGTGGTGGGACTAGCCCTTGGCCTCGTCGATCGCAGTCTGAAGCTCGCGCTTCGTCTTCAGTCCGACGAACTGCCGGAACACCTCGCCCTGCTTGAAGACCATCAGGGTGGGGATGTGCATCACCCCGTACCTGGTGGCCAGGTCCCCATAGTCGGACACGTTGAGCTTGAAGACCTTGGCCTGGCCGGCATTCTCGCCGGCCAGCTCCTCGACGACCGGGCCGATCTGCCGGCACGGCCCGCACGAGGGGGCCCAGAAATCGACCAGAACGGGCAGGCTCGACTCGAGCACTTCCGCCTGGAAATCCTTGTCGGTCAGTTCGGGAACTTTGCCCATCGAGCAGGTCTCCTCCAAGATGTCCGCACACCACAGGAACGGCCGGGGCGATCCCGCCTGTTGGGAGAGCGCCCTGCGGGGCTTGCTCCGACACCCCGGCACCCGAATACGTCATTGTAGGGGGCAGGGGCTGGGCGTCAACCGGACGTAACAAGAAGCGCCGACAAATCGCCGAGAAGGACCTCCCGGGCTTGAAGTATTGCGACGAGGTCGCCCCGCTTCTCTTACGTTCCAGCCGCGACGTCTCATCCGCGGAAACGCCGGAACAGCCGCCAAGTCTGCCGCTGCTCGCCGTCCCGCTGCGGCTGCTGGTCCTCTCTCCGCTCGTCTCCCGGGGCGTTGAATTCCGGGATCGTGAAGGGCTTCGGTCCCTTGAACTCCGGAGACCTGAAGGGCTTCGGTCCCTCGAACTCCGGAGACCTGAAGGGCTTCGGTCCCTCGAACTCCGGAGACCTGAAGGGCTTCGGTCCCTCGAACTCCGGAGACCTGAAGGGCTTCGGTCCCTTGAACTCCGGAGACCTGAAGGGCTTCGGTCCCTTGAACTCCGGAGACCTGAATCGGTTAGGCTCTTCCCGTGACCCCGTCTGATTCGAGTACGGGGGATTCGAGTACGGGGACGTCCCTTGCGGAGGCCGTGAGTAGGGAGAAGTCGAGTTGGACGAGCTTGTGGACGGCGTCCGCGACCGACGGTCATCGCGCTGCTGCGCAAAACGCATCGGCTGCGACACCGGACGCTCTGACCGCGGCGAAGAGAACGACTTCTGCTGCAAGCTGTTGTTCATCGGCGGCGGTGTCGGCGGAAACGCCGCGCCGATCCGCGCGACCGCGACCAGCCACGACAGACACCCCAAGAGCACGACACAACGAGTTGTGGCTCGCAACATAGGGCACCTCCCTTTGCATCGAGGAGAAGCAGAAAAGACACGACCCCGGCGACGTGACGAGAAGCCTCACCGCCGCCCCAGGAATTCTACGGGCGGCGGCTCCCTAGGCAACCGGATTGATCGTATTGGAGATGCCTCTGTCCGGGGGTCAGGAGCCCCGCCGTCCCGTCTCCCTGCACGGGTCGATCTCCGGCCGTCGTGGAGGCCACCGCGAACGAGGTGCAGAAAAGGACCTCACGGGCTTGAAGTA
>Ga0315290_10001001_pt1 | contig 19317 bp, 15 predicted proteins | sample YL17G12_0_MG_FD_203627 | JGI IMG/M metagenome (GOLD analysis project Ga0315290, IMG submission 203627) | Sediment microbial communities from Yellowstone Lake, YNP, Wyoming, USA - YL17G12_0 | ecosystem: Environmental > Aquatic > Freshwater > Lake > Sediment | place: USA: Wyoming | collected... | reverse complement strand
GCCTCAAAAAACGCACCTCCCCATTGCCAATCCTCTCCGATTTCGCCCACAGTCTCTGTCAAGGACCGTCACTGTTCGAGCCTGCGCACTGTTGAGTCGGATGAGCCTCATTTGGTTGCGGCCGAAGGCCGCGATGGGTCGGTTGACCCATCCGCTGTGTTCCTTGGTCTTGTGAACCGGGGGGAGGAGGTTCACAGAACGTTACGGCTGACGTTTCGCGACCGGCTGGAGGTCCCAGAGGTCGACCAGATCAAGACGACCGGGGGGAAGGTGCCCGCGGCGCTTCGTTGGCGCAAGGACCCCGCGGACCCCGCGACACTGCTCTTGGACGTCGCCGTCGGGACCATGGGCGACACGCTCCACGGCGAACTGGAGATCGACTTGGGCAAAGGGCGCCGTTTGCAGATCCCCATCCGAGGCTCCATTCGAAGCGCCGTAGCCGGCAGCGACGCCTTCCAGGGCGAGAATGACACGTACAATTCCGGAGCCAGGTCACCATGATTCGTCAGCGGCTGGCTTTCCAGGTCGCGGCGGGCTGGCTAGTGTTGGCCTCCCTTCAAGGCATGGGCCCGGTGGCCGTGTCTGGCGAGGTTCCGGACCCGGCGTCGTTGAATGCACTCAACGAAGTCATCTGCGGGCCGCGTTGTGTCCACTTCGTGCTAAAGCACTACGGTATCGAGGAATCGCTGGCCGGCGTGGTTCGCCAGATGCAGTGGCCCGATCTTGCGAAGGGGAGTACGGTGATCCAGATCGAAAACGCTCTCGGGTCGCGCGGGATCTTCACTCGCACGATCGAGTTGTCCCAAGGGGCGGCGTTTCGTCCGGAGTCTCCCGCGATCGTCCACCTCGGGAAGGACCCTGACCGAGAGGATAGCCCCGAACCACATTTCGTCGTGGTCATGCCGGAAAGCACCTGGAGGGAGGCCGTGCTCTGGGACGGCCTCTTCGGCATCCATCGCGAGCCGTGGAACGACTTTTCGAAGAAGATGACGGGCGTTGTCGTCCTGACCGGACATGCCCCCATCGAGACCCTCGAGGAAGTCGTTCGGATACAAGGTTCCGCTTTTGCGTGGAAGTGGTGGCTGGGAGGAGCGTTGGCTCTGCTCGCCGGCCTTGTTCTGTTGATTCCGCTTGGGCCGCGCGCGGTGCGCGGGCTCACCCGGCGGACAAATCTCAAGTGACGCGTGGAGGACTGACGATGAACGCTTTCATTCGGCTTGGTCTGTGCTTGGTACTCATGGCAGGGATCGCCCTCTGTGCGGACACGCGGGCGTCACCATCCTGGAGGGATTTGGGGCCCGAACGGGACGCCATTTGGGGCGGCGTGACTTGCTACGTTCAGGGCTTGGCGCAATGCCCCTTTGACGTGCAGTGTGAGATGCGATTCGGCGACTCCTGCACGTGGATGTACCACCACTGCGTGGTCAGCTCAGGAGACAGAGTCACGGAAATCTACTACTCTAAGGCAAGTGAGTCCACATTCGGATACAACAAGATTCTGGAACAGTATCGGCCGTGCGCCACCCACTATTTCTGTTGTCATGATTGCGCGTACAATGAGGAGCATACGCGGTGGGAATGCGTCAGTTGCACTCCTGAATGGGATATAAACGTCTGGAATACGTGGCCCGACACCCAGAGCGGCTATTGCCCCACCGGAGGGTGATCGGCGGCGCGAGGAAGGCGTGTCGTCCCCTCGCACGGGGTGTTCAGAATCGGTCATGAAGAACAGCGAAGGTACGATGTATCTTTCAAGCCTCCGTAAGTCCGGCATTCAGAACCGGCGCGAAGAGCGTCTGCGACGGCTGGGAGTCCGCGGCAGGAGCCCGGCCTTGCAGCGTCTTGTGGTGTGTGCTGCCGTTCTGGTGGCGATGGCCCTGACCGGCAGCGCGGCGGTCTGTGCACCGTCGGCATCCGAGGCGGAGCTGGCCGCGACGATCGTGGCTGGGGCTCGCACCCGCGTCGAGGGCCTAAAGTCCGGCGTCGTGGAGTTCGAAGTCCTCGATCTGAGGGGGACGGTGGTGGCCAAGCGGTTCGTCGCCTTCGACAACCGGGAAGGCAAGGTGCGCTGCGACACGGAGCGCTCCCTGGCGTCAAGCCCCGTCGTCAGGGTGCTTCACACGAAGACCGAGTTTGTTCAGTTCGTGGGAGGTGGGCAGGGGCCGGGCGTTTTCACGCGCCTCAACCCGGGCGAACCGTCGCCGGTCCTTGACGGCATGCCCATCGATTTCCGCGCCGTGGGCTTCAGTCCTTACCACTTGCTCAGCAGGGGCGGGTCGGCCGAGGGGACCTTAAAGGCGCTTGACAAGAGGACGCAATCCGCCCGTTGTCGCATCGAGCAGGGCATTGCCGTCCTCTCTTACCGCATTGACTCGACCTCCGAGTCGGTCTGGTGGTTCGACGTCTCTCACGACTACGTCCCCCTCCGTTCCGAGGTGCGAATCCTCCCGTTTGTCGGCCGTCCCGTTCTCCGTCAGCGTTTGGAGACAACCTGGCGCCGACTGAACGGCACCGTGGTTCCCCTCCAAAGTACGTTTGAGCTCTTCGGCGATGACGGCAAGACCGCGGTCAAGCGCGACGAGATGCGGCTGACCTGGACCAGCGCGAACGAGAAGGTCTCCGAGGACCTCTTTGCCGAGGCGAACCTGAAACTGCCGATGGGCACCCATGTCGTTGACGCGCGACTCGGCCAGCCGATCCTGGAGGGCGTGATCGGCGCGGAGGGGCGGTTGCCCGAACCTCCTGAGCCGCGATCCTTCGCTTGGACCCTGGTCGCGCTCAGCCTCACCGTCGTCCTCGGGTTGGCCGTGCTCGCGCTCATGTGGAACCGCAAGCGGCGCGTATCGCCCCAGTGAATTCCGCGCCCCGCTTGCGCTGCGTCGCACGCGGGCCCATGGGAGGGAGCTAGCCCGGCGGCTCCGGGTACTGGATCTACATCTACCACGTCACGCTGGACGAGGCCAACGGCGTCCGTCGCGAACTCCGACTTCCGGAAATCGCGGACTCCGGCGCCCGCCGCCAGGCACGGCCCGCAACACGCCGCTGACCCGCAGTTCTCACTGGCGCGCAGGCGGGCCGTGCGGGACGCGCGGCGTGGGGCGGAAATCCGGGTGGCCGAGGTGCTTCAGGTTCCGCCGGCCAAAATAACTGCCGTAGTACGGGGCGTTGGCGTCGACCCAGGTGACCAGCTTGATCCACTCCTCCCGGGAAAGCAGCACCTCTTCGTGCCCCTGACGCAGCAGCGTAATCAATCGGCTGGCGTGGGAGCCCAGCGTGTAAGGGGGCACGGGCAGGGCGTTGCCCGTCTTCGGGTCGTTCTCGCGCACGACCCGAACCAGGTCCCGCGTCAGCAGGCTCTCGTAGGACCGGTTGAACAGCTCGGTGAGCTCGCCGCAGAGATCGAGGTCGCCGTCGCGCCTTTGGGGGCCGTGGCAGCGGACGCAGTGCCGGTCGAGCACCGGCTGGACGTCGGCCGCGTAGTCGAGCGGCCTCGGCGCCCTCTCGCCGGGCTGCGGGGCCAGCGCGTGCGGCGGATGGCGCAGGGCCGCCACCGGCCGGTTCGCCGGGGCGAGCTCCCGGGCCTGGTGGCAGCCGATGCACGCCCGCACTTCCCCAGGCCGGAAGTCCACGAACGTCCGCATGCGCTGGACCTCCATGAACTCGCCGTCGAGGGCCTGGAAGAACAGATTCTTGTCGGCCGGCACGCGGAAGCTCGCCGAGCCGTCGGCCTCCACCGGCACGAGCCCGTGGAGCACCTTGACGTGCAGGTGGGTGTTCATGCTCACCACGGCGTGCTGCTGGTAGCGATCGTCGCCGTCCCAGGAGTGCCTGGCGGCCCAGGGCCGGGCCACCGTCTCCATCACCCGCAGGTACTTGATCGTCCCGGGCGGCACGCCCTCCAGCCCCCGGTAGACGTCGGTCATCACCACCGTGGCCTGGGGCTCGCCGGGGTCCTGGCCGGGCGCGACCGCCGGCGGGCTGACCGGCGGGATCGCCGGCGGACGCTCCCGCGCACAGAGCGGCACCGGCTGCCAGCACGACATCTCCTCATCCCGGTAGATCGGCACGCAGTTGCCGAAATCGTCGAGCAGGTAAAGCCCGTAGGCCGACTCGTCGTTGTAGAGCCGGTCGGGATTGCAGGACACCAGGAAGAACCGCTCCGAGAGCGGGTAGGGATCGGCGAACAGCGGCCCCTCGCGATCGGGCTCCCAGCGCCCGTTGCGGCGGTGGAAGAAGCCCCATTCCGTGCGCACGTCGACGTCCGGGGTGACGTAGGTCATGGGCCGCCGGGTGCGGATCGGCCGGTTGACGTCCACGCGGATCACCGTGCCCACGCCCAGCGGCATGTGCGGCACGCCGATCGACACGAAGAGGTTGCCCGAGCCGGGGATCGCCCGGCCGTAGAGGAAGCCGTCGGGAAAATCGACGTCGTTGCCGAAGACCTCGGCGGAGTGGCTGCCGTCGGGCCGCATGGCCCAGAGGCACTTGATGACCACGTCGCCCTTGTCGACGTATTCCCAGCGGGTATAGAGCAGCCGGCCGTCGTTGGTCACGCTCGGGGTCGACTCGCTCAGGGGGCTGCCGGAGAGCACCCGCAGGTTCTTGCCGTCGGCGTCGACGCGGTACAGGGTGGTCGTGGTGAACAGGTCGGGCCCGTCGCAGAGGATGCCCCGCTCGCAGCGGGTCGAGACAAAGGCGATCCCGCCGTCCGGCAGCAAGCAGGGGTGCATGTCGTCGGTGCGGTGCTCGTACGTGACCGGCCGGCCCGCCCAGGAGGTGAGGTCCCGATGCCGGTACCTGGCCACGCGCTGGGCCTCGTCGGGCGGGTCGAAGGTGATCTGGCGCAGGCCGCGGCCGTCCACGCCGACCTCGAACAGGCGGAAGCCGGCGTCCTGCCGGGCCTTGTAGTCGAAGACCACGCGCCGGCCGTCGAACGACAGGTCGAACCGCCCGAAGATGCCGCCGCGAAGCTGCGGCACCAGCTCGGTCACCTTCCCGCCGGCCAGCGAGAGCACGCAGAGATTCCCCCCAAAACGCTCGCAGCCGTCGATGTAGTCGGTGTAGTAGTGGCTCGATTGGTACGTGTAGCGCTTGATGAACAGGAGCTTGTCGAACGCCAGCAGGGGATTGGGCGTGACCAGGGCCTCGCGGCGCAGTCGCGCCAGGGCGCCGGCCAGCTCTTTGCGCTTGGAAGCCTTCCACTGCTGTTCCATCGCATCGAGCCGGGCGAGGTAATCCTTGGATCGGAGGTAATCCTGGGGATACGTCTCGGCCAGGTGGACGATGGCGGCGCGCAGGCCGGGGAAGTTCGGGTCGAGCTCGGGCGCCGGCAGCTCGGCGCTGATCGGGCCGAACACCGAGGGCTTGGGCGGGTCCTGGTGCGGCGAGACGACCAGCCCGCGCAGGTGCGGCATCAGCCCGGCCGTCGCAATGCGGATGCTGCTCTTGCCCTTCGGCAACGACCAGGGGCCGCAGGTTTGCCAGCGGAGGTTTTCGGGCATGAATCCGCCGGTGAGGCCGCCGAGGACCTCGTCGGGCTCCTCGCGGCCGTTGATCGCCAGGCGGCAGGGGCGCACTTCGCCCGAGGCGTAGAGGAAGTGGACGTAGCACCGGCCGCCGTGCAGATCGGCCGACCACTCCATCCAGCCGCCGCGACCCACGCACAGCGTGAGGTTTCCGAACTGCCGATAGTGCGGGGCGATGTTGGCCGAGGCGGCCGACAGCCCGGCCGCGGGAATGACGGCGTCGTCGCTCCCGGCGGCGCCGCCGCACGCGTTGGCGCCTGCGAGAACCAGCCCGAGTATCCCCCAAGGGGCCCAGCCAGGAGTTCCGTAAACAGCCATGAGTATGGCATAGCTCAAATCCGCAGGGGGGTCAAGGAGGGGGATTCGCGGCATCGTCTGTTCGTTTAACCGCAAGCCGAAGGCGTGCGCGACCTGGGCGACGAGGGTCGAAACGCGCTCGCCTGCGGCTTGCGGCTAAACGAGGTACAATAGGGAGCCATGTGCGGACGATTCACCCTTCGAGCCCCCGCCAGCGTGGTCGCGGAACAGTTCGCCCTGTTCGAGGTGGCCGATTTTGAGCCGCGGTTCAACATCGCGCCCAGCCAGCCGGTTGCCGTGGTCCGTGCCGCGGCCACGGGCTCCGCCTTGGAAAGGGAGTTCGCGTGGCTCCGCTGGGGCCTGATCCCGAGCTGGGCCTCGGACCCGGCCGTGGGCCACCGGATGATCAACGCCCGGGCGGAGACCGCGCCCGAGAAGCCCGCCTTCCGCGCGGCGTTTCGGCGGCGAAGGTGCCTGGTGGTGGCCGACGGTTTCTACGAGTGGCAGCGGGCCGCCGCAGCGAAGCAGCCGTACTTCCTCCGCATGCGCGACGACCGGCCCTTTGCCTTTGCGGGCCTGTGGGAATCGTGGGAGGGGCCGGACCACGGCGCGGTGGAGTCGTGCACCATTCTGACCACGGAAGCCAACCCGGTCGTGCGTCCGATCCACGACCGGATGCCGGTGATCCTCGCGCCGGCGGACTACGGCCGGTGGCTCGACCCGGCGGTCCAGCGGCCGGAGGAGCTGCGGGGGCTGTTGCGTCCGCATGCGCCGGAGGCGATGATGGCGTATGCGGTCGATCGGCACGTGAACCATCCCGCGCATGAGGGCCCGCGGTGCATCGAGCCGGTCCGATGAAGCCGCGGCCGAGGGCGCAGCGGTTTTCTGCCATGGCCAGGAAGACCACCCGACGCGATTTTCTCAAGGGGAAGGCGGCTGCCGATGCCCTGGCCGATCTGGCCGGCACGCCGGCCGGCTCCGGGGCGCCGGCGGACCGCACGCGGGGCTGCGGGGCGGAAACGCCCGGCGAGGCCCCCCACGCCCAGCCCGACTCTTTCCTGCTCCACGTCTCCCGGCAGGCCATGGCCTGCCAGTTCGAGCTGGTCCTGAGCGCGGGCCAGTATGCTCACGGCACGGAGGCGGCCCTGGAGGCCCTCGATCTGGTCGAGACCCTCGAGCAGCCGATGTCCTACTTCCGGCCGACCAGCCAGATCAGCCGCCTGAACGCCCTGGCCGCCGACGGGCCGGTCGAGGTCGAGCCATGGCTCCTTGAGCTGCTCGATCTGGCGATGCAGCTTCACGCCCAAACCCACGGGGCGTTCGACGTCGCCGCCGGGGCGGCCTGGGAGGCGTGGGGGTTTTCACGCCGGTCGGGCAAGGTGCCCTCCGACGAGGCGATCGACCAGGCACTCGCCTGCTGCGGGAGCCATCTCGTCCGGCTCGATCGGAAGCGAAAGACGGTTCGCTTTACCAGGCCCGGCGTGCGGCTCAGCCTGGGGAGCCTCGGGAAGGGCTATGCCCTGGACCGCGCCGGCCAGGTGCTGGCCGTGGCGGAGATCCACGATTTCCTGTTCCACGCCGGCCAGAGCAGCATCCTGGCCCGAGGGTCGCGCCGCGGACCCCCGTTCCACGAGCCCGGGCCCGGATGGACGGTCGGGATCCGGCATCCGCTTGCGCCCCAGCGGCGTTTGGGGGAGCTGTGCCTGCGCGATCGGGCGCTGGGCACGTCAGGCTCTACGATGCAGTTTTTCCGCCACCGGGGCCGGCGGTACGGCCACATTCTCGATCCCCGGACGGCCCGGCCGGCCGAAGGGATGCTCTCGGCCACCGTCGTGGCTTCCTCGGCCGTGCTGGCTGACGCCCTGTCCACCGCCCTGTTCGTCATGGGCCCGGACCGGGGCTTCGACTTCCTCCGCTCCCGACCCGACTTGGCCGGCGTGCTGGTCTGCCAATCCTCCAAGAAAGGGGGGGCTGAGGTCCTAACGGCGGGGTTCTCCGAGGGTGAGCTGACCCTCCTGTGAGCCTTCCCGCGCTCCGCTGGCGGAAAGGGCGGGCAAGCCCGCATTTCTCACCGGCCCGGGGAGCGGGCGACACGGTGTTCCAGTAGGACGGATTGACAATCCGTCCTACGGTGGTGAGAAATGCAGGCTAGCGTACTACAATAGACAGGTGGCGATGGGAAGCCGTGGAGAAACCTTGTCTGGAGGCACCCCCATGAGGTCCAGCGCTAAAGCGGCGTGGGCAGCCGGCTGCACCGTGGCCTTGGCGTTGGGCGCCGCCGCCCCGGCCGCGACCGCCGCGAGTCCGCAGGGTGAGTCCAACCTGCTGAGCAACGTGCTGCGTCAGGGCATCCTGCGTGTCACCGTGGTGTCGGGCCGGATGATTCTCAGCGGGTCTCGCGGCTCTAACCACACGGGCACGGCCACGGTCGGCGGCAGGAAGGAGCAGTTCTCCATCGGGGGCAGCGCCGCCAATCCGGTGGTCTCGTTCCAGTCCGATGCCCCGGACTCCCTGTTGAGAATCGGATTCAACGGGACGAGCCGGCTTGAGATATCCCGGACCCCCAAGGCCGGCTCGTCGGTCGTTCCGATCGAGTTTCAGCAGGCGCCGGGCGAGCCGGTCCTGTTGAAGGTGGGAGCCTTGGGCAAGGAGCGCGTCTACCGCGGGGAGAGCCTGTGGCATCTCGCCCTGGCGGAGCCCACCGTGTTCCGCGATCATCTTGCTCCGTGGCTGAAGATGCTCCATCGCGATTGGGACCCGCAGCAGGCCGCCTCGGAGATCGAGCAGGCCCTGGTCCGCTTGGCGTCGGAGCGGGAGCAGCCGAACCGGCAGCAATGGGCCCAGTGGGTCCGCCAGCTCGGCGACCCGGAGTTCTCCGTGCGGGAAAAGGCCGATCGCCAGTTGCGCCAGGCGGGCTGGAGCGCCGCCGGCTACCTCGAGCGGCTCGATGCCGGCCAGCTCGACGCCGAACAGCGTTACCGCATCCGCCGCATCGTGCAGTCGTTTTCCGCAACGGGGCAGGATTCCTCAGAGCAAATCGCCGCCTGGTTGTCGGGCGAGCCGGCCGTTTGGCTGGCCTTGCTCGCCCGCGACGCGGAGCCCACCCGCCGCGCCGCGCTCGGCCAACTGGAGGCGATCCTTGGCTCGCGGGTGGCCTTCGACCCGGCAGCCGCTGCGACCGTGCGCGCCAAGCAGATCGAGGAGCTTCGCGCCCAGGTCTTGCCCAAATAGCGATTTAGCCGATTCCCCCGGAAAGGGGGCCGCGCCGCGTGGACAACCTCCCTATTCCCCCGAATCGGCTGACATGCCAGATTCTTGGGAAACCAAGGGTCGCCCCTGGCGCCCGCCCATATCCTAAGTGCCTGATTTCCCGGGCGTTGCGTCAAGTGGACAGGGCCGGGGTTGAACCGGCGACACCTGAATTTTCAGTCCAGTGCTCTACCAACTGAGCTACCTGTCCTAAATACTGTTGCAGCAATAGTTTACGTCAGCCTGCTTTCATCCCTTCATGGGTAGGTGTGGGAGATTTGTGACCATTCGTTGTCCCTGCCACGGTTGGAAACTCTACCACATCATCAGGCATCGCAACAGCCCCCGCCCCGTAAGTCAATCGGGCGATGGCCTGCCTCTTGGTGGCCTGCCGGATCTTGGTGTAGATGCTCATCGTCATGGCAAGCGTCGAACGTCAACCGGAGGGAGTGCAGGTCTACGTGCTCGCCGACCAAACGCAGGTACCAGTCGCTTGGCAGACCCTCGTAGCCTGCAAAATGACCTTGGACCGGCGGGGAACTGGTGACCTTGAAGATCGCCGTCCCTTCGTCCACTTCGTCGAACATCGCCACGTACGCGGTCTCCACGTTGAGTTCGGCCAACGCGTAGAACTGTTCCCATAGGAAGCGCCCCCCTCGGCGCGGGATCTGGGATCTTCCCGGAGGCAGGTTCTTGAGATTGTCCCAGCCGAAGCCGGGGTAGACCACTGGCATCCAGAGAACGCCGTGGCGCTGGCACTCGGCCTTCCCCTCGGTCCACACTCGGCCATGTCCGGCCACATCTCGAAGCTGAGCGTCTCCGGAGCGAGTCGCCGCCAGTTCCCATGCCTCCGCGTCGATTCCCGGCAGCGGATAGGACGGATACACCCGCGCGATCAGCTCCCACGGGATCTCGCCCGGCCCGTCCCCTTCCAGCGGCTTCGGCTACCTCTTGCTAAGGAGAACTGCTGCCACCAGAGGGAATCCGTCCCGGCGATAGTCACCAGGGGGCATACGGAAGTTGGTGGGCATTGGGAATCTGGATCGGCTTTGGGCTCAACGTGACCGGGAAGACCTCGGGTAAGGAGCATCGGCTCCTCCAGCTACCGGGAGTGTCGTTATGAAGGCTCGCCTGCTGCACCGCGGCGGCGCTGTTGGCTTCTTCTCAAACGCCTGCATCACGGGGAGGCGGCGCTACCTGTCGCCTAAGTCGCGAAGGCTTCTGCTGGAGCCGCTGGAGGAGAGAACCCTGTTGAGCGCTTCCGGTTTGGACGAAGTCGAACCCAACGACGTGCTGGCGACGGCGACGGGGTTGCCGCTCGTGGAGGACCCTGCGGGGAGCGGTTCCTGGGTGGGCCATGGTTTGGGGAGCATCCAGCCGGCGAGCGACGTGGACTATTGGAGTTTCGAGGCGTTGGCTGGGGACGGGGAGCTACCGGTTGCGGGTGGACGTGGGTCGTGGGGTGCAGTTGGAGACGGACGCCAGCTACTCGAACGACTCGATCAGCGGGGCGAACCAGTTTGCCCTGGAGGTAGTCGGCGCGCGCAGGTCCGGGACAATCGCCGGAACGATCAGGGCTGCCGCTGAAAGCGTTGACGAGGACTACTTCAATCTGGGCGCAGTGAATGCCGGCGAGTCAATCTTGGTGAGCCTCCGACTGCCGGAGTCCAGCAGCCTGGTCCGTCCGGTCGTGGAGATTCGTGATTCCCGCGGGAACCCGCTTGCGGTGGTGGTCAGCCCGATCGAGACGGCTGCCCGGGCCCATATCACGACGCGAGACAACTACTACGTGAGCGTGGTGACCCTTGCCGGGCAGGGCTCGCACGGCCAGTACCTCATGGACGCAGCCGTGTGGCCGGCATCGGGCCTGGATTTCCCCGATCTTGTGGTCAAGCAGGTGACGGCTCCAACTGCGGCGTCCAGCGGCGAGACGGTGCGAGTGTCCTGGACCGTGCGGAATTTCGGCACGGTGAAACGATCACGTATACCTATAACCCCCGCAGCCACCTCACCAACAAGGACTACCCGGCCACGCCGCGATCGAGGTCGACGGACACGTGTTAAGCAAGTACGGCACTGGGCCGTTGTTCATGAAGGCTGCCTACCCAGACACTATTCCTGCCGGGGCAACTAAGGTGGAATTCGATGTGAGCGACGAGGCTGCGCAACGGATGGTGGAAGAAATTGAAAGGCGGAAGAGGGATTGGTGGTTTGACATTCTTGCCGCGAACTGCGTCGATGCTGTGCAGCGCGTGCTCGAAAGTGGCGGCTTTCCCAAGTGGCACGTTTTCAGTCCCGGCGAGCTTCTGAAACGCCTCCAAACCATGCTCCTGACCTCCGTGTCCCCCGAGGACAAATGGGGGCCCGCGGGGTACGACGCCCCGGAGACTCCCGCCGGAAGTGAGCGGCGGTACGTCACGCCGGGCGGTATGGTCGTTGATAGACAGCCTGTTCTGCGGACGGCAGAGGACGCTACGCCATTTCGGGAGACGCCGCCGCAAGTGGTTGACCGGTTCATACTTCATGGCGAAAAAGCCCTTTGTTGCGATGCGCAGTATGCCGCCGGAATCGCCTATGATCGAGCGCGAATACGAATACCGATTGAAGTGGGAGCGACAGTTGCCCCTCGCCCTCCTGACGGGGTCCGCTATCGGCGGGGCCCTGATCGCCATGCTCCCCGACGAGCACCCGAGCGGTCCGTTTTGCCCCGTGGAGGGCGCTCATGCCCCGCATGACCAATGGCATCGGCACCTGGTTCTGCAAGGCCCATTTCGACGCGGGTTGGGGATGGGACGACGCAGTGGAATGCGCCATGTTCCTCTACTTCCCGGTCTGGCCGCTTCGGGTCGTCCACCTGCGGGAGTTTCCAGGTGGTTCCTTCGCCACCGATAAGTACCACGCAATCCCACTCCGCTGGTCGGACCAACTCGTGCGTCACGTCTTATTCCGCCGCTGGCTCGCTGGGTTAATCGGCCTGGGGCCCCACGCCCTGGGGTCGAGCGATCCGGCGACCTGGAGAGCAGAAGCACCGGCGAGGAGTTGACTGAAGCGGTGTTACGGCACCCCGGCATCCAAGAAGCCCTCACGCGATTCCGGCGCGACGCGACCTGCTGGCGGGCGGCGATGGGGGTGGAGGCTCTCGTGCCGTATCAAGCTGGACAACTCCTCGCTGAGCCACAACAGCTATTTGACCTACTCCTGGCCGAGCAACTAGCGCAGAAACAGGCAACAGATCAGCAGGATCAGCGTGTGGCAGCTCTGGGGGCTGTGTTTGCCTTGATAGGCGTCGGCGTAGGCGCGTGGCTCGGCAGCACTGTGAGCGTCTACATTGCCATCCTTGGCGCCGTATTAGGGTCCATTGTCGGAGCTGTGGCAGGGATTATTCTCGCCTGGGGTGTCATCACCAGGCGGTAAAGGGAGCGCCTTCGACCCGCTCCCCCCGGGACCAGTGCTTGGCCAGCGCACGGCCGACCGTCCCCATGGTCGTTGTCTGATTAGGGCGATAACCCCTCATTGGGGAAATGTGGGCATTCTGTGACCAAACGGGGCCCAGAACAGCCCAAATCACCGCATTGAGACACCTTCCGAGTGTCTATTCTGGTCCTGCCATAAGCCCTGGAATCATAAGCAGTTGCGTTTTCGACCGCTAGTCTGGCCAGGCCCGTCATTGTGGCTTTTCAGTCCAGTGCTCTACCAACTGAGCTACCTGTCCAAACGGACAAGGATCCCCTGCAAATGCCGGCGCGTCAATAGGCAATGGACTCTCATGAGAAATCTGGTTGCTATCCAGCCTGGCTCCGCCTCGTAGGACGACACGCCTTATCTGTGGGGCGGCACGGGCAACTCGTCTGCCCGTGTTTCCTGCACTGGCTGACAAGCAGCCAGTGCCACCCGCCGAGCACTGGCTGACAAGCAGCCGGTGCCACCCGCCGAGCACTGGCTGGCAAGCAGCCGGTGCCACCCAACCCAACACGGCAGACGTGTCGAACTGCTTGGCTCAGCTCGAGCCGTTTCCGCTCAACAGCTCGCGCGCGGCGGTGGCCAGGGTGGCGTAGAGGTCCTCCAAGTCGTCCTCTTCGACGGAGGCGAAGGCCACGCGGATGTCACGATCGCCGTCGGCGATTACGCCCACGCCGTACTTCTCCAGCAGGTGCTTGCGGTACTGCTCCGCATCGAGCCCCTTGAGCTTCAGGCACATGAAATAGCCGGCGTTGAAGCGGTAGGGCTCCCAGAGGTCGGCGAACTGGGGCGAGGCGAGGATCTGCTGGACCTTCCTGGCCCGGGCCGCCAGGATGGCCTTCTTCTCGAGCCGCTCGGCAGGGAGCGATTCGGTGTCCATGGCCTTGACCAGGACCGATTGGCTGAGCTGGGAGCAGTTCGAGATGGCGCTGCGGATGGCGCCCGCGACCTTCTTCTCCAGGGCCGCGTAGAGGGTCTCCTCGCTGAAGAACGCCCGGGCGCTGAAGGTGAGCATGCCAGTGCGAAATCCCCAGACGTACTCCTCCTTGGTGGGCCCGTCGACCTTGACGGCCAGGATCCGCTCGTGGCATCCGGCCAATCGGGCGAAGAGCGACTCCTGGTACACCTCCTCGCCGTAAAACAGTCCGAAGTAGGCGTCGTCGGACACCACGACCAGGTCGCGCCCGTCGTCGGCCGCCTCGCACAAAGCCGCGGTGATCTGCTCCGCCTCGGCCTTGCTTATGGAGAAGCCGGTGGGGTTGTTGGGGAAGTTGAGCACGAGGATCGTCTTCCAGCTTCCCGCCCGGGTGGCCAGCGCCTGGCGCAGGGCCTCCACGTTGAACCCGCCGCTGGCGTGAAAGAACGGATACAGCGCCACCTGGGCCCCGTAGCGCACGCCGAACAGAAGCTCGTAATTCTCCCAGAACTTGTCGGGCAAAAGGACCATGTCCCCCGGGTCGATGAACAGGTCGCCGACCAGGCTCAGGGCGTGGGTCACGCCGGAGGTGACGATCGGCGTGGAGAAGCTCTTCTTGGCCAGGCTCGGGTTCTTGGACATAAGCTCCTCGCGCCACTTCCTGCGCAGCTCCGGCCGGCCCGTGGCCGGCGCGTAGGACAACGCCTCGGCCGGGCTCAGCTCGCTGAAGTGCCGCATCACCGAGGGGAGGAACATCGGCTTGCCCTTCTCCCGGGCAATGCCGATCGTGGCGTCGTAGCGCTTGGCCTTGTCGCGGGCCTCGGCGCTCTGGGCGAGAATGCCGCGGGGAAAAAAGAGCCGCTTGCCCAGCTCGGAGAGCATCCCGGCCACGTGCGGATTCTCGCGCTCGATCACCTCGTTGAGCTCGGCGGCGAGCGGACGGATCTCCGTCCCCGGCTTCATCAGCGACACCGGCGCCCTCAGCCGCAGGCGCAGCGACTCGAGCTGTTCCCAAAGGACCTTGGGCAGGCGGTTGCCGAACTGCTGGAAAAAGGCGGCAACGCCGTCGGTCTCGTCGTACCAGTCGGTGCGGCTGACCGCAAACAGCTTGTTGAGCGTCTCGCGGGCCAGCGGCAGGCCGGTCAGGTCGAGGCTCTCCGCGCTGGGCACGTAGCCGATGGGCGTCTTGACCGCCTCCCCTTCACCCCGGCAGCGGTCGAGAATCCACTCGATGACCCGCAGGTTCTCCCCGTACCCCGGCCAGAGGAATTCGCCGTTCTCGTCGGTGCGGAACCAGTTGACGTGGAAGATCTTGGGCGGATTGGTCATCCGCCTGCCCATCGCCAGCCAGTGTTCGAAGTAGTCGCCCATGTGGTAGCCGCAGAAGGGGAGCATGGCCATGGGATCGCGGCGGACCTCGCCGAGCTTGCCGAACTGGGCGGCGGTCCGCTCCGAGGCCATCGCGGCGCCGACGAACACGCCGTGCTCCCAGTCGAACGCCTCGTAAACCAGCGGGGCCAACTGCCCCCGGCGACCCCCGAAGACGATCGCCGAGATCGGCACGCCGTGGTGATGCTCGGTGCGGAACGAATGGGAAGGGCACTGGGTCAGCGGGGCGGTGAATCGGCTGTTGGGATGCGCGCCGAGGATCGGATTCCCCTTGTCGTCCTTCGTGCCCGGCTTCCACGGGCGGCCCTGCCAGTCCAGCGCGTCGGCCGGGGGCTCGCCGTCCCCGCCTTCCCACCACACGGTCCCGTCCTTGCCCAGCACGACGTTCGTGTAGATCGTGTTGCGGCGCACGGTCTTCATCATGTTGGGGTTGCTCTTGCCGTTGGTGCCGGGAGCCACGCCGAAGAAGCCGGTCTCCGGATTGATCGCCCAGAGCCGGCCGTCGGTGTCGATGCGCATCCAGGCGATGTCGTCGCCCACGGTCCAGATGCGGTACCCCTTCTTCTTGAGCCCCTCCGGCGGAAGGAGCATCGCCAGGTTGGTCTTGCCGCAGGCGCTGGGGAAGGCCGCCGCAATGTACTCGACCCGCCCGTCCGGATTCTCCACCCCCATAATGAGCATGTGCTCGGCCAGCCACCCCTCGCGCTTGCCCAGGTGACTGGCAATGCGCAAGGCAAGACACTTCTTGTTCAACAGCACGTTGCCCCCGTATCCCGAGCCGACGCTCCAGATCGTGTTGTCTTCGGGGAAGTGAAGGATCAGGCGGCGTTGGATGTCCAGCTCGGCCTTGCCGTGGAGGCACCTGGTGAACTCACCCGCCGCCCCAAGCTGCTTCAGCACCGGGGCGCCCACGTGCGTCATGATCCGCATGTTCAGCACCACGTAGATGCCGTCGGTCAGCTCCACGCCGATCTTGCTGAACGGGGAGCCGACCGGCCCCATCGAGAACGGGACCACGTACATGGTCCGCCCCTTCATCGACCCTTCGAAGATCTCCCGGGCCCGGCGGTAGCCTTCCTCCGGCGACATCCAGTTGTTCGTCGGGCCGGCGTCCTCCTTCAGCGGCGTGCAGAGGAAGGTCAGGTCCTCGGTCCGGGCGACGTCGTTGACCGCCGTCCGGTGGTAGAAGCACCCGGGGAGCTTGCGCTCATTCAACGGGAGGATCTCCCCGGCGGAGACCGCCTCCCGAACCAACCGGTCCCGCTCCTCCTCCGACCCGTCGATCCAGACAACGTGGTCCGGCTCGCACATCCGAGCCGTCTCCTCGACCCACTCCTGAAGGTCCCGATGTTGGTACACGCGGTTTCTCCCCTGCGGTCAACGTGCGAAGGATCTCGGCGCAGCCACCAAGCGGCTTGGGGCCACGGCTTGCCCGGCAGCGCCGGGCTCCCGCCGGTCGCCCTCCGCGCGTGAGGCCGTGCCCGGCTCAGCAAAAACGCCGGAACCCGGGCCGACGATCGCCGGCTGCCTTGCCGAAGGACATGACGGGGCGTGAGATCCGACTAAGTATGGCAAGATCGGACGGGGTGTCAACTGATGCCACTAACGACTGGATAGAGACCCCCCTGTAGGGCCACATGGGGCGCCTCCCATCCCGTTCGGCTCGGTTGTTGCACTTTCCGCCCCCTTTCGGCGGCGGTCGAACGTTTGGCAGGCCCCGAGGGCTTCAGGGTGGGGATCTAGCCCGCATTTCTCACCGGCCGGGGCAGCGGGCCACGGGGTGTTCCCGTAGGACGGGTTGGTAACCCGTCCCGTATAAGGACGGATTGACAATCCGTCCTACGGCGGTGAGAAATGCGGGCTAGCCTGGTGCCGGTCGAGTCGATACTATCCGTGAGGGCAGCGTCACCATCTGGGACTACCGCATGGCAGCGAAAAGGTTCACCGTCGAAGTGAACCCCGCGGTACTGCGGTGGGCACGCGAGAGCGGCGGCTACACGTCGGCCCAGGTGGCAGACTCCATTCAGGTGCCGGAGAAGTCGGTGGTGGGGTGGGAGTCTGGGGAGCCGCATCCGACTTGGTCTGAGTTGACCAAACTGGCCAGACTGTACAAGCGTCCGGTGGCCTCTCTGCTGCTTCCCGATCCGCCCAAGGAGGCTCCACTCCCCACGGACTTCCGGAGGTTGCCGGACTCAAACAGGGGACTCTCGCCCAAGACCCGATGGGTCATACGCACGGCCAGGTGGCTTGTCCGAAGAGGTAGCGAATTGGAGCGAGATCTTGGGATTGAGAGGGTGTTTCAGGGGCCAAGAGTCAGCCCTTCCGACTATCCCGAGCAGGCCGCGCAAGAGTTTCGCGCCAGACTGGGGGTAGAGATCGAGGAACAGGTCGCGTGGAGGACGGTCGGTATGGCGCTGCGCCGCTGGCGCGGTGCGGTGGAGGCTCAGCACGTGTTCGTATTCCAATTCGGGATGCCGATCGAAGAGGTTCGCGGTTTCTCCCTGCTGGAGGAGCACCGCCCGGCCATTGTGCTCAATCAGGCTGATGCGGTCGCAGCGAGAGTATTCACCCTGTTTCACGAGTTGGCCCACCTCGTGATCGGCCAGCCTGGCGTCTGTATGCCCGACGAGGCGGGCACGGGCGAATCGCAGCAAGTGGAGACCTTCTGCAATCGTTTTGCGGCCGCCCTTCTGATTCCGCGCACTGACCTGGAGCAACGGCTTCCCAGTTCGCCCGCAGATGAGGAAATCAATCACCTCGCGAGGCGATATCGCGTTAGCCGCTACGTCGTATTGGGGCGCATGCATGCTCTGGGGGCAATCTCCAGGGGGCTCTACCAGCGCATTGTCGAGCGTTGGGAAAGCCGGGCCGAAACACCTGTGCCGCCTCCAGCGAAACGGAAGGGGGGGCAGGACCGGGCAGCCCGTTGTCTTGCTGAACGAGGTCGGCGGTTCGTTTCACTCGTTCTTGAGGCCGACAGACGTGACTACCTCCCGGCAAGCGATGCCACCAGTTACCTGGGCATTGACCTAAGGGATCTCGAGAGACTTGCCTCCAAGGTCAAGTAACGTGCGACCCGGCGAATCCACGGTCTACTGCATCGACACGTCGTCTCTGATCAACCTCCACAGATGGCGGCCCGAGAGGGAGCACGTCAAGGTGTGGGGCCGGCTCGAGGACTTGATAGAGAAGCATCGCCTGCTTGCCCCCAAGAAAGTGTTGGGAGAGCTTCACAGGAAGAGCGATGTTCTACCGCGATGGGCGAGAGGCCACAAGCGCATGTTCAAGTCGATTTCGGCGGAGTCGGTAGCGACACTCCAACAGATACTGAAAAAGTTCCCCGGCTTGGTTGACCAAAACCGACCCGACGAGGTTGCAGACCCCTACGTTGTCGCCCTCGCAAGACAAGAGAGTCGCAACACGCTGGGGGACGAAGTCGTCGTCGTCACGGACGAGAAGTACGCTCCGGGACGGCCCAGGATTCCCCACGTCTGTGAAGCCTACCGCCTGAAGTATCTGACGATCCACCAAGTGTTCTTGTTCGAGGGGTGGGACTTCTGACTTGGCCTTCATCCACCCCGCTGCGAGCGCCGGCATGAAGTACCGCGTGGGCATGGCCCAAGTCCTGGTCGAAGGGGGAAGGCCGCAGGAGAATCTGGATCGGGCCGAGAGGCGGATCCGCGAGGCGGCCGAGAAGGGCTGCAAGCTGGTGGTCCTGCCCGAGTGCATGGACCTGGGCTGGACCGACCCCAGTGCCCGCTCGCTGGCCCGGCCCATCCCCGGACCGTACTCCGATCGGCTGGCCCGGGCGGCAAGGGAATCGGGCGCGATGCTCGTGGCGGGGCTGGTGGAGCGGGCCGGAGAGAAGCTCTACAACGCCGCCGTGCTGATCGACCCGGAGGGGAAGATCCGCCTGCTGCACCGCAAGATCAACGAGCTCGACCTGGCCCACGATCTGTACGCCGTCGGCGATCGGCTCGGGGTCGTCCACACGCCGCTGGGCACCTTGGGGGTCAACATCTGCGCCGACAATTTCAGCGATTCGCTGGCCGTCGGGCACGTGCTGGCGCGGATGGGGGCCCAAGTGCTGCTGTCGCCCTCGGCCTGGGCCGTCCCGGCCGACCACGATAACGCCCAGGAGCCTTATGGCGATCTGTGGCGCACGAGCTACCGCGAGCTGTGCCGGCTTTACGATGTCGTGGTGATCGGGGTCAGCAGCGTCGGCCGGCTGGAGGCCGGGCCGTGGAAGGGGCGCAAGGTGATCGGCTGCTCGCTGGCCGTCGGGCCCGGCGGCGCGATCCTCGCCCAAGGACCCTACGGCGAGCAGGCCGAGGCCCTGATCGTCGTCGAGGTCGAGCCCCGACAGCCGATCGCCAAGGGGACTCTCATGGCCGAGGCCCTCCGTGCCCGCGGCTATCACGGGCCATAGCGCCCCGATCAACCCCACCCGGCCGCTTGCGGCTTAGCCCGTGGGCGCCGGCG
>Ga0315290_10000997_pt1 | contig 19337 bp, 25 predicted proteins | sample YL17G12_0_MG_FD_203627 | JGI IMG/M metagenome (GOLD analysis project Ga0315290, IMG submission 203627) | Sediment microbial communities from Yellowstone Lake, YNP, Wyoming, USA - YL17G12_0 | ecosystem: Environmental > Aquatic > Freshwater > Lake > Sediment | place: USA: Wyoming | collected... | reverse complement strand
CCGCCTGCCGCCAACTCCTCCGTGCTTCCGAGGGGTAGACGGGCAACTGCGGCACGTCGCCTGAAGCTCGACCGCCAAGGCTCGGGACGGGACGCGTCGTCCACGCGGAACGTCCGCGACGGCCCCCCTCGCACCCGAGCCTCGATCAGTTGATCGAGGAAGCACTCTACGCGCGCGTGCCTCGGCCAGCTCTACTTCAAGGTCCCTGGCGGGCTCACCTACGGCCAGCACTGGCTGAACGTGAAGTTCGCGCAGAGGGTCGTGCGGGTGCCGTTCCGAATCCTGACGAAGGAAGAGGACACGCTGCTGGACAAGAACTACAAAGACATCAAGAAGCAGATGGACGACGCCTTCAAGAAGAAGAACTGAGCAGGGGGCTTCCGCGCGGGCGAACACGGAGACGTCTGAGTAGCGCAGCAAGGCGGCGACTTCCCTGATCGAAAGATCTGTGTCGTCCAGGAGACGCCGCGACAGCTCGTGGCGGACCTCGCCAACGAGCCTTCGCGCGGTCAGACCGTCCTGTTCCAGGCGCCGTTGACGGCGTGCTGTGATATCATGGCCGTGGTAATTAACATGGCCACGATACTTCACGCGGCCACGATGGGAGGCCGACTGATGGTTGTCAGCGCGGAACAACCCGGATCCGTGCCGCCGAGCCGGTACTTCGAACACCAACTGCTGAAGGCGTTCCGGGGAGACGGCTGGAACGCCGAGGCCCACGTCCCCATTGGCAGCCGCCGCGCTGACCTTCTCGTCAGGAAGGGCAGGCACCGCTACGTCGTCGAGTTGAAGTCGGCCGCGGAGGGCCGGCGTGATCGCCTCGTCGGCCTGCTGTCTCAAGCCATCATCCAAGCGAGCTCCCTCGTCAGTCAGGCTTCCGGCGTGGCTCCGCTCGCCGTAGTCGCCGCGCCGAGGATTTCCGATCCTGTGGCCAGAGCGCTTCGCGAGTTCTGCCAGAACCACGTACCCGACGTCGCGGTGGGGTTCCTCGACCGCGACGGCCTCCGGTCGTTCGTGGGGCCAGGCCTCGAAGCGCTGAACTCGCCCTCCAGCCGTGTCAGGAGGGAGTCCATCTCGGCCCCCGGCCACTCAGTGAATCTGTTCTCGGACCTGAACCAGTGGATGCTGAAGGTCATGCTCGCTCCGCACATCCACCGGCACGACCTTCTGGCGGAGCGCATGCCACGCGCCGGCCACCGGAACGCCTCCGAACTGGCCAGGGCCGCCGACGTTTCCATCATGAGCGCGTTCAGGTTCGTCCGCCAGTTGGCACAGGAGAACTTCCTGGACCAGTCCGGCGGCCTTCTGCGTCTCGTACGGCTCGAGGCGCTGCTGGAGCGCTGGCAGTCGGCGTATGTTCGCCAGGCGAAGGAGTGGCCGGCTCGCTGGATCCTGCAAGGTGGTGAGCGCGGTCAATTGCTCCGCGCGATGGAGGCTCTCGGCGACCGCGCGTGCCTCGGGTTGTTTGCCGCCGCCCGGGCCCTGAACCTCGGACACGTTGAGGGCGCTCCGGTTCACATCTACGTGGAGGGTTTCCAGAGTGAGCGCCTGCGCGAGGCCGGTCTCTCCGAATCGCTGAAGGGACAGCCTGTCAGTGTCGTGATCCGCGTTCCATCCGCGAGGGAATCCGTATTCCGAGGCGCCGTGAAACCCAAGGACCTCCGTCTCTCCGACGTACTCCAAGTATGGCTTGACGTTTCAGCGTATCCGGCGCGAGGGAAAGAACAGGCGAGCGTCATCTTCCGACATGTCATCAGACCCATGATCCAGGCCGCCCGTGATCAACCGCGATAACGACATCGCGCAGTTCGCCCGGCTTCTCGACGCGCTCGGTCCATGGCTGGGTCGTGTCGTCTTCATCGGAGGATGGGCCCATCGCCTGTACCGCGAACGCCAGGAAGCTGCCTCGCTTCCGTACCCGCCGTTGCGCACCGACGATGCAGATGTGGCACTTGACCCGAGGGCGGCAGGACGTGGTGGCGATCTTCGTGAGCGACTTGTGGCCAGCGGTTTCACGGAGGAACTCTCCGGTGAAGACCGCCCCCCGGTCACTCACTATGCCTTGGGCGAGCAGGCCGCCGGGTTCTATGCGGAGTTCCTCACTCCACATCTCGGAAGTGACCGGCGGCGTGACGGCAGGCCCGACGTCACGGAACGCGTTGCGGTGTGATCGCCCAGAAGTTGCGGCATCTCGACGTGCTGCTCGAGGCACCATGGTCCGTCACGGTGGGCGAAGACAACGGATTCCCGCTGAAGAACGCGACCGTCGTCCGAATCCCAAACCCGGTCAGCTTCATCGTCCAGAAACTGCTCATCCACCGACGGCGGAAGCGCGCGGATCGCGCCAAGGATGTGCTGTACGTCCACGACACGATCGAACTGTTCGGCGGGTCGCTTGACGACATGAGTATCATCTGGCGCTCGTCCGTGGCTCCAGCGCTGTCGCCCTCTGCACGGACGAAGCTCAGGCGAGCCATAAGGCTGTTCGACACGACCGGCGACACGATTCGAGAGGCCTCGATCATGGCGACACCCAGGGTTCTCACTCCACAGATGGTCCAGGAACTCTGCCAGGTTGGACTGGCGAGGGTGGTCGGTGAGTAGCTCAGGCTGGCGGCGGAGGGTGATGCAGCAATCAGAACTACAAGGACATCAAGAAGCAGATGGACGACGCCTTTAAGAAGAAGAACTGAGCAGGGAGGGGCTTCGACGCGGCGCGATGGCCAGTCGGTCCACTGGAACCACTGGCCCGCGTCGTGGAATCTCCGAACATTCGGAGTGGCGTCACCGACTGCTACGTCACGCACAGCAAGCCGTTCGCCAGTAAGTCCTTTTTATGCAAATACTTAGCTTCATTTCATGCCCACCATGTGCTGTCGGCACGAGACGTGCGAGTCCAGCATGGTGCAGCTAATGGTACGTCTGGTTGCGCCCCCGGGGCGTGTTCCTGAGGTCCTGGATGCCCTTCGTACGGTCATGCGGCCGGCGCAGCAGGCGCGCGGGTGTGCCTTCGCGCAGGTCTTCAACTGGGTGAATGACGACCGGCGGATCGAGTACGTGGAGGATGTGGGGGGACGCCGGTGACCTGCAGGGGGAATTCGGATCTGAGCGGTTCACCCACCTGCTGGAGTTGCTCGAGGTGGCCGCGGAGCCGCCGGTCGTGGAGTTTCGGATCGTCTCGGAAACGCATGGGCTCGAGTACGTCGCGGCCGCGCGACGCGATGCGGAACCGGTTCATTGAGGAACAATAGAAGACCGGGACGAGGTGTGGTCCGTGGCTGACGCGCTGATGCTCCCCCTGAAGATCTCGCTGGTGATCTTCATGGCGGGCAACCTGCTGGACATGGGGCTCCGCGTGAGCCTCGCGGATGCCCTCAGGGGATTGCGAAGCGTCCGCTTCGTCGCCTACACGCTCGTCTGGGGCTTCGCGCTCGGGCCGGCCATCGCGTACGCGGTCACCCGAATCATCCCGCTGGAACCGTACTACGCCACTGGCCTGCTCCTGCTGGGCATGACGCCGTGTGCGCCCTTCCTCCCGGGCGTCGTCGGCAAGGCTAAGGGGGACGTCGGTTTCACGGCCGCCTTCATGATCCTGGCGGCGGCCGGCGCGGCCGTGTTCATGCCGTTCGCGGTGCCGCTGATGGTCGAGGGGCTGACCGTGAGCGCCTCGGCGATTACCAGGCCGCTTCTGGCCGTCGTCCTGGGTTTCCCCATCATGGTGGTGTTCGCGTGGCTCGCGAAGAAGTGGTTCAAGGAGTCTTCATGAGCGGCACGCTGCAGGTTGTGTATCTCGCGCGCCACGGTGAGACCGCGTGGAGCGTGACCGGCCAACACACGGGCTTGACCGACCTCCCGCTGACCGAGCGCGGGGAGAGGAATGCGCGGCAGCTCGGCGCACGCCTCGCCGGGTTGACGTTCGCCGCGGTCTTCTCGAGCCCGCTCCAGCGGGCCTTCCGGACCTGTGAACTCTCGGGTTTCGGCGGCGCCGCCGTGATCGACCCGGATCTTGTCGAGTGGGACTACGGCGCATACGAGGGGAGGACGTCGGCGGACATCCTGAAGGAACGCCCCGACTGGCAGCTGTTCCGGGACGGCTGTCCGGACGGGGAGACGCCACGGAGGGCCAGCGCGCGCGCGGACCCCGTCATCGCGCGCATCCGGGCGGTCGGCGACGATGTGCTAGTCTTCTCGAGCGGCCACTTCATACGGGTGCTGGCGGCGCGATGGGTCGGGGGCGACCGGCTGGCGGCCGGCCGGAAGTTCATGCTGACGACGGCGAGCCTGAGTGCCGTCGGCTACGAACACAACCTCACGCGTCCCGTGATTTGTCTCTGGAACGACGACCATCATGCCGGCGACTGAACCGGGGCGGGAATCCACCCGAAGGAGATAGGCGAGCCTATGAAAGCGACGACGCTGCTCTACGAGCTGGGCCAGAGCATCTGGCTGGATAACATCACGCGTGATCTGCTCGACAACGGCACGCTCGGGGCGTATATCGGCGAGCTGTCGGTCACCGGGTTGACCTCGAACCCGACGATCTTCAACCAGGCCATCAAGAGCAGCTCGGCGTACGACGGCGCAATCGGGGCCGGCCTCGCGAAGGGGCGGTCCGGCGAGGCCCTCTTCTTCGACCTCGCGCTCGACGACGTCACGCGGGCGGCGGACCTCTTCCGGCCGATCTGGGACCGGACCAACACGGTCGACGGCTGGGTGTCGCTCGAGGTCTCGCCGCTGCTCGCCTACGACGCGAAAAGCACGCTGGCCGCCGCGAAGGAGCTGTTCGCCCGCGCGGAGCGCCCCAACCTCTTCATCAAGATCCCCGGCACGAAAGAGGGGCTGCCGGCCATCGAAGAAGCGATCTTCGCCGGCATCCCGATCAACGTGACGCTGCTCTTCTCCCGCGAGCACTACCTCGCGGCGGCGGAAGCATACCTGCGCGGCATCGAGCGGCGGGTCGACGCCGGCCTCGACCCGAACGTCGGGTCGGTCGCGTCGGTCTTCATCAGCCGGTGGGACACGGCCGTCGCCGCCAAGGTCCCCGAGCCGCTCAGGAACCGGCTCGGCATCGCGATGGCGGAGCGCACCTACGCGGCGGCGCGGACGCTGCTCGCCTCGCCCCGCTGCCAGCGCCTCTGCAATGTCGGGGCTCGTCAGCAGCGCCTCCTCTGGGCCAGCACGGGGACCAAGGACCCGAAGGTCTCGGACGTCCTCTACGTGAAGGCGCTGGCCGCCCCGTTCACCGTGAACACGATGCCGGAAGGCACGCTGAAGGCCCTGGCGACGCACACGGGGCTGGGCCACATCATGGCGACCGACGGCGGCGACTGCGAGAAGGTCCTCGAGGAATTCGCCAGGGCCGGCGTCGACCTCGATGCTCTTGCAGCCCGCCTGCAGGAGGACGGCGCGAAGTCGTTCGTGGCGTCGTGGAACGAACTGATGGCGGTCATCACCTCGAAGAGCGCCGCGCTGAGGCAAGGCTGAGCGCGGAATTCCCGATGAACGCCTCGGTGGCGATTCCGCTCGTCGACGGCACGGTCGTGCCGCCGGGACCCGCGCATCCCGGGGCGGCTGCGCGCACGCTCGAGTACAATCTCGGAGCCCGCGGCGGGTTCCGGCTCTGGGGGGACGCACAGAAATGAGTCCGACCGCGACTTCGCTCACCAGCCGCCCTGCATGGAAGGCGCTCGAGACGCACGCGCGGGCCATGCGCGACGTGCATCTCCGGACGCTCTTCTCCGACGACCCGTCGCGCGGCGAGCGACTGACCGCCGAGGGAGCCGGCGTCTTCCTCGACTACTCGAAGCACCGCGTCACCGGCGAGACCATGGGGCTTCTCGTCCGGCTGGCTGAGGAGTCGGGGCTCCGAGCCCGGATCGACGCCATGTTCCGGGGAGACAAGATCAACGTCACCGAGAACCGGGCCGTGCTCCACGTCGCCCTCCGCGCGCCGAAGGATGCGTCGATCGTCGTCGACGGGAAGAACGTGGTCCCGGAGGTGCACGCCGTGCTCGACAAGATGGCCAGCTTCGCCACCCGCGTCCGCAGCGGCGAGTGGAAGGGCCACACCGGCACGCGCATCAGGAACGTCGTCAACATCGGCATTGGCGGGTCGGATCTCGGGCCCGTCATGGCCTACGAGGCGCTCCGCCACTACAGCGACCGATCCATGACCTTTCGGTTCGTGTCGAACGTCGACGGCATCGATCTCGTCGAAGCGACGCGCGACCTCGAAGCGGCGGAGACGCTCTTCATCGTGTCGTCGAAGACCTTCACCACGCTGGAGACGCTGACCAACGCGCTGAGCGCGCGCGAGTGGTCGCTCGGCGGGCTCGGCGGCGACGCCAGGGCCGTGGCGAAGCACTTCGTCGCCGTCTCGACGAATGCCGGGAAGGTGTCCGCCTTCGGCATCGACACGGCGAACATGTTCGGCTTCTGGGACTGGGTGGGCGGCCGGTACTCGATGGACTCGGCAATTGGCCTCTCCACCATGATCGCCATCGGGCCGGACCATTTCCGCGCGATGCTCGACGGCTTCCACCGGATGGACGAGCACTTCCGCACCACGCCGTTCGACCGGAACCTGCCGGTACTGATGGGGCTGCTGACCGTCTGGTACATAGACTTCTTCGGCGCGCAGACGGTGGCGGTGCTCCCGTACGAGAACTACCTGAAGCGCTTCCCGGCCTACCTGCAGCAGTTGACGATGGAGAGCAACGGCAAGCGCGTCACGATCGACGGCGAGAAGGTGACCTACGACACCGGCCCGATCTACTGGGGCGAGCCCGGCACCAACGGGCAGCACTCGTTCTACCAGCTGATTCACCAGGGCACGCAGCTGATTCCGTGCGATTTCATCGCGTTCGCCCATGCGCTCACGCCCCTCGGCCGGCATCACGACATCCTGCTGGCCAACGTCTTCGCCCAGGCCGAGGCGCTGGCGTTCGGCAAGACCGCCGAGGAGGTGAAGGCCGAGGGCACGGCGCCGGCCCTGGTGCCGCATCGCGTTTTCGAGGGCAACCGCCCGTCGAACACGATTCTCGCGGACCGGCTCACGCCGGAGACGCTTGGCGCGCTCGTCGCGCTCTACGAGCACAGCGTCCTCACGCAGGGCGCGATCTGGAACGTCAACCCGTTCGACCAATGGGGCGTGGAACTGGGCAAGGCGCTGGCGCAGGCGATTGTTCCCGAGCTCGAAGCGTCGGCGGAACCGGCGCTCGCGCACGACAGTTCAACCAACAGCCTCATCCGGCGATACCGCGGGATGCGATCGGGCAGCTGATACGCCCCGCACTCAGGAGCTACCACATGAAGAAGACGGCACCCGCCCAGAAGGAACCTGCGAAGCAGGAACTCGCAAGGAAGGCGCCTGCGAAGAAGGCACCTGCGAAGAAGGCACCCGCCAAGAAGGCACGGCCGGCAGCGGACGACCGGCCTCGGATGGCGCGCAAGTACTCCAAGGACCGCGCCGTGTGCCGCGTCACGTTCTGGCTGCCGAAGGACGCAGCCCCGGACGCCACGAGCGTCGCGGTGGCAGGCAGCTTCAACGACTGGAGCCTGGGTCGGCATCCCATGAAGCAGGTGAAGGGCGGCGATTTCCAGCTGGCGCTCGAGCTCGAATCCGGCAGGGAATTCGAATTCCGCTTCGTCATCGACGGGGTCCGTTGGGAGAGCGCCTGGAACGCCGACAAGTACGTGTGGAACGAACACGCGCACTGCGAAAACTCGGTGATTGTGACGTAGAGGGTGGACCTTTGCAGGTGTGAGTTTTGAGTCTTGAGTTTTGAGTCTTGAGTCTTGAGTCTTGAGTCTTGAGTTTCTTGCGTCGTCAGTCGTGAGTGGTAAGCTCGTGCGACCAGTGCGAACTCGCTCACAACTCACAACTCACAACTCACAACTCACAACTCACAACTCATAACTCATAACTCATAACTCACAACTCACAACTCAGAACGACGGGTGTCGGAGACGAAAGGAACACGACAATGCAGCTCGGCATGATCGGATTGGGACGGATGGGGGCGAACATGGTTCGCCGTTTGATCGGCGGCGGCCACGAGTGTGTGGTCTTCGACATGTCGCCGAAGGCGGTCGAGGCGCTCGTGAAGGAGACAGCCATTGGCGCCTCCTCCCTCGCCGACTTCGTCAAGAAGCTCTCGAAGCCCCGGGCGATTTGGCTCATGGTCCCGGCCGCGGTCGTGGACAAGTCGATCGCCGACCTCGTCCCCCTCCTCGAGAAGGGCGACATCCTCATCGACGGCGGCAACTCGTACTACATCGACGATATCCGCCGCGCAAAGGAACTGGCCCAGAAAGGGCTTCATTACGCGGACGTCGGCACGAGCGGCGGCGTGTGGGGGCTCGAGCGGGGCTATTGCATGATGATCGGCGGCGAGCCGGGAGTCGTGAAGCACCTGGATCCCATCTTCAAGCGCCTTGCGCCCAGCCGGGGCGACATCGCGCGAACACCCGGACGTGAGAAGGTCAAGGCCGCCGGCACCGCCGAAGACGGCTATCTCCACTGCGGGCCCAACGGGGCGGGCCACTTCGTCAAGATGGTCCACAACGGCATCGAGTACGGGCTCATGGCGGCCTACGCAGAAGGATTCAACATCCTGAAGCACGCCAACGTCGGCAAGAGCGGGCGCGAGGTGGACGCCGAGACGACGCCGCTCCGCAACCCGGAGCACTACCAGTACGACTTGAACCTCCCCGACATTGCCGAGGTCTGGCGGCGCGGGAGCGTCGTCGCCTCGTGGCTTCTCGACCTGACGGCCATCTCGCTGCTCCAGTCGCCGGAGCTCGCGAACTTCGGGGGACGCGTATCAGATTCAGGCGAGGGACGCTGGACCATCCTGGCGGCGGTCGACGAGGGGGTGCCGGCCGAAGTCCTCACGGCTTCGCTCTACGAGCGGTTTTCGTCGCGCGGCGAGGCAGATTTCCAGAACAAGCTGCTGTCGGCCATGCGCTTCCAGTTCGGCGGGCACCACGAGAAGCCGGCGAAGTAGGAGGCCAGCATGAGCACGACGCATTCGGATGCGTTGGTCTTCTTCGGCGCCACAGGCGACCTGGCCTACAAGAAGATCTTCCCGTCGCTGCAGGCGATGCTGAAGCGGGGGCACCTCGACGTGCCGGTCATCGGGGTGGCCAAGGCGGGCTGGAACCTCGATCAGCTGAAGGCGCGGGCAAAAGACAGCCTCGAGAAGCACGGAGGCCTCGACGCCGCCGCCTTCGCAAAGCTGTCGAGACAGCTTCGCTACGTCGACGGCGACTACAACGACCCGGCCACCTTCGCCGCGATCCGGAAGGAGCTGGGCGGCGCGATGCTGCCGGTCCACTACCTCGCCATCCCGCCCGTGCTCTTCGGCAAGGTCGTGAAGCAGCTCGGGGCCTCCGGTTGCGCGAAGGACGCCCGTGTCGTCGTCGAGAAGCCGTTCGGCACCGACCTCGCGTCGGCCCTGGAGTTGAACCGGATCCTCTCCACGGAGTTCCCGGAGCGCGCGATCTTCCGGATCGACCACTATCTGGGGAAGAAGCAAGTCCACAACATGCTGTTCTTCCGCTTCAGCAACGCCTTCATCGAGCCGGTCTTGAATCGGTACCACGTTGAGAGCGTGCAGATCACGATGGCGGAGGATTTCGGCGTCCAGGGACGGGGCGGGTTCTACGACCAGACGGGCACGATCCGCGACGTGATCCAGAACCACCTGTTCCAGGTGCTCTGCAACCTGGCGATGGAGCCGCCGGTACGGCCCGACGCCGAGTCCATCCGCGACGAGAAGGTGAAGGTGCTGAAGGCGATGCGGCCGCTCGCGCCGGAAGACATGGTGCGAGGCCAGTTCCGCGGCTACCGCTCGGAGCCGGGCGTCAAGCCGAACTCCACGGTGGAGACCTTCGGCGCGCTGAAGCTGGAGATCGACTCGTGGCGCTGGCGCGGCGTGCCGTTCTACATCCGCGCCGGCAAGAATCTGCCGGCGACCTGCACGGAGATCGTCGTCCGGCTGCGCCAGCCGCCGACGATGTACCGGCAGTCCGACCTCGCGCCGAATCACTTCCGGTTCCGCGTGAGCCCGGAGATCGTCGCCGCCTTCGGGATGAACGCCATTGCGCCAAACTCCGAATCGGACTCCCAGTTGGTGGAGCTGACCTTCCACCGCCAACTGGGCGGCGGGGACATGGACGCCTACGAGCGCGTGCTGACCGACGCGATGGCCGGAGACGCCACCCTGTTCGCCCGTCAGGACTACGTGGAGGAGGCTTGGCGCATCGTCGACCCGGCGTTGAAGGCTGACACGCCGGTCTTCGAGTACGAACCGCAGACGTGGGGGCCCAGGGAAGTCGAGCGGGTTACGCCGCCCGGCGGTTGGCACGACCCCGTTGTGACGCGTCAAGGGTGAAACGGATGGAGATTCGCATCCTCGCCGACGCCGAGGCCGTGGCCGCGGAAGCGGCCAGGCTGATCGCGGCCGAGGCGCGCGCGGCGGTGGCCTCGCGCGGGCGGTTCGTCATGGCCGTCAGCGGCGGCCGCACGCCGTGGCAGATGCTGCGCGCGCTCGCGGGCGAAGACGTGCCGTGGGCCAGCGTGGACGTGGTCCAGGTGGATGAGCGCATCGCGCCCGCCGGCGATCCCAACCGAAACCTCACGCACCTTCGCGAGAGCCTCCTCGAACACGCGCCGCTCCCGGCGGATCACATCTACGCCATGCCGGTCGAAGCCGCCGACCTTGACGAGGCCGCGCGCAGTTACGCGCGCCTCCTCGAGCGGCTCGCCGGCACGCCGCCGGTGCTCGACCTCGCGCACCTCGGGCTCGGGTCGGACGGCCACACGGCCTCTCTGGTCCCCGGCGATCCCGTGCTGGACGTCGCCGGCCGGGACGTGGCGCTGACGGGCATCTACATGAAGCGGCGGCGCATGACGTTGACGTATCCGATGTTGAACCGCTCCCGGCGCATCCTCTGGCTGGTAACGGGAGCGGAGAAGGTGGCGATGTTGCCCCGTCTGCGCGCCGCCGATTCCTCGATACCGGCCGGGCGAGTGCGCCAGGACCGGGCACTGATACTGGCCGATCGCGCCGCGGTTGGGGAGCAGTGATTTCTGTGGAGCCCCGATCCTCTGAAATCCAAGCGAGCCCCGAGCCTTCAGGCCCGGGGGGAGACACCATGACCAACGACACGATGGGCCAGCTCGCCGTCAACACGATTCGGGGCGCGTCATCGGGATGGAGACGTCCGGCGCATCCGCACCGCTCAACGAGCTGCAGAAGCGGTTGGGATTCGAACCGGGCCGGACCGTGGCAACCACCAAAGAGTTGCTCGGCGAGTCGTAGGGGAAGGGGGGCGACGGGAAGCGATCAGGAGGCCGGATGAGCGCGCCATCGCACGCAACCGACCCGGAAGAGCGGTCCAAGCAGGAGGCCGCGACGAAGGCCGTGGCCTTCGTGCAGTCGGGCATGAGGGTCGGGCTCGGCACCGGCAGCACGGCGATCTTCGCGACGTGGCGCATCAGTGAACTACTGAAGGCGGGAACGCTCTGCGACATCGTGGGCTTCGCCACCTCGAAGGCCACAGAGGACGAAGCGAGACGACTGGGCATTCCGCTGATGCCGGACGAACTGCCGCACGATCTCGATGTGACCATCGACGGCGCCGACGAGGTCGACCCGGAGATGAACCTGATCAAGGGCGGCGGCGGTGCGCTGCTGCGCGAGAAGATCGCCGCGCAGGCCAGCGCCCGCGTGATCATCGTCGTCGACGAGACGAAGCCCGCGCCGCGGCTGGGCACACACTGGCCCGTGCCGGTCGAGGTGATGCCCTTTGCCTGGCGCAGCCAGGCGCGCTTCCTGGAGTCGCGCGGCGCGGCGATCAGCATCCGCCAGGACGAGAGTGGCGCCCAGTTCGTGACCGACTCGGGAAACATGATCCTCGACTGCCGGTTCGGCCCCATCGCCGACGCGCCTGCACTGGCGTCGGCCCTCAGCGCCCGGGCCGGCATCGTCGAGCACGGCCTGTTCATCGGCCTGGCCGACGACCTGATCGTGGCCAGCGCCCAGGGCGTGGAGCATCGCACCCGGAGGCCGCCGCGACGGTGATCGTGCCGGGTTCGTGGCAGCCCGCCGCGAGCCTGGCGGAGAACGCACGTGATCCCACCGCTCCAGCTCTGCTGGGGCGGAGTTCCGACGGCTGTACGAGGGAGACACGAATGAAGGCCGTCACTGTCGTTCCACATCAGGCCGGCAGCGCCCGGTTCGAGGACTTTCCGGAGCCGGACGCTAGCGACGGATCGGTACTCGTCGAAGCGATCGCGGTCGGAGTCTGCGGCACAGACGTCGAAATCACCGAAGGCAAGTACGGCTGGAGTCCGCGCGGCGCCGATCGCCTCGTGCTGGGGCACGAGTCGCTGGGCCGCGTCCTGGACCCCGGGCCCTCGAGTGCGCTCAAGGGTGGCGAGGTGGTCACGACGTTCGCCATGGTCTCGCTCATGTGCGCCTTCATCGCCTACCGGCGGCTACGGCCCTTCACGCCCGCGATCTTCCCGCCCCTGTTCTCGATCATGGTGTGGGCGGAATCGGCGATCTCGGGGACCAGCTGTAATCCCGCCAGGACGTTCGGCCCCGCGCTCATCTCGGGGCAGTGGGACAGCTGGTGGATCTACTGGATGGGGCCGCTCGCCGGCACGTTCGCGGCGAGCCTTGTCTTCAGCAGGCTCGCGCGGCGGATCGAGGTGGCGAAGCTCTATCACTTCGACAGCGCTCACGACCGTCTCGCGCGCAGGGCCGGCAGAGGCATTGTGGCCATGATCGTGATGGTCCTCTGCACGGCATCACGCTGAAGCCCAGGTTCACGCAGTTCTACCGCTGCCGGGGTGGGTGGGCCTCCACGCGGAACCCGGGCGCTTCGTAGCCTTCGGGTCGGTGCGCCTTTGGAATGGTGATCGCGTTGCCGTCCCGCAGCGCCGCGTAGCTGGGCGACATGATCTCGACGCCCGCCTTGTTGAACGCGTCGTGGATGTTGGCGTGCAGCCACGAGTAGATGTCCAGCATCCGCTCCGGCCGGCCCGTGTACACGTTGATCTGGTAGCTCACGTATGAATCGTCGAGGGAGGTCTGCAGCACGAACGGTTTCGGCTCCGCGAGCACGAGGTCGGTGCGGCGCGCCGCGGCGAGCAGCAGGTCGTGCACCTGCCTCCACGGCGCGTCATCCCCGATGGTCACCGAGGTGTGCAGGATGGTGCCGTGCGCCGCGGCCAGTTTCGTGTAGTTGACGATGGCCCCGGCCAGCACGACGTCGTTCGCGATGCGCTCGAGGCGCCGCGCGACGCTGTCCGCGCGCTCCGCGGCCATGAAGCCGCCGACGGGCCCGTAGATCCGGAACACCTCCCGGCCTCTTACGATGACGGGAACGCCGGCCGCTCTCAGGAAGCGGTTCATCGTCATCCACACCTCTGGACGGCGGTCATTTCGTGGATTCTCTTTTCTTCTGCGCCTCGAGCGCACTCGACACCGGGCGCGTGGTGAGCGGGATCATGATCGTGCTCTGCGCCGGTCATCCTCCCAGAGCCGGAATCCGCCAAGGAACGCATTGGCGTTTGCCCCGGCTCGACAGCCCTTCGGGATCCGATCCAGCTTCTTGACGTTTCCTCCTCCGAGGACGACGTCGTCGGCAAGGAACGCCGCCACGAGCTCCTGCGCGATCTCCCCGACGAGCTTCCGCCACCTGGCCCTGCCCACGGTCTCGAGCCCGCGGGTTCCGAGATAGTCCTCGATGGTCTTCTTCCCAAAGGGAAAATGGCCGAGTTCCAACGGGACGAGGTGGCCGTTCACGACGAGGGCGGTCCCGAGACCCGTCCCGAGACCGAGGAAGAGCATCGTGCCCCCCCGGTAGCTCCCGAGCGCCTGCATCACCGCGTCGTTGACGACCCTGACCGGGCGGCGGAAGGCGGTGCGGAAGCTGAAGCCGACCCAGCCCTTTCCCAGATTGAACGGCCCGACGGCGATGCGCCCGCCGCGGACGACGCCCGGGTAGCCGATGGAGACGACGTCGTACTTCCAGTCTTTCGTGAGGGCCTTGACGGCCGCGACCATCTTGCGCGGCGTCAGGCCTGGGCCGGACGGGAACTTCCGCGCCTCCTTCTGTCCGCTCGCAAGGACCTTGACGTTGGTCCCGCCGACGTCGATCGCGAGGACCTTTACCCGTGCTCTCACCAGGCGTCCCCCTTTGTCTCAGCGCCGCCCTGCCGGGGCGAGTGTGCCACAGGATCCCTGGCGGCAGCACGGCCGGCGTGCTACTGCACGAACGGGATGCTCGCCGCCAGGTCGTAGTTGATCTGCGCTCGGATCTTGTTCTCGACCTGCACGTAGCGCGTGATCTTCGTGGCCGGGATCACGCCGTTCAGCTTCGCGGCGCAGGACTTCTTCGACGCCAGCAGGACCTCGTCGATGGCAAACATCTCGGTCAGCATCGCAGCCGCCTTCGCGTCGGTCATCGTGCCGGCGTTGTAGTCCTTCGCGTAGCCCTCGATGCCGGTCTTGAGCCGCTTGTTGACGCTTTCCAGCTCGGCCTGGCAGCCATCGTAGACGGGCCAGAAGGCCTTGCCTTCGGCGTCGGTCAGCCCCACCGTCTGGGCCACGAGCAGCTTCTTGTCGGCCTTGAGCTTCGCCTTGAGAATTTCCATATTGGTCGTCGCGCCGGCCTGAGGCGTCTGCGCGGTGGCCGGGGCGGTGATGGCGAAAGCCAGCACGAGCACGGTGAGACCAGCGCACAGTGACGTCTTCATCGAAGTTCCTTCTCTCTAATGGGGCATCCCCCGGTTGACAATCCGACTATTCTACACGGGCTCGACGTCCGCTGTGTGCGCCTGGATCTCGAGGCGGCGCATCGGCGGCGTCAGCAGGGTTCCCACCTGTTTCAGGAAGTAGTCCTTGACCGCTTTCCAGTCCGACCGCCCTTCTCCTGGCAGCGCGGATTCGCGGTCGGCATCGTCGAAGTACGTCAGCGCGCGCAGCATCAGTCCGTCGTCGATCTGCCCGTGGTAGACGCTGCGAATCGCCGCGAGGACCGACGCGATCCCGAGCCGATGCTGCTGGAGCATGACGTAGAGGTCGAAGAAGTCCCGCCGCAGGCCTCGATCGAGGATGACGTGCAGCTTCGTCGCCAGGATGCCCGTGACGTCGAGGTGGCGGTCTTCGACATGGGCGGCCAGGTGCGGTACGACGAAGGCCGACACCTTGATCCCGTTCCACAGCAGGTGGACGGTGTCACCGCTTCGTTCCTGGATCTCGACCTTCCCCTGCCGGCTCAACTGACGGACGAGATCGTCGAGATTGGCGGCCTCGTCGACGCCGAAATCGACATCACGGCTCGGACGGTACGGCGCGAAACACCTGACGGCCTGGCCGCCGATCACGAACCAGTACGGGAGCGGATCAACGGCACCGGCGAGGTCGCGCGGGATCACCTGAGAGGGTCTGTAGGGCGCCGTCATCTTACTCTCCTGGCGCGCATCACCCCCAAGAGCAGGCCGCGGCTGCGGGGGCGCCATCCCCGCAGGCGCCTCGCCTGGTAGAGGTCCAGCCACGGCAGGCTGGCTGCGTAGCTGATGGCTGGCACCGATCCGTAGTTGAAGCAGTGGAACGCGAGCTGGTGCCCCGGCACATCGCCGGCCGGCGCGAGGTTGTACAAGGTCGCGACGACGTCGTCCGGAAGAAGCGCGATGGAGTAGCTGTGACCCTCGATGCGGGAGAAGCTGTTGTAGAGGCTCGCGCGCGCCGGAGGGCGGATCCCTTGGTCACTGCACAAGTCGGCGATACGGCGTTGCAGCGCTGCCATCGATGGAGGGTCCTGGCCGAGGGCTGCCAGCCGAAGTCCCTCGAGGACAACGGGATCGAGCCGGGACCGGCCGGCATCCGCCCGGCGCCGACGTATCGAGGTTCGTCCCAGGCGCAGCCTGGCCTGACGCTGGGCCTCGGCGATGTTAAACATGACATCGTTAATTATAGACGATGCCTAACTTAAATCGAGACGATGCCGTCTGATGACCCGGAATTCCTGCAGGCGCCGAATCAGAGGGCGGGCGGGATGTCAGGTTCTCTATCGCAGCCCGTACAGGGTCAGCACGGCGGCCCAGCCGCTCGGGAGGACACGGGGCGGCGACGCCAGAATCCTGCCGTACTTCACCATCATCTCGAGGAAGTACAGGGCGTGGAAGAATGCCTCGAGCATCGGGCGCGTCGATTCAGTCCACCGCCGATTGTCATCCGGGCTGAACGTCTTTCCCGTCCCTGCGGCGACAACGCTCCTGAACGCCGCACAGAGCGGCCGGTCCGGCATGACCTGCTGCAACGCAGTCACAATCTCCAGCGTGAGGAACTGGATCGAGTACACCTTGAAACTCTGGTGGTAGTACCGATAGACGGCATCCTCCCGGCCCCAGTGATCGTTGGCTCGTCTCAGGAGCGCCTCCAGTGACGACTGCGACCCGTGGATGCTGGCCAGCAACCGCTCCTCGTCGCTGCCCTTCGGGGTGTCACCGTCGGCATCGGCGATGGCTTTCGTGGGCGGCGCTGCTTCGGCGGATTCGGCGTCCGGCGTGAACGGCCTACTGAGATCCTCCACGTCCTGTACCCGTCCGTTGGTGAACCGGATCCGGAACTCAATCCACCGTCCATTTCGGGCATCCGTCGTGTCATCGCTGTTGACACTCAGGCCGCTGGGCGCGTTCGCTGCCGAATCCGTCGCGTAGATCCAGACGTCTCCGTGAACGTCGGGGACATTTTCCCACCAGTCCCTGACGGACTTCATGTACCCGCCCAAGAAGGCGGACAGGTCATCTACCCACTCCCGCTCGTGCACGTGCCGGCGAAGGCGGCCGTCGAGGGCGATCTCGTAGTCGTCGAGCACGCCCGTGATCCACCGTTCACCTTCCTGGATCTGCAGACCCGGACGATGACGATGCCATCGTCGTGCATCGTCGTCAAGGGACCCGTCGGGGAAAGGTGCGTCAGCCTGTCTTTGCGGCAAGGCCGATCCTGGACGACGCAGACGTGGTGGCCTGGAGTTCCGGCGTCACGTCGCCTGCCGCCTCCGAAGCGGACCTGAACACCCCGTGCGAATAGGTGTGCCGGTCCAGATCGTTCGTGGCCTGGGCCTGGCGCAGCCACATGTCCCAGTAGGCGTAGAGCTCCGCCTCCGTCATGGTTCGGAGGTCGAGATCTTCTTCGCTCAGGAACTCGTCACGCAGCGTGATCACAGAATGGCCCGCAGGGCGCCCTCGTTGAACTCGTGGGTGAGCGTCAGGTAAACGCTCATCACACCGATCGCCTCCGGTTCACGACGTCAGTATACGCCGGTCCTGGATGGGGGCGACCCATCTCCGCGGAGGGGGCGGTGCCGCGACACGACAACGGGCTCGAGACCTTGCGATCTCGAGTCCTCGAACAACACCCGGGATGCCCGGGCGGAGGGCTGACCCGCATCGTCAGAACACCATCTTGAGCAGCCGTCCGAGTAATTCCTCCAGCGAAATCATCGTGAGCGTCAGGGGCAACACGGGCAGCAGCGTGGCCACGGCCAGTTGCAGCACGGTGTGCAGCGTGAACGGTACAAACCGCATGCCCTTGACGATCTCGAAGCTATTGCCCAGGTCCGCCAGCGACTGGATGTCGGCGCTGCCGACGAGCGGCTCGTCCGCCGGCGCGCCGCCGCGCAGCCACTTCTGGTCGAACTCGCGCACGTAGCGCTGCGCCAGCGTGCCGTACTCGCGCAGGCCCGCTCGCTTGGCGGCTTCGAGTTGCGGACCGAACACCAGCAGCGGCCCGAGGATGGCGAATACCATCACGGCCACGAGTCCGATGAGTTCCAGCTTGAATTCGGGCAGCGTGGCGCCCGCGTAAAAGATCCGGCTGGACATCATCCCGGCAAGCAGCGCGCCCTGGGCGACCAGCAACGGCGCGAACGCGTGGCCGATCAGCGCCAGAAAGCCCAGGCCGCCACAGCGATCCGGATGCGTCGGCACGAACGTCAACTCGATGCGCGACACCTGCCACAGGAATCGGGTCCAGATCACGAGCCGGTAGTACCAGCGCAGGAGCAGGAACTGGAACAGCGGCAAGCTCACGAGGCCCAGCCACCAGCCGGCCATCGACGGCTGCAATGCCCCATCCGCGCCCACGCCGTACCAGCTCGCCACGTCGAGCGCCACCTGCGTCCGCCAGACGAACCCCACTCCGACGACGTAGACGAGAGCGATCAACAGCACCTCGGCCGCAATAGAATTGCGCATGCGCATCGCCGAGGCGATGGCGGAGTCAAACTGCGCCCGCGCCGCGTCCGGAATCAGGCCGCGATCCAGAAACTGCCCCACCATCGGCCGCATCCGCTGGTTGACGACGAGTTCCGCCAGGATCAAAAGCGGCAGCGCCAGCAGCAGCCGGACGTGTAATTCCACGTCGTGGAGGAACGTCAGCTTGACGCTGCCGCCCATGAAGTGTCCTTCCGCAACCGACAGCGCCAGCAGCGGCGCCCACGCCAGCAGCGTCAGCACGAAAATGCGGCGGCGCAGTAATTCCAGCGCGTCTCCGGTCAGACGCGTCCGGCGGAAGAGCTGATAGAGCGGTCCGCCCAGGACGAGAGAGAACTCGCCGGACATGGGGGCGTGGGCAGCAGCCTGATTCCGTGGGTGCATCGTCTTGCTCCTTCTCGTCAGTTCACCAGGTGCCGCGCGGACGCCGGAAAGGCAAACGCCGCGGCCAGCGGGACGCCGAGGACGATGGCGAGGATGTGTTGTCTGTGGGTGGTGTTCATCGTTGTGGCCTTCAGAATTGGAACGGGAGCTGATTCTAACAGTTCGTGGGTAGGCCGAGTCAGCAGGGGTGGAGGAGGCTTGCCAGGGGCGGCGCGGTATGGCATCCTCGACCTATGAAACTGACAGCGGTCTTCGAGCCCGCCAGAGAGGGCGGATACACGTGCTTCGTGGAAGAGGTTCCAGCCGCCATCTCGCAAGGCGAGACTCTGCTCGAGGCCAAGGCGAACCTGCTGGATGCGCTCAAGCTGGTGCTGGAGTGCCACCGCGGAATCAAGGAAAGAACGGTCGAGAGCATCTGCAGGCAACTTGAAGTCCCGCAGCCGTAGGCAGTATCCGCCGGCGCTGCTATCCAATCACCTCATCAACTCGGCAGCCCGCGCCGCGCGCTACCTGCGCCGCCCGCCCCCCCCGCCGCCGCTGCGCGCGCCGCCGCTCGGACGATAACTGCTGGAGCCAGACGTCCCGCGCTGGTATCCGCCATACGCGCCCGTGCTGGCCGCGCCTGTACTGCGTGCCGACCGGTCGCTGTTCAGCTGGT
>Ga0315290_10000995_pt1 | contig 19352 bp, 10 predicted proteins | sample YL17G12_0_MG_FD_203627 | JGI IMG/M metagenome (GOLD analysis project Ga0315290, IMG submission 203627) | Sediment microbial communities from Yellowstone Lake, YNP, Wyoming, USA - YL17G12_0 | ecosystem: Environmental > Aquatic > Freshwater > Lake > Sediment | place: USA: Wyoming | collected... | reverse complement strand
GCCCAGCGGATCCGCACCTCGAGGGCCAACCTGACCGATCCGCGCCGGCCGATCGGCGTGTTCCTCCTCGTGGGGCCCAGCGGCGTGGGCAAGACCGAGACGGCCATCGTCCTGGCCGAGCTCCTCTACGGCGGCGACCAGAACATGACGGTCATCAACATGTCCGAGTTCAAGGAGGAGCACAAGGTGTCGCTCTTGATGGGCTCGCCGCCGGGCTACGTGGGCTACGGCGAAGGGGGGGTGCTCACCGAGGCCGTGCGACGCCGGCCCTACAGCGTCGTGCTCCTGGACGAGATGGAGAAGGCCCACCCAGGTGTCCAGGACATCTTTTACCAGGTCTTCGACAAAGGGACGCTCCGCGACGGCGAAGGCCGGGACATCGATTTCAAGAACACGGTGATCCTCATGACCTCCAACGCCGCCACGGACCTGGTCATGAAGCTCTGCGCCGACCCCGAGACCTGCCCCGACGCCACCGGCCTGGCCGAGGCCCTGCACCCCGAGCTCCTCAAGACGTTCAAGCCGGCGTTCCTGGGCCGGGTGGCGCTGGTCCCCTACTTCCCGCTCTCCGACGCCACGATGCGGACGATCGTCCAGTTGCAGCTCGGCCGGATCCGCCGCCGGGTCCAAGAGAACCATCGTGCCCAGTTCCTCTACGACCCCGAGCTGGTGGCCGGCATTGCCAGCCGCTGCACGGAAGTGGCCAGCGGGGCCCGAAACGTCGACCACATCCTCACGCGGACCCTCCTGCCGGAAATGTCCACCGAATTCCTGGCCAGGATGGCCGAGGGCCAGGCCATTGCCTCGGTTCACGTCTCGCTCGACTCCGACGGCACGTTCCGCTACAAGTTCACCTGATCGGCCGGGCGACAATTCCCGAGGGAGGTGGTCATGTCGGGTGCAGACGGGGGTCAGTCTTCCTCCGGGCCTTTCCGGCTGGACCAGCCCGGCGACCTGAGCCGGCTGCGGCCTGCCCTGGAGAACGCCGGCTACACGGAGGCCGCCATCGGCAACGTCGTGCTCCTGGATCGGGAGGGCACGCCCTTGGACGTGGTCGCCCTGCGCCGCCGGGTCGGCAGCGCCGCCTCGCCGTTTCACACGCTGGTGCAGTTGTTCATCCTCGGCACCGCCGCTGCCGAAGAGGCGGCACGGGAGGCCCTCGCGCCGGCCGAGATCAACGATTTGGAGGCCGTGGGCCTGTTGGAAAGGTGCGCGGAGGGCCTTCGCGCACGAGCGGCCTTGATGCCCAGCGGGGAGCTGCTGTTCGCCCGGGAGTTCTGGCCCGAGTTCACCCGGCGTCCCACGTCGCGCGATTACGTGCTGGGGGAAGGGGCGGCGACCCGCATCACCGCGTATCTCACCGTGCGCCGGCAGGGAGAGCTGGCGCTGGACATGGGGACGGGCACCGGGTACCAGGCCCTGATGGCGGCCCGGCACGCCGGGCGCGTGATCGCCACGGACATCAACGGCCGGGCGCTCAGCTTCGCCGCATTCAATGCCCGGCTGAACGGGTTTCCCGGCATCGAGTTCCGGCAGGGGAGCCTCTTCGAGCCCGTCGCCCAGGAGCGGTTTGACCTCATCGTGACCAATCCGCCTTTTGTGCTGTCGCCCAAGGCGGAATACGAGTACCGCGACAGCGGCCTGCCGGGCGATACGCTCGTGGAGCAGGTCGTGCGCCAGGCGCCGGGTATGTTGCGCGAGGGGGGCTATTGCACCGTGCTGATGAACTGGCATCATCGCACCGAGGAGGACTGGGCCGAGCGGCCCGCCGGCTGGCTGGCGTCTTCCGGGTGCGACGCCTGGCTTGTCGGTTTTCAGGACTACGACAGAATCGGCTATGCTGTCACGTGGCTCTTTCCCGAGTGCCGCCGCGATCCGGAGCGCTACGCCGAGGCCATGGACCATTGGCTGGCGAACCTTGAGCACCTCGGGGCCGGACGGGTGAGCTACGGCGCGGTGGTCCTCCGACGGCGCTCGGGCGGGCGAAACTGGTTTCGCGCCGACGTCTCGCCCTCGGGCGTGCCAACCCAGCCGGCCGGCGCCCAGATCGAGCGCATCTTCGCCGCGCAGGACGTGCTGGAGTCCTTGGACAGCGAGGAGAGGCTCCTGGGACTGAGACTCGTGCTGACCCCCGAGCATGAGATGGCACATTTCCTTGCCGCGCAGGGCGGTCAGTGGGTAGTGAAAGGCGCGCGGATCAAGCAGACCGAAGGATTCCCTTGCGAGGGGAACGTGGATCGAATGGTCGGCGCGCTTTTGGCCGGTTGCGATGGCCAGCGCACGCTGGCCGAGTTGGTTGCCAACCTGGCCGGCGCGCTGGGGCTCGACCCAGCCCCGATTCGCCTTCCGTGCTGCCGCCTCATGCGCACCCTCTTGCGATGGGGTTTCCTGACGGTGGCCCCGCACGAGTCCAGGGGTTAAGATGGACGACCTGCCCCGGCAGAGTCCCGGACGGACGAGGCCGTCCCAGGCTCCTGATCGCAACCCATGGAATGCGAAGGGGTTGCATCGAGGGCAGTCCAACGGGCACTCCTTCTTGTGGAGGGGGGGTGGCTTGTCAGTCGCGGTATACTTGGTCAGAATCATGGAATTCCAAGAATCCTTCTCGAAAGGAAGCAACTTTTCCTGCGAGCGGGCGAGAATAGTGTCAGATTCGGCCCCCGAGAGCACTCGACGAGGGGGGCAATTTCTGGAAACCTGGAAGTACCTGTTTGCAAAAGGAGTGTCCCATGGCGTTCGATGCATTTCTGAAGATCGACGGGATCCCCGGTGAGAGCACCGACGACAAGCACAAGGACTGGATCGAGGTGCTGTCGTACAGTTGCGGCGTGAGCCAGCCGGCCAGCGGCTCGGCGAGCACGGCGGGGGCCCGCAGCGCAGAGCGGTGCAACCACAACGACTTCTCCGTGGTCAAGGCGCTCGACAAGGCCAGCGCCAAGCTGTTCTTGGCCTGCTGCAACGGCACGCACATCAAGGAGGTCAAGATTGAGCTGTGCCGCGCCGCCGGCGACAAGACGAAGTACATGGAGTACAAGCTCTCCGACGTGATCATCAGCAGCTACCGCCCCGGCGGCAGCGCCCAGGGGGGAGAGACGCTGCCCTTGGAGGAAGTGTCCTTCAACTACGGCAAGATCGAGCTGAGTTACACCGCCACCGACCACAAGACCGGCAAGCCCTGCGGCGACGTGAAGGCCAACTGGGACCTCACGGCCAACAAGGGCGCCTGATCCGGCGGATCGGGGCGGCTCGGGCAGCCGGGAGGGCCGACGCCATGAGACCGCCGCGCTTCCGGGTCCTGCACGGCCCATGAGCCAGATCGACCCACGCCGCGCCAGCGCTCCTCGCAGATGCGCAGGCACGACGGCTCATCGGCCGGGCAGGACTCCAGGAAGCCACGGTCTCATGGCGGCTACCCTTGCCGGAGGGGGAGGCGGCGGGCTTGTCGCCGCGGCCCCTGCCTCGTGCCCGGATGTGCACCGGCAGCTCGCCGCGTTGGCTGCCGCAGCCCCGACCGTTCCGCGGGGCTCATAGCCCCGCTTGGGAGGGACCTTCCCCCGGGCCGATCGCCCGGAGGTGAACGCAGATTTCCCGGAGCCACTCCATGCCACCGCTGACCCAGGAAAACCGGCAACTGGCGATCGACACGCCGCTAGGCAGGGACGTGCTGCTTTTGACCTCGTTCTCCGGCCACGAGGAGATCTCCCGGCTGTTCAGCTTTCGCCTGGCGGTGGTGTCGGCCCAGGATTCCATTTCCCCGCAGGCGCTGATGGGCAAGAAGCTGTCCTTCTCGGTCCGTCTGCCCGACGGCAGCCCCCGCTTTTTCAACGGCTACGTGAGCCGTTTTTCCGAAGGCGAGCGGTCGAGCGGCCTGCGGCGCTACGAGGCGGAAATCGTCCCCTGGCTGTGGTTCCTCACCCGGACCGCCGATTGCCGCATCTTCCAGAACAAGTCGGTCCCGGACATCATCAAGCAGGTCTTCCAGGACCTCGGCTTTTCGGACTTCGAGACCGGGGAGATCAAGGGCACGCACGAGCCCTGGGAGTACTGCGTCCAGTACCGCGAGACCGACTTCAACTTCGTCTCGCGCCTGATGGAGCAGGAAGGGATCTTCTACTACTTCCGCCACGAGGACGGCAAGCACACCATGGTGCTGGGCGATCAGAAGGGGGCCTTCAAGGACTGCCCGGAAAGCGAGGTCGAGTACGCGTACTCCCGGGGCGGGACGGCGCGAAGCGATCAGTTGACGAGCTGGAGCCACCACTACGAGTACGTGCCCGGCAAGTGGGCGCAGACGGACTACAACTTCATCGACCATCCGGCCCGCGCCGAGCCCACCCCCTCCAACCTCCTCATGACCCGAACCCAGTCGTCCGTCCCCTGGCAGAACATCGCCAAGTACGAAATCTACGACTACCCGGGCGAGTACGAGACCAAAGGGGCCGGCGATGCGCAGACGAAGATTCGAATGGAGGAAGAGGAGGTCCGGCACGACGTGGTCCACGCGGGCGGCACCTGCAAGACGTTCACTCCCGGCGGGAAATTCACCATCTCCCGGCACGACAACCAGGCCGAGGAAGGCAGCGCCTTCGTCATCACGGCGATCGACCACTCGGGGGTCGAGCCCACCGGCTATGGCGGCGGAGGCGGGGACGGCGCGGACTACAGCAACGCGTTTACCTGCATCCCCGATTCGGTCAGCTTCCGCCCGGCCCGCATCACGCCCAAGCCGGTCATCCAGGGCTCGCAAACCGCGGTGGTCGTCGGACCGAAGGGCGAGGAAATCTGGCCCGACCAGTACGGCCGCGTCAAGGTCCAGTTCACCTGGGACCGCGAAGGCAAGCGCGACGACAAGACCTCGTGCTTTATCCGCTGTGCGCAGCCCTCGGCGGGCAAGGGCTGGGGGTCGATGTTCATCCCCCGCATCGGGCAGGAGGTCGTCGTCAGCTACCTCGAGGGCGACCCCGACCGGCCGCTCATCACCGGGGTCGTCTACAACGCCGACCAGATGCCCCCCTACACCCTCCCCGACGAGAAAACCAAGAGCTACGTCAAGACGAACTCCAGCAAGGGGGGCGACGGCTACAACGAGCTGAGGTTCGAAGACAAGAAAGACCAGGAACAGATCTTCATCCACGCGCAAAGGAACATGGATCTCCGTGTCCGCGCCGAGTACAAGGAGTTCGTCGGAGGACAGCGGAACCTGACGGTCGGCACGGAAAAAGCACCCAGCGATCATTACGAGTGGGTCCACGGGCAGAAGATGGTGCGCACCGACTCGAACTTCGGCGTCTATGCCGGCGGAAACCTGATCGAGTCGATCGGCGAGGGGGACTCAGGCGGCAGCCACGCTACCATTATCAAGGACGACCGTAGGATGAAAGTCGGCGGCGGGTACGACCTCCACGTGGCGAAGTCCCGCAGCGAGAAGATCGACCAGGACCAGTCGCTCACCGTCGGCAACAACCAGCAGGAAAAGGTGGGAATGAAGCACGCGATGGAGGCCGGCCAGGAGATCCACCTGAAGGCTGGGATGAAAGTCGTGATCGAGGCGGGGATGCAGTTGACCATCAAGGGGCCGGGTGGGTTCGTCGACATCGGTCCGGCGGGTGTGACCATCCAAGGCACGCTCGTGAACATCAACAGCGGCGGCGCGGCCGGTTCCGGCAGCGGGTCGAGTCCGCAGGCGCCCCGGGATTTCAGTCTCCCGCCTCCCCCCACGCCCAACATGGCCGACGACTCCAAGACCGGCCAGAAGTCGGCACCCGATTGACAGGTTCCGTCACCGTACACGCAAGTCGAGCCATGCACGTAGTCGTCGAGGTTGTCTCGGGCCCTGCCGCCGGCAGGAAGATCGTCGTGGGAGCCGGTCAGATGCTCCAGGTGGGACGAACCGAATGGGCCGATTGCTCCTTGCCCCACGATGGCCACCTGTCGAGCGTCCACTTCCGCCTGGAAAGCGACGCCGCGGGCTGCTACCTCCGCGACCTGGGGAGCTCCAACGGGACCTTCGTCAACGGCCGGGAGGTCAAGGAGCGCGTCCGGCTTTGCGACGGCGATGAGATCCTCGCCGGGCGCACCACCTTCGCGGTCCGCGTGCCCGGGGCGGAGCGGCCGGAGCCGGGGGAAGCCGGGACGGCGCAGGGACGGCCCTCGCCGCGGCCCGCAACGGTCGGGCCGGCTGGCCCCGTGCGCGCCGCCCGGCGCAAAATCGCCTTCACGGCCGAGCAGTGCGACTCCGGGCTGACGCTCTGCCGCGGCAGCGTCGAGGAAATCCCGCCCGGCGAGCTGGCCGTGCTCTTGAGCGAGTCGACCCCGGCCTACCTGATCGTCGATTTTCACCACCTGGGCGAGCCCCCGCCGCCGGAGCTGGCCGCGCCGAGCTACCTGTTCGATTGGCTCGATCCGGCCGCCGTGCCCGCGGTCTCCCCCATGGTGCTCGGCCAGGACGACCTGGTCACCTGGCCGATGCTTGTGGACACCGGCTGGGGCAAGGACGCGGTCGTCGGCCTGTTCTCCCGGCAGGAAAAGCCGGCCCTGCTGGAGCACCTGCGCCGCTCCTGCCGGACCAGGCCCGGCGCTCCGCAGCCAAACGACCCGATCCTCGGCTACTGCTGGCCGAGCGTCCTGGCCCAGTTGCTGGCGCACTACGCTCCGGAGTCCGTCCAGAGGCTCTTGACCGGAATCGATGCCGTTCTGGTCGAGTTCGCCGAGCTGCCCGAGACCTGGCAGCTCTACGGCACGCGGGACTTGGTCGGCCAGCTCAGCCGGCTGGGATTCGAGCTCAAACCGGCGGAGGAGGGGGCGGGAGGATAGTGGATAGTGGAGGGCGGATGGTGGGTATGGCACGGGGGGACAGATTGCAGTGGGGCGAAAACGATCTCCGGCTTCCTTCGGGGTGCCCCGGAAACAACCCGTATTCCCCCTAACCACTATCCACTAACCACGATCCACTAACCACTTCCTAGGAGAACGCCATGCCCCCGGCAGCGCGGATCGGCGACATGCACTTGTGCCCGATGGTAACGCCGGGGACGCCGCCCATCCCGCACGTGGGCGGGCCGATCTCGATGGGGTTCCCGATGGTGATGATCGGATTCATGCCTGCGGCGCGGGTCGGCGACATGGCGATCTGCGTCGGCCCGCCCGACGCGATCGCCAAGGGGTCGATGACCGTGTACATCGGCTACATGCAGGCCGCCCGGATCGGCGACCTGACCCTGCACGGCGGCAAGATCGCCATGGGCTGCCCGACGGTGATCATCGGCGACGTGGGCATGGGCGGCGCCGGTTCTGGATCCCCGGCACCAGCGTCGGGAAGCACGACGACCTGTCCCACCACCGGCTGGTGTGTGCCCGAGGTCAGGCGCATTATCGAGAGCAGCAATCCGGAAGTCACTCAGGCCATGCGCGACCAGGGAATCAGGACCATCGCCTTCGACACGGCGTACGACACCTGGTTGTACGACGACGGGCACACGGAGGTAACGGAGGTCCGAGGGCTGCATGGCAATACCGTGAGAGAGGCACGGGAGATTCGCGTTCGGACCTCGCTGAGCAACGAAGAAGCTGCGTCGACGCTATTCCACGAAATGGGCCACATGCGCCGGCCGCCAACCACCACCCGAGAAGAGTACCTCCAGCAGGAGATTGACGTGCGGGTTGAAACGGAGCAATTCCGAATCGACCACGGGATGCCGCCGACTGAGCGAGGCTATCGCACGCCCGATGGAGGAGTCGACCGCGATCATATCGATCAGCAGGTGAGGAGCTCACCACACTACAACCCCAAGGGACGCAGGCGTATCGACCGTCGTTACGAAGGAGAAGCCGAGACGGGAGGATGGTGATTGTCGCGGACGCCGTGCGCCCGCAAGGATGGGTTGTTCCATGTTCACTAGACCAACCGGTGCTCCTGCCAGCACTCCCGCGTGTTTCATCGTGATCCTGTCGGTCGCAGGCAGCTTGAGCTGCTGCACGCAACGAACTAAGGAGAGCAGAATCATGACCGAGGTGATACAGGTCAGGGCCGTGGTCCTCGGTTACACCCCAAACGCGATGGATGATTCCTTCGATGACGGGGGCTTCGCCGTCTACGACGCCGCCCGAATACGGGTCAAAGCGCCCGATGATCTGGCGGGACGCGAGGTGACCATCTACCTGACAGGGGAGATCCCCAAGGACAGCTTGTGGCGGGCCATCGGCCGGACAATCGTGTTCAACATTGACAAGTCTAGACTCGTGGGTGGAGCGACCTTGTTCGACGGCGCGGTGTCCGGGCTTCGTGCCGATGCGGCGGACCAGCCAAAAGGATAGATCCCCGGCACGGCGGCGGGGGGCAAGCGATGCGGTGAGCGAAAAGGCCTCAGCCAAGAGAACGAAAAGGCCTCAGGAACCTCGTTCCTGCTGAATTGCAGGTTCAGGGAGGAATAGGGGTCGCAACTCCTGCCATCCAAACCGGCTTGCCGGAGGAAACGATGATCAACCCAAGCACGATCCGCCAGGTATGCAACAATGGGTCCGTCGCCAGCCCGTATTGGGGCGAGCGGATTACGATCGCGCAGGTGGTCGACTTGCTGGTCAACGCCGCCGGCCCGGCGCGTCACGCGGCCGTCAAGATGAACGCCCGGGCCCTGTTGGAGAAGATGGAGGATCGCCCGTGGGTCCTGGGGGCCGGGGCCCACCGCGGTGGGACCGGCGGAAAGGACCGCGAGGCTGACCAGACCCAGCACATCACCCTGAGTGTGGCAAACGCCACCTACCACCTGCGCCTGGACAAGAGCGGACACATTTTCGAGATCACGGGGCCCGGGCTGAAGATATACTATCCGTGGGCCTCCCCTGGTACCGATGTCGGGGGGTTCTACCGCGGCCAGGGGCGGGCCTGAGTCGGCCCGTCGGGTGTGTGTCCCGGTGGCGGCCGGCGGGCGGAAAATCCCGCCGCGGGCGGAGGTTATCGCGTACAATTGCAGAAACGGGAGGTGGCAACCATGCAAACGCTTATCGTTCGTCGCTTACGACTCGTGCCGGTCCTGGCCGGACTGGTGATCGTGTTGTGGGCCGGGCAGACCCCGGCCGGCGAGCCGCAGGTCAGGTTCCGCGACCTGGTCTACAAGAGCTTCGAGGGGGACGAGTTCGACGACCTGGTCAAGATTACCGTCGGACCCCAGGACCAGAAGCCCGAGTTCAAGGCCATCGAGTACAAGGTCCTTCTGCTGGACAAGCCGGAGGGGCAGGGGGTGTTCGTCGACCCCAAGACGCACCAGTTCAAGGTCGGCCAGCGGTTCCAGCTGACCGTCCGGCCGCTGGACAAGTCGTACATCTACATCTATCACATTGGGGCCAGCGGCAAGAGCGGGTTCCTGGTCCCGCGGGAAGAGGAGGAGCCGAGGCTCCTGGAGCCCAAGCAGCAGATCGCCCTGCCCGAGGAGGGTTACATCGAGGTCACCCCGCCGCCGGGCAACGAGAAGGTCTTCGTGATCGCGGCGGCCAAGCCGGTCTCCGACCGCGCCGCGCTGGCCGAGTACGTCACCAACCGCTACTCGGCCACCGCGCCCAAGGGCTGGGACGACGCGCCGAAGATGAAGGAGATCGGCAAGCAGATTAACGCCACCCTGGAAGGGCACATCAAGACCGAGGCCGAGAAGCTCCAGGAGAAGAAGGATGGGGCGGTGCGCTACCGGGGTCTGTTCGGGCCTGCCGACCGCAAGAGCTTCCAGCGCGACGTGAAGACGCGGAAAGTCCGCTTCGGCTCGCTGGAGATCCCGCCCCAGAAGCCGGGGGACGGGTCCCTGGCGGTGAGCTTCCGGGCCGTCGACACCCCGCCCGGGGTGGCCAACGTCTTCCTGGTGCCCATCCCGCTGACTTCGGTTGGCCCCTGAGTGGGCCAGCCCGAATGGCGCACTGCCGTAGGACGGGTTGCCAACCCGTCCTACCAAAGCGCCCCATTGCGCACTGCCGTAGGACGGGTTGCCAACCCGTCCTACCGTGGCGGCGGGTTGCCGGGGGGCTTCGCATCCCCCGCTTCACCCCCGGGCCCATACCGCGCGCAGTCCCTGGGAGGGGAATTGAATCGGCAATTCGACCGGGGTATATTGTTTAATGAGTCCGGGTGGGCCGAGGTCCGGACGGCTCGGGCGCCTGCCAGTCCAGAAGCCTTCAGACGGAGGAGGTCGAGATGATGAAACGTTTTACGTCGTGCGGCATGGGGGCGGTCGTGGCGGTCGCTTGGGTGGCCGTGCTGCTGGCGGCCGGGTCTGCCCGGGCGCAGGACCAGTACCGCCTTCGGGCGCTGGTCGATCGATACTTCGACGAGGGCAAAGGGGAGGACATTGCCAAGCTGGTCGGGTTCCAGGGCCCGGCCGGCATTATCGCGCTGAAGTACAAGGTCTTCTTGTACGAGCAGGGCCAGGAGAAGGCGGCGGAGAAGCTCGTCGATCCGAAGACCTACTCCTTTAAGATCGGCGATCGCATCCGGTTGAACGTCGAGCCGTACACCAACTCGCGGATCTACATTTTCCACGTGGGTCCGGCGGGCGAGCAGCGGTTCCTGGTGCCCCGCAAAGGCAAGGACCCGCCGCAGCTTCAGGCCAAGACGCCGGTCACCCTCCCGAAGGACGGCTTCTTCGAGTTTGTTGCCCCGCCGGGGGAGGAGCGGGTGATGGTCGTGGCGGCCGAGAAGCCGATTGACGACCTGAAGCTCCTGGCCAGCGTGCTGCTGAAGTACAACGACCCGAAGGCCACCTTCACGGCGCAGGAGCAGGAGCTGAAGAACTCGCTGTACGCCGCGGTCGAGGCGAACCTCAAGTCGGTGGCGGAGCAGCGCAACGAGGAGAAGGACAAGGTGGTTCGCTTCCGCGGGTTCGGCGACGAGAAGGAGCAGGAGGCCCTGACCGACCAGGTCCAGGCCCAGAAGCCGAAGGGGGTGACCCTGGAGCTGCCCAAGCCCGACGCGGGCACCATGGCGGTGTGCGTCATCATGGACAAGCAGAAGGCCAAGGGACCCTCCGGGTTCTTCGTGACAATTCCGTTGAGCTGGGGCTCCGGCGCCAAGCCGGCCGACGCCCCGAAGTAGTCCGCCGGGAGCCGGCGACATCCGTCCGACGGCATGGGCTTGCAGGTGGGGAGCCATGCGTCAGAACCGTTCTGTGTGGAGACATGCGCTGGCCCTGACGTTCACGCTTTGGGCGGGGGCCTCCGGCGGGCTTCCGGGGCGGGCCCAGGACGTCCAGCTCCGCGACCTGGTGGCCCGCTTGCCGGAGGAGCCACGCCTGAGAATCAACCCCGGCGGCCACACGGGGGTTGTCCACGCGCTGGCCTTCGCCGGCGATTCGGACCGGTCCGACCGGCTGTGCTCCGCGGGCGACAAGGTCGTCCACGTCTGGAACCTCTCCGCCCTGACCCGCGATCTGGCCACGGTCTTCCTCCGCGAGCGGACCATCCGCTGGCAGGTCGCGCGCGGACCCCTGGGCCAGATCTACGCCCTGGCGTATGATGCCCAGGGCGGGCTCCTGGCCCTGGGCGGCCAGGCGGCCATGCCCCCGTGGGGGCAGATCGTTCTGGTGGAACCCAAGAGCGGAAAGCTCGTGCACGTGTTGGAAGGACACCGGGCGACGCTGGCCTCGCTGGCCTTCTCTCCCGACGGTCAGTGGCTCGCCTCGGCCGACGTGACGGGGCAAACCCTGCTGTGGAAGCGAGGCCCCTGGAAGCCCGTCGTCGTCCTCAAGCCGGACGACCAGCAGCACGGCAAGGACGTCGCCGCGGCCATCCAGAAGCAGACGGGAAGCGATCGCTCGCGGTTTGTCGCCTTCGCGGGGAACCAGTGGCTCGTCGTGCCGGTTTACGTCCGGCAGACCGCCGGAGGAAGCCTCGTCTGGAAGCTCGAACAGGTGAGCGTCGCCGACCCCACGGTTCGCTATGACCTGGCTCCGGGCGGTGCGGTTCAGGAGCACGTGGGCACGGTCACGGCCCTGGCGGGCAGCCGCTCGGTGGTGCGGATCGCCTCGGCCGACCTGGCGCGGGCCAAGAACGTCTACCTTTGGGACTGGCCGGACGGGACGCTCCGCCTGCGGCGGCTCGATCCGAAGGGGGTCGTGGTGTCGCTGGCGCTGAGCGACGACGGACGCACGCTGGCCCTGGGAACCGCGTGGAGCCGGGCCGACGGCGGGGCAAAGCTCCAGCTTTGGGACGCCCAGACGCTCCAGCCCAAGGGGGATCGCACGGTGCCCGACGCGGTGGCGGCCTGCGCCATCAGCCCGGACGGCCGGCAACTGGCCTACGGCGGAGGGATCGCCGGCGAGGTCTATCGCGAGGTGCTGCGCGCGGACGGGTCGGTGGACGGAGGCTCGCAGGCCCGGGCCCTGCGGGGTCACGGCCGCCGCGTGTGGAAGGTGGCCTTTGCCGCCGAGGACCCGCCCTACCGCGTCGCTTTCGGCACGGAGTACCACCAGCGCGGGCCCAACGACTACGGAGTCCTGGGCGAGACCTTCGACCCGGAAACCTCGACGGTCCGCCGCGGCGTGCCCGACCCGGCCGACTGGCTTCCCCCCAACCACGGCTCCGGCGACTGGACCGTCGAGCGGCTCGCCGACGGCACACTCCAGTTGGCAAGAGGCGGCAAGCCCGGCGGCCGCGTCGCGTTGAACTTCGGCAGCGACCTGGACGAAGGGCGTGCCCACTCCTGGTGCTTCGTCCCCGATCCCCAGGGAAACCCGTTTGCGATTGCGGTGGGGACCACGGGCCAGAACAGCATTTACGTGTTCCGCCTGACCGATCAGCCCGATCGGGCCTGCCCGGTGCTCCGCCACTTCCGCGGCCACGAGGGGGACGTCAGCTCGGTGGGCGTGTCGCGCGACCTGCGGTACGTCGTCTCCGGCTCGGTCGACGGCACGGTCTCGTTCTGGAGCCTGGCCGATCTGGAGCAGGGGGGCACGCCCTACGGGAGCTGGGGGGCTGAGATGGTCCTTTCCCCCAAGGGAGACCTCGTTGCCGCGCGGGTGCATCCGGCCGGCCCGTTGTGCGCCAAGGGGGTGCGCGAAGGCGACGTGCTCCGCGAGATCCGATGGTTTGAAGGAGACCGCGAGAACAAGGAGACCCAGCCCGAGCGTATGCGCAAGACGCTCCAGGGCCTGCCGTGGGGGACGCAGGTCTATTTCCGTTTCAGCCGGCTGGAGGTCCTCCAGCCGTGGTTCGCGTTGCGCCCGGCCTGGCAGGCGATGGCCACGTTGTTCGTCGGCGACGACGGCGAACACGCCTTCTGGACCCCGGCCGGCTACTACGACGCCTCGCTCAACGGCCGGTCGTTGTTCGGCTGGCAGATCAATCCGCGTTCGAACGAGGTCCTCCCCGACTTCTATCGCGCCGACCAGTTCAAGACGCTCGAGAAACCCGAGGCGATGCGGGTCCTCCTGCAACGGGGGAGCCTGCGGGAGGCCCTGCGTGCGGTCGAGGTGAAGCCCAAGGCGGACCTCCACGAGACCCTGCCGGGGCAGATTGCCCGGACGCCCAAGGTGGAGGTCCTCGATCCCGCGGTGGACGCGCTCGTGGAGGGGAGCGTGGCCAGGGTGAAGGCCCGGGTGGAGGTTCCACCCGGCGCGAAGCTGGTGGGAGTGAACGTGTACGCCAGCGGGGTGATCGCCACGAAGCGTCTGGGCGTCCAGCGCGGCCCGACGACCGAGAAAGGACACCAGGAAACCCACGAGTACGAAGTCCCCTTGCCCGCCGAGGAGCGGACCCTGATCCAGGTCCTGGCGGGGACGGAGGAGACGGTCGGGCCCGGCGAGGTCGTCGTCGTCCGGCCTCGAAAGGCCGTGCCCGACGTGTCGCGGAGGCTCTACCTGCTGGCCGCGGGAATCGACACGTATCACCGCCGGGCGGGCATCGATCCCGACGGCATTGGCGACCTGACCGTGTCGGTGGCCGATGCCCAGGCCCTGGCCGACGTGATCTGCCAGCGGTCCCGGGGGCTGTACGAGGTGCAGTTGTCGATCGTTCTGACGAACGACGACGTTACGCCGGAGCGTTGGCGCAAGGCGCTTGAGGAGATCCGGGCCCGGCTGGCCGGGACGGCCCGGCCCGACGACCTGATCCTGCTGTTTCTGGCCGGTCACGGGGTTTTGGACCCGAAGGCCGGCCGCTACTACTTTGTCGGCCACGACTTCAAGAGGAGCGATCTGGGCAAGGACTACCGGCAGTGTATTTCCTGGGAGGATTTCCGCATTCTCGCCGACGTTCCCTGCCGGAAGCTGGCGATCCTCGACACGTGTCACGCCGGTGCCATCCAGCCCCCGACGACGACCCTGAAGACGGCGGTGCGCGGGCTCCAGGACGCGATGATCTTCACGGTGACCGCGGCCAAGGCCGACCAGGCTTCGGCCGAAGTGCCGGGCAAGCACGGCCTCTTCACGAGCTGCCTCCTGGAGGCCCTGGAGGGCCGGGCCGACGCGGCGCAGGAAGGGGGCGCCGCCGACGGAAGAGTCAGCCTGCTGGAGGCCGTTTTGTACGTGCGGGAGGCGGTCCCCCGCGCCTTCCGGGACACCGTCAAGAACGCTCCCCTTTCCGGGCAAAACACGCAAGACCCGGTGGCCGCGCCGATGGAGCTGCTCCCCTTTACCCGGCACGTCCCGCTGACGGGCGTTTCCGATCCGAAGAGGAAGACAGGAGGTTAACCCATGTCCCCCGCGAATCCCCCAAGCCCGGGCGGCTCCCGGCCGGGCAAGGCCGACTGGCGCGGCGGCAAATCGAAGGGGGCGCCCGCCCCCGCGCGACCCGCCGCCAAGGGCGCGGTCTGGAAGGACAAGCCCGATCAGCCGGTCCAGCGGGCCAGGCGCCGGTACCGCACCAAGCTCGGCGCCCTGGTGCTCGTGTTCTTCGTCCTGGTCGGCGCGTTCATGTGGATGGTCTTCTTCCGCATGGCCAAAACGCCGCTGTTGGTCCTGGCGGCGACCGAATACGCCTCGCCGGCGCTGCCGCCCAACGCCTGGGCCCAGGAAGACGCCGATCGCTTCGTCGCGATGGAGACCGAGCAGCAGGTCCGGCTTCATTCGGTGCGCTATCGCGCCGCTCCGGAGGAGCCGCTGGTGGGCTTCCAGGACCTGCGCAACGAGATGAAGAAGTACGCCCGGGGGTGGTGGAAGCGCAAGACGATGATCGTCTACCTGAGCATGCACGGCGCGGTGAACGAGAAGGGGGAGCCGTGCCTCATCCCCCCCGGCTCCCCGCCGCTGGACAGCCGCAAGTGGCTCACGCTCCGAGAGGTCCTCGATTACCTCTTCCCCCCGGAGGTCCGCGAGTCGCTGCCGCGCAACAAGCTCCTGATCCTCGACTGCAACCGGATGGACTCCAACTGGCGGATCGGCCTGCTGGCCAACGATTTTGCCGCTCGGCTGCCCGCGGTGGTCGAGGAGGCGGCGGTCCCCGGGCTGGCCATCCTGAGCTCCGCGGGCCCGGGCCAGATCGGCTGGGGTTCCCCCGAAGAGTTCCGCGGCTCGGTGTTCGGCCACTTCGTTTTCAAAGGGCTCATGGGCTCGGCCGACCGGGAGGCCGACGGCGACGACAACGGCCAGGTCGACTCCGGCGAGCTGGCCAAGTACGTGCGCAACAACGTCCGCCGCTGGGTCCAGGACCACCGCGCCGACCTCCAGGAGCCGATCCTCATTCCGGAAGGCGTCGAGCGGTTCCCGCTGGCTCACGCCCTGTCCAAGGCCGATCTTGCCCGAGTGGAGGCCAAGGAGGCCAAGTCGTCGGCCGGGCCCGCCGGCCCGGGCGCCGGCCGGGACACAGCCCAGGACGCAGCCCAGGACGAATCCAAAAAGTCGGCGGCTTCCGCCTCCCGGCGCGTCACGGCCGAGGACCTCTGGGACAACGTGGGCGATCTCTGGCTCAAGCACGAGCAGCTCGATCGGGCCGGGCGAGGCAAGCCCTGGAACCGCGATCCGTTGAAGTGGCAGGACTTCCAGCACCGGCTCCTCCAGCAGGAGCGGTGGCTCATGGCCGGGGAGGCGTACCAGGGCCTCGCCCGGCAGAACCGGACCGAGCTGGAACGCCTGGCCGAGGAGCTTTCCCAGGACCCCGTGGCCGCCGGCTGTGCGGCGCACAGCCTGCCGCTGGCCGTGTGGCTCGCGAAAGACCCCAACGCGGCCGCGGCCGCCGAGGGCCTCAAGAAGCGATGGGACGCCCCGCCGGGGAAACTCGACGTCCCGCCGGGCCAGCCGTACGTCGAGCTGCACTTTCTGGCGATGCTCCGCAGCTACCTCGATCCCCCGGTGTGGCAGCAGGGCCCCGAGCTGATTCGCCAGGCCCTGGCGGTCCGGGAGCTGGCCGAGGTCGCGGCTGCGCCGCCGGACGAGCGGGTCCACTACTGGGCCTGGCGGCCCGTCGACCAGGCCGATGCCCTGCGCCGCGTCGCCGACGACCGGCTCTTCGTCGGCACCGCCGCCGCGCTTAAGCAGGCGGCCACGTCGTACGGCGAGCTCAGCGCGGCCGCCGGGCCGTACCGCACGGCGCAGGACCGCGCCGGGAAGATGCGAGACGCCTTCGAGGTCCGCGATCGTGCCTGGGCGAAAGCGCCCTACCTGGCGCAATGGCTGTTTGCCCGGCTCCGCGAGGGGGAGCCCACGGCCGAGGAGACGCGGACGACGCACCTTCGCACGCTGCTCGTGGGGACCCGGCAGTTGGCCGCCGAGCTCGACCAGGCGCTCGACGTGGAGCTGCGCCGGCAGCAGGACCCGCTCTTGCCCGGCGAGGCAGCGCCCAGCGTCCAGAAGAGCTACCAGGCGGTGGCCGTTGCCCTGGAGGCCCTGGAGGGCGACTTTGCCGGGCGGTGCACGCGCCTCTTGGAGGCGGGCGGCGAGGATCGGCTGGTGCTCAAGGAGGTCTCCACCGTGCTGGCCGTGCCGCTGGCGACCGGCCAGCGCCGCCGGGCCCTGTGGGACCGGTACTTCAAGCTGGCCACGGCCGGCTCCGGGCGCGAGGCGCCGGCCTCGGGTGAGCGGGCGCCCGATGCCAAGCAGGCGCCCCGGCCGGCCGAGGGCGAGTCGCCTGCGCATCGGCACTTGGCCGCCTGGGTGGCGCGTTGGGGGGAGCACCCGGCGTTGGCGATGCTCAAGTTCGGGTCCGAGCCCGAGGCGCCGGCCAAACCCGTCGGCAGCGACGCCCGCCTCGACCCCACGCTGCTTTGGCAGCAGGGGGGCCTGGTCCGCGTGCGGCTCGGCGGCCTGAACCAGGACGTGGTCAGGCACTCCGCGAAGACCGAGTCCCTTCAGAAGTCGGAATCGGCGACCGCCTCGCTGGCCGAGATCCGGCTGGGCTACAGCCTCGCCGACCAGGGGGTTCGCGCCTACGCGCCCCTGCTGGGGAGCGTCGTTCCGCTGGAGACCGGCACGCGCGACGAGCCCATCGCGCAGTTGCGCAAGCTCGATTTCCGCTATCTCCAGTTGTGGCACGCCTATCGTACGCTCGAGGATTTCTGGGGTCCGGAGCCGGCGAACCCGGCCGGAAAGCCGTTCTTCCAGACGGCCGCCGAGGACTACCTGCGATCGGCCCGGGACCTGTGCCCGGCGGCCCCCGTGCGCCAGTACGGCAAGACGGAGCTGGTCGGGCTGCTCCAACGGCGGCAGGCGGCGGCGGGTCCGTGCGTCCAGCCCGACGTGAAGCAGGTCACGGTCTTCGACCCGGAGGTCCCGGCCGAGGTGCCCCTGGCGGCGTCTGTGGCCAAGGACCTGCCCGGCGGAGAGGCCGCCTTGCTGCTGGAAAGCGTCGCCGGCAAGCGCCCGCTGGCCACCTTCGACAAGCCGGCCGAGGCTCGCAAGAAGGAGTCGGAGGCCCCGGGCCAGCGCCGCACCGGAGTCCCGGTCCAAGGCAACCCCTGGAGCCGCTCGCACTGGATCCGGTCCAACGACAAGCTCCTGGAGACCCCGCAGTTCGAGGCCGTGGCTTTGTATCGCGGGCATCGGCGGGAGAAGCGGTTCACGATTGTTTCCGGCACCGGCTACGACGTCGTCTGGGAGCCGCCCCGGAGGCAGGCCACGGTCAGCGTCGAGGGGGCGCGCAAGGCCGCCAGCTACGTCGTGTTCATCCTCGATTACTCCGGGAGCATGGACGTCGACGTGGGCGGGGAGGCCAAGGCGGCCGCCGGCGCCAAGAACGAAACCCGCTACGGGCTGGCCCAGCGCGGACTGGGTTACCTGCTCAAACGCCTGGCCAAGCTCCCCGACAACCCGTACCGGGTCGAGGTGATGCTCTACGGGCACCGCTTCGGCTGGGCCACCTCGAAGCTGATCCAGGAGTGGCGCTTCCCGCCCCAGACCAGGACGTACACCTGGGACCCGCAGAACCCGGGCTCGATCATCCCCGCCGACAACCTCCCCAGGGCCGTTCTGCCCAGCGAGGACGTCGAGAGGCTCTGGCCTGCGAGCTGGCCCCCGCAGCACGGCCTGACCGAGCAGGAAGCCAGCAAGATCGAAGAGGTTTTGCGCCGGCAGCGGCCGGTGGGCGACACGCCGCTGTACCTGGCCATCCAGCAGGCGATTCGCGACCTGGACGCGGTGCCGGGCAACTTCGCCCAGCCCGGTGCGCCCTCGCGGCACATCGTGGCGATCACCGACGGGGTGAACTGGCAGGACTTCCGCCGCACCGATCGCCTGACCGGGGCCGACGTCGTCGAGGAGGCCCTCGCCAAGCGCCCGGACATTCGCCTGGACGTTGTGGGCTTCCTGCTGTCCGGCGACCGCGAGGAGGCCAAGAGGCAGCTCCAGAAGGACGCCGATAATGTCCAAGTGGACGTGGAGAACTTCGTGGCCCGCTACGACGATCTCAAGGGCCTCGTCGAGAAGCACAAGGGGCGGTTCTACACGGTGATGGACCCGACCACGCTGGGCGCCCGGCTGGAGGAATCGCTCCGCCTGAGCCGGTACGTGGTCTACCGCGAGGAGGGCGGCAAGCCGGCCGGCCCGAGGCCCGCGCCCAGGGAGCTGAGCGATCCGTTCGACGTGCCCCTGCCCCGTTCCGACCCGCAACAGGCCGACGCCGGCCTCGACTGGGCGGGGGTCCCCCACGCGGCCGAGCTGGCCGATTCGCTCCTGAAGGCCCGGGCCCAGCTCTGGCTCCGCGGCGAGGAGGGCCTGCGCCTGTACCTCAGCGAGGACGGCCAGCGCCTGGAGCATCGCTTCTTCGATGCCGAGAGCCGGGAGGGGAAGGAGTTCGCGCACCCTCGCTTTCCGGGCCGGCGGCTGGCGATCGTCGCCCACGAGCCCCGGCCCGAGGCCGACGGCGTCCACTTCCGCTTCTCGGTGCAGAACGGCCGGGAGGATGCCTGGCAGTTCAGCCCGCGTCCGCTGGACGGCTGGATCGAGATCCGC
>Ga0315290_10000993_pt1 | contig 19363 bp, 17 predicted proteins | sample YL17G12_0_MG_FD_203627 | JGI IMG/M metagenome (GOLD analysis project Ga0315290, IMG submission 203627) | Sediment microbial communities from Yellowstone Lake, YNP, Wyoming, USA - YL17G12_0 | ecosystem: Environmental > Aquatic > Freshwater > Lake > Sediment | place: USA: Wyoming | collected... | reverse complement strand
CCAATGGGCAGCACGAGGGTGGAGCCAACTGAGCACGACCAGGTCGCCGGCCATGGAGCGGAGCACGCGCACGGCCGGTCCGTTCGGGGCCAGATCGACCAGGTGGGGCAGGAGCGTGACGTCGAGCCCCGGCCGGTGCCGCAGCCCGGCCAGAAGCTTGTCCTGGAGGGCCCGCTGCGCGGTTGTCGGGTCCCGGTCGCCGGCGAGAATGATCGCGAGTTTTTCCGTCATGATCGTCGTGCGCCCGCCTGCCCCTTGAGCAACCGCTGGGCCAGCGGCCAGACGGCCTCGAGGTGGGCCAGGTATTCTTGCGGGGAGAGCAGGCCAAGGCCCTCGCCCGCGATGCGCAGCAGCCAGCCGGCGTCGTAGGGGGCCGAGTTCAGCAGCGAGGGAGTGGCCAGGACCTCGCCGTGGAGTTCCTCGACGCGGCCGTCAACCGGTGCGACCAGGTCGCTGGTGGCCTTGGAGGCCTCGACGTACCCGATCGCGCTGCCGCGATCGACCGGGCTGCCCCGCGCGATCGACCACTGAAGGTGGCGGACGTCGCCCAGGAGTCGCGCGGCGTAGGCCGACAGCCCGAAGCGGAAGCCCTGCCCCACGTCCATCGCCCACATGTGGTTGCGGGCGTAGCGGCGATCGACCGGGATGAACGCGGGCGATCGGCCCATCAGGAACACGAGGGGTTTGGCCATGGGAAGCCATCCGCAGCGAGCGATCATTTCTCACCGAGACAATACAGGTCGCCGTCGGAGGTGCCGACGACGAGCCGGCCGGCGGCGACCGCGGGGGAGGCCAGGATCTCACCGCCGGCCTCGAAGTGCCACCGCTCGGCCCCGGTTTTCAGGTCCAGGGCGTAGAGGCGGCCGTCGGAGGAGCCGACGAAGACGCGATCGCCCACGACCACCGGCGAGCCGTCGACCTTGCGGCGCGTGGTGAAGGTCCACAGCGGCGTGCCGTCCTTCGGACGGAGCGCGTGCACGATCTTGTCCTGGGACCCGACGATGACGGCCTGCGGCGTCACGGCGGCCGACGAGCGGAAGGGGGCCCCCCGCTCGGCGCTCTCGTACCTCCAGAGGATCTTGGCCTGGCGCCAATCGACGGCGAAGAAGGTCTTCCCCTCGGTGCCCACGAAGAGGACCGACTCGAGCGCGGCGGCCGTCGAGCCCGTGGGCGCCTCGAGGTCGACCTCGGCCACCTGCTTCCCGGACGACAGCTCGATGACGTGCAGCCGGGCGTCGCATCCGGCCACGAAGGTCCGATCGCCGACGATGGTGGGAAAACAGCGGATCTGGTTCGAGCTCTGGTACTTCCAGACCGGGCGCCCGGTCCCCGCGTCCAGGCAGTACAAGTACCCGTCCTGCGAGCCGAACAGCACGCGATCGCCGTGGAAATTCGCGCTGGAGCTGATCTCGGCGTCGGAGTCGAACTGCCAGGCCGGCTTGCCGGAACCGGCGTCCAGGCAGTGGAACCGTCCGGAGCTGTCGCCGACGTAGACCCGGCCGTCCTTCAGGGCGGCCGACGCGGTGAACCCCAGCTCGGTGGAGAACTCCCACCGGGGCTTGCCGGAGGCCAGGTCCACGGCGTAGAACTTCCCGTTCGTGCTGCCGACGTACACGGCGCCGCCGCCGATCACCGCGGAGGCATCGAAGCCTCCTTGCTTCACCGCGAACCTCCATAGCACCTGGGGTTTCGCGGGGAGCGTGCTGGGGGCAACGCCGGTCGCTTGGGGATCGCCGCGGAACAGCGGCCAGCGATCGGCGGCTGCGGCGGGCGCGGCTGCGGCGGGCGCGGCTGGGGTGGCGGTCAACGCGGGCGGCGGAGACGTCACGGGCACGGCGGCGGGTGGCTCCGCCCGGGGCGGGGCCGAGTCGGCCCGGCTGCACCCCGTCACCCCCAGCAGAACTGCCAATACCCCCAGCGCCCCACCGACCCAGCCCGACGCGCCGCCCTCCCGTCTCCGTCTGCGGCTCCATGAATCCTGAGATAGACCGGACATCGGTTCCTCGGTCGATCCTCAGGGCATATTGGAGGGATTCGGAGCGCTGCTCAGTTGGGAAAGCACTTGGAGAAGCCCGTTGAGGTGGGCCAGGCGCGGCCCGAAGCGATCGACGAACTCATTGAGCATGAATTCGCCGTCCCGCAGCGACTCGTAGTTCTCGCTGATCTCGTGCGTCAGGTTCTCGAGGTACTCGGTTTGGACCTTGTTCAGCGCCTCGGCGGCCATGCGGCAATTCCGGGCGAGCCCGGGATTGGCCTGCTTCCACTGCCCCAGTTCGGTGGAGCGCTGCCGTTGGGACGTGCTAAGATGCCCGACCAGCTCCTCCAGAAGCTCGTTCTGCCGGTCCTGCGCAGCGAGGATCTCGCGCAAGATGACGACCATCTCCTGTTGTACCCCCCCGGCGTGGTGGGCCCCGGAGTTGAACTGACTCTGGGCAACGTCAATCTGGCTAAAAAGGGCGGGCTGCGAGCGGCGGTCTTGGGTCATGACGTACGATCCCCCTCTCCCCATGGTGGTTTTCACTTCCAGTATAGACAGGAGGCTAGGGAGAAGTCGAGGGGGTGCTCAGAAGATGGGCCCGCTTTCCGCTTTCAGCTTTCCGCTTTCGGCTTTCCTCCCGCGTGCCGTCCCAGGCCCTGGATTCGGGCCATCAGGTCGTCGACGACCCAGTGGCCCAGGCACATGTGGAGGCTCTCGACCATGGCCATGTCGTCCAGCCGGACGTGGATCCCGGCCTGCTGGATGCACTTGAGCTTGCCGCCGTCGAAGCCGGTCAGGCCGAAGGTCACCAGGCCGTGGCGGTTGGCCCAGTCGACCGCCTCCAGCACGTTCGGGCTATTGCCCGACCCGCTGATCGCGATCGCCAGGTCCCCCGGCGAGGCGTAATGGGCCAACTGCTGGACAAAGACCTGGTCGTAGCGCAGGTCGTTGGCCAGGGCGGTGATCCAGCCGACGTTGTCGGTGAGGCTCAGTACCTTCAGTCGCTTGCCGGTGCCCCGGACGAGGTCGTCCGGCGGAACGCAGTTCTTGCCCAGGTCCTCGGCGAAGTGGGAGGCCGTGGTGGCCGACCCGCCGTTGCCGAACAGGAAGACGAACCGGCCGGCCTGCCAGGCATCGAACAAGAGGTCGGCCAGGTGCCGGACTTGCGCCCGATCAATCCGGTCCACCTCGGCGTGGAGGCGGGCAAGGTAGTCGTCGATCCCGAGGTGTGCACCCAACACGCGAAGTCTCCTTCACGAGAGCCAGAACCCTCGATTGTACCCGACGGGCCCGCGGCAACAAGCACAAGGCGCAGGCCAGTCGATCGCCGGGTGCCATGCCCACTCTAAGGCGGGGGCATGGTGCAGGCGGTAGGGTCAAGTCGGCCGTGGGCAACGAGCCTGAACCCCTGCCAGCGGATCACCAGCAGCGAGGCGACAACGATCAAGGCCTGCGTGATGGATGATACGGCGGCCGCAGTCAGTTGAGCGCTCCGGGAGAGTCCCACGTAGTAAAAGGGCATTACTCCGATGAATCCGGCAAATAGCAGGACCACGGCGATCCTTGGCGCGGGATGACCGGGCGCCAGGGCGGCCCAGAGCGATGCGAGGACAACGCTGCCCATGCAAAGGCCGAAGACCATGTACACGACGATCGTAGTGAGCAGGCTCGGTTCGACCTTTCCCGGCTTCAGCCCCAGCACCACCGCAACCACGGCCGTGGCAATCAGCATCAGGCGTATGGAGAACTGGAGTCCCGGGATAGGGGAGGACGCCTCCGTGACGAGCACGACCTGAGCGAACCAGCGTCTCACCCCGCGCGCGAGGAGGGCGACAGCGGCACTAGGCACAAGGACTGGCAGGAAGTAATTGTAAAAATGCCGAGCGGGGAAGTAACGGGCAGGGACGAATCCCGCCGTCAAGGCTCCCAGGTACACCACTACGAGCAGGCCGCCGACAAGACGGTGCCTCCGCGGGCTGGCACCCAATCCGAGCCACATCCCGAGCAGGCCCGCTTGAGGGAGGGCTATCGAAAGGAAGATCAGGAGGCTATGGGCGTGAAGGAAGCGCCCAATCGGGGTGCTAGTGTCGACAACCGGCGAAGTTGGGAAAGGATCCATCAGCCCGGCGCACGCCCCGGCGACGCCCAATCCGCCGACCACATGCGCCCCCACCAGACACCAAGTCATCACCCTTCGCCGTGAGACGGCGTGAATCGAATTGGCGGCCTGGAGATCAGCCATCGGGAACAGACCTGACTCCACGGGCGACCCTGACAATCCCGGCAACTCCTACAAGGATTGATCTTATCCCACCTCCGGCGGGAAGGGAATCAACAAGGGCGGGTGCTTCTCCCCACCTCCGACTATACTCCCGCCCAAAGCTCGTTCAGCAACCCATGGCCTGGCCAAACGTGCCAAAGTAAACGGCCGACTTTGCCGATTATTCCGAAAGCGCCGATTACGCAGACAGTACCGGCGTATGCGCCTCTCCGAGGGGGTGTTGTATCCCCGAAGGACAGGTCTTGACCCGGGTTATGTCGCTGGAGCCCTCGCCCATGGCCACGACGCGATCGATCCTCTTCTGCGGGTGCTTTCTGGGGTTCGCCTTGGCGGGCCAAGCGGCCGACGTCGAGCAGGCGGCTGCCACGCAGGAGATGGTCCGGGTGCGGGCGGTCGCCGACGTATGGCTGGCCGACGGAACCCCCCGGGAACGGAACTCCAGCGCCGGCAAGGCCCCTCAGATCAAACTGCGGAACATCCAGGACTTGGCCATCCTCCGCTTCGACGGGAAGGCGCTCCTGGGCCGTCAGGTGCTCGAGGCCAACCTGTTCCTGCACCGTGCGGGCCCGGACAAGCTCCGCTACGTGCGGGTCTCGACCGTCAACCAGGACTGGCAGGAGGGAGAAGGGCAGGGCCCGACCGGTCCGGCCAGCGGCGCCACGTTCATGCTGGCCGACGCCACGCCGGGGGTGAACCGCCGCTGGGCCTGGCCCGGCTCGTCCGCGGCCGACGTGATCATGTCCTCCGGCAACAGCCTGGCCTGCTGGGCCGAGCGCAAGGAGCTGGAAGGGGGGTGGATGTCCGTGGCGGTGGCCCCCGAGATGATCTACGCCCTGGCGGTCGGCGATAGCGACGGGCTGGCCGTCATGGACGGAGGCAATCCGGCCAATCAGGCCAGCGTGGTGTCCAGTGCGCAGGTCAAGGGCTTCGAGCCGTACCTGGAGATCCGGCTGGGCCCGGCGCTGACGGCGGTTCCTGCCCAGCCGGCCGTCACGGTGGAGCCGGCGCCGGAGCGGGCCCCGCTGCGCGAAGGGGCGATCCGCGTGCGCATCGAGCCGGCCCAAGACGTCTTCTGCTGGCGGCTCGAGCTCGACGGCCAGCCCATCGAGCGATGGCGCGTGAAGCATCCGCTGCCGGGCGGGCCGACCGTGTTCTGCCTGGAAGACCTTGGTCCGGGCCGGGAGTACCGGCTCGACGTCGTGGCGGTCTCGCCCGGCGGGCAGGTCTCGCCGGCGGCCCGGCTCAAGGCCCGAAGCTCCCGGCCTCTGCCGCGGAACGTCACGTTGGGCACCATCGACCGGCTTCGCCCGGTGCCGGCCGCGCCGCGGGAGGACGGCCCGCTGCGGGTGTGGCCCCTGCCCGGGCTCGTCAAAGTGCATCCCGAGACCGGGCAAGTGACGTGCGACGACCTGGGCACCGACGTGCCCGCGGACGCCTCGCCCCAGGAGGTCGTCAACGCCGTGTGGGACGGCACGCAGGTGCGCCTGTTCGGTGCGAGAAACGAGACCGTGTCGTTCCAGCTTTGCCTGGAGAACCTCGGCGACGTGCCGCTGACCGGCATCCGCGTGCGTGCGCAGCCGCTGTTCGGGCCGGGCAAGGCGAAGATCGCCGCGGGCGACGTCGAGCTGTACCAGAACTGGTACGCGCGGAGCCGGCTGGGCCAATGGCAGCCGGCCTACTGCGTTCCGCTGGGCCCGGACACGCCGCTGGCGATTCCCCAGGTTGAAGGGCGCATACCCCGGCAGCGGAACCAGACGGTGTACGTCGACGTTTACGTTCCCAAGCAGGCGGTGCCCGGGACCTACGTCGGCTCGCTCGTGGTGACCGCGGAGGAGGACGTCGAGCTGGAGGTGCCGGTGTCCGTGGAGGTGCTCAACCTGGCCCTTCCCGACCGGCTGGCCTTCTGGCCGGAGCTGAACGCCTTCCGCATCCCCGCGCGGGCCACGGAGCACTACCGGCTGGCCCAGCAGCACCGCTGCGTGCTGAACTGCTGGGCGTGGCGGCCGAAGCTGTTGGGGTCCGGCCGCGACGTGAAGGTCGAGTGGGAGCAGTACGATCGGCGCGTGGGGCCGCTGTTGACCGGCGAGGCGTTCGCCATGAGCCGCCGCGGTCCCGTGCCGGTCGAGTGCATGTACCTGCCGTTCGAGGAGGGCTGGCCAACCCCGTTGGATCGGCAGAGCTACCGCTACGAGGGCTACTGGGCGAAGCAGGGGGACGACGCGGGCCACGTCGCCGAGCACTACCGGACGGCCCCGCCCATCGCCCAGGGCTTCACCCAGGAGTACCGCGACGCCTTCTGGGCGGTCCAGCGCCAGTTCATCGAGCATTTCCGGGAGAAAGGCTACGGCCAGACGGAGATGCAGTGCTACTTCGGCAACAAGGCGGCGCACCGGGTGCTATACGGGGTGAACACCTGGTGGACCACCGACGAGCCCTACTACTGGGACGACTGGATGGCGGTTCAGTTCTTCCTTCAGCTTTGGGCGACGGGTCGGGGCACGGCGGACCCGCGCCTCTGGGCGGGTCGGGCCGACGTCTCCCGCCCCCAGTGGCAGGGCCGCGTCCTTGGCGGACTGGCCGACGCCGCCTACTACGGCGCCGGCGGATTCGGCGACGGCGCCATGGTCCGCCGCTGCCGGACCCTCGGCCTGGAGACCGGCCTGAACGTCCGCGCCTACGGCTCGGCGAGCCACGACAGCGCCAGCAACACGGAGAACGTCGTCCTGATGCTAAGCGCCTGGGCCGACGGGGCTGACGCCTTCCTCCCCTGGCAGACCCTCGGCAGCGACGAATCGCTCGATCGGAACGACGCCGGTTGCGCCGGCGGGAGCGCCCTGCTGGTCCCCGGCGACCGGTTCGCCCTGGCGGTCGTGGGCGACATGCGCCTGAAGGCCCTTCGCGACGGCCAGCAGTTGATCGAGTACCTCACCCTGTTGGCCGAGCGAAAGCACCTCAGCCGGCAGCAGATCAAGGCGATGATCCACGAGGCAACCCGGCCGCGCCGCGAGCCGGGCCGGGCCGCGCCGGTCGATGACGCCGATACGATCGAGCTCGCCGCGTTCTCCGCCCGGCACCTTAACGAGCTCCGTCGCCGCGTCGCCGGCCTGCTGGTCCGCTGACCCCGTCGTCTTGCCGGGGTGGCACGGGCAGCTTGTCTGCCCGTGCTTCCTACACTGGCTGACAAGCAGCCAGTGCCACCCAACCCGACACTCCAGGCGTGTCGGACGGCTATGGATTCGCCCCCCCGGCCATGGCGGCGTGGAGGATCTGGGCCGTGCTCTCGCGCATGATCCGCGGGTCGACCGGCCGGCCCTCGATCAGGGCCTTGCGCACCTCTTTGCCGGAGATGAAGACCGGCTTCTCGTCGGGGTGGTTCTCCATGAGGTCGACGCGGTTGACCGAGGCGTAGAAGGCGGCGAAGCCGACGCGCAAGGGGCGGATGGCCAGGTCGCCGGCCAGGTTGGCGAAGACCTCCTGGGCGTCGAAGTCGCCCCAGATCGGGGTGCCGTCGTGGTACGGCGCGTCGGCGTGCTTGCGCCCGATGAGGATGTCGCTGAACCCGAAGTTCTGGCGGTAGATGGCGTGCATGACCGCCTCGCTCGGGCCGCCGTAGAACATCTTGATGTCCAGGCCGAGGAGGATCACCCGGTCGGGCACCGACTCGCCGCGCGGGCCCCAGAGCTCCGGGTCGCTGTCTCCCTCGCCCAGGGAGCGGCTCTCGATCAGGGCCTCGTAGGTCCGCATGCGGACCTCGGCGGGCACGTCGTCGCCCTTGGTCTCGCCGATCAGCGGATTGAGGCAGGCCCCGGCGTTGTACCCGCCGCGAAGCAGCGTCTCCAGGCCGTACACCAGGGCGTACTCGTGGGCGCGGTGCAGGGGGTTTCGGGTCTGGAAGGCCACCACCCGCTCCCAGCCCTTGGCGGCCAGCAGCCGCCGCACCTGCCGGGGCGTGAACACGTACTTGCCGAACCATGGTGGCTTCGGCTGCGGCAGCACCTCGAGCGTGCCGCCTACAAGATAGTCCTTGCCGGCATCGCCGGCCAGGACCATGTCCGCCCCGGGATGATCGGTGCGGTCGGTGAGGTAGACCTTCCGGAGGTATTTCCGCTTGTCCCACGGGAAGACGTCGGTAAGCTCCAGCACGGCGACGATCTTGCCCGCGCCGTTGGCCAGGGCGACGCGCTGCCCGGGCGACAGGCCGCTGGCCGTCTTGGCGTCCACCGGGAGCGCGAGCGGAATGGTCCAGGCGTAGCGCTTGCCGTCGTGCTCGATGACCGACTCGTCCAGGACGCGGTCGTAGGTGGCCGCGTCCATGGGCCCCTGAAGCGGGCTGAGCCCGCCGTCGCCGAATCGGTACACTGTCGACAGGTCGGCGTCGGACACGGGGATGGAGGCCGCCTTCCCGGCCTCGGACAGGAAATCGGGGATCGCGTCGGCGGGAACGGTCCGATCGACGGGTTCCGTCAAGCCGCCATGCGGGGGCACGAGATCGGGCATCGGCAAGTCCTTCTGCGTGGAGCGAGCGTTTCTTGGGATGATCGGGGGGTCACGTCAAGGGGCACTAGGGCTCATCGCTGTCTGGCAGGAGGTGCTCGGCGGGGATGGCCCGCATGGCCTCCTCGATGCTGGTGACCCCTTCGGCGACCTTCAGCAGCGCGCAGCGGCGTACGTCGAGCATTCCTTCGCGCACGGCGTGGTCGCGGAGGTCGCGGGTCGTTCGGCGCTCGGCGATCTGCCGGCGGAGCTCGCGGGAGATTCGCAAGACCTCGAACACGCCGGTGCGTCCGCTGTAGCCTTCGTTGCGGCAGGCCGGGCACCCGGCGGGGGCGTAGATGGTGCGTCCCTGGTCGGGGCCGAGCCACTTGCGCACGTCGTCGAAGGTCTGGGGGGAATCGCTCAGGTCGACCGCCACCCGGCACTGCGGGCACAGGGTGCGCACCAGGCGCTGGGCCAGGATGCCCAGGAGGCTCGAGGCGAGAAAGTAGGGCTGGACGCCCAGGGCGTACATGCTGTTGATGGCCGCCGGGGCGGTCGGGGCGTGGAGCGTGGCCAGCACGAGCATGCCGCTGGCGGCCGCGCGCACGGTCGTCTCCGCGGTCACCGGGTCCCGGATCTCGCCGACGAGGATCACGTCGGCCGACTGGCGGAGCACGCTCCGCAGGACCTCGGGGAAATCGAGATCGATCCGCGGATTGACCTGCGACTGCCGCACGCCGGGCAGGGCGTATTCCACGGGGTCCTCGATGGTGTTGATCCGCCGCGTGCCGTCGTTGAGGTGCTTGATGGCGGCGTACAGCGTGGTGGTCTTGCCCGCGCCGGCCGGACCGGTCACCAGGATCAGCCCGCCGGGGCTGCGGAGCATGCCCTGGACGCTCCCCAGGTCGGGGCGCGTCAGGCCGAGGTTCTCCAGGTCCATCAGATGCAGATCGCGACTGAGCAGCCGGATGGCCATGTCCTCGCCGTACAGGGTGGGGATGGAGCTGATCCGCAGGTCGACGCTCTCTCGGCCGGGACGGGGGGAGACCCAGCGGCCGTCCTCGGGCCGCATCTTCTGGCCGAGGTCCATGCCGGCGACGGCCTTGAAATGGTTCAGCAGGCGGCGGCCCTCGTCGCGCTCGATGGTCGCAATCCGGCGGAGGATGCCCATGTAGCGGACCTCCACGTGGTAACTGTGCTCCTCGCAGTTGAGGAACAGGTCGCTGGCGGGGAGGCCGGCCGCGTACTCGACGAGTCGGGCGGCGACGCGCCCGGCGTCGGCGGCGCCGAAATCCATCGGGCCCAACGGCTCGATGCCGGGGGTTTGCGGGCCGCTCGCCTGCTCCTCTCCGGCTGGGCGGAACTCGACCTCCTGGTTCTCGTTCATGGCGTGTCTCCCTGGGGTGCCTGGGCCAGGGCCAGAGCGGCCCGCTCGTCCTCGGCAATCTGGAGGACCCGCTCCAGCCGCATCACCCGCAGCACGTCGAGGACGACCGGCGCCACCGAGTGCAAGACCAGCCGGCCCGCGCTTTCCCGAAATTGCTTGTTGCACCCCAGGAACCAGCCCAGGGCGCTGGAATCGAGGAACGTGGTCTGGGCCATGTCGAGCAACACCTTGCGGCGATAGGCGTCCGGGCCCAGCAGCGCCTCCATCTGCCGCGACAGCTCGGGAAGAACGGCCTGGCCAACCTGACCGCTCAACTGCATGCGAACCACGTCATCTTGGCTGGAAAGAATGGCTAGCTGGAACATCGTCCCCCCTTCCCGGTCGAGTGGCGGCGTGATCGGGCCGGTTGGGCCCTCCTCCCGGCGAAAGGCCGAGGCAATTCTACGCGCCACGAGTATACCGGGGAATAGGGCGGGCTACAACCAGCGGGGCATGTCAGCCGAGTCTCGGCGGATCATTGCGAATTCATCCTCCCAGCCTGCCCAGCTTGCCAGGCAGCGGGCTCAGACGGGGTCTGGGCAACGGCTTGGCCGGGATTCATGGCATGGGGCGAGAAATGCCCTTGACTCCTCTTGCGAGCAGCCCATAAGCGGCTATCCTATCGAGTTGGGGTTGGGGATGGGGTGGAATGGCCGACGGGAGAATCGAACATGAAGAGAGAGGAAATCCTGGAGCAAGTGAAGGCAGGTGGGCTTTCGGTCGACGAGGCGGCCAAGCTCCTCGAACAGACCGATCAGCCGAGGCGAGGGACGCTCTACTGCAAGGTCAGCACCAAGGGGGCCATGAGCCTGTACGGCCTGCAACGCATGCCGGTCACCCTGTACATCGAGCAGTGGCAACGGCTCTTGGATTACTCCGAGGAGCTCCGGCAGTTCATGAAGGAGCACGATTCGGAGCTGAAGCGCAAAGAGCGGAAATAGTCAACCGCCCGCCGTCACCCCCAACGCCGTCGTGGGCCGACGCCACTCCATCGACACGTTGGGTGGCACTGGCGTCTCGCCAGTGCTGCGCTGGAAGCACGGGCAAGATGCCCGTGCCACCCGTCAGCGCGCCTTCGTCTCGACCACCCAGATGTTCCGGAAGCGGACCGGATTGCCGTGGTTCTGGAGATAGACGGGCCCCGGCTCCGGGCCTTCCCGGCCGACCGGTGCGGCAACCGTCGTCGCCGGGATTTCCAGGTCCTTGTGGATCACCACGCCGTTGTGCCGCACGGTCATGCGGGCGTTGGCCACCTTCTTGTCGTCCTCAAACCGGGCCGCCGTGAACTCGACGTCGTAGGTCTGCCAGGCCAGCGGCGGATAGCACATGTTGACCGCCGGCCGGCCCACCCGGTAGATCCCGCCGCACTCGTTGTCCTCCCCCTTCAACCCGAACGAGTCGAGGATCTGGACCTCGTAGCGGCCTTGGGCATAGAAACCGCTGTTGCCACGCCCCTGCCCCCGATCGAAGGGCTGGAAGGGGAGCCGGAACTCCAGGTGGAGCGTGAAGCCCTGGAACTTCTGCTTGCTGGTGGCGCCTTCCATCAGGAGCCCGTCCTTGGTCATCCGGCCCTCCTGGAACCGCTCGGGCGAGGTGCCGTCGAACAGGACGACCGCCCCGGCCGGCGGCTTGGCCCCCAGGGTGGGGCTCTTGCGATCGACTCTCTTCAGCGTGCCGAGCGTCTTGCCCTCGTTGGCGACCACGATCTGCCCGTCCTTGAGTGTCCCGGTCAGAGAGGTGTCGGCAGCGGCGAACACGACCGCGCCGTCCTTGCGCTGGCCATCGATCTCGCCCCGGTCGCCCCCGTCCCAGCCGTCGCCCGGCAACCCGCCCTTGTAGGCGACGGCGTGGAACTTCCCGTCCCCCAGGGCGATCACTTGCACGCCGCACTTCTCCTTCCCCTGGTCGGTCTCGACCTGGCCGGCGTACTCGCCTTGAGCGGCGAGATCGGGCCCGGCCTTGGCCGGGTCCGTGAACACCTTGGGTCCCTCGCCGGCCACTCCGGCCGCAATCATCAGCCCCGACAGAATCGACGCCGGCAGGATCGACGCCGCCACGACGCGCGAAAGGCTCAACATGGGTGCTCTCCTCCAAAAAGAACGGGTGATGGCTCAAGCCTCCAGCGGCCAGAATAGCCCACACGTGGTCCCGCCGTCAACGTAAATCACCTGGCCCGTGATGAACGAAGCCGCCTTCGACGCCAGGAACACCGACACCCCGACCATGTCCTCCGGGTAGCCCATGCGCTCGTCGGGAAAACCCTGGCGGCGCAAAGGGACGTTGGCCTGGCGCCACTGGTCGATGCGATGGTCCTTCCACAGCGGCTTGGCCAGGTCGGTCAGGGTAAAGCCGGGCGCCACGGAATTGACGCGCACGCCGTGCGGCCCCCACTCCATGGCCAGCGACCGGGTCATCGAGCTCATGGCCGCCTTGCTCATGGCGTAGGGGGCCACCCGATTGAGCGGCCGGTGGCTGTTGATCGAGTCGATGTTGATCTGGGAGCCGCTTCCGGCCTGGATCATGTGTCGCCCCACCGCCAGGGCCAGGAAGAACGCCCCGCGGATGTTGATGTTCGTGATGAAGTCGTAGGTCTCTTCCGTGTACTCTTCGACCTTCATCCGCTTGTTCACCCCGGCGCAGTTGACCAGGGTGTCGATGCGGCCGAACTCGGCGACCACTTCGTCGGCCAGTCGCTGGAGTGCCCGGGCGTCGGCGACGTCGCACACCTTGGCCCGCACCGTGCCCCCCGGCGGGCAGATCTCCCGGGCCGTCTTCTCGACCGTCTGGGCGACCCGGCCGGTGATCACGACCGTGGCCTCCCGGTCGGCAAACCCCTGGGCAATCGCCCGGCCGATCCCCCGGCTGGCCCCCGAGACCAACACCACTTGTCCGTTGACCGAGAACAGTTCATCCGCCATCGCCGACTCCTATTAGGCCCTGCGCGGCCCAAGGGCCGCCGCTCCACGAAACCTACTGTCTACTTCTCCATCTCAACAGATCCTCGGCAACTGCTCTCCGGAGAGCAGGTCGACGAGTCGTCCCCCGCCCAGGCGGCTGCGGAGTTCCACCATGCCGGGAGAGGCCTCTGTGACCGTGCCGACGATCGCCGCCTCGGGAGCAGAGGGATGGCCCCGCAGGATGGCCAGGGCCCGCTCGGCCACGCTGCCGGGGACAAAGGCCACCAGGCGGCCCTCGTTGGCCACGTAAAGCGGATCGAGCCCGAGCAGCTCGCAGGCCCCGGCCACCGGTCCGGCCACGGGGATGGATTGCTCCTCCAGGCGAATGCCGACCCCGGCGTCCTGGGCGATCTCGTTGAGCGCTGCGGCCAGTCCGCCCCGGGTCAGATCGCGGAGGCAGTGCAGGTCGGCGCCCAGCGGCAGCAGGGCCGCGACCAGGTCGGCCAGCGGGGCGCAGTCGCTTTCCAGGGCCCCTTCGAAGGCCAGCCCCTCCCGGACCGACATGATGGCGATGCCGTGCCGGCCCAGGTCGCCGCTCACGAGCACGGCGTCGCCGGGGGCGACGCGTGCGGGCGAGACGTCCACCCCGGCCGGCACCAGCCCGATCCCCGCCGTGTTGATGAACACCCCATCCCCTTTGCCGCGGTCGACCACCTTGGTGTCGCCGGTGACGATCCGCACCCCGATCGCCTCGGCCGTGCGCTGCATCGACTCGACGATCCGCCGCAGCGAGTCCAAGGGAAAGCCCTCTTCGAGGATCAACGCGCAGCTCAGCCAGAGCGGCCGTGCCCCGGCGACGGCCAGGTCGTTGACCGTGCCGCACACGGCCAGCTTGCCGATGTCCCCGCCCGGAAAGAACAGGGGGCTCACCACGAAGCTGTCGGTGGTGAAGGCCAGGCGCAGCCCGTCCAGCTCGACGACCGCACTGTCGTGGGGCGGCACGCGCCGGCCGGACGGCCCGGCCGGCTGGCCGCCAAAGGCCGGCAGCAGCATCCCCTCGATCAGCCCGCGCATCACCCGCCCGCCGCCGCCGTGGGCCATCTGGACCGTGGTGTGCGCGTCCAGCGGGAGCGGACAGCTCAGGTTGAAGTCGCCGGGAACGGAATCAGACATAACACGGGCCCTTATGCCTGCTCGGCCATCCCTTCCTCGGCCCAGGGGACGATCCCGGTGGAGAGGACGAATATCTTCCCGTCGCCCATCCGGCCGGTCCGGGCCACGTCGACGATCGCGCGGAGCACCTCTTCCAGCCGAAGCTCGTCCACCCAAAGGCTGATCTCCACCTTCGGCAGGTAGGCCAGGGAGTATTCGCTGCCGGCGTACTGGTCGAGGTAGCTCTTCTGCCGTCCGTAGCCCTTGACCTCGGTGACCGAGCAGGCTTCCAGCGGCGCGTGCTGCAGCGCGTCGAGCACCTTCTCGACCAGGTACGGCTTGACGACGGCGATGACCTGCTTCACGGGCTCCTCCACCAGTCCACCCATCCTACCCGCAACCTCCGTCCCCGGAAACCCGGGGGTAGCAGCAACGGCGGCCCCCGGCGTATGATACGGGTGCCTGCCCGGAGCGAGGCATACAGTGAGGCAGACAGTGCAGCAGGCCAGGAGCTTCCGCCCGTGACGACCGGCTCGGCCGACTCCCTTTCCGACGTGCGCATGCGGGGTTTTGCCCGCCGGACCCCCGTGGCCGAGGCCCTGGCCTGGCTCGACCGGCAGGCGAGCCGGCTGCCCGAGGAGCGGGTCCCGCTGGCCGAGGCCGCCACCCGGGTCCTCGCCCGCGACGTGCTCAGCCCCGTCGACGTCCCCTCGTTTGTCCGGGCCATGATGGACGGCTTCGCGGTCCGGGGGGCAGACACGCTCGGGGCCTCGCCGTACAGCCGGCTGGAGCTGGACGTTGTCGGAGAGTCGAAGCCGGGCCACCCGTTCGCCGGGACGGTCGGGCCAGGTCAGGCGGTGCGGATCGCCACCGGAGCCCCCTTGCCGCCCGGGGCCGACGCCGTCCTGCCCGTCGAGGTCGTGCAAATCGAGCCTTGCCGCCTCCTCGCCCAGGGAGAGGTCTCGCCGGGGAAGCACCTCGGGCTCGTGGGCGAGGACATCGCGGCGGGAACCCGCGTGCTTTCGGCAGGCCGGGTCTTGAGGCCGCAGGACGTGGGGGTGCTTGCATCGATCGGAATGCCGGACGTGTGGGTGGTCCGTCGCCCCCGGGTGCGGATCGTCGTCACCGGCAACGAGCTGCTGCCCACCGGCTCCCGGCCCGAGGGCTGCCGCATCGTCGATTCCAACGGCCCGATGCTGGCCGCCCTGGTCGCCCGAGACGGAGGGCTGCCGGAGCTAAGCGGCATCGTCCCCGACGAGCCCGAGGCCGTGCTCGCCGCGATGCGCCCCCCGGCCGGCGCCCCGCCCGACGTGCTCGTCGTCTCCGGCGGCTCGAGCGTGGGCCAGGAGGACCATGCCGCGGCGCTCGTGGCCCGGCACGGCCAACTGCCGATCCACGGGCTGGCCATGCGCCCCAGCAGCCCGACCGGCATGGGCCTGCTCGACGGCCGGCTGGTCTTTCTCCTGCCGGGCAACCCGGTCTCGTGCCTGGCCGCCTACGATTTCTTCGCGGGCCGGGCCATCCGCGTGCTTGGCGGGCGGAGTCCCGCCTGGCCCTACCGCCGGATCAAGGCCCCGTTGGCACGAAAGATCGTCTCCGCGATCGGCCGGGTCGACTACCTCCGCGTCCGCCTCCTCGAGGGCCGCGTCGAGCCGCTGGCCGTGGGCGGGGCGTCGCAGTTGTCGTCGACCACCCGGGCCGACGGGTTCGTCGTCATCCCGCAGGACAGCGAGGGCTACCCCCCCGACACCGAAATCGAAGTCCACTTGTACGACTGAAGCCGCTTGCGCCGCTTGCGGCTTACCAGTTCCAGCCGCTTGCGGCTTAGCACCGGAATCGCCATGTCCCAAGACCAATTCCTCGACGTCATCGATCGCGACGAAGCCGAGCGCCGCTTCCACGCGGCCATCGACCGCCGCCCGCTGGGGACCGAAACGATCGCCTTGGAGGACGCCCTGGGCCGGGTGCTGGCCGAAGACGTCGCAGCGGCGGTCGACGTCCCCTCCTTCGACCGCTCGAACTTCGACGGCTACGCCGTTCGCGCCGCCGACACTTACGGGGCCCAGGAGGAGAAACCCCGTCACCTGAAGCTCCTCGACGAGGTCATTCCCACCGGACTCGTCCCCCAGGGGCACGTCGGCCCCGGGACCGCCATGACGATCGCCACCGGCGGCATGCTCCCGCGCGGGGCCGACGCCGTGGCCATGGTCGAGCACACCGATGTCCAAGGCGACGCGTTGGCCGTCACCAAGGCGGTCACCCCGGGCTCGGGCGTCTCCTTTGCCGGGACCGACGTCGCCGCGGGCGAAACGGTGCTCCGGCGCGGTGAAGTGCTCTCCAGCCGCGAGACCGGCGTGCTGGCGGCGATTGGCGTCGCTCGGGTCACGGTCTGGCGACAGCCCCGCGTGGCCATTATCTCCACGGGCGATGAGCTGGTCGAGCCGGGCCAGACCATGCGGCCGGGCATGGTCTACGACTCGAACGCCCACGTCCTGGCCGACGCGGTCCGGGAGCTCGGTGCCCGGCCGGTCCGCTTGGGAATCGTCGGCGACCGCATCGACGACCTTCGCGCCCGGCTGCGCGAGGGGCTCGACAAGGCCGATCTGGTGCTGCTGTCCGGCGGCACGAGCAAGGGGGCCGGCGACGTCTCGTATCGGGCGGTCCGCGAGCTGACCGAGCCCGGCATTGTTGCCCATGGCGTCGCGCTGAAGCCGGGAAAGCCGATCTGCCTGGCCGGGCATCGCGGGAAAGCCGTGGTGGTCTTGCCCGGATTCCCCACGTCAGCCATCTTCACGTTTCACGAGTTCATCGCCCCGGTGGTCCGGATGCTCGGCGGCCGGCCCCCCTTGAAACGCTCCGCCGTTTCGGCCCGGCTGGCGGTGCGGGTCAATTCGGAGATCGGCCGGACCGAGTACCTGCTGGTCGGGCTGGTCGAGGCCAGCCACCCGGACCGCGGCGAGCTGGTCGCCTACCCCATGGGCAAGGGCTCCGGCTCGGTCACGTCGTTCAGCCGGGCCGACGGGTTTGTGACCATCGGCCGCCACGAGGAGATTGTCCAGGCCGGGGCGAGCGTCTTGGTGCAACTGCTGGCTGGCGAGTTCCGCGCCGCCGACCTGGTGGTCATTGGCAGCCATTGCGTGGGCCTCGATTTTCTCCTGCGCCAGATGCAGGAGCGGGGCTTTCGGACCAAGTTCATGGCCGTGGGCTCGACCGGCGGGCTCCAGGCCGCCCAACGCGGTGAGTGCGACCTGGCCGGCATCCACCTGTTGGACCCCAAGTCCGGCCAATACAATCAGCCTTACCTGACCGCCGACCTGCGCCTGGTGGCCGGCTACGGCCGCTTGCAGGGGATCGTGTACCGGCCGGGCGATCCGCGGTTCGACGGCCGCTCCGCCGCCGAGGCGATCCAGGCCGCGCTGGCCGACCCGGCGTGCGCCATGGTCAATCGCAACCAGGGGAGCGGCACCCGGCTGTTGATCGACCGGCTCCTCGGCGGCGCCGAGCCGCCGGGCTATGCCGTCCAGGCCCGAAGCCACAACGCGGCCGCCGCCGCCGTGTGCCAGGGCCGGGCCGATTGGGGGGTGGCCGTTGCCTGGGTCGCCCAACAGAGCGCCCTGGGATGGATTCCCTTGGAGAACGAGCAGTACGATTTCGTCGTGCCGGTGAGCCGCTGGGACCGGCCCGGGGTGGCGGCCTTTTGCCAGCTCCTCGAGGAGCCGGCCATCCGGCGCCAGCTTGAATCGATGGGCTTCAAGAGCACGTAGAGGTGTGCCACTGCTTGCCGCAAGGCAAGCAGTGCCGACCTGCCAACAAGGCACTGCTTCTGCGAAGCAGTGGCACACCGCGGTGAGAAATGCGAGGAGCGGGGCCACGGACCCCCGGCTTCCGCCGGGGGCTAGGGTCTACCACCCAGCCAACCATTGAAGACTATCCACCATCCACTATCCACTTCCGCCCCATGTCAACCCCATTTCCCCCCCAACGCATCGACGACGTCGAGCACCTGGAAGACCTCCTCAGCCGCCCAACGCCGGCCGTGATCGACACAATGCGGCGGCTGGAGGGGGACCTGATCGTGCTGGGGGTGGGCGGGAAGATCGGGCCGACCCTGGCGCGCATGGCCCGGCGCGCCAGCGACGCGGCCGGAGTGGCGCGGCGGGTGATCGGCGTGGCCCGGTTCTCGACCCCCGGCGTGCAGGCCCGGCTGGAGTCCCAGGCAGTCGAGCCGATTCGCTGCGACCTGCTCGACCGCCGCCAGCTCGACGCCCTGCCCGACGTGCCCAACGTGCTCTACCTGGCGGCGATGAAGTTCGGCTCGACCGGCCAGGAGCCGACCACCTGGGCCATGAACGCCTACCTGCCCGGCATGGTCTGCGAGAAGTTCCGCCGCAGCCGGATCGTGGCCTACTCGACCGGGAACGTGTACGCGCTGGCCCGGGCGGGGCAAGGCGGGTCGGAGGAGGACGATCCGCCCGGGCCCATCGGCGACTACGCCATGAGCTGCCTCGGACGCGAGCGCCTGTTCACCTACTTCAGCCACACGTTCGGCACTGCGGTGGCCCTGCTGCGCCTGAACTACGCCCACGAGATGCGCTACGGGATCCTCGTCGACCTGGCCCGGCAGGTCCTTGCCGGCCGGCCCATCGACCTGGCCATGGGCTACTTCAACGCCATCTGGCAGGGCGACTCGAACGCCATGACGCTCCGGGCCCTGGACCACGTTTCGGTGCCGCCGCGGGTGGTGAACGTCGCGGGACCCGACGAGCTGCGGGTTCGCGACGTGGCCGAGCAGTTGGGCCGGCTGCTGGACCGGCCGGCGACGTTTTCCAGCACCGAGGCCCCCGACGCCCTGCTGAGCAACGGGCGGCTCGGCTGCGAGCTGCTCGGCCGGCCCGAGGTCGACGTCCGGACGCTGATCGCCTGGATCGCCGACTGGCAGCGCCGCGGGGGTCCGACGCTGGGCAAGCCCACGAAGTTCCAGTCCCGCGACGGCAAGTTTTGAACCCAGCCCAGTTGCCGCTTGCGGCTTAGGACCGGCCGAAGAATAACTTCAACAGTTTGGGGCGGTATGGCATACTGAGGGTATTACGGTGTTTCTTTTCCTCCTCAAGGGTGCCATCCGATGAAAGCTTACCCTTCTGAAGTCGAAGCCC
>Ga0315290_10000992_pt1 | contig 19369 bp, 19 predicted proteins | sample YL17G12_0_MG_FD_203627 | JGI IMG/M metagenome (GOLD analysis project Ga0315290, IMG submission 203627) | Sediment microbial communities from Yellowstone Lake, YNP, Wyoming, USA - YL17G12_0 | ecosystem: Environmental > Aquatic > Freshwater > Lake > Sediment | place: USA: Wyoming | collected... | reverse complement strand
GAACGGTACCAACAGCGCTTCCGACCGCATCAACCTCGACGCGGAATACCAGCAGCTGTCGCAGGAAATCACGCGCATCTCCACCCAAACCAAGTTCAACGGCGTCGACATCGTCGGTGCCGGCGCCGCGGCCAACATCTTCCAGGTCGGGCCGAACAACGGCGACACCCTGACCATCACGACGACGACGGTGACGACGGTGGGAGGCAACGTGTTGACCACGGGCGCCGCCCTCACCGCGGTGGCCGACCTCGACACGGGGCTGGACGCGATCAACACCAGCCGGGCGGTCTACGGCGCGGCGATGAACCGATTCTCGTTGGCGATCTCGAACCTGCAGATCACCGGCGAGAACCAGGCGGCAGCACGTGGCCGGATCGTCGACGCCGACTTTGCCGCGGAAACCGCAAACCTGTCACGTGCCCAGATCATGCAGCAGGCGGGCGGCGCGATGGTGGCGCAAGCGAATCAGTTGCCGAACCAGGTGCTGGCGCTGCTGCGTTAAATCGGGCAGCCCCGGACCCCGCCAAACGGGGCTGACGAACCGTGCCAAGGCCGCCCGTGATGGGCGGCCTTGGCATTTGTTTGACCTGTGTTGACGCCACTTATCGAACGATTCGCCGCGCGGCCATGCAGAAGAATCCAGGCACCAGACCCCTGCACCGAGGTCTGATTCGACCGGCCAGGCGGCCGGGAGCCGTTTGGATCCTTCAGGAGCACTTGCATGGCCCAGACCATCAACACCAACATCCCTTCGCTCAATGCGCAGCGCAGCCTGAACGCGTCGAAGAGTTCGCTCTCGACTTCGATGGAGCGCCTGTCCTCGGGCCTGCGAGTCAACTCATCGCGCGACGACGCCGCCGGCCTGGCAATCGCCGATCGCATGAACGCGCAGATCCGTGGCATCAACGTCGCGGTCCGCAACGCCAACGACGGGATCTCGCTGGCGCAAACCGCCGAAGGCGCGCTGTCGACGATCACCGACGCGCTGCAACGCATGCGCGAACTGTCGATCCAGTCCTTGAACGGCACCAACAGCGCTTCCGACCGCATCAACCTCGACGCCGAGTACCAGCAGCTCTCGGCCGAAATTCAACGTATCGCCGACCAGACCAAATTCAACGGTGTGGCGATCGTGGGCGCCGGGGCCGGCACGCAGACTTTCCAGGTTGGCGCGAACAACGGCGAGACGCTGTCGTTGACGACGAATGCGGTCGGCGCGATCGGGGGCGACGTCTTGACGGTGGCCAGCGCCGGAGCCGCGATGGCCACGATCGACACGGCGCTGGACGCCGTCAACACCGACCGCGCGAGTTACGGTGCGGCCATGAGCCGATTTGCTTTCGCGATCACGAACCTGCAGGTCGCCGGCGAAAACCAGTCGGCCGCGCGCGGTCGCATCACCGACGCCGACTACGCCCTGGAGACCGCCAACATGTCGCGCGCGAACATTCTGCAGCAGGTCGGCACGGCGATGGTGGCGCAGGCGAATCAGTTGCCGTCGCAAGTGCTGCAGTTGTTGCGCCAGTGAAGCCTCCGGCGCCGCCTGAGCCGCGCGCCGCTGCCATGGTCTGACGCGTCACCTTGTCACGGCGGCGCGCGAGGTCACGCCTGGTTCGTCCTCAAGTCCCGCCGCATCCCGCCGAAGGGTGGTATGACGACAAAGGATCATTCCCATGGCCACGATCTCATCGCCAGGAGTCGGCAGCGGGCTCGACGTCAACAACATCATTTCGCAGCTGGTGGCGGTCGAGCGCGTTCCGCTGACCAAGCTCGCATCGGCGGCGACAGCACTCGAGACCAAGCTCTCGACTTACGGCAAGGTCAAGTCCGCAGTCTCTTCACTGCGTGATGCGGCGGCGGCCCTGACACGCAGCGAGACCTGGAACAAGACCAGCGCAACGTCGAGCGACACGGGTGCCGTATCGGTCAGCCCCGGGGCAAATGCGACGCCCGGCAGCTACTCGATCCAGGTGGATCGGCTCGCCGCGGCGCAGTCGAACGTGACGGGTCTGATCGCGGCCCCCGACAGCGCGCAGTTCGAAGGCACGCTGACGATCGAACTCGGCAGCTGGGATCTGGGCCAGACCAACTTCACGCCGAAAGTCGGCGCCACGGCCATCGACATCGCGGTCGGTCCCCCTGCGCAATCGCTGGCGCAATTGCGCGACAAGATCAACGCCGCAGGCGCCGGCGTCGTCGCCTCGGTGTTGACCGACGCAAGCGGCGCGCGCCTGGTGTTGCGCTCGAGTGCAAGCGGTGAATCGAACGCATTTCGCGCCACTGTCGCCGACGCCGACGGCAACAGCGGCGACAACCTGGGGCTGTCGGCGTTGGCGTTCGACCCGTCCGCGGGCATTCTGACGATGGCACAGGCGCTGGCTGCGGCGAATGCATCGGCGACTTTGAATAACGTCGCCGTCACCTCGGAAAGCAACACCTTGACCGACGTGCTCGACGGCATGACGCTGACGCTGAACCAGGTCACGGCGAGCCCGGTGCAGTTGAGCGTGGCGCAGGACAAGCCGGCGCTGCGCAAGTCGATCGACGCGTTCGTCACGGCCTACAACGACTTGAACAAGTTGATGGCGGACCAGACCAAACTCGACACCGCCAACAAGAGCAACAACACCTTGCACGGCGACAACGCGGCGCTGGCGATCCGCAGCCAGATGCGCCAGATGCTCGGCGCGACCAGCACCGCATCGAACACGTTCACGCGCCTGTCCGATGCCGGATTCGACGTGCAGCGCGACGGTTCGATCAAACTCGACGAAACCAAGCTCGCGAGTGCGCTGGGCAACGCCGCCGAAGCGCGCAAGGTGTTCGGCAACGTCGACTCCCTGGTGCCGGCGAACAACGGCGTCGCGACCCGGATTCGAACCTTGGCCGACCTGCTGTTGGGCATCGACGGCACGATCGTCACGCGCAGCGAAGGCTTACAAAAAAGTATCGACTTGAACCATGACCGCCAGGAACACTTGACCGACCGCATCGCCCAGGTCGAGAAGCGGCTGCGTGCGCAGTACACGGCACTGGACCGGCAGATGGCGCAACTGAATAGTCTTTCGGGTTACATCACGCAACAACTGACGGTGTTCAACAACAGCCGCTCGAATTAGGCCTGTTTGCCTCGACCGGCTGGCTCAAGTCGCTCGGCGGCGCGTCGATATCCACGGCACAACCACCCTGCCGGAAGATTCGAGCACCATGCAAGCGATTCTCGTGCACCCCGCCAAGCCCGACGCGTTCGCCCGTGCCTATCAGCACATCGGCATCGAAACCGGAGTGTCCGGGGCGTCGCCGCATCAGCTCGTGGCGATGCTGTTCGACGGCGTGCAAGACTCGATCGCGCAAGCGCGTGGCGCGATTCGCGACGGCGACATCCAGAACAAGTGCCGTTCGATCGCGCGCGCCATGCGCATCATCGATGAAGGTCTGCAAGGAGCCCTCAACACCGAGGCCGGCGGCACTTTGGCGCGCGACCTGGACGGCCTCTACCACTACATCACGCTGCGCCTGACGCACGCGAATCTGCACAGCGACGACGCGGCGCTCGCCGAGTGCGCGAAGCTGATCGAGCCGGTGCGCAGTGCCTGGCGCGAAATCGGCGACCGGGCGCAGAGCCGACGGCCTGCAGCCGACAACCCATGAGCTCCAGCGCCTCCATGCCCCTCGACAGCCCCATCCCCGCCACGCTGCTGACCTACTACGAAGCCATCGAGCAGGCGAGTCAGGACATGCTCGCCGCCGCGCGCGAAGGCAACTGGGACCGCGTCGTCAAGCTCGAGGGCGGTTGCGTCTTGTTGATCGCGCAGTTGAAACACGCCGCCGCGCAAGAAGCGCTGGCGCCGGACGAAGCGCAACTCAAGTCGCGCATCATGCAACGCATCCTGATCAACGACGCCGAGATCCGCCAACTCGCCGAGCCCTGGCTCGACGACCTCGATCGGCTGATTGCCGGGCGCAATCGCACCGTGCACTGATTCCACGCACCCAACCCTTACGACCGGAATCCTTGGAGGATGGACACCCTGCCCCTGTCGCTGGATTCGATGGCTGCCATTCATGGCGGCCTGCACGACTTCCGCATGACCTCGGCGGTCGAGATCCGGGCCCTGCTGAGTCGCGTCTGCAGCGTCGGCGCAAGCATGCACTTGAACGCCACCGACGGCACGAGCTGGGAGGTCAAGCCCTGGGTCATCGACTCGGCGCGTTCGGCAATCAGCATGATGTTCGAAGGCGAGAAGGACGACCCGAGGCTGCAAACCGTGCTCGGCTGCCAACAGGTGACCGCGGTCGGCGGAATCGACGATGTGAAGATCCAGTTCGACGTCCAAGGCCTGGTGCTGGTGCTGGGCAACATGTCGAGCGCGCTGCGCTGCGCGCTGCCGCGCGAGGTTTACCGCTTCCAGCGCCGCGAGAGCTTTCGGGTGCGCCCGTTGGCGCGCAGCGCGCCCGTGGCCCGCATCGCCCATCCCGGCCTGCCGGCGCTGCTGCGCATCCTCGACGTGAGCTCTGGCGGCTGCGCGCTGTTCCTGCCGGAAGACACGCCGCCGATCGAGGTCGGCACGGTGTTGCGCGGCGTGGTCCTGGACCTGGAGGTCAACGTGCACCTGCAGACCGACCTGCGCGTCCAGCGTGTTTCCGTGCAGGCCGCCTGCACCGTCGGGAACAGGCTCGGCTGCCAGTTCCTCAACCCGAACAGCAGCTCGTTGCGCAATCTGCAGCACTACATTGCACAGACGCAAAAGCGCACGCGGTTGGTGAGCCCCTGAGGGCAGCGCCGCGCCCATCGGTCGGCGCAGCGCTTCAACCACGACATCGCCGCGGCGGCGTTGCGCGCAACAGCCGCCGCAAGCGGCAGCGGGCTCAACCAGCGTCTTCGGCAATCCAGGCACGCACCTGGGCCAACGCATGTTCGCGCGCTGATTCCGGCAGGAACGAGTGCTGCACCGCGTGCAGCGTCATCTGCGCCAGGTCAGCCGGCTCAAAACCGGCCTCGCGCACGAGTCGTACCGCCTCCCCGGTGTGCGTGATGCACGAGATCAGCCGGTTGTCGGTGTGAAAGCTCAGGCTGACGCCTGCGCGCCACAGAAGCTTGATGGGATGCAGCGCGACCGAGCCAGCCGCACCGGTGTGCACATTGCTCGTCGGGCAGACCTCGAGATGCACACCGCTGGCCTTCACGTCATCGACCCAATGCGAGCGCGATGGATCGCCGATCGCCTCGGCCAACCGCAACCCATGTCCGATGCGGCGCGCACCGAGTCGCACCGCTTCGAGCACGCGCGCGGCGCCATCGGCCTCACCGGCGTGCAGCGTCAGCGGCAGGCCGGCGTCGCGCGCCAGCGCCAGCGCGCCGGCATGCTCGGCCGGCGGATGGCCGAGTTCGGCGCCAGCCAGGTCGAAGCCGACCACGCCGCGGCCTTGCCAGCGCAACGCGAGCCGCACTGCGCGCTCCGATTCCGAAGGCGGCAGCTCGCGCATCGAGCACACGATCAAGCCGCTTTGCAGCGCGCTGCGCGCCAGGCCGTCGAGCAGTGCCTCGAGCACGGCATCGCCGCTCAGCCCGTGGCGCTCGAACAGCAGCGGCGCGATGCGGAACTCGGCGAGCACGGCGCCGTCGGCGTGTGCATCTTCGGCGGCCTCGAACGCGACCCGCTCCAGCGCCTGGGGCGTGGCCATCGCCGCGATGGTCAGCGCAAACCCCTCGAGGTAGGCCGTCAGGCTTCCGGCGTGGGCGCGCTGCTGGAACCAGGCTTGCACGCCTGCGGCGTCCGGCGCCGGCAGTGCCAGGCCGCGCTGGCGCAACAACTCCATCAAGGTGAGTACGCGCAGCCCACCGTCAAGGTGGTCGTGCAACACCACTTTGGGCATCGCGCGCAAGCTTTTCAGCAGCGCGTCGTCGGGCGCGAGGTCGGCGTCGTACATGGGGCGCGATCGTAGTTCAGGCAGACCCGGGCGAGCCCGGGGGCCCGGGCACGGCTCGGCTTGTTATCCTGTGCTCACCACAGCATGAGGGGCACAGCACCATGAAGCACGCAATTGCACTGCATCGTCTCTTCCTCGCAGCGGCGTTTGGATTCGCCTGCGCCGGCGCCACCGCACAACCCGCCATCGTCTACGACATGGGCGGCAAGTTCGACAAGTCGTTCAACGAAGCGGCGTACAACGGCGCCGAACGCTGGAAAAAGGAAACCGGAAGGGCCTACCTCGACTTCGAGATCGCGAACGAAGCGCAGCGCGAACAGGCGATGCGGCGCATGGCCGAGCGCGGCGCAAACCCGGTGATCGGCGTCGGTTTCTCGCAGGGCTCGTCGATCGAAAAGATCTCGAAGGAATTCCCGAAGCTGAGCTTCGTCATCATCGACTCGGTGGTGAAGCAGCCGAACGTCGAATCGATCGTGTTCAAGGAGCATGAAGGCAGCTTCCTGGTGGGCATGATGGCGGCGATGGCGAGCAAGACCGGCAAGGTCGGGTTCGTCGGCGGGATGGACATTCCGTTGATCCGCAAGTTTCAGTGTGGCTACGAACAGGGTGCGAAGTTCGCGAATCCGAAGATCGAAGTCAGCGCCACCATGACCGGCACGACACCCGCGGCATGGAGCGACCCGGCGCGCGGCGGCGAACTGGCGAAGGCGCAGTTTGCGCGCGGTGTCGACGTCATCTTCGCCGCGGCAGGCGGCACCGGCAGCGGCGTGTACCAGGCCGCAAAGGACGCCGGCAAACTCGCCATCGGCGTCGACAGCAACCAGAACCACCTGCAGCCCGGAACCATGCTCACGTCGATGGTCAAGCGCGTCGACAACGCGGTCTACAACAGCGCGAAGCACAGCACGCCCGGGGTCACGGCGCTGGGGCTGAAGGAAGGCGGCGTCGACTACGCGCTGGACGAGCACAACGCCAAACTCGTCAGCGCCGAGATGAAGCGCAAGGTCGATGCGGCGAAGGCCGACATCATTGCCGGCAGGATCTTGGTTGCCGACTACATGGCCGACAACGCCTGCAAGTACTGAAGTGGCGCGTCTTCGTGCAGCGCGGCCCGGTCCAGGAGCCTTTCGGGCCCGACCCAAAGCCTGACAGGCTCCTGGGGCCGCTCGCGACGCGATCCACATGACTTCGACGCAGCGCCAATCCTTGCCGGTGACGGCGCCGCTTGCCGTGCGCATGCAGGGCATACACAAGCGCTTCGGCGCGGTGCAGGCGAACCGCGACGTGAACCTGAACGTGGCCGCGGGCACGGTGCACGGCATCGTCGGCGAAAACGGCGCGGGCAAGAGCACGCTGATGGCGGTGCTGTATGGCTCTTACCGCGCCGACAGCGGCTGCATCGAGATCGATGGCCGGCCGGCGCGAATTCAATCTTCCGAAGACGCGATCGCGCTCGGCATCGGCATGGTGCACCAGCATTTCATGCTGGTTGAAACCTTCCATGCGCTCGACAACGTCTTGCTCGGCGCCGAGCCGCATTGGCACTTGCCCCGGGCACGCTCCCGGTTGCGCACCCGGCTCGAGGCCTTGATGCACGACACCGGGCTGCAGGTGCGGCTCGACCTGGCGGTCGAAGACCTGCCGCTGGGCGAACGCCAGCGCCTGGAGATTCTCAAGGCGCTGGTGCGCGGCGCGCGCATCCTGATCCTGGACGAACCGACCGCCGTGCTCACGCCACAAGAGACCGAGCAACTGTTCGTGACACTGCGGCGTTTGCGCGAGCGCGGCACGACGCTGCTGCTCATCACGCACAAGCTGAAAGAGATCATCGCGCTGTGCGACAGCGTGAGCGTGATGCGCGCCGGCGGCGTCGTGCTCGACTGTCCGATTCGCGAGACGAATGTAGACGCACTGGCGCAGGCGATGGTCGGCCGGCGCGTGCAGATCGGGCGCGAAGATGCTGCGCAGCGCGGCGCGCCCGTGGCAGCGGCCAAGCCCAGGCTGCTTGAAGCGCGTCACTTGCGCTGGCGCGATGCTTTCGGCGTGCCGCGGCTCGATGACGTGTCGCTCACGCTGCACGCGGGCGAAATCGTCGGCGTCGCGGGTGTCTCCGGCAACGGCCAGAGCGAGCTGCTCGACGCGCTCGCCGGCCTGCTGTCGCCGCAGCAGGGTGAACTCGTGCTGTCGACAATCGGCACGCGCAGGTTCACGCCGCAACGCTGGCTCGCCCCCGACATCGCGCGCAGCCTGGGCATCGCCCATGTCCCCGAAGACCGGCAGCGGCGAGGTCTGATATTGGCGTTCGACGCCTGGGAATCCGCGGTGCTCGGCTACCACGACCTGCCCCGCTACGGGCCAGGTCTGTTGATGGACCAGCATGCGATGCGCGCCGACACCGCAGCCATGATGGCGCTGTACGACGTGCGCCCGGCGAACCCGGAACTGCGCTGCTCCAAGTTCTCCGGCGGCAACCAGCAGAAACTCGTGCTCGCGCGCGAGGCCCGGCCGCAGCCCAAGGTGTTGCTGGTCGGCCAACCGACACGCGGCGTGGACATCGGCGCCATCGAATTCATTCACGCGCGGCTGCGCGCGCTGCGCGACGCCGGCGGCGCGGTGCTGCTGGTGAGCTCGGAGCTGGACGAAATCCTCGCGCTGTCGGACCGCGTGCTCGTGATGTGCGGCGCTCGCATCAGCGGCGAAATGCAGATTGCCGATTGCAGCGAAGCCTCGCTCGGGCGCCTGATGAGCGGCTCGCAGCTGGAGCAGGCTGCGCCATGAGGCAAGCGCCTGCCTTGCTCCCGGCGCGCGCCGCTGTCCCGCTGCGCCACGTGCTGGAACGCAGCGTGCGCCGGGACCCCGGCCGCACGCAAGATCGACCATGCAACCGCTTGGGCACGGTGCCGGCGTGAGTCAACCTCTGGAGCTGCCGCGCTGGCTCGACCTGTTCGTGCTGCCGGCGTTCAACCTGACCCTGGCCCTGCTCGCCTGCGGCGTGCTCGTGATGATCGTCGGCCACAGCCCGGCGCAGGTGCTGGTCTTGCTCATCAAGGGCGCTTTCGGCAGCCGCATCGGCCTCAGCTACACCCTGTATTACGCCACCACCTTCGTTTTCACCGGGCTCGCGGTCGCGGTGGCGTATCACGCGGGCCTGTTCAACATCGGCGGCGAAGGCCAGGCGATGCTCGGCGGCCTGGGCACGGCACTGGCCGCTCTCGCGCTGGGCGACACCTTTCCGGCCTGGGTCGTGTTGCCGGCGATGCTCGCGGCGTCGATGCTCGCCGGCGTGGCCTGGGCCGCAGTGCCTGCGGCGCTGCAGGCCTGGCGCGGCAGCCACATCGTGATCACGACGATCATGTTCAATTTTCTTGCCTCGGCGCTGCTCGCCTTCGTGCTGATCGATGTGCTCAAAGAGCCCGGCAACATGACGATCGAAAGCCGCAGCTTCGGCCCGGGGGCGAAGCTGCCCGGCGTGCACGAGACGCTGGCCTGGCTCGGCATCGATTGGCCGCGCTCGCCGCTGAACCTGAGCCTGCTGCTGGCTGTGTTCGCGGCCTTCGGTGTCTATGTGCTGCTGTGGAAGACGAAGGCGGGCTACGCGCTGCGCGCGGTGGGCCACGCGCCCGAGGCCGCGCGCTACGCCGGCATCCGCCCGCGCGCGCAGGTGATGTGGGCGATGGCGGTTTCGGGCGCACTCGCCGGCCTGGTGGGAATGAACGAAGTGGCGGGCGTGCATGGCCGCCTGCTGCTCGACTATGTGGTGGGCGCGGGTTTCGCCGGCATCGCCGTCTCGCTGATCGGGCGCAACCACCCGTTTGGAATAGCGCTCGCGGCGCTTCTGTTCGGCGCGCTGTACCAGGGTGGCGCCGAACTCGCGTTCGAGATTGCGGGCTTCAGCCGCGACATGGTGTTCACGCTGCAGGGCCTGATCGTCCTGTTCTGCGGCGCGATGGCGCAAGTCGCGGCACCCACGCTCGCGCGCATCTGGTCGGCGTGGCAGCGCCGGCGCGAAGCCCGTGCCGCTGCGGCACAGAGCTAGTACCGCGGCGATCGCAGACCAACGCGCATGGACGAAGTCGGCATCGCCACCCTGCTCGCCTCGACGCTGCGCGTCTCGGTGCCGCTGATCTTGTGCGCGCTTGCGGGCACGCTCGCAGAGCGCTCGGGCGTGATCGACCTGGGCCTGGAGGGCAAGATGCTGCTCTCGGCATTCGCTGCGGGCAGTGCCGGGGCCATCAGCGGCTCGATTGCGGTGGCGCTGCTCGCCGCGGTGGTGGTCGGCGTGCTGCTGTCGATGCTGCACGGCTATGCCTGCGTCAGCCGGGGTGGCGACCAGGTCGTGATGGGCATGGCGATCACGATGACGGCCGCCGGCCTGACCGTGGTGTTGGGCATCGCCTGGTTCCAGCAAGGCGGGCAGACGCCGCCCCTGCCTGATTCGGTGCGCCTGAGCAACTGGTTCACCGGCGCGGCCAAGACACTGCAGGACATACCGCTGATCGGCAACCTGCTTGCACTCGGCGTGCTCGGTCACAACGCCATCGTGTACCTGAGCCTTCTGCTCGTCCCCGCCATCTGGTGGCTGCTGTATCGCACCCGCTTCGGCCTGCGCCTGCGCGCTGCCGGCGAAAACCCGGCGATGCTCGAGGCTGCCGGCGTCTCCATCGTCAGGTTGCGCTACGCCGCGCTCGCCGGCAACGGCGTGCTCGCCGCAGTGGCCGGCGCCTACCTGGTGCTGGCACAGAACCCGAGTTTCATTCCGCACATGACGGCCGGCCGCGGCTACATGGCGCTGGCGGCGATGATCTTCGGCAAGTGGCACCCCGTCGGCGCGCTCTGGGCCTGCCTGCTGTTCGGCTTTCTCGACGCCTGCGCGATCCGCCTGCAGGGCACCGCGCTGCCGCTGGTGGGGGTGGTGCCGGTGCAGTTGATCCAGGCGCTGCCGTATCTGATGACGGTGGTGTTGCTGGCGGGCTTTATCGGCCGCGCGCGGGCGCCCAAGGCGCTTGGGGTTCCCTACGTCAAGGAGAGCTAGGAGCGTGGGGCCGAAAAATCGCAGCGAAGGGATCCACCATTTCGGGCCCACATTTCACGCCACGCAGGCGTCGTGCGCGTCAGCCGTCGCGAGTCGTGAGCGGCAACTGCGTCGCTGCCTCGATGCGGCGAGAATCCGGCACATGCCTGATCGCGCAATCGGAAGCACAAGCGTGAACGCCACCCCCAGCCCCGCCGTCATGCAGCAGTTGCTCGACTCCGCACGCCGCGCCCGCGCGCAGGCCTACGCGCCGTACTCGAAGTTCAGCGTCGGTGCCGCACTGCTCGACGAACAAGGCCGGGTGCACGCCGGCTGCAACATTGAAAACGCGGCCTACCCGCAAGGGCTGTGCGCAGAAGCGTCAGCACTCGCGCACCTGGTGCTGGCTGGCGGCAAACGCGTCCTGGCCGTGGTGGTCGTGGGCCAGGCTGCGCAGCCGGTCACCCCTTGCGGCGGTTGCCGCCAGAAACTGCGCGAGTTCGCCGCGGACGATGCGCCCGTCTGGTCGGCGGACCTGCACATGATCACGGCGCGCCACACGCTGGGCGCGCTGCTGCCGGCGAGCTTCGGGCCGCAGCACGTGGCAGCCGGCACACCATGAACGGCGCGCACCTGAAGGCAGCCGGGACACCATGAACGGCGCGCAGCTCAACGCCGCGGTCGCGCTCAGCGCGGCGCTGATCCGCAGCCGCGCCGGCGACCGACGGCCCGCGATCGCGGTCTTGCTCGGCTCGGGCTGGGGCGCGCTCGCGCACAGCGTGCAAGACGCGGTCACGATCCCGTACGCCGACCTGCCCGCTTTTCCGCGGCCGGGTGTCGAAGGCCATGCCGGCTGGTTGCTGCTCGGCCGCATCGGCACGCGCACCGTGGTCGTGCTCAGTGGCCGCCAGCACACTTACGAAACCGGCGATCCCGCGGCGATGAAGGGCGCGCTGCACACGCTCGCGGCGCTCGGCGTGCGCGTGCTGCTGCAGACGAATGCGGCCGGCAGCCTGGACCCACAGATGCGCCCGGGCGAGATGATGCTGGTGGCGGACCACCTGAACCTGGTGCAGCGCTCGCCGCTGCTGCATGAACAGGGCGCACAGCGCTTCGTCGATCTGCGCGATGCCTACGACCCGGCCTTGCGCGCCGCTGCGCAGCGCGTCGCGCTGGAGCGTGGCATCACGCTGCACGAAGGCGTGTACGCCTGGATGCTCGGACCGCAGTTCGAAACCCCGGCCGAGATTCGCATGCTGTGCCAACTCGGCGCGCACGCGGTGGGCATGAGCACGGTGCCCGAGACCATCGTCGCGCGCCAGCAGGGCATGCGCGTGCTGGCACTGTCGCTGTTCACGAACATGGGCTGCGGCCTCGAAGACGTGGCACTGAGCCACGCCCACACGCTGGCTGCGGCGCAGGCCGCGGCCTTGCACGCGATACCGCTGCTCGAAGCGGTGATAGCGGGGCTGGAGGTTTGAAGTGACGCGCACGCCCGCCGAAGTGGCACGCATCGCCCTGAGCTGCCTGGACCTGACGAGCCTGAATGACAGCGACGGGCAAGCCCAGGTCGCCGCGCTGTGCGAACGCGCCGCTGCGACGGCGTCGCGCGGCGCCGTGGCGGCCGTCTGCGTCTGGCCGCGGCTGGCACGCTTTGCGCGCGCGCAGGCGCCGCATCAGGTTGCGGTGGCGGCCGTCGCGAATTTTCCCGACGGCTCGAGCGACGTGCAGCGCGCATTGCGCGACACCGCAGAGATCGTGCAAGCCGGCGCGCAGGAGGTCGACCTGGTCCTGCCCTACCGCTCGCTGCTGGCCGGCGACCTGAACGCGTGCCAGCGGGTGCTGGAGGCAGTGCGCCGCGCCAGCGAAGGCCTGATCCTCAAGGTCATCCTCGAGAGCGGTGAATTGCGCGAACCGGGGTTCATCGAACAGGCGGCGCGGCTCGCGCTCGACGCCGGCGCCGACTTCCTCAAGACCAGCACCGGCAAGACGTCGGTGAGCGCAACGCCGCGGGCAGCGCAGCTCATGCTGCGCACGATCGCGAACGATGCGCGCTCGCGTGGCCGGGTCGGCTTCAAGGCCTCGGGCGGAATCCGCAGCGTTGCCGATGCGGCGCTTTATCTTGAACTCGTCGCCGATCAACTCGGCGCCGAGGCTCTGGTCCCGGCGCGGTTTCGCATCGGCGCAAGCGCGCTGCTGAACGAGATTGAAATCGCACTGGGGGCCGCCTGAAACGCTGCGCGCCGGCCAGGGTTCGCGCACTTGGTGCTGCGCAAGACCTGCTACACGGTCGGCCCTGCAAGACCTTGTGAGCCCGCATGAACACGCGGTGCGTAACACGTATATGCTAGTGCTTGGCCTGCGCCTTTGCACTGGGGGTTAGAGTGACCGCCACAGACGCATCAACCTGGTGGCTCAACATGGACTTCGCTCAACGACTGGCAGCGTTTCGCAAGGAACGCGGCAACACGGGCCATCCCGACACCGGCCGCACGCAAGGCAGCAGCCAAGCGCGTGGCAGCGCGCGCATGAAGGAGCGGCAACCATGACGGAACTGGTGGTGCAGCTGCCCGACGAGCTTGCCCGGCGCGCCAGGAGCGCGGGGCTGCTGACGGACAGCGCGATTCAGAGGCTGCTTGAGGAAGCAATGCGGCGCGAAGCTGGCCGCAGGCTGCTTCACGTGGCCGAGCGGCTGCATGCCGCAGGCGTCGAGCCGATGAGCGAGGAAGAGATCGTCGCCGAGGTCAAGGCCGCGCGCGCCGAGCGGGGTGCGCGTGAGGCGGCGCAGGGTCAAGACCCGAAGAAGTCGTGAGGCTCGTCCTCGATACGAACGTCGTCGTCTCGGCGCTGGTGTGGGGCGGCGTACCCTACAAGTTGATCGAGGCGGCTGCGGCCGGCGACATCGAGCTTGTCACCTCGCCGGCGCTGCTGGTCGAGTTGCGTGACGTGCTCGGGCGTTCGCATCTGGCTTCGCGCCTGGCCGCGCAGCGCTCCAGCGTCGAGCAGGCCATCGGGTTCTATGGCGAGTTGGCGATCAAGGTGTCGCCGCTCTCAACGCCGCGCGTCGTGCCTGGCGATGTCGAAGACGATCATGTGATCGCGGCGGCCGTGGCCGGCGCTGCCGAAATGGTCATCTCCGGGGATCGGCATCTGCTCAAGATGGGCAGCCATCAGAGCATCGGGATCGTTAACGCCGCCGAGGCTGTGCGACGTGTCGAAGAGGCAAGAAGCAAGAGCTGACACCCCCGCCTTGCCAGGCGCGGCCGGTGGCTTGGCGAGGGCCTCAATTTGAAGACGCAATCAAACCAAAAATCTGCCCAGTCGCTCATCGCGCATGGCTCGCATGTGCGATGCGCGCGCGGCCGAAATCCGAAACCGGCGTCAGCTTGATGCTTGGGCCTGATTCGAACTTGCATCCAATTGAATGAATGAGATTTGGTGGATGCGAATATCCCACGGTCGTCTGTCCGCGCATGGTCAGCCTGCCGAGGTCGCGGCGGCAGGGCGGCGGCGGCGCCCCCGTTCTCCGGCCCACGCTCGCGGGCCGCCGTCGCAGACTGCAATGCGCAGCCGCATCATTGCCGTAGTGCCCTGCAACCATGGGGGGCGACCGCGAATCGGGCCTGCGCCCGGGGGCACCACCACCGCCCTGCTGCATCCGGAGTGGCGTGCCACGCCTTCGCATGCCACCCAGGTGCCACGGCAGGTGGCTTGGGGCACGGGCGCAGGCGCCATTCGCGGTGGCCGCGACCAGCGCACGAACTGACGCTGTTGATGGCGCGACGCCTGCGAAGCGAAAACGGTGCCCCGCGAGCGTGGGCCGGAGCAATGCCCCGGGCCACCTGCCCCTGCTCCACGCTTGCACGCAGCCCGCTGTGAACATCGGCAACTGGCCGACAGCAAACCGGCTTTCCAATGATTGAAGGCGAATCCGTATGAATTTGTCTCATCCATGCCCTGCCAGCGATGCCCGCATCAACTCCGCCGCAGGCCCAGGCCCATCACCGTGCCCACGACCAGGAGCGCGCCGACGAGCTGCATCGGTGTCACGCTCTGGCCGAGGACGAGCCAGGCCATGCCGAGCGCGGCCACGGGTTCGACGTTGAGGATCGGCGAGTTGCCGACCACGCCGAGTTTGGGCAACAGCGTGAACAGCATCGTGAACGCGGTGCCGTACAGCACACTGAGCGCCACCAGGCCCCACCATCCGGCGGCGGCGTTCGGCCAGTGCAGGCCACCCTGCGCCCATGCGCCGGCCAACGCGAGAACGCCGACGATCGCCATCGTGATCGCAGTGCGCACTCGCCCATCCAGCGCCGCGACTTCGTGTTGCGTGAGCGCGAGCACCAGGCCGAAGGTGGCGCCCGCACCCACCGCGTAGGCGACACCCTTGCCGATGCGCTCCCATTGCGCCTGCGCGCCCAGGCCGGTGGCGATGCCTGTCAGGTCCAGTGCCAATGCCAGCCCGGCCAGGATCAGCGGCATCGCGATCAGCACCGCTCGCGGCGGAGCGTGTCGGTACAGCAGCCACGTGGCGAATGCGGCCCACAACGGATAGCTGTTGAAAGCCAGCAGCGCAAGGCCGACCGGAATCAGCGCGACCGACGAATAGAGCCACACGCTTTGCACCGTGACCAACAGCCCGATCGCCAGCATGAAACGCCTTTGGCGTGAGTCGAGCGCAATCGGAATCCGGCTCCACGCCACGAGCAAACCGACCACCAGCGCCGTGGCCAGGCTGCGCGCCGCGACCGCGGTCGTGACATCGACGCCATGGTCCAGCGCGACGCGCGCCGCGACATGGTTCGCGCCGAACAGGCACGCCAGGAACAGCAGAGTGATGAAGGCCTTGGTGCTCAGGGCTGGTGGGGTCATGCGGCCGGCCGCGCGCGCTGGGCGCGGGCAAAGGGCGCAGTCTGGCACAAGCGCACGCAGCGGCCGCGCGCCGGCGGGCATGCCTACACTTGCGCACCCGACGCCAGCCCCCGCACATGCCACAGCCACAACCCTTCGCCGGTCTTGCCGTTCTGCTCAGGGCATGGGTCGGCGTGCTGTGCCTGATGCTGGTGTCCGGTTGCAGCACCGCGCCACCGCGCGCCACCGGGCCGGTCGCCGTCAAGGTGCTCGCGATCAACGACTTTCACGGCAATCTGCTGCCGCCGCAGGGTGGGATACGAATCAAGGACCCGGCGGATGCGACGAAGACGGTGAATGTCGCCGCGGGCGGGGCCGAATACCTGGCCACGGCGGTCGCCCAATTGCGGCAGAAGAATCCGAATCACATCTTCGTCGCCGCCGGAGACCTGATCGGCGCGAGCCCGCTGCTCTCGGCGCTGTTTCGGGACGAGCCGACGATCCAGGCGCTGAGCCTGATGGGGCTCGAAGCCAGCGCCGTCGGCAACCACGAGTTCGACCGCGGCAGCGCCGAGCTCTTGCGCATGCAGCACGGCGGCTGCCATGCGGTCGAAGGCTGCAAGGGGCCACAGCCGTTCGCGGGTGCCGGCTTCAAGTACCTCGCCGCGAGCACGGTCGATGAACGCACCGGCCGCACGCTGTTCCCGCCCTACCACGTCAAATACTTCGAAGGCATTCCCGTCGCCTTCATCGGCTTGACGCTGAAAGACACACCGACGATCGTCGTGCCCTCGGGCGTCCAGGGGCTGCGCTTTCGCGACGAAGCGCAGACCGTGAATGAACTGGTTCCGCAGTTGCGCAAGCTCGGCATCGAGGCCATCGTGCTGCTGATTCATGAGGGCGGGTTTCCAAGCGGCGACTACAACGAGTGCCCAGGGATCAGCGGCGCCATCGTCGACATCGTGAACAAGCTCGACGCCGCCGTCGACCTTGTCGTGAGCGGGCACACGCATCGCGCCTACAACTGCCGCATCGGCGGACGGCTGGTGACGAGCGCCGACAAATTCGGCACCATCGTCAGCGAGATCGACCTCGTGCTCGACCCTCGAACCGGCGACGTGATCTCGGCCAGCGCCAACAACGTGATCGTTCGCAACGACCGTTTTGCGAAGGACGCCTCGCAATCGTCATTGATCGCCGCGTACGAGCCGCTCGCCGCGCCGCTGGCGAAGCGCGTGGTGGCGCGCATCGGGCAAGCGCTGACGCGCGACGAAACCGAGGCCGGCGAAATGCGCATCGGCCAGGTCGTCGCCGACGCGCAACTCGCTGCAACGCGTGGCGCGGAAACCGGCGGCGCGCAACTCGCGCTGATGAACCCGGGCGGCCTGCGCGCCGCGCTCGTGCCGCAGGCGAACGCCGAGGTTCGCTACGAAGACCTGTTTGCAGTGCAACCCTTCTACAACAACCTCGTCACGCTCACATTGAGCGGCGCGCAGTTGCTGCAAGTGCTCGAACAGCAGTGGTTGAACCAGCCGCGTCCGCGCATCCTGCAGGTCTCCAGTGGTTTCGGCTATACCTGGGACGCAGCCAGGCCCGTCGGCCAGCGCATCGTCCCCGGCAGCGTTCAACTCCACGGCAAGGTGCTCGAGCCGCAGACAAACTACCGCGTCACCGTGAACAGCTTTCTCGCCGGCGGCGGCGACAACTTCGCAGCGCTCAAGCTCGGGCGCAATGCGCGCACCGGCATGATGGACCTCGATGCATTCGAGCAGTACCTGGCCGGGCCGGCGGCGCTCGCGCCGGTGGCACCCGAGCGCATCCGGCGCCTGAACTGAATGCCTGGGCGCCCGTCGGGCTTTGGGTCGGGCCCGCCATGACTGAAGCGCTGCCGCAGGAAGTCATCCGCATCAAACGCGACGGCGGCAGGCTCAGCCGCGCGCAGATCGACGCCTTTGTGCGCGGCCTCACGCACGACACCTGGAGCGACAGCCAGGCGGCGGCGCTGGCGATGGCGATTCTGCTACGCGGCATGGACCCGGCCGAGACCGTGGCGCTGACCGAGGCGATGACACATTCCGGCGAGGTGCTTGACTGGCGCGATGCTCGCCTGGCCGGCCCGGTGCTCGACAAACATTCCACCGGCGGCGTGGGCGACAAGGTGAGCCTGCTGCTGGGCCCGATCGTCGCCGCCTGCGGCGGCGTTGTGCCGATGCTCAGCGGGCGCGGCCTGGGCCACACCGGGGGCACGCTGGACAAGCTCGAAGCGCTGCCGGGTTACAGCGTCACGCCGAGCCGCGACCTGCTGTTGCAGACGCTGCGCGTTGCAGGCTGTGCCATCGTCGGCGCGAGCGAACGCATCGCGCCCGCGGATCGACGCCTGTACGCGATCCGCGATGTGACGGCGACGGTGGAGTCGGTGCCGCTGATCACGGCCAGCATCCTGAGCAAGAAACTGGCCGCGGGCGTGAGCGCGCTGGTGCTGGACGTGAAGGTCGGCAACGGCGCCTTCTGCACCACGCTGGCGCAGGCGAGCGAGTTGGCGGATTGCCTGGAGCAGGTGGCGCAGGCTGCACATCTGCCCTGTGTTGCGCTGCTCACCGACATGAACCAGGTGCTCGGCACGACCGCCGGCAATGCGCTCGAAGTGCGCGAGGCGATTCACTTTCTCAGCGGCAAAGTGCGCGAGCCGCGCTTGCTGGAAGTGACGCTGGCGCTGTGTGCGCAGCTGCTGCTGCTCGGCGGCCTGGCCGATTCGCTGGACGACGCGCGGCGCGCCTCGATGCAGGCGCTCGAAAGCGGCGCGGCAGCGCAGCGCTTTGCGCGCATGGTCGCCGCACTCGGCGGGCCCAGCGATGTGTTGCGCGACGCCAGGCTGCCCAGCGCCGAGGTCCAGATCGATGTGGCGGCGGCAGGCGCCGGTTTCGTCACGGCCATCGACACGCGTGCGCTCGGCCTGGCCGTGGTCGCGCTCGGTGGCGGCCGGCAGCGCCCGGGCGACGCGGTGCACCCGGGTGTCGGCCTGTCCCAGGTGTTGTCACTCGGTGCGATGGTCGACGCCGGCCAGGCGCTGGCCTGTGTCCACGCGCTTGATGCAGCCAGCGCGCAGGCCGCAGCGCGAGCCGTGCGCGCGGCGTTCACGCTCGGCGCGGTGGCGCCGGCGGCGCCATGGCTGGTGCGTGCGTGCAGTCCTGACGCGGGCCCGACCCACAGCGCAACAGGCTGCTAGACCTGCATGTTCATGATGTCGGTGTAAGCCTGCACCAGACGGTTGCGCACCTGCAAGGTGGCCTGGAAACCGATCTGCGCCTTTTGCATCGTGACCATGGTTTCCTCCAGGCTCACCGACGCGTCGCCGAGTTGCACCGCGCGCTGCATTTGCGCCGCGTGGTCCTGCGTGTGGCTGACTGCGCCCAGGGCCTGGGTCAAGGCACTCTGAAAATCCGCACCCTGCACGGCCTTGCTTCGTGCCAGCGGATGGCCGTCCGTGCCCAGACCGGCACGGGCCACGGCCTGGGCGAAGTCGAAGGGTTTGAGCGTCACGTTCATGCGCATCTCCTTGGATTGCGTCAT
>Ga0315290_10000991_pt1 | contig 19384 bp, 16 predicted proteins | sample YL17G12_0_MG_FD_203627 | JGI IMG/M metagenome (GOLD analysis project Ga0315290, IMG submission 203627) | Sediment microbial communities from Yellowstone Lake, YNP, Wyoming, USA - YL17G12_0 | ecosystem: Environmental > Aquatic > Freshwater > Lake > Sediment | place: USA: Wyoming | collected... | reverse complement strand
GATGTCTTCATCAAAGTTCACCTGGCTAAGGAGTTTGTAGGTTCGGTGCACGGCGAAGTGGAGGTCTGGTTTACCAAGGACATCATCCCCGTGACCGGCGTGGCCAAGGATGTTTTTTTCTATGGAGACATCCGGGGACATCTGACCTACCGGGGATTCTCGGGCCCGAACGAAAAAAATCTTATCCCCAAACGGCCATAGTCCCGGTCACTCGACCTTAACCAGTGAGGCCAAGGAATCGGGCGCGATCGGAAGCTTTTGAAAGATCCGCTCTTCCAGCTTGAAACTCTTCCTTTCCAGATCTTCCATCCACGCCAGAGCCGCGGGGGTCTTCCCATAGCGTTCCTTAAGGTCCCGGAAACGTTCACCCAGGGAGACAATGGCCGTATGTTTTACCCGCTTATCCGCGTAGTGGACCAGGGTCGCTTCGGTAACCGGGCCGGTAAAGGTTCCATCGTCCAGGATTACATGCTGCCGGACGATTTCGGCCACCTGCGGATACCCCAACCGCGAAAGCAGGTGCGCCCCGGATTGGGGATGACCTTCCCCCATCTCCAGGCTTTTCATCTTGGTGATATCATGGAGCAGTGAGCCGGCTTCGACCAGGGCTTGATCCAACTTCTCTCCTTGACGAATCAGCGCCCGGCAAAGGTAAAGGGCCACACCATGGACGACCCGGCTGTGCTGAATGATGTGTTCCGGGACGCCGTTCTCTTGCAAAAGGGCGAAGCACTTATCTCGACTAGGAATCACTCTCACCTCTGAACATGAATATAGCATCCACCCCTTCCTCCGATCAATCTTTTCGATGGCCGCAAAATTCGCGGTATCCAATAAGGATGTTCTCGTAGAAAGTCGTCACTCCGGTGGAAACCGGAGTCCAGAGAATTTTTAAGTATTCGAAATAACTGGATTCCGCCGCCTGCCCCGGACCCGATCCGGGGTTCGCCGGAATGACGGAAATACGTCTTTTCAGACTTTTTACGAGATCATCAATAGGGGCGTTCACAATAAGGGTATTCCCATTGACTTATCAGCATTTTTTTGTTAAATTTAAATCATCCGCATTTTTGCCGGAAACCCAAAAACTTCGAGGAAATAATTCCCTTTGAGGAGCTTGAGGAGCGCATGAAGGTAGAAATCGAAAAAACCAGCCCCATTGAGAGGAAAATCTTGTTCGAGATCCCCGGCGATGTCGTATCCCAGGAGGTGGAGTCCGCTTACCGGGCTTTGAATCGGAATGTAAAGATCAAGGGATTCCGCCCCGGAAAAGCCCCCCGGTCCATCCTCGAACGGTATTATAAGAATCAAGTTCAGGATGAGGTGGTCTCCAAACTGATCAAGGATTCTTACGGGAAAGCCGTGGAAGAATATCATCTCGCCCCGGTCGTGGCCCCCACGGTTCTCGACCATACCTTCGATGCGAGGAAAGATTTTAAGTATTCGGTGACCGTGGAGGTCAAACCCGAGGTAACCGTCGAAGGCTACTCGGGACTGGAAGTCGAGAAAGCCGCGGTCAGTGTCAGCGAAGAGGGGGTACAAGCCCGCCTGAAAGAGCTGCAGGAAACACATGCCCAGCTAAAACCCCTGGGAACGAAGCGGCCCATCCAGGCGAAAGACTTCGTCATCATCGACTTTGAAGGGCTCCATTCCGGCCGGCCGCTGGAGGGATGGAAAGCCCAGGACCATCTGGTGGAGGCCGGGTCGAAAACATTGGTGGGAGACCTGGACGTGCAATTGCTCGGCCTCTCCCAGGACGAGGAAAAAAACATCTCGCTGACCCTGCCCGAAACCTATTCCAAAAAAGAGCTGGCGGGTCAGAAAATCGACGTCCATATCAAGGTCAAAGAGATCAAGGAGAAAATCCTTCCCCCGTTGGATGATGAATTTGCCAAAGATGTGGGAAATTTTAACACCCTGGCCGATCTCAAAGTCCGCCTGCACCAGACCCTCGAAGAGGAAAAGCAGGCGGAGGCCAATCGCGCGGCCAAAGAAAAGCTCCTGGCCACCCTCGTAGAAAAGCATTCTTTCGCCGTCCCCAAGAGCATGGTAGAGCGTCATGTACAAAATCTCATCTCCCGGACGGAACTTCGCCTGGCCCGACAGGGGATGAAGCTCGAAGAGGCGAACCTGGACCGCCAGAAGCTCCACGATTCTTTCCTGCCGGGGGCGGAGAAGGACGTGCGGGGGAGTCTGATCCTGGAGAAAATCGCCGAGATGGAGAAGCTTTCCGTCAGCGAAGCCGACCTGGCGGGAAGGCTCGAAAAGATGGCCGCTCAGCTCAACCAGCGCGTGGAAGCGTTGAAAAACTATTACCAGAAGGAAGGCCTTCTGGAAGACCTCCGGGCGCAGATGCTGGAGGAAAAAACCCTTGATTTTCTGCTGGGCCAAAGCAAGGTCAGCGAAAGGCTGGGCAATCCTGCCGAGATATCGCCGGGGGCCCATCCGGAGGAAAAGAAATGAACCTCATTCCCATGGTTGTGGAACAGACCTCCCGGGGAGAACGGGCCTATGACATTTATTCCCGTCTCCTGAAGGACCGGATTATTTTCATCGGAACACCGATTGACGATTATGTCGCCAATCTGATCATCGCCCAGCTCTTGTTCCTCGAAGCCGAAGACCCGGACAAAGATATTCATCTCTACCTGAACTCTCCCGGCGGGCTAGTGACGGCTGGCCTGGCCATCTATGACACCATTCAATACATCAAGCCTAGAATCTCGACCCTCTGCATGGGGCAGGCCGCCAGCATGGCTGCCGTACTCTTGGCCGCCGGAGAACCCGGGAAGCGTTTCGCCCTGCCCCACTCCCGGATTTTGATCCATCAACTCATGGGCGGGGTGCAGGGACAGGCGACGGATATCGCCATCCATTCCAAAGAGATCCTGCGGATGAAGGATGAGATCAACCAGATCCTGGCCCTTCATACCCGACAGCCCCTGGATAAAATTGAAAAAGACTCCGAGCGGGATTTTTTTATGAATGGGGAACAGGCCAAGGAGTATGGCCTGATTGACGAAGTGATTTTTAAGAAAGCCCCCCCGAGCGGATAATCCCGGAAAGGTTCTCCCATGGCAGATCGAAAGGGTTTGGAGCGCATGGGCAGCCTCTTTTGCTCCTTTTGCGGCAAAAGTCAGGGGGAGGTGAAGAAGCTCATCGCGGGGCCCGCCGTCTACATCTGCAATGAATGCGTGGCTCTGTGCAATGACATCATCGCCGAAGAGGTGGAAAAAGAAGAGGCCACCCTGCGCAAGCTGGCGGTTCCCAAGCCGGCAGAGATTAAGAGTATTCTCGATCAATATGTGATCGGTCAGGAGCGGGCCAAGAGAATCCTGGCCGTGGCCGTCCATAACCACTACAAGCGGATCGACTCCCGCCTGGAACTGGACGGGGTCGAGCTGCAAAAATCCAACATTCTCCTCATCGGGCCCACCGGCTCGGGGAAAACCCTTCTGGCCCAGACCCTGGCCCGCATCCTCAACGTGCCCTTCACCATCGCTGACGCCACCAGTCTGACCGAGGCCGGATACGTCGGGGAAGACGTAGAGAATATCATCCTCAGCCTCCTCCAGGCCGCCGATTTCGACGTGGAGAAAACCCAACGGGGAATTATTTACATCGACGAGATCGACAAGATCTCCCGCAAAACGGAAAATCCCTCGATCACCCGCGACGTCTCCGGCGAGGGCGTGCAGCAGGGCTTGCTGAAGATCATCGAAGGGACGATCGCCAGCGTCCCCCCCAAAGGGGGTCGAAAACATCCGCAACAAGACTATATCAAGGTGAACACCCAGAATATCCTCTTCCTCTGCGGCGGGACTTTTGTCGGCCTGGAGAGGATTGTCGAACAGCGCCTGGGCTCTAAAACGATAGGGTTTGGCGCCGACATCAAGAGCCGGTCCGAAAGGCGTTTGGGGGAGCTCCTCGCGGAAGTGCAGCCCGAGGACCTGCTCAAGTTTGGTTTCATCCCCGAATTCATCGGCCGCTTGCCGGTGGTGGTCAGCCTGGACGAATTGGACGAGGCCGCCTTGGTTTCCATTTTGCGGGAACCGAAGAACGCCCTGATCAAACAGTACCAGAAACTCTTTGAATTCGAAAAGGTCAAGTTACGTTTCACGGACGGAGCGCTGGTGGCCATCGCCAAGGAGGCCCTGAAACGCAAGGCCGGCGCCCGGGGACTGCGCTCCATCCTGGAAACGATCATGCTCGACATTATGTATGAGTTGCCTTCGCAGAGCAACATCAAAGAATGCATCATCAATGAGGAAACCATCGCCAGGAAGGAAAAGCCGATCGTCCTCTATGAGAAGAAAGCGGAGTCCGCCTGAAAACCGGCCTCTCGCCGGGGAGGCCGCGTGCCGAATATCCCTTCTTCCATAACAAACCTTAAAAAAGGCTCCGGGTTCCCACAGTTTCAAGTTAAGCCCCCTCACCCTTCCCCTCTCCCCCGCAAACGGGGGAGAGGGCGGGGGTGAGGGGGAAAAATAAAAAAGGAAATTCCTATACAATCAAGTTAAGCCCCATGGCCCCTTGAACCCTTTGAGATTCCTGGCCGGATGGAACGACAGGAAGACAAAAACGCGCAGGGGGGAAGAATATCCTTGACAAAAAGACAAAAGGTGATAAAAGATAAAAATTCTTGCAGTTATTCTTCTATCGAGAGGAGGGCACAAAAGTGACCAAAGCGGACCTGATTGCCGCGGTGGCCGGCAGAGCGAAACTGTCCAAATCTGCGGCCGAGAGAGCTCTGAATGCATTCTTGCAAAGTGTCACTGCCGCCCTGAAGAAAAAGGAGAAGGTTACCCTGGTGGGGTTTGGAACCTTTGGTGTCTCCAGACGTGCGGCCCGCAAAGGCCGAAACCCCCAGACCGGTAAGGAGATTCAGATCAAAGCGGCCAACGTGCCCAAATTTCGGGCGGGCGCTGCTCTAAAGGCGGCGATTAAATGAAGCCTTGACCCCTCGCAAGGGGTTTCTCCCGAAGGATCTCCCTTTTCCCTGGAGGGGTGTACCCTTATTTTTAAGCAGGGGGAAGGATTCAGTGCTTTGGGCGGATAGTTCAGCTGGAAGAACGCCTGCCTTACACGCAGGAGGTCACAGGTTCAATCCCTGTTCCGCCTACCGGGGTCGTAGTTAAGCTGGTCTATAACGCCGGCCTGTCACGCCGGAGGCCGCGGGTTCGAATCCCGTCGACCCCGCCAGTTTGCGGGAGGTCCCTTGTAATGTTCTTCCATTACAAGGGACTTTTTTGCCATAGTTTCTTAGACAAGGAAAGGAAAAGATGAAAATCCTGCTGATTCAGCCTGCTCAGGAGAGAGGACTGGGCTTTCGCAGCCTGGCCATCGTGGAGCCATTGGGATTAGAGTCGATCGCCGGGGGTATATCCGGACACGAGATTAGAATCTTAGACCTGCGCCTGGAGAATAATCTCCCCCGGCTCCTGCAAGATTTCCAGCCGGACTTCTGCGGGATCAACTGTTCTTTCACGATTGATGTTTACCAGACCCGGGAGATCGCGGCGGCCATTAAAGCCTGGCGGCGGGACGTCCCCGTCTTTGTAGGGGGGCATCACGCTTCTCTTTCCTCTGAAGATTTTTACTGCTCCACCATCGATGGAGTCGTGATCGGTGAGGGAGAAAGGGGCATGGCCGATCTGGTCCGGGCATGGGAAAATGGGGAAAACTTGGAGACCCTTCCAGGATTGGCCCTGAATAGGCCCTCAGGGGTTCATTATACCTCCGAACGTACCTTGACGGCCAACCTGGATGAGCTTCCCACGCCCGCTCGCCACCTCACCAATCGTTACCGGCGCCATTACCACCTGGGTTTTCAAAAACCCTTCTCCATCATGGAGACCGCCCGCGGATGCCCCTATCGCTGCGATTTCTGCAGCGTCTGGAAATTCTTCCAGGGCAAATGCCACATGAAGAGCCCGGAGCGCGTTCTCCAGGAAATCAAAACCATCCGCGAAAAGTATATCTTCCTGGCCGACGATAACTTTCTCCTGAGTGTGCCCCGGGCCAAACGCATCGCCGAGCTGCTCATCGAGAACAGGATCAAGAGACGTTTCATGTTCCAGGCGCGCAGCGATTCCATCGTCCAGCACCCGGAGGTCATTCCTCTATTGCGGAAGGCCGGGTTCTGGAAGGTTTATATCGGGTTCGAGAAAATCGATGAGGAGGCCCTCGGCCTTCTGAACAAGCACAACTCCGTCGAGAACAACGAGGAGGCTCTGAAAATCCTCCGGGCCCATGGAATGGAGGTCATCGCTTCTTTCATCATCGACCCTGCTTTCCAAGAGAAGGACTTCCGCCAGCTGCGCCAGTATATCCTCGACCGGAAGCTCTACTCCCCTTCCTTGACCATTCTCACTCCTCTCCCCGGGACGGAACTCTTTGCCCGTGTCAAGGAGAAGCTGGTCACCACCAATTATGAACTCTTCGATTACGTTCACGCGGTTCTCCCCACCAAGCTCAAGCTCCCCGATTTTTACCGGGAATTTACCGATCTTTACAAGGTGGGCTATGCTTGGTCTCAGATCGGGTGGGAAGGGGCGGCCGCCATCTTACGAAACACTTTTTCCCTTTCCCACCTCATTGCGATGAAGCGGGCGGCCTGGGCTTCGGTGGAACCGCTGAATTATCTGGCTGGGCACGATCGGGAAGTTCTGTCGTGAGGGATCGATTGGAGTTTTCCGGGTTTGGGGAAGCTCCGTAGAGCATACGGTAAACCTGGGTACTGCTCAGCACCCGAATCACATAATTTCTTGTCTCTGCGTAGGGGATGTTCTCCACAAACTCATCCTCCGGGGCCGACGGATTTTTGGCCAGCCATTCCCGAACCATGTGCGGGCCGGCGTTATAAGCCGCCAGGGCCCCTATCTCTTTTCCCCTGAACTCTTCCAGCAGGCTGGATAAATACCAGCTTCCCAACCGCAGGTTCGTTTCGGGGTCAAATAGCAGGGTATCGGAGTAGCCGTCAACTTTTACCCGCTGGACAATCTGGTTCGCCGTGCCGGGAAGGACTTGCATCAAACCGCGAGCTCCGGCCGGAGAGACGGCTTGCGGGTCAAAGCGGCTTTCTTCCAGGATGACCGCGCTTAGGAATGCCGGGTCCAGATTCCCTTTCTGGGCGTATTGATTGATCCAGGAGGGATATCCCAGGGGATAGGCCAGAAGGTAGACGGTTCTTTCTTTCTCTGAAGAGCTTCCAGCCAGAGGCCGGGGGCTCATCTTCTTGCGTACTAAGACCGCCGACCGGTGATACTTCCCCACCTCGCGGTAGAGCCGGGAGATTTCCAGCCGCATTTCCTCAGCCGCAATTCCCTCCTCCGCAGCTTCCAGCTCCCCCACGGCCGCGGAAAGCAGTCCCAGCCGGGCCAGAAGCCGCCCCTTTTCCAGGCTTAAATTTCTCATTCCCGGGGGCTGCGCCGGCGACTTGAAGAAGGATGGTAAGGGTTGGTCTTTAAGAAGGGCTGAATTTCTTTTACCCGTCATAAAAGGGCGCCCCGCTGCGGAGGCGAATCGGTTGTAATAAGAGGCCGGGTAACTCTGACGGAGCCGCTGAAAATTTGCCTCGGCTTCCGGCTTCTTCCCCAGCCGCTGCAGGGCCCTGCCCTTCCAGTACAGAACTTTTTCCTCCCAAAGAGGGATCGGGTGTAAGGCCAGCAGGCCATCCCAAACCTGCATCGCCCCGGGAAAGTCTTGGCTTCTGAACAAAAGCCAACCCGATTGCCACAACGCTGAAAACCGCAGGGAGCTCTGAGGAAATTTTTCCGCCATTTCCCGGTAGATGGAAATCGCCCCGGCCAGGTCTTCCTGATCCTCAAAAATCCTGGCTTTCAGGTAGAAGGCTTGATCGATTAAAGCACCCCGCGGATAGCTGGCTTGCAGGAGCGCCAGAGTATTCAGCGCTTCCCCCTTCCGCCCCAGACGAAAAAGTGCCCGGATCAACCAGAAAAGGGATTTCTCGGCCATCTCCTCAGTTCGGGAATTCGCCACGACCAGCTCATAAGCCTCGGCCGCCTTGGCATATTGCTTCAGACGGAAAAAACACATCCCCCGATGGAAATAGAGTTCATCGACCCAGCGCTCCCCAGAATACCCCGCCGGGTAGGCCTGTGGCGGAAAGCCTTCGATCCGCTGCATCTCGCGTAACGCAGCTTCGGGGAGCTGCGCCTGGTAAAACTGTAAAGACCTGCGGAACAGGGCCTCGGGCGGGATTTTTTCTTCGGTTATTTTTTTTTCTTTGGCCAATGAATCCCCCCGGGTCTTCGCCCTTTTCATCAGAGGATGAAGGGGGTATTTTAGCCATAGGTCCTGGAAGGCCTGGAGCGCTTCCCCCCATTGTCCCAGCCCTTCTCTCGCCTGGCCCAGAAAAATCAGGGCTTGGGCCGGATAATCTTTTCTGGAACTTTTTCTCAAAAGTTTCTCGCAGACCTCGGCAGCCTCCCCGTATCGGCCGGATTGCAGATAGAGCTCAGCCATCTTCAGTTCAGCCGGGGGAACCAACAGGCTCCCGGGATGCAAGGCGACCAGGCTTTTAAAAACTTCCAAACTCGTCAACCCCTGCCCGGCCGTTTGCAGAGCTTCCCCCTGATAATAGAGGGCATAATCGGCAAGCGCGGGATGGACCCCGGCCGCTCGGGAAAAAACCTGGGCGGCTTCCGGCCAGTTTTGCAGCCCCCCCAGGGCATGGCCCTGCATCAACAAGACATCTGGCAAGAGGGAACTTGCCGGATATTTCTCCTCCAAACTCCGGAAGATCTTTAGAGCCTGGGCGAAATCCTTCTTTTTGTAGAGGGCGATCGCGTTATCAAATTCTTCCTCAGGGGTTATGCGGGCCGACCCGGAGGAAGCGACCCCGGTCAGGAATAGAAGGTGAGTAATCAGCAATATGCCGGCGAATAGGCAAGGATAGGGTCTTTGTAACATTTTACGATTTTGAAAAGAACCCATAAATTTCATTGAAAAATGCAAAATGCAAATTTAAGGGGAAACCCCTTTCATTTTGAAATTTGCAATTGGCAATTTGCCTTTTACGCAATTTTCCCCTCTCAAAGGGGCGTCACGATCAGCCGGTCTCCCGGCTTCAGGCCTAAATCTTTCTTGGCACTCCCACCGTATAGGGCGATTTCCAGCAACCCGGAACTCCCGAAGAGCGCCATGGGTTCTCCGGTCTTTCCCTGGCCGTATGTCCGGTGGATGCGGTCGATCCGCCATCCTTTCCCCTTAATGCGCAGGGGACGCCCCGCACTCAGCAATCCATATTCTTCGCGGGAAATGTTGGTAATCAGGTTACCGAAGGAGTCGGAAAAGAGGATTTGCCCCCGCAATTTTCCCCCTTTCAGCCGTGGTCGGGGCCACTCGGCCCGAGCAAAACCCGCGGCCCGAGGCCCGAAACGTTTCGGCTCCCGGCCCAGAGATAAATGCCCGGCAACGGGCGCAAAGATATCTCTTCCATGAAAAGTTTCGCTGGGCGGAGAAAGAAAAAATTCTCTTCGAGTGATCTCGTAGCCTTCGGTTTTCCCGTTGGCGGAAAGGACGAAAGTAAAGACGCCATTGTCTGGCCCGACAAAATAGTGCCCGCTCTTGTGCAAAATGACCGGCCGCCGCCGCATGCCCACCCCGGGGTCAACGACCACCATGTGGACCGTCCCGGCGGGATAGTAGGGATAGGTATTCCTCAAGACAAAAGCAGCTCTCCGCACATCCTGCGGTTCGATTTGGTGGGTCACATCGATGACCTGGCAGCGGGGATTGACTTTCAGGATGGCCCCCTTCATCGCTCCGGCATATTCATCCAGCAGGCCGAAGTCCGTGATCAAAGTCACAATCCCGGACGCATCCTTACGCAAGCGCGTTTCCCCTTGAGTGCCGATATCGTATCAATTTAGCTTTTGGAAAAAAACACTAATTTCCATTGAAAAATGAAAATTGCAAAATGAAAAATGAAAATTTCAGGGGAAAAGGCCCATCATTTTGAAATTGGCAATTTTAATTTTGCCTTTTGCATCGAAGTTCATCCAACTTTCCAAAGGGCTAAACGGTTACCCTATTTCTTATTCTTAGTCGTGCCCCCGGCTTTTGCCTTCTTTGAGGTCTTATCTTTTTTATTTTCCCGGTACCCCTTCAGATAGTTTTGAATGTATCGCTCTACTTCCGTCTCCGGTCGAAGAACCCCGAGGTGTCCCTCGCAGAGTATGTCGGCATGTAAGCCGAGGAGAACCTCCATCGACTTTCTCCACGCCGGCAGATCCGAACCAAAAGAATCCGCAAATGGCCCGTGGATATCCTGCCCAAACAGCACCCGCTTGCCATCCCGATCCAGGATGATCGAGATGGACCCCGGTGTATGACCGGGAGTATGGAGGCAGAGAAGCTCTCCTTTCTCAAATTTTAAAACTTCCCGGACTTCGCTCAATTTATAATCAACCGGCGTGGGAGGGTAACGTAAATTGTACCAATCGGCGGCTGTGCGAACTGGATCCCCCGCCTCCATCGCCGCTGCATCCAGTTCGTGGGCGATCACCTGACTGCCGGTTCGCTCCCGCAATTGCGGAATCCCTCCGATGTGGTCGATATGACAGTGGGTGGCCACTACCGCGGCAATATTCTTGTGGCTCAGCTCCAGCGAGGCGACGTTCTCCAGGATAGCCGAAATACTCCTCCCGGCGCCCGCATCGATCATCACCAGATCGCCCAAATCGATTAAGTATACACAACAATCTTCCGGGGCCGTTAGCTCCGGCGACCCGACGATATAAACACCCCCATGCACTTCCTGCGGGCGCATCATGAAAACTTTCCTCTCGGCTCAATGGATTGCCAAACAATGAATGGCGGGTTGGAGGGCATCTGAACCTTAGATATCCCTTGTTCGAATGTAAAGAATCAAAGAAAGATTGTCAAGTGAAATTCACTGTGCCTGTCAAACATAGGGCAGAGAGCATAGATTTTTCGACTTGCGACTTACGACTTGCGACTTACGACTTGCGCCTTACGCCTTTATCCTTCACTGTAGTCACAACCCCGGGATCCTTTCCGCTTTCCCGTACTCTTCGGCGGCCTGGATGAAGAATTGGGCCCGGTCCATGGTGGCGTTGTAGGGAAGCTCGCACCCGGAGGAGATGATGTAGGCCCCTCCCGGAGCCGCCACGCGGATGCAGTCTTTTACGGCGGCCTCGATTTCCTCCTTTGTGCCGCTGACGAAGAGGGATGTAGCCACATTCCCGATGAGAACGACCTTCTTTTTAGAGACCTCCACCATTCGCTTCAAGGATGAAGGACTGTCTAAACTCAAGGCCACGATGCCCAGCTCGACCAGGTCTTCCATGATCGGGTCGATATACCCGCAGACATGCAGGGATAAGCCGGCTTTTTTCTCCCGGAAGAATTTTACGACCTCCTGATGATAGGGTTTGATGAACCGCCGATAGATCGGCGGAGAGATCAGGCTGCACGAGGATGCCGCCTCCCCCATGGTTGGGGATAAGCCTGTCCCGAGCACCTGGGACCCCAATATTTTGGCAACCTCGGTGGTAAATTTCATCAGCTCTTCAACGAAATGGGGGTCGTCCATCGTGTCGTAAAGCAACTTCTCTGTCCCCCGTAAGCCCGTGGCTATGGTCCACGGTCCGGTCACCGTCCCTGATAATCCGCCGTCCTTCAAGGAACTGGCCACTGCCTGGCACGCCTCGACATAGGCAGGAAACCTCCCGCTGTTTTGGATTTGGGAAAGGTTTAGGTTTCCCAAGGCCGCCTTCTGGGAGAGCAGATAACGCTTCACCCCGGGCACGCCATCGTCCGGGAATTCCAGGTGGGAACCCACGGCCTCAGCCTCCATATGGATATCCCAACTGAGGCTAACCGTGTCCGTCGGGCAAAGTTCATAACATTTCATCGTCCCTTCGAATAATTTCCTCCAGTCTCGCCAATAATCCTTCAACGAACAGCCAAGTACCCTCGCTTTGAATGGGCCCCAGATGACCCCGATGGGAATCCGGTCGGCATGGGTCCTTTTCATGCATGCCCGAACCCGCTCCCTCCCCGTGATCTCAGCCATTGGTTACCTCCATAATCGAGAGTTGCGAGTCCCCCTCACCCTTCCCCTCTCCCTCACCTGGGGGAGAGGGCGGGGTGAGGGGGGATTGTCTGCCTAACCTTTCCCGGCTTCTGCTATACCGGCAAGAAAGTTAGACATAAAACCCAGATCGCCGAAAGGACAATAAAAGCCATAAGGCAATACCCCATGATATGACGCATGGAAAGGCCACAGACCCCCAGCAAGGGAATGGCCCAGAAGGGTTGAATGACGTTACCGATTATTTCTCCGGCGGTGAAGGCGTTGATGGCCAGGGGAATACTCAGCTTTAGGCCCTGGGCGGCCTCGATGACCGCAGACCCCTGAATTTCCCATATTCCCCCAGAAGTTGGAACAAAGAAGTTAACGAAGGCGGCATCGATGAAAACCCATAAAGGAAAGGTGAAACCAGTGGAAGGGGTTGTAATCCAGTTGAAGAGGATCGCCGCCAGCCCGGATGAAGCCAGCATCCCCTGGATGCCGGCATAGAAAGGAAACTGGACGATGATTCCATAAGCCGCCCGGGTCGAGCTCTCCATGGATTTTAAAAAACGCATGGGGGTGTCGTGGAAGGAGAAGGCCAGGAAGAGAAGGATGAAATTAAGGATATTCAGGTTGATTTCGAAACCCCGGCCGTAAAACCAAAAAATAATATAGGAGAACCCCATGATGGAGATCAGCCAGACCGGCCACTGGCTGTGCTCCAGCCAGACCCCAAAGGTCATTTCCCCCCTCTGGCGGATTTCCTTCTCGGCGATCATGGCCGCCTCTTCCGCCCGGTCCTCTTCCTCGAATCGCTGCAAGATTTCGGGGGCGGGGCCAATGGCATCCGGGCCTTCCGGACAGATCAGCCCCACAAGAATGACTACCGCCGTGGTTCCCAAAAAGAACCCCGTCAGGGCCAGAGCACTGAAAGAAGTCTGGCTCAAAGGAATAATCCCGATGGCTTTCTCCAGGAAATGACCGGGCTTGCTGACGGCCAAGGGCTCAGGAGCAAACAGCCCGAAATTGCCGGCACACATCCCGATGTAAGCGCAGGCCACCAGCAGGGGATAATCGATCTGCGGAATTCTTCTCCCCATTTCCCGGGCTAAGAACGCCCCGGCGACAATGCCGATGCCCCAGTGCAGCCAGGAAAAGACAGCGATCATGGCCGTCATAAACATCACGGCCCCGCGGGGGGTCTGGGGGATGCCCGCCAGGGAGCGCAAGGCCTTCCGCCCGATTGGAACGCTGGCCACACTGAACCCCGCGGTCACCATCAACACCATCTGCATGGAAAAAGAGAGGAAGTTCCAGAAACCATTCACCCAAAACCGGATCATATCGAACGGGCCTTGATAGGCCCCGAAGATTCCCATCAGATAAGCGGCAAAAGTTAACAGGATGGCGAAAAGAAAGGAATGCGGAACGAGCTGGGCCAACCCCGAGTTTAAAACCCTGGCTCCCTGCTGGAAAAACGCCCTTTTCCGAGTCATTGCGGAGGTAATATCTTCAGCGAAATTTTGGATGAATCGGCCGATGAATTTTGGCGCACGGCTCGGTAAACTATAGATACCCCGCAGGTTAAATGTCAACAAAAAAGAGTCCTCCGGGATGGCTCCTGTGATTCAGACCTTAGACTTCAGACATCAGACTGAACGGGCAAAGTGGCCAGAGATTGCCAAAAAAAGTCTGAAATCTCATGTCTGAAGTCTGGACTCTGAAGTCCAGTGTCTGAACTGCGGGGGCTGGCTTCATGATGGTTGACAAAAAAAATCCCCTGGGTTATAGGTAATCATTCAACCCGGCTGGCATAACTGGAACCATCGGGGCAGCCGGAAAGCCCTTCGATAAGAAAATGACCTCGGGTTCCGCATCCCGCTGTTAGAAAAAAAAGGACAAATGGAAAGGAGGAGTTCGATGAGTCATAATGTAACCGCGCCCATGGTAGGGAAAATCGTAGATATTAAGGTGAAAGTGGGAGACCGAGTGCAGGAAGATGACGAGATCGCCATCCTGGAAGCCATGAAGATGGAGATGCCCATCGTCGCCCCGGCAGCCGGCGTGGTGAAAGAGATCCGGGTTTCCGTCGGCCAGACTTGCGAAAGCGATATGGTCCTGGCGGTTATCGAATAGATCCCGTTGCTGCAAAAGGGCTTAGAGCACCCCCTGCGTTTTGCAGAGAGCAGGGGGTTCTGCCAGACCGCCCGGGAAAAGGGGTTCTCATCAACATATGAAACCACAGAGGCCGCAGAGAAAAACTCTGTGTCCTCAAAAAGACCTTCCCATCAAAGAGATGAGCGAACGACAGGGTGCATGTAGGAAGTCGGTAAAGGACGAAGTTGTTATTGAACGGAAATCTGTAAGGAAGTCTAGCAGGCATTTATTTATCAGGCCTCGGTAGAGGAATGGGGAAGGTAAATCTCTTCTCCGTGTCCTCTGTGGTTCAATTTTGACAAATCGGCAGAATCGATAAGGAGGAAGAAAAATGGATTTCAAGTTGAGCGAAGAATTGGAAGCCATCCGCCAGACCGCTCGTGACTTCGCCGAGAAGGAGATCGCTCCCTTTGCGGACAAATGGGAGGTGGAACACTATTTCCCCCGGGAGGTCATCAAGAAGATGGCCAACCTGGGTTTTTACGGGACCCTCATTCCGGAAGAGTACGGAGGAAATGGCATGGGTTTTCTCGCCGGAACGATCATCACCGAGGAGATTGCCCGGGCCAGCGCCTCCCTGCGGGTGACTTTCAACATGCAGACCTTCGGCCCCGCGCTTTCGGTCCTCAGGTACGGTACGGAAGAACAGAAAAAGAAATGCATCCCCAAGCTGGTCTCCACGGATTGGATCGGTTGCTTCGCCATCACCGAACCCAACGCCGGCTCGGACGTTATGTCGATGAAGACCACGGCCATTCCCAAGGGAGATTATTTTCTGGTCAACGGGTCGAAGACCTGGATTTCCAACGCCCAGATCGCCGACTTCTGCGTCCTTTACGCCTACCACGACCCAGCCGCGAAGAGCAAAGGCCTTTCCACCTTTCTATTGGACATGCATCTTCCCGGGATTTCGACCCGGCCCCTGGATAAGCTGGGTCTGCATTCTGCCCCCACCGGGGAAATTATCCTGGAGGATGTCAAAGTCCCCAAGAACGCTCTCCTGGGAACGCTCGGGGACGGCGTAAAGCACATCTTCGGCTCGCTCAACCAAACCCGCCTTTCCTGCGCGGCCGGCGGGCTGGGGATCGCCCAGGCCTGCCTGGACGCCTCGGTAAAATACTGCAATGAGCGGACCCAGTTCGGGCAGCAGATCGGCCAGTACCAGATGAACCAGGATATGATCGCGATCATGGCCACCGAGCTGGAAGCGGCCCGCTTTCTGGTTTACCGGGCGGCTCTCCAGAAAGACGAAGGAATGCTGGGGAATGTACTGGAGACTTCCATGGCCAAATATTATGCCGGAGAAGTAGCCGGTCGGGCCTCGGACTTCGCCATGAGGATTCTCAGCGCCTACGGGTACTCCACGGAATATCCGGTGGCCCGCTATTACCGGGATGCCAAGTCCATCCAGATTGTAGAAGGCACAGCGAATATTCAGAAGACGATCATCGCCATGGACCAGTTGGGATTCAGAAAAGCCAACCGGTAAAGGAAAGCGAACCAGGAGGGCCGGGAAGAACCCTACGGCGCAGGCTTTGGAGGACATCAAAGTCCTTGATCTATCAACCATTGATGAAGTCGTAAAAAGTCAGCAGAACGATGGTTTCGTAAAAAGCTCCAGATGCAAGGCGCGCATAATCTAACGAGTAGGGGCGGTTCGCGAACCGCCCCGATCCCGCGTTTCGCGGGACAACGACGAAGTTGAAGCGCAACGCAGCAGATGGACTTTTTACGAAACCATCAACCATTCTTTGCTAAAGGAGGAAATCGCGATGGTTCTCAGAAAAAAATCCACCTATATGTTGGCCTTATTGCTGGCGATCTCGTGCATACTTTTGTTCTCCCTTTCGGCGGGGGCGCAAACCAAGGGCGTGCGTCTCTCCATCGCGACCGGAGGAACGGGGGGCGTTTATTACCCCCTGGGAGGCGGAATGGCCAGCGTCATTTCCAAGTACATTCCCAACACGGAAGCCACGGCTGAGGTGACCGCCGGCTCGGTGGACAACTGCAAGCTCCTCGAGACGGGAAAGGCAGAGCTGGCGCTTATCATGGCTGACATCGGCTACGATGCTCTGAAAGGGCTGGGAAGATTTAAGGCCGGTGCAATACCCCTCCGAACGATCGCCGTGGTCTATCCCAATTACATGCACTTCGTCACCCTGGATGGGTCGAGGATCAACTCCGTTCCCGACATGAAGGGAAGGCGGATTTCGACCGGATCTCCGGGGAGCGGGACGGAAGTCAAAACGATGAGGGTTCTGGAGAGCTACGGGGTTGACGGTGAGAAAGATATCAAACAGGAGCGCCTCGGTGTGGCGGAATCCGCCGGCGCTCTGAAGGACCGAAAGGTCGAGGCCTTTTCCTGGGACGGGGGATTGCCCACCGCCGCCGTCTTAGACTTGGCGGCTACGCCGGGGATTAAGATTCGCATACTAAACAACGGCGATCATCTGGACAAGTTGCTCCAGAAATACGGGCCGGTTTACTTCAACCTCTCCATACCCAAAACTACGTATCCGGGTATGAATGCCGATGCCCAGGTCGTGTGCGTGGCCAACCTCTTGATCTGCCATGAAAAGATGGATGCCGGCTTGGTCTATAACATTCTCAAGGTCCTTATAGAGCATCAGCCCGAACTCGTGGCGGTCCATAAAGAAGCGAGGAATCTGACCCTGGCCACCGCCGCGGTGGGTTCTTCCCTGCCCTACCATCCGGGGGCCATTAAATACTTCCAGGAAAAGGGAATCAAGATTAAATAAAGGATGCCAGCTCCAGATCCTTCCCAGCTTTTTCCAAAAGCCGGGGAGGGGCTCGTTTAATGGTTTCCGAAATTCCTTTTCTTTTGCCGGCCGAACTTTCAGTAGAAAGGGAAATCAAGCATGACCGAAGAGAATAAAGGCCTAGCGGCCCCCGATGAAGAACTGATCACCGAAGAACGACTGAAAAAGGCCGAGGCTTTTATTGAGGAAGAAGAGGGGCCTTCGCGCCGGCTGGTCGGCAAGATGGGCACCTTTATTACCGTTGTGGCCGTGGCCATGTCCCTCATCCACCTCTACGCCGCAGCCGGAATTATTATGACGCAGATCCTCCGCGGGATCCATGTCATGTTCGTTCTTTTTCTTATTTTTCTGGTCTACCCCTCCTTGAAGCGGTTTCGCAATCGCATTCTCTGGTATGACTATCTTCTTTCCATTTTGGGTGTCGTGGTTATTGTTTACATCTTCCTGGATTTTGAAGAGTTCATCTACCGATCGGTAACGCCCACCTCATGGGATATGTTCTTCGGGGTCATGCTGATCGCCTTGGTTCTGGAGGCCACCCGCCGGACGACCAACTGGATTCTACCCGTCATCGTGGGATCCTTCCTCGTCTATGCCTATATTGGCCCCTGGCTTCCCTCCCCCTGGACCCATCGCGGCTACGGTGTGGACCGCCTCGTTGGCCATATGTACATGACCCTGGAAGGGATATTTGGCGTGCCCATCGACGTTTCTTCGACTTTCATCATCCTCTTCACGATCTACGGAGCTTTCCTGGAATATTCCGGCGCCGGGAAATTCTTTATCGATTTCTCGCTCACGGCCATGGGGGGAAAACCAACAGCGGCTGGGCGAACCGTTACTCTGGCTTCCTTTCTTTTAGGAGGACCTTCGGGCAGCGGCGTAGCCACAACTGTGACCCTGGGAGCAGTGGCTTATCCCATGCTGGCCAAGGCCGGGTACAGCAAGGAAGCAGCTGGGGGTCTTCTCGCTGCCGGGGGCATCGGTGCCATCATCTCCCCCCCGGTCCTCGGAGCCGCCGCTTTCCTCATCGCCGAGTTCCTCAAGATCTCCTATTTAGACGTCATCATCATGGCCTCCATTCCCACCATCCTTTATTACTGGGCAATCTTCCTCATGGTGGAATTTGACGCCAAGAAGTTCGGTGCCAAGGTCATCGCCTTCGATCGCACCCAATCTCTGTGGCAGCTCACCCGCCTCTATGGATTTCACTTTTCTTCTCTGATCGCCATCATAGTCATCATGGTTTTGGGGTTTACGCCCATCATGGCCGTTTTCTGGTCTACGGTGATCGCCTTTGGCGTCAGCTTCATCCGGCCGGAGACGGCGCTATTCCCCCGAAAATTGATCGCCGCCCTGCGGGGGGGTTCCATCGGGGTGCTTTCCGTGGCCGCCACCTGCTCTTCTGCGGGAATAATCGTAGGGGTAACCACCCTCACCGGCCTGGGGCTGAAATTCAGTTCCATCGTGATCGACTATGCCGGAGGGAACCTATTTCTGACTGCGGTCTTCACGGCCCTGGTGGTGTGGGTTGTCGGCCTGGCCGTCCCTGTGACCGCTTCCTACATTATCTGCGCGGTGATCGCTGCCCCAGCGATGATCAAGCTGGGCGTTCCCGAGTTTGCCGCCCATATGTTCATCTTCTATTACTCTATCCTTTCGGAGGTCTCTCCGCCCACGGCCCTTTCTCCCTTTGCGGCCGCTGCCCTTACCGGAGGGGACCCATATAAAACAACCATACAGGCCTGGAAATATACCCTTCCTGCCTTTCTCGTCCCCTTCAACTTCACCTTGCACCCCGACGGTGTAGCCCTGCTTCTCAAGGGGTCTCCCATCGACATTATCTGGACTTTCGCAACGGCCCTGGCGGGTATTTTCGCTCTGGCGGCCGGCATGGATGGATGGATGTTTAAACGAGCGAGGTCATATGAAAGGGTCGTTCTGGTTGTCTCCGGGTTGGCCCTGGTCTATCCAACCCTGCTCTTTGATTTTATCGGCCTGGCACTGTTGGCTGTGGCCATTTTCTCGCAGAAGGTGCTCCGGAAGAGTGAATCATGATTACCGCAGTGCGGCACAGCCGCAACTGAATGAAGCAAAAACCGCTATTGATTTTCAGCCAAGCTGTGTGAGGAGAGATGGGGAGATCGGGAGATGGGGTGAGATTCCCCGCGTCGCCGTGTCACCGCGTCTTCGCCTCAACGGATCATAGTAATTTTTTATGACGGGTTCGATACCCGCGAACGATAAAAATCCCCCCTCGCCCCCCTTTAGTAAAGCTGTAGGGGCGGGCTTTATGCCCGCCCGCAACCCTGGCGAATCAGAGTCATCGGGCAGGGGTGAACCCCGCCCCTACGAAAAGAATATCTCCCGGTATGCGCAATTA
>Ga0315290_10000990_pt1 | contig 19384 bp, 18 predicted proteins | sample YL17G12_0_MG_FD_203627 | JGI IMG/M metagenome (GOLD analysis project Ga0315290, IMG submission 203627) | Sediment microbial communities from Yellowstone Lake, YNP, Wyoming, USA - YL17G12_0 | ecosystem: Environmental > Aquatic > Freshwater > Lake > Sediment | place: USA: Wyoming | collected... | reverse complement strand
CTCCGGGACACAGGCCGGAGTGCCATCCACGTCCCCTCCGATCTGATGCGAGGGGAGATCAAGAGCTGACATGCTGGCCAGGACCGTTGTGGTGAACAACCTGCTGGGCCTGCACGCCAGGGCAGCTGCCCGGTTCGTGTACCTGGCCGGAACCTTCCGGGCACACGTCACCGTCACGCGCGGCGCACGCACGGTGGATGGCAAGAGCCTTCTCGGCATCCTGCTGCTGGCCGCTTCGCGCGGTGCCGCCATCGATGTGACCGCGGAGGGACCCGACGAGCACGCCGCGCTTGATGCGCTTTGCGGGCTGGTTGAGGCGGGATTCGGAGAGTCCACGTGAACACCCTGACTGGCATCGCCGTCTCGCCCGGAATCGTCTGGGGGCCGGCGGCCCTGCTGGTGCAGGATTCCGTGACGCTGCGGTATGCCGTCAAGCCGGCGCACATCGCACGGGAGATCGACCGGTTGAACGCGGCTCGGGAATCCACCCGCCGGCAACTGGAAGGCATCCATGCCCGCGTGCTGGCGTCTGCCGGAACCGACCTGGCGTACCTGTTTCAGGCGCAGCTGCTCATGCTCGATGACCACCTCCTGGTGCCGAGAGCGCAGGCGATCGTGTCCGCCGAGCGGCTCAACGCCGAGTGGGCGGTCGAACGTGCGTTCGAGGAGTTCTCCGCGATCTTCATGGAAGTCGGAGACGGTTATCTTCGCGAACGGCGGGGTGACGTTGCCGATGTGGTCGGGCGGCTGCGGCGGAACCTCATGCCGAAGCCGCAGGGGGCTGGAGAGGTGAGCCTGGTTCTCGACGAGCCGTCCATCCTGGTGGCTGATGAATTGCCGCCGTCGGTCGCGGGCCAGTTGGACCGCCACCGCGTCATCGGCCTGGCCATGGATGCGGGAAGCCGGACGGACCACTCGGCGATCCTCGCCCGGGCTCTGCGGTTGCCGGCCGTGGCCAGCCTGCGGGAGGCCTCGCAACTCGCCAGCCCGGGCGTCCTCATCCTGGTGGACGGTTACTCCGGCGAGATCGTGATCGATCCCGACCTGGCGATGATCGATCGTGCTCGCGCCAAGGCCGAACGCAAGTGGGTGTCGGTGCCCATCGCCCGGCACCTCGTGCATCCGGCCTCAACGTCCGACGGGGTGGCCATTCGCTTCGACGCCAACATCGAACTGCCGGAGGAGATCGACGTCGCCCGCGCCAACGGCGCTGAAGGCATCGGTTTGTTCCGCTCGGAGTTCATGCTCGGCGGGCGAACCCTTGAGTCGCTTGGTGAGCAGGAACAGTACGAGGCGTACAGGAATCTGGTCGAACGGATGGCTCCCCATCCGGTCACGATTCGCACGTTCGACGTCGATGAGGGCCGGATGGCGGGCCGTCCAGGGGAACGGCCAGCCGACGGTACCCCGGAATCCTCTCGAGGGCCGCTTGGCCTGAGGGCGATCCGCCTGAGCCTCAGCAGGCCAGAGGTGTTCGGCACACAGTTGCGGGCGCTCTCCCGGGCCGCCCGCCACGGACCACTCAGGGTGCTGTTTCCGTTTGTGGCGTCGGTTGAGGAACTGCGGCAAGCCAGGGCCGCACTGGCCAACGCCCGGCTGGCCGTCAGATCCGGCCCGGGCGACGACGTTCCTCCTGTCGCGGTCGGCGCCATGATCGAGGTGCCTTCGGCGGCCATGACCGTGGACCTGCTGGCGGCCGAAGCGGATTTCTTCAGCATCGGCACCAACGACCTCATCCAGTACACCCTCGCGGTGGATCGCACAGACGGCCGGGTGGCCCGGCTCTATGAACCCCTGCACCCGGCGGTTCTGCGACTCGTCCGTATCGTGACGCGCGCCGCCGCGCGATGGGCGAGGCCCGTCGCGCTGTGCGGCGAGATGGCCGCCGATCCGGCGGCCCTGCTCGCGCTGCTGGGGCTTGGCGTGACCAGTTTCAGCATGAGCCCGGCCCTGATTCCCGCGGCACGACAGATCGTGCGAGACGTATCGCTCGGCGATGTACGGCGCGTCGTCGCACGAGCGCTCCGGCTCGCTTCAGCTCAACAGATTGCCGCGCATCTGTATGCAGCCTACCCGGGCGTCATCAAACGGACCAATGGCCGGACGACTCAATCCGGCGTGGAAGGAGACAACGGTGAGCGGTGAGACACACCCTGGCGTGACAAGAGTGGAGAAGCCATGGGGCTACGAGTTGCTGTGGGCGAAGACGGCTCGGTACGCCGGCAAGGTCATTCACGTGACGGCAGGCCATGCCTTGAGCCTGCAGTACCACAGGAAGAAGATCGAGACGATCTATCTTCACGCGGGCAGGCTTCTGTTCGAGATTCAGGAAGGCGACAAACTGGTCGGCCGCGAGATGCACCCGGGCGATCGGATCCACGTGCCCGCCGGAACGGTGCATCGCATGATCGCCATCGACGACGTCGATATCTTCGAAGTCTCGACGCCAGAACTCGACGACGTCGTGAGACTTGAGGATCGGTACGGGCGGGCGGACAAGTAGGGGGCGCAATCAACTGCGCCCCTACGGCTACTTTTCTAGAACGGTATGTCGTCCGCGTTCACATCCGGACTCTGGCCGAGTTCGTCATCAACCGGACCTTCCGCGCGGCTTGACATCGACGGCCCCTGGCCGGCGCTGCCGAGGAGGACGACCCGGTCGGCTGAGACCTCTGGCGTGTACCGGCTCTTTCCCTCGCGGTCCGTCCAGGTTTGAATCGACAGCCGCCCCTCGACCAGAATGGTCTTGCCCTTCAACAAATGCGGCGAGAGCGTTTCGGCCTGACGACCCCAGATCTTGATCCGGTACCACTCGGCTCCGGGTTTTCCCCGCTCGTCCTTCTTCTGCCAGTCTTCGACGGCCAGGCTGGCCGACGCCACCTGCTTGCCCTGCGGAGTCGCCCGCAATTCGGCGTCCTTGCCCAGATTGCCCACCAGAATGATCTTGTTGTAACTGTTCGCCATGCCTGTTCCTTCCGGCCCGCCCGCAGCCCTGGCGGACGGATCTGCTCAGCTGTTACTTCCCTGATCGGCTCAGTCGATCGAGGGCTTGTTTGGCCAGGTGGCCCGCATCACTGTCCGGGTAGTTCTTCACCACGAAATCGAATGACTCACGCGCCTGCGGAATCTGGCCGAGGGAATTCAGCGCGAGTCCCCGCTTGTAGTAGGTGTCGGGCAAGGTGTTACTCGCCGGATAGTTCGAGATCACCCGGTCGTACCCTGCCACGGCCTCGCGAAACCGGCCGGAGCTGTAGTACGTCTCGCCGACGTAGTACTGCGCGTCGTCGGCCAGGTCGCTCTTCGGAAACGTCTTGATGTAGGTCTCGAAGCCCTGGATGGCGAGGCTCCACTGGCCCGCATAGTAGTCGGCTCGAGCCGACTCGAACAGGCGCTGCGGTGATACGCCCGGATTGTTCAAGGCTGCCGCAGGGCTGGGGGGAGTGGTCGGCGGCGGGTTCTGCGCCGCGGCTGCCGGATCGACCGGTGGCGTGGGCGTGGCGGCGGGCGGGCTGGCCGCCTGCGCCACCCGAACCGCCTCGACTTCCTGCGAGAGAGACGTGAGCCGGACATTGCTCTCGTCGATCTTCTCGCGAACCACGCGCAGGTCTGCCGCCACGCCGCCGGCGACGAGCTTCTGGTCGGCAAAGGCCTTCCGGTCCGCACCGGCCTGTTCTTCGAGGCGCGCCGACACCGTCTTGAGCGCCTCGGTCAGCGCCATGAGGTGCGCCTGGAGCACCTGTGTCTGCTGCTGGAGGATGCGGAGCTCGGCCATCATCTGCAGATGCTCCTTGTTGGCAGCCTCGAGCGGCGCGGTGGCTGCGCCGGCCAGCAGCACGATTCCGAAAGTCAGCAGTCGAACTCGTTGCATCATAGATGTCATCTCGCTGGTCAGATCGTTACCCGGGTGCGATCACCTCCGTCAAGGCTGCGGCGGTCCGCCGAAGCCTCACGCGAAGGCGGATGAATCACGCCCCTACTTCGACGTAATCACGAAATGGGCCCGCCGATTCTTCCCCCACGCCGCTTCGTCATGGCCCGGATCGAACGGGAACTCCTTGCCGTAGCTCACAATGTGCAGGCGCTCGGCCGGAAGGCCGAGCGACACCAGGTAGGTCCGTGCCGCCGCGGCACGCCGTTCGGCCAACGCGCTGTTGTATTCGGCCGTGCCGCGCTCGTCGCAGTGGCCTTCGACCGTGACGGCCCACGCCGGATACTTACGCAGCACCGCCGCGTTGGCATCAAGTGCCGTGCGCGCGGCCGCGGTCAACTCGGCGCTGTCATACTCGAAGAACGCCGCCTGCAGCGGCGACTCGCGATTGAGGTCGTCAATCGATCGAGATGCCATCGGGTCGTCGGGCACCTTCGGCGTCACCACGGGCGAGTCGGGGAGTGGAACGGGCGCTGGCGGCGCCGGCGGGACCACCTGGGACTCGGGAGTCGTGGCCGGCGGCTGAGCCGGCCGGGCCACCGGCGGCTTCTTGGCGCTGCATGCCCCGCTTAGAACCACGGCTACCGTCACCGCGACAAGCCATCCGCTGTACGACACCCATCGGTTTTGCATTGGTTTCATCTCTGCCCCCTGGCTCCCGCTACCGGGACCAGTCGGGCGTCTGGTTGTTACCGACAGTGGTCACCTGTTTGAGTCCCTGACCGTCCCGCCCAATCGTGTAGATTTGCCGTTTCCCGCTCCGCGTGGACGAGAACGCCAGGTGCCGGCCGTTGGGTGCGTAAGTCGGACTCTCGTTGGTGCCCTCGCCGGACGTCAACTGCCTGACCTCCTGAGTCGCCAGCGTGTAGACCTTGATATCGTACCCCGAGCCTGTCCGTGATTCATATGCGATTTCATTGAATGGCGCAGGCGACCAGGTGGCGCGGTCGCAATAGGATTCAGTCGTCAGCTTGCGGACATTCAGGCCGTCGACGTCGATCACGTAGATCTGCGGCGCTCCTCCGCGATCGGAGGTGAACGCAATCTGGCTGCCGCTCGGAGACCACGTGGGCGTCGTGTCGATGGCCGGGTTGTTGGTGAGGCGCCGGAGATTCGAACCGCCTCGGTCCATCACGTACAACTCGGCGTTGCCATCGCGGGTCGACGTAAAACACAGCCTCGTGCCGTCCGGCGACCACGACGACAGCCAGTTCTGGTGTCTCCCGCCGGTGGGCTTCTCGAGAATCCCCTGGTAGATGAGCGACAGATAGATGTCCGGAAACCCGGTGAGGTACGACGTATACGCGATCGTCCGGGCGTCGGGCGACCATGTCGGGTAGAGATTGAGGGTCTTCGAGATGGTGACGCGCCGCTGATTCGCGCCATCGTAGTCGGAAATGTAGATCTCCTTGACCCCGCGCTGCTGCACGGTGCCGACCATCCGATCCCCGTCTCGATCAGAGGTGAACGTCAGCTTCGTGCGTGCGGCGCCACGCAGCGCGCGCTGCGTCTGATGAATCTCGTCGGCTGCGGTGTGCGCGTACATGCGCGGGTTCGATGTCGACCCGCTGTATTCGCGAGCCATGGCCGATCGGCCGGTGCGCACGTCAAACAGCCGGACCTCGACCCGGAACGTCGCCGGGCCGGTCTTCTCGACGCTGCCCATCACCAGTGCATCAGCACCGAGTTCGCGCCATCGATCAAACGGCACGGTCTGCATCGACGCTGCCGCCGGAATGGACCGGTACGTGTCGCGCGGGATCATGTAGAACTCGCGTTCGAAAGCGAGATCGTCCCAGAGCACGGCCCCTAACAGTCGGGCGGCGTCGGCGGTGTCCGCGCCCGCGGAGCGCGCAATGAAATCGGGAACGGCGTAGCGCGGCCGCGCGCCAGGTTCGCCGCTGAGACTCAGCACGATCTCGGACTGCTGTTGTGGTGGCGGCTGCGGCGGCGGTGTCTGGGGCGACTCCAGCCGCGACACCGCGGGGAACGAGGCAGCGGAGGCCAGAATGAACATGGCCACAACAGCCGCACCGCAAACGAGTGAGGAAGTTTGATGACGCATCATCACCGCTGATAAGGAAAACGGAGGTGGACCGTCAGGTGGTCCTCAGGAAACGCCGAGGGCAGCGGCGGCAGCCGCTGCGTGAGAAACAACGCCCGTTGCGCGGTCAGATCGAGCGCCGCGTACCCGCTGGACCGCTCGAGTTCAATCTCGGTGAGGCGTCCGTCTCGCAGAATGCGGAACTTCACCAGCGTCTCGCCCGCCACTTCCTGGCGTGCCGGCCAATTGCTCTGCACCAGTTGCAGCATCGTCACCAGGTAGTCAGGGCAGCAGAAGTTGGCGACATCGAGGTACCCGCCTGCCCCGGTTCCACCGCCCGTCGAGAGTCCGCCAAACCCGAGCCCGCGGTTCGGATTCGAACTCGTCTCCGTGACAGCCGCCCCGAACGGCACTTGCGGAGGCGCAATCGCCGACGAGGGCGGCTCGTCAGCGGCCGACCGCGTGGGTGGACGCAGCGTCGGCTTCACGGGTTTGGCCGCCCGCTCGGGCAGCACCATCGCCGGAGGCCTGGCCATCGGCGGTTTGATGACCGTGGCGGGTCTCGCCGGCTCCGGCAGTGTGGCGATGCCCGGCGACGGCCTGCTCATCATTGTCATCCCGCCTGCCCGTGGACCCGACACGCCGCCAAGCGAGATCGTCATGACGGGCTGAAGATCCTGCGCGGAGCGCGCAGGCCCAAAGGCCCGGAAGATGAGGAGCACAACCAGCAGCGCACCGTGCGCCGCCAGGGAAACCGTGACCATCCGCGGCAGCCCCTGCACATCGTGCGCGCGCTCGACGAGCACGCTGGTGACAGGCTCCATCGCTAGCGTTCCTCCGGCAGCCTCATCACGATGCCGACCTTCTCCACGCCGGCTTCCTTGAGCCGATCCATGACTTCGATCAGTTCCTGCAGCAGGATGCCGCCATCGCCGCGGAGAAACACATCGCGATCCGCCCGCCCGTCAGTCGCCTGCCGGATCTTCTCAGCGAGCAGTTCAATGCGGACCGGCGCGTCGCCAAGCCTGACCGTGTGATTCTGGCGGTAGGCCAGAGGGACGGTCACGAAAATGCGCTCGTCGTTGATGGCTGCTGACCGCCGCGACACGGGCAGATTGACGTCGACACCACGCTGCAGCATCGGTGCGGTGATCATGAAGATGATCAGCAGGACGAGCATCACGTCGACCAGCGGGACGACGTTGATCTCGGCGAGCGACGACGACACGCGGCGAACTCTCCCGCCTCGTCCCGTCGAGACATCCTCGGTTGGACTGACCTTTGGCATGACGCGCTGCGCCCCCGGGCGGCCGGATCTTAGGTGAAGTTGCGTTCCGCGATATTCAGGAACTCGAGCGAGAAATCATCCATGCTCGAAGTCAATCGCTTCACGTCCGCCACGAAGTGATTGTAGAAGTACACTGCGGGAATGGCCGCGAACAGCCCCGCGGCTGTCGCAATCAGGGCCTCCGCGATCCCCGGCGCAACCACGCCGAGGTTGGTCGAGCCGACGCTCGCAATCCGTTGGAACGACGTCATGATGCCCCATACCGTGCCGAACAACCCGATAAACGGCGAGATGCTCGCTGTGGTCGCCAGCACCGAGAGATTGCGCTCGATCCTGGTCACCTCGACGGCAGCCGCTCTCAGCAGCGCGCGATCAACCGACGACAGGCTCTTGAGCATTGGACGAACTGGAGGTCCTCCAGGACTGGCTGGAGGCTGCCCGGACTGCTTCAACTGGGTGTTCAACTCGGCGTAGCCGGCCCGGAAAATGCCGGCCAGCGGGCTGGCGGGGAAACTCTGGCAAACGGCATGGACCTCGGAGAACTTCGAACTCCGTCGGAACACATCCAGAAATCGCGCCGTCTGTGCCTGGATCCGATAGAAATGCCACAACTTGTGGAGGATAATCCCCCATGAGGTGACCGAGAATGCGGTCAGGATGAGCAGGACGAACTTCGCGACGAGTCCCGACCGAAGCACCAAATCGATGACGCCGTCGCCGGCAATGGAGTTGACAATCACGCTTTCGTACCCCTCCGGGATGTCGGGTCGCAGCCGCGGGTGACAAATATGCAGGCGACCGGCACGACAGAGGCGCCGGCAGCAGTCCACATGCAGCGTACCATGGTGGCCGAACCCTGTCAAACCCGTGATATCATGGGAGTTCCGCGACGTGCGCCATCTTGCCGGCGGTCCATATGCTGCGATATCTGAACATCCGGAACCTGGCTGTCATCGAATCCCTCGAGGTCACGCTCCAGGCGGGATTGAACGTGATGACGGGCGAAACCGGCGCTGGCAAGTCGATCGTGGTGGGCGCAGTTGGACTTCTGCTCGGCGATCGCGCCTCCGCGGACGTGATCCGCACAGGCGAAGAAACAGCGATCATCCAGGCCGTGTTCGATCACGACGGTCGCGAGATCATTGTTCGGAGAGAGGTCAACGCGCAGGGCCGCAGCCGGAGTTTCGTCGACGGTGCCCTGGTGCCGGCCACCGCGCTCAAGGAACTCGGCGCCACGCTTGTCGATCTTCACGGGCAGCATGAACATCAGGCGCTGCTCGATCCCGACGTCCATCTCGATCTCCTGGACAGCTATGCCGGCCTTGCCAGTGAACGCGGATCGGTGCAGCGCGCGTTTGAAGAGTGGACCGCGGCGCGCGATCAACTCGAGCTGTTGAGGAGGGTCGAGCGCGACAAGGAAGCGCGCGCAGAATTCCTGCGCTTCCAACTGAGCGAGATTGACCGCGTCAAACCGGCGGTCGGAGAAGACGAGGGCCTCGAGGTCACCAAGCGGTTGCTCGCGAACGCCGAGAAGCTGAAGCGCCTGTGCGACGAGGTGTATGGCCGGCTGTACGACGACGACTCATCGGCAGTAGCCTCGCTCGCCGTGGTGTGGAAACGGGTAGGGGAGCTGGCGCAGTTCGAGCCACGGCTCCAGCCGTTCCTCGAAAGCCGCGATGCCATCGATGCGCTGCTCGACGAATTGTCTGGGTTCGTGCGCGAGTATGGCGCCCACATCGATGCCTCTCCCGAAAGGCTCGGAGAGATCGAGGACCGCCTGGCGGCGCTGGAGCGTCTCAAGCGTAAGTACGGCCCGACGCTCGACGATGTCGTTGCGCGGCAGAGGCAGTGCGCCGAAGAACTGGCGATGCTCGAGTCGGCAGCCGAGCAGGTGCAGCAACTGGAACAGCGTCTCGACTCGACAGCAAGCGCGTACCGGACACTGGCGACGGCGCTGTCGCGCTCGCGCCGCGCCGGAGCGGCCGGATTCGCGTCAGCTCTCGAAAAGGAACTGGCGGAGCTGGCGATGGAGCGCGCCAGATTCGAGGTGCGTTTCGAACCTCCGGGTCCGACCGACGACGGGTGGACCATGCGAGGCCTCGACCAGGCCCAGTTCTTCGTGTCACCCAATCCGGGCGAGGAGCTCCGTCCTCTTGCGCGGGTCGCGTCGGGAGGCGAGTTATCGAGGATGATGCTCGCGTTGAAAACCCTGGCCTCGACCGATTCGCCCGGGAAGACCTTGATCTTCGACGAGGTGGATGCGGGTATCGGGGGGAGAGTGGCTGACGTGGTGGGGCAGCGGCTCCAGGCGCTGGGCCGCGAATTCCAGGTGCTCTGCATCACCCATCTTCCGCAGATCGCAGCCGCAGGGAGCAGCCACTACCGAGTGGCCAAGTTCGTCCGGCAGGGGAGGACCGTCACGTCGATCGAACTCCTGGGCGAGGAGGGCCGCGTCGACGAGCTGGCGCGGATGATGGCAGGCGCGGTCGTCACCGACGGAGCCCGCTCGGCAGCCCGGGAAATGATTGCCGCGCACGGGGGCGAAAGCGAACGCGGAGCGAAAGGCGAAAGGCGAAAGCGAAAATAGATGTCGCGACGGTACCTGATCGAAACATTCGGCTGCCAGATGAATTTCCACGACTCCGAACGGATGGCCGGACTCCTGGAATCGGCTGGCTACGAGCTGGCGTCAGAGGTCGCCGACGCCGACGTCGTGATCCTGAACACGTGCAGCGTCCGCGAGAAAGCGGAAGCCAAAGTTGTCAGCCGGATCGGCGAGATTCGAGCCGAGTCGGAACATCTGGGTCGTGAACCCCTGGTCGCGGTAGCCGGGTGCCTGGCGCAGCAGGAGGGCTCGACGTTCTTCAGACGCTCGCCCTATGTGGATGTCGTCGTCGGCACACAGGCCGAGAAGCGCCTTCCAATCCTGGTGGACCAGGCGATCGCGACCTCGCGCCGGCAGATTGACGTCAATCCATATGACGACGTGTCGTTCCCGCTGGGAATCGCACGACGGTCCGACCCGGTGAAGGCCTACGTGACAGCCATTGAGGGCTGCAACGATTTCTGCGCGTTCTGCATCGTGCCCTACACCCGCGGACGCGAACGGATGAGGCCGAAGGCGGACATCCTCGCCGAAGTCGAGCAGGTAGCGGCGAGCGGGAGAAAAGAAGTCCACTTGCTGGGCCAGATCGTGAATCACTACCAGGCACCAGACGATCCGGCGTGTGATTTCGCTGCCCTCCTGGCCGCCGTCAACGGCGTGGTCGGCCTGGAACGGATCCGGTTTGCGAGTCCGCATCCGCGCCACGTGACACCCCGCCTCATCGATGCGATCGCCACGCTGCCCAAGGTCTGCAAGCATCTCCATCTGCCGGTGCAGTCGGGTTCCACCAGGGTGCTCACCGCGATGTGCAGAAGACACACCCGGGAGGACTACGTCGGCCTGGTTCACGATCTTCGTTCGGCCCTGCCTGGCATTCAGATCTCGACCGATATCATCGTCGGATTTCCTGGCGAAACTGAATTGGATCACGCCGAGACGCTGTCGCTTGTCGAGTACGTGCGGTTCGATTCGATGTTCTCGTTCAGCTACTCCGAACGTCCGGGCACGCTGGCCGCGAAACGTCTGCGAGACGACGTGCCCGATGAGATCAAGTCGCGGCGCCTTGGCGAATTGCAGAGCGTGCAGAAGGGGATTCAGCAGGCGATCCACGACAGCCATGTTGGCCGAACGTTCGACGTGCTCATCGACAGTGTGAGCCGGCGGCGGCAGACCGAGGTATCGGGACGAACGGCGGGAAACACTGTAGTGAATCTCCCGGGGACGCCTGAGCAGTTGGGTTGCACCGTTTCCGTCCTGATTGAGCGCGCCGGCCCGCACAGCCTCTGGGGCCGGACGGTGCCGTCGGTCTCTTGACAGCGCGGAGTCTGAAGCCTACGTTGTGTCAGCGCGAGGCAAACTCGAAGAGCGTTTCACAACGGGCCCACGGCGGGACGCGCACGACGCCTTCGGCTGCGGGATGCCAAGGCCGCAAGGGCGGGTTATCGAACCGGTTGTCGTATCAGCGGCGCGGCCGCGGGAGATTCCATGCAGATTGAAATGGTGATCAAGGGGCTGATGGTCGACCCGGTTACCAGCATGCCTATCATCATCCTGCGCGACCGGGAGGGAGAACGGGTTCTGCCAATCTGGGTCGGCGTATTCGAGGCCAATGCCATCGCCCTGCAGATCGAGAACATCTCGACGCCCCGGCCGATGACTCATGATCTGCTGCGAAACATGCTGGCCGATCTGAATGCCAGCGTCCAGCGGATTGTCGTCTCCGACCTCAAGGACAATACGTTCTATGCGTTGATCTACCTGCTATGCGGAGAAGAGGTTATCGCCATTGACGCGAGACCGAGCGATGCCATCGCCCTGGCACTCCGCACTCAGGCGCCGATCTACGTCGAGGAATACGTCATCGATCACGCGAAGTCCATCGACTTCTCCCCAGACAAGACCGACTCGAACCGCCTCCAGCGTTGGCTCGAAAGCCTGGATCCTGAAGAGCTCGGCAAGTACAAGATGTAGCGTACGTTTTAAGAACAGGCCCAATTGTGCGCTTGCTTGACACCCTTTCCACGGCCCACCTAGAATGAAGCCGCCTTCGACGGGCAGCCACATGATTCTATCGATTGCCAATCAGAAAGGCGGCGTCGGAAAAACGACGACCGCCATCAATCTGGCGGCAGCCCTCGCGCTTCGCGGCAAACGAACTTTGCTGGTGGACATGGATCCTCAGGCCAACAGCAGCATGTCGTATCTCGACGTGCGGCACACCGAACACAGTTTGTACGAGGTGATGGCCGACACCACCGTGTCGCTGGCGTCCGTCATCCAGGCGTCAACCGTTCCCAACCTCTCTGTGGCTCCCGCCCGAATCGCCCTGGCTAAGCTGGAAGGAAAACTGGTAGGGGAGCTCGACGCCCATTTCCGGCTGAAGGACAGGATAGAACCCGTCCGGGCCGACTACGACGCCATCGTCATTGACTGTCCGCCGACGCTCGGATTGCTGACAGTCAACGCCCTGGTGGCCTCGACGCACCTGCTGGTGCCGATTCAGTCGTCCTACTTCGCCCTCGAGGGCACCGACGATTTACTTGAGACGGTCGAGAAAGTCCGGAGCCGGGCGAACCCCGACCTGCGGTTGCTCGGCGTGCTCATCACGATGCACGACAAGCGCACGGCACTGGCTCGCGATATCCGACTGCAGATTAATAAGGTGTTCGGCGATCAGGTGTTTGCGACCGTCATCAGCAAGAGCGTTCGACTGGAAGAGAGCCCGGCGTACAAGGAGTCCATCTTCAGCTTTGCGCCGGATTCGTCCGGAGCGACCGAGTACTATCGGCTGTGTGAGGAGGTCATCGACCGTGTCTAAGCGATCGGGTCTACCCGAGACCATTCGGATGCGTCACGACGAACACTACGTCGAGACGTTGTCGGTTCCCGCGGGAACGCCGATCGGCCGTCTCGTCACCATCGATCAGATTGATCCGAATCCTGACCAGCCGCGACAGACGATGGGCGATCTCTCGGAGTTGATGGCGTCGATTGTCGAGAAGGGAATTCTGGAGCCGCTCATTGTCCGGTGGAGAGGGGGCAGATATCAGATCATCGCCGGCGAACGACGCTACCAGGCTGCGGTGCAAGTAGGCCTGACCGAGTTGCCCGTCGTCATCCGGGACGTAGACGAGGACGAAGTCATAGAACTGGCCCTGATTGAGAACCTCCAACGGAAGGATCTGACGCCGTTCGAGGAAGCCGAAGCCCTGCATGGCGTTGCCGAAAAGCAGGGCCTTACGCACGAAGATCTCGCTAGACGGCTTGGAAAGTCCCGGTCGGCCATCACCGAGACGCTGGCCATCAACAAGATGCCGGAAGAAGTCAAGACGCTGTGTCGGCTGGCCGACATCACGTCTAAATCATTGCTGTTACAGATAGTTAGAGAGTCGGACCCAAGGAAAATGATGGCGCTTGTCGAACGGATTACCCGCGACGGCGCTGCGCCTACACGTAAGCAGGCCCGCGAAGCGGTCGCCAGGCCGAAACGCGGTCGGCCTAGAGCGTTTATCTTCTCCTACAAAGCGCCCGCCAGGACGTTCAACTTGAAGATGACATTTTCGAAGCACCAGGTTGAACGTTCTGAGATTATTAGCGCGCTCGAACGCATTCTCGAGGAACTGAGAAGGACAACGTAGTCGACGCCGGCAGATTTGCTGACGGCCGACATGTGCGGGAGCCAAGACGGACGGCCGAATCGGTGGCAGTCCGAAACGGGCTACCGCAGGGCCGTATGTTATGTTAGCTGACGGCCGACATGTGCGGGAGCCAGGACGGACGGCCGAATCGGTGGCAGTCCGAAGCGGGTTACCGCAGGGCCGTATGTTATGTTAGCTAACGGCCGACACGTGCGGGAGCCAAGACGGTCGGCCGAATCGGTGGCAGTCCGAAGCGGGTTACCGCAGGGCCGTATGGTATGTTAGCTAACGGCCGACACGTGCGGGAGCCAAGACGGTCGGCCGAATCGGTGGCAGTCCGAAGCGGGTTACCGCAGGGCCGTATGTTATGTTAGCTAACGGCCGACACGTGCGTAAGGGAAGACGGACGTTAGTTAACATAACATACATTATCAGACGCTGATGAAACGCCACGGCGAATTGCCCTGTTGACGCATTGTGGGCGGATCTCAGCCCTTGTTGGGGTGAACAACCTAAACCGCCACTCCCAAGGCGCTTCCGCCTAACCCTGTGGTATCGTTCGAACATTCATGCCGCGACTCATCGATCGCTACATCATCCGGAGCATCGTCAGCCCTTTTCTGATCTCGCTGCTGGTGTTCACGTTCATCCTCATCGTTCCTTTCTTGGTCGACTTGGCGGAACAACTGATCGCCAAGGGTGTCGCAGGCCGCACGATCGTCCTGCTGATGGTAACGCTGCTCCCGCAGGCGCTCTCGGTAACCATCCCGATGGCCCTGCTGGTTGGCGTGCTCGTCGGCCTTGGCCGCTTCTCTTCCGACCGTGAATGGGTGGCTGTCCAGTCGTGCGGGGTGAGCATCTTCCGGATCGCGCGTCCGGTGGTCATCCTGGCCATCGCGACCTGGGCCGCGACCTCCTGGGTCATCATCGAGGCGCTGCCTGATGCGAACCAGGCCTCCAGAGAAATCAGCCTTCGAATCATCGCGCAGCGCACCGAAAGCGAGGTCAGGCCTCGCGTCTTCTTTACCGACTTCCCAAATCGGGTGCTCTACGTCCGGGACGTTCCGAAGGACGGATCCGGCTGGCGCGACGTCTTCCTGGCTGATACGACCGTTGCCGCCAACCCGGTGGTCTACGTGGCTTCTCGCGGCAGACTGTTGATTGACAGGCAGAAGCGGTCGATCGAACTGTATTTGGAGGACGGCACCCAGCACACCAGCAAGGCCAACGCACCGGGGGAATACGACATCTTCGGCTTCAAGGCGCTTAGCCTGACCCTCGACCCCGACTCGGTCTTTCCGCGCACTGGTCCCCAGAAGGGCGACCAGGAAATGACCATCGCCGAACTGCGGGAGCGGATCAACCAGTTGCAAAGTCAGGGCGTGTCGACGCATCCCGCCGTCATGGCCATCCAGCGGAAGTTCTCGATTCCCGTCGCATGTCTCGTGTTTGCGCTGATAGGAGTCGCGCTCGGTCTCACCAGCCGGCAGGAGGGAAAACTGGCGGGATTTGTTCTTGGGATTGCCGTCATCTTCGTGTATTACCTCCTGCTGACCGCCGCCCAGTCCGCGGTCAAGGGAGGGATGCTGGCGGCGGAGCTCGCGCCGTGGGTTCCCGACATCGTGCTCGGCGCCGTGGGCATTGTGCTCGTGCTGGCGCGGGGATCGGCGCTGCACCGCTGGAGAACTGTGGTCGGGAGGCTGGCACGACTGGTGGGACGGCTCGGTTCGGTCAGGGGGCTGGCTGCCCTGTCTGGCGCGCGGCGGCCCGACGCCGACGACACCGGAGGCTGGGTGCCGCGGGCCAGACGATCAGCGAGAGGATGGCTTCCGCGCGGAGCGACGATCCTCGATGGCTACCTGGGCCGCATCTATCTCGGCGTCTTTGCGGTGACGTTTTCCGGATTGGTAGCGATCTTCTACGTCTCGACCTTCATCGAGCTGTCAGAGAAGCTGTTCAAGGGCCAGGCCACTGCTCAGATGTTGATCGAGTATCTCTACTGGGCCACTCCCCAGTTTGTGTACTTCTGCATCCCCCTGGCCGTGCTGATTGGCGGGCTGGCGACCATCGGCTTGCTGACCCGCAGCAGTGAACTGATCGTCATGCGGGCCTGCGGGATCAGCCTCTACCGCACCGCCGTGCCGCTGGTGTTGTTCTCGCTGCTGGCGGGCGCGGCGCTGTTCCTGCTTGAGGAACAGGTGTTGGTGGCATCGAACAAACGCGCCGAAACGCTGCGACGCGTGATTCGCAGCGGGTCGTCACGGACATTTGACCTGGCCACTCGCCAGTGGCTGGTGGCCAAGAACGGCGACATCTACAACTACGTGTCCTTCGATGCGCAGCGCAACGAGCTCAAAGCCCTCTCGGTATTCCGCTTTTCGGCCAAGGCCTGGCGGCTGCAGAGCCGCGCCTTCTTCCGGGCGGCGTCGTTCACCGGGAGCGCCACCGGGCGCGAGGAACTGGTGGGCTGGAACGGAAACGATGGGTGGACGCGCGAGTTCGACCGCAATGTCGAGGAAAGGGCCTTCAGACCGGTTCCCTCGGCCATCTTCCAGATGGAACCTCCACAGTACTTCGTGACCGAACCCCTCGATGCCGATGCCATGACGTACGGTCAACTCAGGCGTTACATCGCCGAAATGCGAAGCGTCGGCTTCAATGTCGTGAAGTACGAGGTGGCCCTGTATCGCAAGGTGTCGTTCCCGTGGGTCGCGTTGATCATGATGCTCATCGCGGTGCCGTTTGCGGTGACAACCGGCAGGCGTGGTGCGATGTACGGCATCGGATTGGCCATCGTTCTCGCCGTACTTTATCGCATTGCTGACAGCGTGTTCGGCGCGCTCGGAACCGGGGGTGTGATGATGCCGATGTTGGCGGCCTGGTCAGCCAACATCCTGTTCGCGGTTGTGGCGGTCTACTTGCTGCTGACTGTACGGACCTGATTCCCGCGTTCGGTCGCGAGCGCCTCAATCCAAATCGTGCCCTGATCGCCGGGTCTGCTGCTGATCGTGTCGATGACGAACAGCAGCGAGTCGATCTGGCGGCGGTCGATCGGTGTCCGCGCACCTGTTCCGGCCACTCGCATGTCAGCCAGCGAGACCGTGACGGTCCGCGCCGCCGGCTCCGCGTACACCGAGCGCACCCAACGCCGATCAACGGCCCGGCCGGCGAGTCGGAGTTGGACCGATACGCGCAACGGGCGGCTCGCGCGGATGCTGAAGCGCAGCCGGTCCGCATCGTGCAGCACGTCGACCACAGACGTCACCATGGCGACAAATGGACTGGCCGATTCCCCGTCGGCCAGACGGAACTGGAGCTGGCGTCGTGTCGGTGCGGCTCCGGTGCCCACCGCCGTGACGGTTCCGGTGGATGACGGGTCGTGTTCGATCTGCCAGTCGGCCGATGCCGGGAACGGCGTGGCCTCGGCCTGTGCCGCGACACCGCCGACTGGCTCCTGGGGTTTGAGACCGACGTAGATCGGGTTGCTCAAGAGCCAGGGCATCGCGTTGGCGCCTGAGGCGCCGGGCAGCCGCGCCTCGACTCTGAAGATGCCAGGCTGGTCGGTCGCAAAGCGGATCTCCCGGCCCTTTTCCTCCTGGACGATCTGGCCGTTCTTCAACAGCACCAGGGAGCCGCCCGGCGGGACATTGGCAGACGCCCGCAGCATCACACCGTGTTCGAGCGGCAACGAACCGCCCTGCCGCGTCGCCGCCGCTCCCGACCAGGCCGCAAACGTGAAGTGAGCAGGCGACGCCAATGCCGAAATCGTGGTGAAGACGCGTCCGTTCCTGAGCGCATACACGAGTGATCGCGCATCAACCGCCGGGTCGCCGGTTGGCGCGGTGTCCACTTCCACATTCAGGCAGAAGGCGCGGAACACCGCCTCGTATGACGGCAGCTTCAGGTAAAGCGAGCTCTCATCCGGATCGCCCCGGCCTCGCAGTCCGAGCCTGGCGTGGGCGTCGCTGGCGGCGACCGCCACAACGGGCCGCCGGGCGGTCAGGCTGTCCCAGCGATCCAGCACGGCCTGCGGACGGGTGAATCGTGACACCAGCGTCTCCGCCGGCCGCGCGCCGTACTGGATGAGGATCGGGAAGAACTGCCACACCGACATGTCGCGCCACTGCGAGTCGCCGTTCAGCCATTCGATGCCGTCAATGGGCGCATCCCACTCGTTCCACTTGAGCGAGTCCCTGCCGGAGCCCGGGTGCGCGGCCACACCAAATCCACCGAATCTCGCAACGTCCTCGACCACGTCGCGCGCCTCGCCGGCCAGTCGGTATGGAGGCGTGCCAAGCCCAATGGCGGCGTAGTGGCCATCGGTCGTGCTGATTTCGGTGGCGTCGATGCACAGGACGCGCCCGTAGTAGCGCGGCGGCGCCGGCGTCCGGAACGCGTCGCCATGGTCGGTCAGGATCAGGAAGTCCAATCCGGCCCGCGCCGCGGCCGCGGCGATCTCCTCCATCGTGCCGGTGCCGTCTGAAGCCCGCGAGTGGATGTGGTACGCGCCGGTCACCACGGGACGTGCCGGCGCCGACGCGGGCAATACGACCGCTGCCGGCGGGAGCGTCACCAGCGACCATGCGGCCCACCCGCCGAGAGCCACCAGGATGACGATCAGGATGCGCTTCACTGCGGATGGCCTTCTCGCCGTCACCGGCGCGGATGAAACTGGTCGTAGATCGCTCGCAATCGCGATTCGAGCACGTGCGTGTAGATCTGCGTGGTCGACAGGTCCGCGTGGCCCAGCATCATCTGAATGGAGCGCAGATCGGCGCCGCGTTCCAGCAGATGCGTGGCGAACGAATGTCTGAGCACGTGCGGGCTCACGTTCTGGTGCAGATCGGCCTGACGCGCGTAGGCCTTGAGGATCTTCCAGAATCCGACACGGCTGAGCGGCCCGCCATGCGCGTTGACGAACAGGCGCGGCGTCGACCGCTGTCGCAGCAATCCGGGCCGCCCTTCCTCCTGGTAACGCCGCACCCACCGCGCGGCCTCGTCGCCAATCGGCACGATCCGCTGCTTGTCTCCCTTGCCGGTGCACATCAGGTAGCCAGCCGACAGGTGGATGTCCATCGCACGCAGACCCACCAGTTCGGAGACCCGGAGGCCGGTCGCGTACAGCAGTTCGATCAGGGCCTTGTCCCGGAGGCCTGCCGGTTTCGCCGGATCGGGCAGCGCCAGCAGACGATCGACGTCGTCAGTGCTCAGGCACGTCGGCAATGTCGGCCACGGCCGCGCGGCGCGAAGTTCGTCAGCCGGACTGACCGCCAGGCGACCCTCGCGCACAAGATACCGGTAGAATCCACGCACGCTGGCGACCAGCCGGGCTGCCGACCGCGGCGCGAGTTCGTCCGACACCAGGTTGCGGACGAGTCGCTCGAGATCCTGCCGGGTCAGCGAGCGGAGGTCACCGCCGTTCGCCGCGGCAAACGCACCGAGCCTCGCGAGGTCGCGGGCATAGTTCTCAACCGTATTGTCCGCCAGCCGCCGTTCCACGCGGAGAAAATCGAGATACTCGTCAAAGGCCCGCGCGGGGCTGCCATGCTCGCCATCAGGCGGACCAGGCTGTTTGACACCCTTACGCGCCGGCGCTAGTATCGGCCGTTGGCGTGTGTGCGTCACGGGGTGTTTCATGCCGGCTCAGTCCAAGTGGCAGCAACTGCCAACCGAGGCCATCAATCCAGCCAGCCTGGCCATCGACAAGCTGGAACCCGCCGAAATCATCGACGTCATGCTCAGCGAGGACCGCAAGATGCTGGCGGCCGTCGCGCGCGAGCGTGAGCGTATTGCACTCGCTGTCGACATTATCACTCAGGCGCTCGGCAAAGGGGGACGTCTCGTCTTTGTCGGCGCGGGCACCAGCGGCCGCCTTGGAGTC
>Ga0315290_10000987_pt1 | contig 19395 bp, 21 predicted proteins | sample YL17G12_0_MG_FD_203627 | JGI IMG/M metagenome (GOLD analysis project Ga0315290, IMG submission 203627) | Sediment microbial communities from Yellowstone Lake, YNP, Wyoming, USA - YL17G12_0 | ecosystem: Environmental > Aquatic > Freshwater > Lake > Sediment | place: USA: Wyoming | collected... | reverse complement strand
CCGCAAAGCGGTCGGGTGAGGGCTCGTGCTCTGGTGCCGAATGAATCGACTGGCGGGTGTCCTGGCGCTCCAGTGGGCCATGTTCGCGCTTTCCGGCTGCTACACGATGCAGGCCGCGACGGGCCAACTGGGCGTCATGGCGAAAAGCCGCCCGATCGTGCAGGTCGTGGCCGACCCGGCCACGCCGGCCGCGACCAGGGACAAGCTCGGTCTTGCGCAGCAGGCCCGCGACTTTGCGATTCGCGAACTCGCGCTGCCGGACGGCAAGAGCTTCCGCAAGTACGCCGACCTCGGCCGGCCCTACGCCGTGTGGAACGTCGTCGCGACGCCGGAGTTCTCGATCGCGCCGCGCCGGTGGTGCTTTCCCGTCGCTGGCTGTGTGGCGTATCGCGGCTATTTCAAGGAGTCGCGTGCTGAGTCGCTGGCACTGCGCTTGTCGATGCGCGGCGACGATGTCGCGGTCGGCGGGGTGGCTGCGTATTCGACACTCGGCCATCTGTCGGACCCGCTTTTCAATACCATGCTCGGCTGGCGCGAGTCGCGCTTCGTCGGTACGATTTTCCACGAACTCGCGCACGAGCGCCTGTACGTCCCCGGCGACACCGAGTTCAACGAGGCGTTCGCGGGCGTCGTGGAGGACGAGGGCGTGCGACGGTGGTTCATGGCGCAGGGCAAGACCGCAGACCTCGCGGCCTACCGGCTCGCGGGTTCACGCGAGGGCGATTTCTCCGCGCTGCTGCGCGACTCGCGTGCCCGGCTGGCGCGGCTATATGACTCCGGACTGCCGGCGGACGAGATGCGCGTGGAGAAGCAGCGCGAATTCGGTCGCCTGAAATTCGCTTACGCACAGCTGCAGCAGCGCTGGGGTGGGTACGCCGGATACGATGCCTGGTTCGCCCGGTCGCTCAACAATGCGCAGCTCGCGTCCGTCGCCACCTACCAGGACTGCGTGCCCGGTCTGCGGCGCGAACTGGAGGAGGCCGGGTCGATGCCCGCATTTTTCGAGCGGGCGGCGGCGCTCGCGCAGCTCGATGCCAGGCGGCGACACGAGCAGCTGTGCCGGAAATAGACGACCCTCAACCGGCCTGCGGTCGACCTCTCCCGCCTCGGCGGGACAGGTAAGACGCCACGGTCCCGCGCAGCGGCGTGCGCGCAATGCCGAGTTCGCCCAGTCCATCGCAATCGCAGACCGAATCGATCGTGGCGGACAGGAAGTTGTCGGTCGAAAACGGCTTGCCGGGCACGTAGTCCATCGCGGCTGCCTGCAGACGCGCGACCCAGCGGGGCAGGGGGATCACCCACCGGCGCAAGCCGAGCAGCCGCGCGGTCATGCGCACGATCTCGCCCAGGCTTATCACCTCCGGCCCGCACAGCTGGTAGGCACGGCCGGCGACATTGCTGCGCTCGAGGCAGCGCACGAAGGCCTCGGCGACGTCGCCGACATACACGGGCGCGAACTTTGCGTCCGCGCAGGCGAGCGGCAGGAAGCCCGGCACGATCTTCAGGATCGAGGCGAACCTGTTGATGAATTCGTCCTGCGGACCGAAAACCACCGACGGCTGGAAGATCACGACAGACGGCAGGCTGGCGGCACACTCGCGCCGGATGTAGTCCTCGGCCGCGCCCTTGGTCTTCAGGTAGTGACTCGGCCCGCGCTCGGCATCCGCCTTGAGCCCGCTCATGTGCAGGTAGCGACGCACGCCCACGGACTTGCAGGCCTGCACGACTTTCATCGGCAACTCGGTGTGCACGCGGCGGAACTCGCGGCTGCCGTTGCCGAGCCGGCGTTCGTTCAGGATGCCGACGAGGTTGATCACGACGTCGCAACCGGCGAATTCACGCTGCAAGGCCGCGAGATCGTGCACGTCGGCGCGCACGATGCGCACCGACGGCAGGACACGCAGGTCGCGATGGCCGGTGCGATCGCGGGTCAGCACCTTCACCGCATGTCCGTCGCGCGCCAGCCGCGCGACGATCTCGCGGCCGATGAATCCCGTGCCGCCGAGCACGCAGACCGATCGTGCCATCTCCCGGTCAGCGGATCGGGATCACGAGCGTCGCGTTGCCGCGGCGGATCTGCAGCACGAACGCCGTCGCGCCCTGCGTGGCACGCTGGAATTCGGCGAGATTCGCCACCCGGGTGCGACCCACGCCGAGCACGAGGTCGTTTGCGCGCAAACCGCGCTGGGCCGCCGGGCTGCCCTCGGCCACCGCGCGGATCAGCACGCCGCCGTCCTGGGCATCGGCCAGGCTCGCACCCTCGAGGCCGGGGTGTCCGCCAGCGGCCTTGGCTTCCGCCGCGGTATCGCGTTCGCTGATCACGGCGGTGATGCGCCGCGGCTTGCCGTCGCGCAGCAGGGCGACGTCCACTTTCTCGCCGATGCTGAGCAGGCCGATGGAATTGCGCAGCGCCGCCGCATCCTTCACCGGCTTGCCGTTCACGGCCGTGACGACGTCGCCGGCCTTGATGCCCGCCTTCTCGGCGGCCGAGCCTTCGACGACCTGCGAGACGAGCGCCCCCTGCACGTTGTTGCCGAGGTCCATGCTCTGCGCAATGTCCGGCGTCAGCGTCTGGATGTTCACGCCGAGCACGCCGCGCTTCACCGCACCGTACTTGATCAGCTGGTTCATCACGATCTTCATCATGTTCGCCGGGATCGCGAAGCCGATGCCGATGTTGCCGCCGGTGCGCGACAGGATCGCCGAGTTGATGCCGACCAGTTCGCCATTCAGGTTGACCAGTGCGCCGCCCGAGTTGCCGGGGTTGATCGAGGCATCGGTCTGGATGAAGTCCTCGTAACCCTCGGGGTTGATGCCGGAGCGCCCGAGCGCGCTTACGATGCCGGAGGTGACGGTGTGGCCGAGCGCAAATGGATTGCCAATGGCGACGACGAAATCACCGACTTCGGTGCGGTCGGAATCGGCGATCGGAATCTGCGTGAGGTTGGCGGCCTGCACCTTCAGCACGGCCACATCCGAGCCTTCGTCCTTGCCCACCACCTTGGCGGTGAGCGAGCGGTTGTCGAGCAATTGCACGGTGATTTCCGTGGCGTTCTCGACCACGTGCGCGTTGGTGATGATGTAGCCGTTCTTCGCATCGACGATCACGCCCGAGCCGGCGCTCTGGAATTCGCGTTCGCGCGGGGTGTTCGGGACGTCGAAGAAGCGGCGGAAGAACGGGTCGTTCAGCAGCGGGTTCTGCTCCTGCACGGTGCCGCGCGTGGCGATGTTCACCACGGCGGGTGTCACGCGCTTCAGCATCGGTGCCAGCGACGGCACGGGCGTTTCGCCCGGCAGGCCCGGCAACTGGGCATGGGCCAGCGTCGCAAAGGCGCCGAGCAGCAGGGTGGCGAGGCTCAGGTGCGGCTTCATCGTTCGTTCCTGGGTCGAGAAAAATAGGGGTCGCATGCGCAGCGGCACGAGTCTAGCAGGCGCCCCCGCAGGCCCTTCGCCAGCGCATGACCTCGTTCCGTGACTTTGCTGTGACCTCGGGCCGGCCACTGGAGTTCCCGGGGCGAGCTGCAGGGCGTGGCGGCCGGGCTGTGGATGTCCCGTGCACAACTTGTGGATTTCCGGTGGCTGCCCGTTGAACACAAGATGTTGTGTTCGGGTCGCAACGTGGCTCTTGACGCCGGACGATTTTCGGGCATTCGGCCGCAGCGACTTCGTTTTATTTTAAGTATTTGTTTTATATGATATTTATACTTATGAAATACAACCTAAGAAGCAGTTGACGGCCGCCTGATCGGTGCATACGCTTCGCCCCCTGACCCTAGATGTTGTGTCCGCCACGATTCGCCCGACGGGGGATGACCGGGCGTCCGGACGGCACCGCATGGGGATATCCACGAACGAACAACCAGCCGCCGCTTTCATCGGGAGCCGTGTCGCCGCAATGAGCACTGCCGTGAAGATTCAGCCCAAAGACGCCCGCAGCATTCCTTACCAGGAAGCGTCGCTCGACATCTGGGACAAGAAGTACCGCTTGTCCGCCAAGGACGGCACGCCGATCGACCGCAGCATGGACGATACCTATAAGCGTGTCGCCCGGGCGCTTGCGGACGTCGAACAGGATGGCAGCCGCGACGAGTGGTACGAGCAGTTCCTGTGGGCGCTGCGCCGCGGGGCGATTCCTGCCGGCCGCGTCACGTCGAACGCCGGCGCGCAGGAGCACAAGCCGGCCACCTCGACGATCAACTGCACGGTGTCCGGCACCATCCGCGACTCGATGGACGACATCCTCGGCAAGGTGCACGAGGCCGGCCTGACGCTGAAGGCCGGGTGCGGCATCGGCTACGAATTCTCGACGCTGCGTCCGCGCGGCGCGTACGTCTCGGGCGCGGGCGCCTACACCTCGGGCCCGCTCTCGTTCATGGATATCTACGACAAGATGTGCTTCACCGTCTCGTCGGCGGGCGGTCGCCGCGGCGCGCAGATGGGCACGTTCGACGTGGGTCACCCCGACGCAATGGAATTCATCCGCGCCAAGCGCGAAGCCGGGCGCCTGCGGCAGTTCAACCTGTCGCTGCTCGTCACGGACGAGTTCATGTGCGCCGTGCGCGAAGACACCGAGTGGAAGCTCGCGTTCCCGGTGCGCGAGGCGGAGATCGCCGGCCAGGATACCGGGGACGCCGCGAAGTTCATCTGGCGCGAATGGCCGGAATCGTCGAACTACGTGCGCAACGACGAGGGTCTCGTGCTCTGCCGCGTCTACAAGGCCTTGCCGGCGCGGCGGCTGTGGGACGTGATCATGTCCTCGACCTACGATTTCGCGGAGCCCGGCTTCGTGCTGATCGACCGCGTCAACGAGATGAACAACAACTGGTGGTGCGAAACCATCCGCGCCACCAACCCCTGCGGCGAGCAGCCGCTGCCCCCGTACGGCTCGTGCCTGCTCGGCTCGATCAACCTCACCAGCTTCGCGCGCGATCCGTTTGCGGACAACGCGCACTTCGACTGGGAGGAGTTCCGCAAGGTGGTGCGCATCTTCACGCGCATGCTCGACAACGTGGTCGAGGTGAACGGCCTGCCGCTCGAGAAGCAGCGCGAGGAAATCCACCGCAAGCGCCGCCACGGCATGGGGTTCCTGGGGCTGGGCTCCACGATCACCATGCTGCGCATGAAGTACGGCTCGCGCGACGCGGTCGCGTTCACCGAGCGGGTCTCGAAGGAACTCGCGCTGGCCGGCTGGCAGGCCGCGCTCGATCTCGCCAAGGAGAAGGGCCCGGCGCCGATCATGCTCGAGGAATTCGAGGTCACGCCGGAGATGCTGCGCAAGCGTCCCGAGATGGCGCGCGACGGCATCAAGGTCGGCTCGAGGCTGCCGGGCCGCATCCTGCACACCCGCTACAGCCGCTACATGCAGCGGGTCGCCGAGGCTGCGCCGGAACTCGCCGACGAGCTGGCCAGGATCGGCGCGCGCTTCACGCACCACAGTTCGATCGCGCCCACCGGCACGATCTCGCTGTCGCTCGCCAACAATGCCTCGAACGGCATCGAGCCGTCGTTCGCGCACCACTATTTCCGCAACGTGATTCGCGAAGGCCGCAAGACCAAGGAACGCATCGATGTGTTCTCGTTCGAGCTGCTCGCGTACCGTGAACTGGTGAATGCGGCCGCGATGCCCGGCGGCACGACCGCTGCGGACAAGCTGCCGGAGTACTTCACGACCACCGACGACATCACGCCGCGCGAGCACGTGGACATCCAGGCCGCGTCGCAGAAGTGGATCGACTCCTCGATCTCCAAGACGGCGAACGTCGCCACGGACTACCGCTACGAGGATTTCAAGGACATCTATCTCTACGCCCACGAGCAGGGCTTGAAGGGCTGCACCACCTTCCGCTTCAACCCCGAGGCGTTCCAGGGCGTGCTCGTGAAGGAAGAGGACCTCAAGAACACCACCTACGTGTTCACCCTCGAGGACGGCACCGAGATCGAGGTGAAGGGCGACGAGCAGATCGAGTACGACGGCGAGTCGCACTCCGCCGCGAACCTGTTCGATGCCCTGAAAGAAGGCTACTACGGGAAATTCTGACGATGACCGCACACAAGATCGACAAGAAGATCGTCAAGTACCGGGTGGTGAAGCCCGCCGACGAGGTCAAGGCGAAGGCCGAGGCGAAGCGCGAGGCGCTCGGTGGCGAGGCGCGCGAGGACGCCAAGGTCATCCGGATGCACGAGAAGCTCGAGCGCCCGGAGATGCTGATCGGCTCGACCTACAAGATCAAGACGCCGGTGTCGGATCACGCCATGTACGTAACGATCAACGACATCGTGCTGAACGAGGGCACGAAACACGAGCAGCGCCGCCCGTTCGAGATCTTCATCAACTCGAAGAACCTCGATCACTTCCAGTGGATCGTGGCGCTGACGCGCATCATCTCGGCGGTGTTCCGCAAGGGCGGCGACGTGACCTTCCTCGTCGAGGAACTGAAGGCCGTGTTCGACCCCCGCGGCGGCTACTGGCAGTCGGGCGGCAAGTTCATGCCCTCGATCATTGCCGAGCTCGGCTACGTGATCGAGAAGCACCTGCAGATGATCGGACTGCTGCGCAGTCCCGAGATGGACGAGCACCGCAAGAAGCTCATCGAGGACAAGCGCCAGGAGTTCGAGGCGCGCCAGAAGCAGCAGGACGCGTTTGCCAAGAGTCATTACCCGCAGGGTGCGCAGCTCTGCCTGAAGTGCAGCACCGCGGCGGTCGTCATGATGGACGGCTGCATGACCTGCCTCAATTGCGGCGATTCCAAGTGCGGATGACGCTTGGATGACGGTTCCCTACGCGCGCAGGCTGGAATTCCCGCCGGCCACCTGATGATCCAGGACGCCTCTGACCGGGCGTCGCGCGCACTCCCGAGGCGGCCTTCATGGCCGCCTCGTTTTATCTGCGGGTTGCTCGAGGCGTGAGCCCCCGCACAGCACGCGCGCCCGGGAACGCTATACTCTCGCCCCGCATGAGAACCATTCTCCCGCGCAGCGCGCCGCTCCTGGCGCTCGTCCTTACCCTCCTGCCCCTCGGCGGTGCCTGGGCGCAGGCCTTCGGCTCGGTATCCTCCCAGCGCGGCCCGCCTTCCGCCGGCAGCGTTGCGCCGCCCGCCGCACCGCCCGCCGCGCCGGCTCCGCTGCCCAAGGCGCAGGCCCAGGCCTTCGGCTCCGTATCCTCCCGGGGCCATGCACCCGCCGCCGGCAGCGCGGTGTCGCTCGCGACGCCGCGCCCGGTGGCTTCGGCGCGGGTGCCGAAGGGCAATTTCGACGTGGCGGACAAAGTCGTCGTCGAGAAGGGCCAGCGTCGCCTCTATCTGCTGCGCCAGGACCAGATCATCGCCGAGTACCCGGTCCGCCTCGGCCTCAATCCGTACGGTCCGAAGCAGCGTGAAGGGGACTTCCGCACGCCCGAGGGCAGTTACCGCCTCGTGCGTCGCAACCCCCGCAGTGATTTCTTCCTCTCGATCCAGGTCTCGTATCCGAGCGAGCAGGACCAGCGCCAGGCGAAGCACAACGGCGCGCGTCCCGGGGGCCTGATCATGATCCACGGCGAGCCGAACGTGCCGCGCAAGCCGGCGGACTATTACGCCAGCAACGACTGGACGGATGGTTGCATCGCAGTCAGCAACGCCGACATGGTCGACATCTGGTTGCGCACCCTGGCCGGGATTCCGATCGAGATCCGCCCGTAATGATGCGCAAGGTCGAGGTCTCCGTCCCGACGGCGGAGGAGACCGACTCCGTCGATGCTCGCGTCACCCCGACGGGCAGCCTGGAAAACCTCTCGCAGCAGGAGGTGGACCGGCTGCTCGACTCGTCACGGGGTGGCCTGTATCCGATTTACCGTCGCTGCTCGCTGGCCGTGCTGAACAGCGGCGGCGAGACGGACGACGCCCGGGCCATTTTCGATCGCTATACCGATTTCGACCTGCGCATCGTGCGGCAGGCCTGGGGCGTGAAGCTGGAACTCCACAATGCCCCGGCCGCGGCGTTCGTGGACGGCCGCATGATTCGCGGCATCCAGGAGCACCTCTTCGCGGTGCTGCGCGACATCCTCTACATCCACGGCGAGGTCTACGAGCATGGCAGCGTCGAGCTGCGCGAGCCGCAGGGCATCACCGACGCCGTCTACCGCGTGCTGCGCAATGCGGGCGTGCTGCTGCCGCGAGTGCGGCCGGACCTCGTGGTCTGCTGGGGCGGGCATGCGATCGGCCGCGAGGAATACGACTACACCAAGAAGGTGGGCTACGAACTCGGCCTGCGCAGTCTGAATGTCTGCACGGGTTGCGGGCCCGGTGCGATGAAGGGGCCGATGAAGGGCGCCACGATCGGGCATTCCAAGCAACGCATCCGCGACGGACGCTACGTTGGCCTCACGGAGCCCGGCATCGTGGCGGCGGAGCCGCCGAACGCGATCGTGAACCAGCTCGTGATCATGCCGGACATCGAGAAGCGCCTCGAGGCGTTCGTCCGCCTCGGTCACGGCATCGTGGTGTTCCCGGGCGGCGCGGGCACGGCCGAGGAAATCCTCTACCTGGTCGGCATCCTGCTGGACCCGGCCAACGAGCCGCAGCCTTTCCCGGTCGTGTTTACCGGCCCGAGAGGCGCGGATGAATATTTCCGTCGCATCGACGAGTTCCTGGTGGCCACGCTGGGGCCCGGCGTGCGGCAGTGCTATCGCATCGTCGTCGACGATCCGGCCGAGGTGGCCCGCGAGATGACGCGCGGGATGGATGCGGTGCGGGAATATCGCCGTCGCACCAGCGACGCCTACAACTACAACTGGCTGCTGCACATTCCCCACGAGCTGCAGATGCCGTTCGAACCGACCCACGAGCGCATGGCGGCGCTCAACCTGCGCAGGGACACGCTGCCCCACCTGCTGGCGGCCGAACTGCGCCGCGCGTTCTCCGGCATCGTGGCCGGCAACGTCAAGGAGCAGGGCATCCGGCTGATCGAGGAGCGGGGCCCGTTCGAGATCCACGGCGACCCCGACCTCCTGCAGCCCCTCGACTCGCTGCTGGCCTCGTTCGCCGCCCAGCGTCGCATGAAAATCGCCGGCGACTACCGGCCCTGCTATCGCATCGTTGCCTGACATCTGTGAACCAGTACCGGACGCCCGGCCGCCGCTCAAGTAGCGTGCGGGTCAGGCGAACGGTGAAGGTAATGAGCGATCCAAAACTCGTGGTGGGGCGTCCGGAAGTCGAGAGCGCGGCGCCGGCGGTGCCGGTCGATCCGCTCGGGCGGCGCTCGAAGTTCGGCGCGGCAGCCGACGGCTGGGACGCCTACAACACCTGGCTCAGCCGTGTCCGGCAGACGCCAGGCCAGATTTCCCGCCACGCCGTAATTTCCAAGGCACTCTACAGCGTGTCCAGTTACAAGAACTGGGCCGACAAGGCCCGTGAAGCGTTCGACGACAAGGGCAAGTGATCCCATGCGAGGCCAGCGTTATCATGAGCGCACGTCCCCGCGGGACGATTTGACTTAACGCGCTCTCGCACCCGCATGGAACGGCTGCTCAAGTGGCTCGACGATCTCGACGACCTCCTCGTCGTGTTTCGCGTGCAGGCACCGGCCGCAATAGCGACCGTTGCCTTACTGGCGGTCTTCCTTAGCGTCGTCGGGGCCGTGCTGGTCTTCGGTCCGCCCGATCTGCTCGCCGCTCCCTAAAAGGATTCTCCGCCATGATCGATTCACGCCGGCCTGGTGCGGCCGACTCGCACTCGCCTGCCGTGTCTTCACCGCTTGCGACGCTCGTTGCGTGCGGCCTCGTCGCTCTGGCGCTCGGCACCGCTGCGTGCTCGCGTCCGGCTGCGCCGCCGCTTGCGGCCAGTGCAGGGCGGGTGAGCGCGCTCGAGAAGCGCGACGTGGTCGTCGGCACCGGCGCGGAGGCGATGGCCGGTGCGAAGGTGACGGTGCACTACACGGGTTGGCTGTATGACCAGACGAAGCCTGACCAGAAGGGCGAGCAGTTCGACAGTTCCCGCACCGGCGGGCAGCCGTTCGAGTTCGCGCTCGGCGCGGGCCAGGTGATCGCAGGTTGGGACCAGGGCGTGCAGGGGATGAAGGTCGGCGGGCAGCGCCGGTTGGTCATCCCGGCGGCACTTGCGTATGGCGACAGCGGCGCCGGCGGCGTCATTCCGCCGGGTGCGACGCTCGTGTTCGACGTGGAGCTGCTCGACGTCGCCGCGCCCGGAAGCTGACGCGTTCCGCGAACGCGATTGGCTGTGCAAGCGCAGCGGCCATGCCTTGCCAGACTGCATCCGGGAGCGGTGAGGGTCGGCGCTCCAAGGTCTCCCGCGCTTCGAGAACTCGCGCGGAGGAACCGCACGAGTTCTCGGCGATCCTTGCGCGAGCGGTCTCGAGGCGCCATTAGCGCGGCGTAACGGCAGGTTCGGAGACGCCTCGAGACTGCGCTCGCGCTGCGGCGTCCGACATGGGGCGCCGACCCTCACCCCTCCCGAACGCATCGGCGACGCGCGCGGCCCGCGCGCTTTCTGGCAGACCGTCGCAGTCGACTCGCTAGCGCCTCTTCGGTCGGTGTCCGGGCCCGGGCGCCGACGGTGCGCGTGCGAGTCTTCGACGGCCCGCCCCGCGCAGCCAGCCGCAGCGCGATCGGTGCAGTGGTACGCGCTACTTCACGGACGGGTTGAGCGAATACGTCCCGGTCAGCTTCGCCTCCGCGAGGACGTGCCTGGCGATGGCCTGCCGCACCTGCGCACCGGTGAAATCGCCCTCGACCGGGCAGCGCGCAAGATCCGTCGCGTACAGGATGAAGTGGTAGTGGTGGAGCAGCACGTCGTTCCAGGGAGGGCAGGGGCCGTCATAACCGAAGTACTTCCCGCCCATGTCCGCGTCTGCCGCGAACCACAGCGTGTAATCGTTCAAGCCCTGACGGGATCCGGCCGGGCCCTTCGGCTGCTGCTTGCCCTTGCCCACGATGCCGTCCGAGCAGGCGCCGGCCTTGAGTTCGCTTACCGTCGGGGCGATATCCACCATCACCCAGTGAAAGAACTCCGTGCGCGGCAGGTCTGCCGGCACGACGCGGCCTTCCTGGTTGACGTCGTCCGCCTTGGTCGGCACGTCGCTGTCCACGCACAGCAGCACGAGCGACTTCGCCGTGGACGGCACGCCGGTCCAGCGCAGGTGCGGATTGCGATTGGCGCTCAGCACGAGGTGCGCGACCGGGTCGGGCGCGCCAAAAGCGTACTGTGCGGGAATAGGCTGGTTGTGGCCGAAATTCGCGGACATCAGTTGCACGTGGACTCCCTCCGACCGGGCGTTTGTCTCGCCCATTCTGGCACACTGCGCCTCCCTCGCCGCCACGCGGCGCGACCGCAACATCGCCGCCAGGAGCATCGTTTGACGTCGCCGCCCCCGTCCGCCGCCATGGATTTGCGAACGCCGGTGCCGCAGCCGGCCGGGATTCCCGGGCCCACCGGCCTCATCGAGGCGAGGCTCGAGGATCCACTGCCCGCGGGCACCCGCCCTGCCGTGATCGGAGTCGTCTGCCATCCGCACCCGCTGCACGGCGGCACCCTGCAGAACAAGGTCGTGCATGCCCTGGCGCGCGCCATGCAGGAGGCGGGCGCCCCGACCGTCCGGTTCAATTTCCGCGGGGTAGGGCAAAGCGGCGGCAGCTACGCGGACGGCAGCGGCGAAGTGGAGGACGCGCTCGCAGTCATCGAATGGGCACGCTCGCGCTGGAACTGCGCACCCCTGTGGCTCGCTGGTTTCTCATTCGGCGCCGCCGTGGCGTTGCAGGCTGCGGCGCGGGCGCGGCCAATCCGCCTGGTGACCGTGGCGCCTCCGGCAGGCCGGCTGATCACGCAACCGATCGCAAGGCCGCCGTGCCCGTGGCTGATCGTGCAGGGCGATCGGGACGAGCTGGTGGACTTCGCGACGGTGCAGCGCTGGGCCGCGAGCTATGCGCAGGATGCGCCGGAGTTACTGGTGATGAGCGGTGCGGAGCACTTCTTCCACGGCCGCCTGCGCGAGTTGCGGGCCGGCGTGCTGCGCTTCCTGACGGCTGCCCGTCAGGGCTGAATCGAGGCAAAAAACAGCGAAATCGTCGGGGCGCGCGAGCCGCCCCGACGCCGAAATCGCGTCAGCTCAGTTCACAAACCCTTTGAGGTTCTTGAGCGGCATCACGCGGACCTTCTTGCTGGCCGGCTTGGCCTTGAACGTCATCTTCTCGCCGGTGAAGGGATTCACGCCTTCACGCGCCTTCGTGGCGGGCTTCTTCACGACCTTCATCTTGGCGAGGCCCGGCAGTGTGAACAGCCCGTGGCTCTTGAGGCTCTTCTTGATCACGCCGCTGAGCGAATCGAAAACCGAGCTGACCTGCTTCTTGGAAAGACCGGTGTCCTTGGAGATTGTCGCCAGGATATCGGACTTCGTCGGTGCAGAACTCTTCTTGGCCATCTAGTGTGTCTCCTGTGATGAATCGTGGGCCGCTGGCCCCGGTTAGTCTGTTGGCGCGCGAAAAATAGCACGAAATCGCCGCGTGTTAATACGCTCCCGAGGCTTTTTTTTCAGTCCCGCGGCGTTCAGTCGGTGAAGAACTCGCGCTTGAACTGCACCGCGTACTTCGAACTCTGCCCGAGCGGAGCGGCGTCGATGTCGAAGACGAGGATCTCGTTGCCGCTGATGCCGACTTCTCCGATGAAGTAAATCGACCCTCCTTCCGTGATGCGGCGCATCGGGAGGTCTTTCAGCTGCCCATTCAGGTTGTAGGCAGTCGCGGTCACGGTGCCGTCCACCGGCACCGTCCTGCCATCCGGGCTTTTGCGTAGCAGCGAGACGTTCAGCAGCACGCGATTGGCGCTGCGCTCGATGGCGTACGCGCGCGCGACGCCGGCCGTCAGCTGGTCGGTGCGGATCGCGTTGTAGTGGACTTCGAAGTCGCCGAAATCCTGGAGCGTGGGCGCGCTCGGCGCTGCCGCCGGCGTCTTTCCCGGCTGACCGACCTGATCGCATCCCGAGGAAATAGCTAGAGAAAAGGCGGCGACCAGCCATGGAACGAGCCGGCGAACGGTACCTGTGTACATCGTTGAATCCCCCTGCGGCAGGCGTGCCGCGCGCGGTAGCAGCACCATGTTACCGCCGCCTTGCCGGCTCTGCGCACGGTCCGGCGCGTCCGCTGCCGCAGTGCCCCTCATGCGTCGCCGGCGACGATCGACTGCAATGCGGCGGGAAGTCCCGCGAGGCCACGGATGCGCACGCGCTTGTTGCGGGAAGATGACCCCTGGTCGATCGTGACCTGAGCGCGCGGCACGCCGCACACTTCCGCAAGGAACTCGATCAGAGCCGCGTTGGCGCGGCCATCGACGGGCGGGGCGTTCAAGCGGACACGCAATCGATCCCCCATGAGACCCGCGAACTCGGTCCTGGCGGCGCGCGGCTGGACGCGTACGTCGAGGACCCAGTCCGTTCCGTCCCGGCGCGCGGGGGCAGTCATGGGTTCGGCAGTCGCAGGGCCGCGGGTTGGCTCAGCGCAGCAGGATCTGCAATGCCTGCAGGGCGATGAGCACGAACAGCGCCGAGAGATCGAGCCCGCCAATGGGCGGCACGACGCGGCGAATCGGCGCCAGGAGCGGTTCGCACAGCCGGCCCAGGATCTGGTTGGCCGGGCTGTAGGTGCCGGGTGCCACCCAGCTCAGCACTGCGTAGAGCAGCACGGCGACGGTGTAGAACTGCAGTACGGTCTGCAGCAGCCCGACCAGACCGCGCACGAAGATCGCCGCGAGGTCGAAACCGCCTCCGGCGACCAGTTGCAGCAACGTGGTTCCCGCCAGCTGCACGATCAGCAGGGCCACCAGCGAGGCGATGTCGATCTTTCCGGCGGGAGGCAGGGCCCGGCGCAGCGGACGTACCAGCGGATCCGTCGCCTTGAGGACCGCCTGTCCGATCGGGTTGCGGAAATCGGCCCGCACCATTGGCATGAGCAGCCGCAGCAGGTAGGCGATCACCACCAGGGTAATCAGGGCGTCGAGGATGAATAGCAGTGCCGGCATGAGTCTTCGTGGCTGAAATCCGTTCCGTGCTCAGTCGCCACCGAACTGACGGGCCAGTTCGGCCGAGCGGCGCGCTGCCGCAGCGACAGCTTCGGCAAAAATAGCACGCACGCCGGCGGAATCGAGCACCTGCAGCGCCGCGGCCGTCGTGCCTCCCCTGGACGTCACTTGCGCGCGCAATTCGGCAGGCGGGTCGCTGCTCTCCGCAGCCATGCGGCCGGCACCCCTCGCCGTTTCCACGGCGAGCCGCCGTGCCGTGTCCGGCGCGAGACCGAGCCGGATGCCCGCTGCTTCGAGCGCCTCCACCAGCAGGAAGAAGTACGCAGGACCGCTGCCGGAGAGGGCTGTCACGACGTCCATCTGCTCTTCCGTCTCGACCCAGACCGTTGCGCCGCAAGACGCGAGGATCGTTTCGACAGCCTGGCGCTCGGACGGCAAGACGGTTGCATCCGCGTACAACGCGGTGATCCCGGCGCCGATCAAGGCCGGGCGGTTCGGCATCGTCCGCACCAGCGACACGTCCGCGCCCAGCCAGCGTGCCAGGTCCTGCAGGCGGATGCCGGCGGCGATCGAGATGACCAGGCGACGCCGCAACGCCAGCTCCGCGGCAATGCCCCGCGCGACGGTGGCCATTTCCTGCGGCTTGACGGCCAGCACGACCGCGTCCGCTTCCCGCACGGCCGCGACGTTGTCGTCCGTGACGCGCACTGCGAACTCCCGGCGCAGCCTGTCGAGCTGTCCGGCCACGGGATCCGCGACGGTGATGTCGCTGCCAGGAATGCCGCGCGCCCGGAGGCCGCCGATGAGGCTCGTCGCCATGTGGCCGCCGCCAATGAACGTGATGCGCATCAATCTGTCTCCTGCGCCCGTGTCGTCTCAGGAGCGCGGGCCGAAAACGGCCGTGCCCACCCGGACGATGGTTGCGCCTTCCAGGACGGCCGCCTCCAGGTCGCTGCTCATGCCCATGGAAAGCGTGTCCAGTTCATGGCCTGCGTCGTTCAAGGTCGCGAGCAGCTCCCGTAACCGGCAAAACGGGCGGCGCTGCTCATCCTCGGACTGCACGTCAGGCGGGACGCACATGAGTCCTCGCAGCCGCAGCCGCGGCAAACCGGCCACCGTGGCCGCCAGGCCGGGCAGGTCGGCGGGGCTCACTCCGCCCTTGGCGGGTTCGTCGGCAAGCTTCACCTGCAGCAGCACCTCGAGCGGCGGCGCGTAGTGCGGGCGCTGAGCACTCAAGCGCTCCGCAATGCGCGCCCGGTCAACGGTGTGGGCCCAGTGGAAGTGCGCGGCCACGTCGCGGGTCTTGTTGCTCTGCAGGCGGCCTATGAAGTGCCAGGTCAGCGGCAGGTCGCACAGGGCTGCGATCTTGGCGAGCGCTTCCTGCAGGTAGTTCTCGCCGAAATTCCGCTGCCCGGCGTGCGCGAGCGCCCGGATGGCCGCCTCCGGCTGCTGTTTGCTGACGGCGAGGAGAGTGACGGACGCCGGGTCCCGGCCCGCCCGGCGGGCTGCTGTCCCGATCCGGGCAAGCACTGAGTTGAGACCAGCAGATGAGAACTGCGGAGCGGTTAACATATTCGGGTCCCGGGCACTGATCTATACTGCGGCCGCCTGCGTGACCCGTCCCGCCTTGGATCCGGCGCGCAGGCTACAGGGAGCCCAGATGGCCGTCGACATCGCCCAATTGCTTGCGTTTGCTGTCAAGAACAAGGCCTCCGACCTGCACCTGTCGTCGGGCGTGCCTCCCATGATCCGTGTCGACGGCGACATGAAGCGGATCAATATGCCACCGCTGACGCACAAGGAAGTGCACAGCATGGTGTACGACATCATGAATGACAAGCAACGGAAGGCTTACGAAGAGTTCTACGAAACGGACTTTTCGTTCGAGATTCCGAAGCTGGCGCGCTTCCGCGTCAACGCGTTCAACCAGAACCGCGGCGCTGCGGCCGTCTTCCGCAACATCCCCTCGGTGGTGTTGTCGCTCGACGACCTGAATGCGCCGAAGATCTTCAAGGACATCTCGATGCAGCCGCGCGGCCTGGTGCTCGTCACCGGCCCGACGGGGTCGGGCAAGTCGACCACGCTCGCCGCGATGATCAACTACGTCAACGACAACCGGCCGGACCACATCATCACGATCGAGGATCCGATCGAGTTCGTGCACGAGTCGAAGCGCTGCCTCCTGAACCAGCGCGAGGTCCACCGCGACACGCTCGGGTTCAGCGAGGCGCTGCGTTCCGCCCTGCGCGAGGACCCGGACGTCATCCTGGTCGGCGAAATGCGCGACCTCGAGACGATCCGCCTGGCGCTCACCGGCGCCGAGACCGGCCACCTCGTCTTCGGCACCCTGCACACGAGTTCTGCCGCCAAGACCATCGACCGCATCGTCGACGTGTTCCCGGCTGCCGAAAAGGAAATGGTCCGCGCGATGCTGTCGGAGTCGCTGCGGGCGGTGATCTCGCAGACGCTGCTGAAGCGCGTCGGCGGCGGCCGCATCGCCGCGCACGAGATCATGATCGGCACTCCCGCGATTCGTAACCTGATCCGCGAAGGCAAGATCGCGCAGATGTACTCCGCGATCCAGACGGGCCAGCAGTCGGGCATGCAGACGCTCGACCAGTGCCTCAAGGAACTGTTGCAGAAGGGCCTGATCACCAAGGAAGAGGCGCGATTCCGCGCGCAGAACAAGGACGATTTCTAGGTCCCGGAGCGAGAGCCCGCGGCGCCGGAGGCATCATGGATCGAGATACTGGTATCAAGCTCATGCAGGATCTCCTGCGCCGCATGGTCGAGCGCAAGGGCTCCGACCTCTTCATCACCGCTGGCTTCCCGCCGGCGATCAAGGTGGACGGCGAGATCAAGCCGCAGACCAACCAGCCGCTCACGCCCGAGCAGAGCGCCCTGCTGGTCCGCGCGATCATGAACGATCGCCAGACCAAGGAATTCGACGCGTCCAAGGAATGCAACTTCGCGATCGCGCCGCCCGGCATCGGCCGCTTCCGCGTGAGCGCTTTTGTGCAGATGGGTCTCACCGGCGCGGTGCTGCGCACCATCAATATCAAGGTACCGACGATCGAGGAGCTCGAGCTGCCGCCGATCCTCAAGGAGATCGTGCTGTCGAAACGCGGCCTCGTCATCCTGGTCGGCGCGACCGGCTCGGGCAAGTCGACCTCGCTCGCCGCGATGGTCGACTACCGCAACGAGAAGACCCGCGGCCACATCATCACGATCGAGGACCCGATCGAGTACGTGCACACGCACAAGAACTGCGTGGTGACGCAGCGCGAGGTCGGCGTGGACACCGAGAGCTGGCACATGGCGCTCAAGAACACGCTGCGCCAGGCGCCTGACGTGATCCTGATCGGCGAAATCCGCGACCGCGAAACGATGGAATACGGCATCCAGTTCGCCGAGACGGGCCACATCGTGCTCGCGACGCTGCATGCGAACAGCGCCAACCAGGCGCTCGACCGCATCATCAATTTCTTCCCGGAGGACCGCCGCGAGCAGTTGCTGATGGACCTCTCGCTCAACATCCGCGCGATGATTTCCCAGCGCCTGGTGCCGCGCGAGGCGGGCAAGGGCCGCATCGCGGCGATGGAAGTCCTGCTCAATACGCCGCTCATCGCGGACCTGATCTTCCGCGGCGAGGTCACCGCCATCAAGGAGATCATGGCCAAGTCGAACCGGCTCGGCATGAAGACCTTCGACCAGGCCCTGTTCGAGCTGTTCGAAGCGGGCGTGATCGCCTACGAGGAGGCGCTGCGCAACGCGGACTCCAAGAACGAGATCCGGCTGCGCATCAAGCTCGAGAGCAAGCGCGCGGACAAGGGCACGCTCGAGGAGACCGGTGCGCTCAAGATCCTCGAGGAAGAGGAATAGCGGAGGCACGGCACCATGGCGAGCACCACCGAACCCGAGAATACCTCGCCCGCCGCTGAGCGCGTGCTGAGCGACACCACTGCCGGAGCCTCGACGGCCCGCAACTTCGTCCTGAACACGCGGCCGCTGTTCAAGCTGATGGTGGAGAAACGGGCGTCCGACCTGTTCTTCACCTCGAACGCCCCGATCAAGATCAAGATCGAAGGGCAGATCATGCCGGTCAACCGTCAGGTGCTGACGGCGGACCAGGTCCGCCAGGCGGCATACGGCCTGATGAACCAGGAGCAGATCGACTACTTCCAGCAGGAACTCGAGATCGATTTCGCGGTCTCCGAGCCGGGGCTCGGCCGCTTCCGCGTGGCGGTGTTCCATCAGCGCGGCAATCCCGCGATGGTGCTGCGCTACATCACGGCGGACATGCCCAAGATGGAGGATCTCGGCCTGCCGCCGATCATGAAAGACCTCGTCATGATCAAGCGCGGCCTGATCCTGATGGTGGGCGCCACGGGTTCGGGAAAATCGACGTCGCTCGCGGCGATGCTCAATTACCGCAACGAGATCTCGTCCGACCACATCCTCACCGTCGAGGACCCGATCGAGTTCCTGCATTCGAACAAGAAATCGATCGTCAACCAGCGCGAGGTCGGGCTCGACACCAAGTCGTTCCACCGCGCGCTGCGCAGCGCCATGCGCGCCGCGCCGGACGTGATCCTGGTCGGCGAAATCCGCGACCGCGAGTCGATGGAGTACGCGATCACCTTCGCGGGCACCGGCCATCTGTGCCTCGCGACGCTGCATGCGAACAACGCGGCCGAAACGCTGGATCGCGTCATCAACATGTTCCCGCGCGACCAGCACACGCAGATCTTCCTCGACCTGTCGCAGTACCTCAAGGCCATCCTTTCGCAGCGTCTGGTGATGGGCAAGGACGCGCATCGTCACGCGGCCATCGAAGTGCTGCTGAACACGCCGCACGTGCAGGAACTGATCAAGAAGGGCGACGTGGTCGGCGTGAAGGAAGCGCTGGTGCGCAGTGCCGAGAAGGGCATGCAGAGCTTCGACATGGCGCTCTACCAGTTGTACCTCGACGGCAAGGTCACGCTCGAGGAGGCGATCAACAACGCGGATTCGCGCACCAACCTCGAGGCCAAGATCAACTTCGGTTAAGGCTGTCAGGCGGCGGCTCGTCGTGGGCGTCCCTGTCGGGTCCGTCTGGACTCGCGGGGAAGACATGCTCCTCCAAACGACCCCGACAGGAACGCCTGACGTACAGCGCCCGCCGCCTGTTCACCGTCGGTTTTCGACTGAACGCGCGGTTTGCGCCGTTGACGTTGCTTGCGCCGTGCGAGTTTTCGGGTTCCTCCCGAAAACTCGCTCAGGCGCCGCGTGTCGAGCGTTCTGTTCCGGGTGTCTTCGGGCTCGCATGTCTTCTTCGCGAGTCCGAAGACACGCGGAATAGAACGCCTGAGCGCTCCGCACTGCGCATGTTCCCCGGGGAAATGCCGAAACGCGC
>Ga0315290_10000986_pt1 | contig 19418 bp, 17 predicted proteins | sample YL17G12_0_MG_FD_203627 | JGI IMG/M metagenome (GOLD analysis project Ga0315290, IMG submission 203627) | Sediment microbial communities from Yellowstone Lake, YNP, Wyoming, USA - YL17G12_0 | ecosystem: Environmental > Aquatic > Freshwater > Lake > Sediment | place: USA: Wyoming | collected... | reverse complement strand
TTCTAAACTTAGACATCAAGTTCTTGTCAGTGCGGGCAACGCGAAGAAATCTTTTTCGGATAGTCTAAGACAGATACACAAGCACCTTTTAGATTCCTAAGTTTTGCTTTTTGCCGGTCTTTGAAACAGCGGTTCATATTAGTATATAAAGTTCTTGTCTAAGTTTTATGCCCACCGGATCGATCAAGTTATAAAAGGTTCAGCTTGATCGAAGAAGATGACGAGACCCCGCCTCCCGGCTGTAAACGCATCGTAACTTGATATTCACCGTCCGGCAGGTCCATCATTTCAAGTTCGAAAAGCGCCACCAATATCCCGTCGGTTCTTTCGAAGATATCGGAGAGCCGGAAACCGATATCCACTGGATTTAAAACCTGGTTTTTTTGATTCGTTGTTTTAACTGCCTGGCATTTGAGCAGGTCATAGAAGCGGGATTTCAGATCGTTTTTGCTGATGCCTTTCAGCGGAACGCCTATTGCGATTCTCCTGTAATTCTTGATTTCGTTCGAAATGGAGTATAAACCCGGCAATTCAGCGAAGGCCGGCTGCTTTTGGACGTCTTTTTCTTTGTCGGATGTTTTTAATGTTTTATTCAGATTCGCGGATATTACCTCCGACATTTCGCTATAGAGCATCAATGAACCGATGGATACAGCCGGTGCAGCATAATCAGGAACCGTAATATTGAATTCCTCACTTGAAATCTTCAGGTTATCCCTGTTTCTCAGAAATATCCGTATCCGATAATCTGATGGAGCAAGCAGCATGGAATAATACAGAGCAAGATGGGATTTTCTTCTTCCCTCTGATTCTTTTTTAAAATTCATATTCAATATACGGTTGACTGTCTGCACAATTTCGTTGTTTCCATTGAAAGCATAAATGCAAACATCCAATTCCCCCCGGTTTTTATTTTTATTGTTTATTATAATTTCTTCGAGCGGCATCTGAACGCCTACGACGACTTCCGATTCTTTCCCATATCCAGGAAGGATGACGATACCGGCGCACATTGTAATCATATTGTATAAAATGGAAGACTGAGACATATAACTGATCTGGGCGTCCTGTTCGGCTTTGTTGAGGTCTTCCATTTCCTTAGGTTCGACGGTTGCTTTTTTATAATTCAGGGATACGTCTTGCCTGGCGACCTCAATTTTTAATGGGACGAAGGAATTTGGATCAGCCCGTTCGCTTGGAATATATGAAAGCATGTAATAAAAGCTTGTGTCATATTCCACTGATTTCATTCTGTCATCGATTTTTTGGGCTGTGTCCGTAAAGGAATAGAATCTGCCGCCAGTTGCCCCGGCTATCGTTTTCAGCACCGTCGTCCTTGCCTCCTCTCTCTCGATGGTATTATCAACCGCTGTTCTCTCGTTTATGTCCCCGATCAAATTGGACCTTTTACCCATATCCATCACGTGCAGTTCGATGTCGTAACTGACAAATGTCTTTCGGAGATCCAACAGTCTTTTCATCAGGATATTAGGTGGAATATTATGTTTAGTCTTTGTCTCATCATTTGCAGTATCCAACTCTTTTCCCCAATTGGGATAGAAATAAAATCCCTCGCTGAAAATGATTAGATTTTTCTTGCCGCTGATAAACCTGAGGCTGTTGCAAAGAGACGTAAGGGAATTGCATATGTTTAGGAATTCCATATTTTTGACATCATCTTCATCATTTGTCCAATCTATCCTCCCTCTCCTTGTTGGGGAAAATCCCCTGCTTCCGGCATCTTCCGATTCGAGCAGTTTAATGATTTCCGAGAGGCTTTTTTCACGATGGATGTCGAAGGGTACCAATAACTTCATTTCGCTGGGTGTAAGCACATACAGGGAGGCATAGTCGGTGGGCTGGATTGTGCCTTTCACGAACTCCAGGATTCCGGTTAAAGCAATTTCCCTCTCAGTTTTTCTTTCAGGCAGATTGGCGATCAGAAGAGTGAAATAGCGCGAAGGGGCTGCCGGCATTGAAGCCTCGTCAGTTTGAAGATCGGTTTTCAATGCGAGGTAATCTTTTCCTTTCAGGTTCACTTTATCTACGGCGAGGATATCCTGGGGTTTGTCGTCCACCCATAGTTTGAATTCCTCCGGCTTCAGGTCGGTGATATGGCGGTCTTCTTTGTTTTTGGCGGTTACATATACTTCGCGTAAAGCGACTTCGACATAGAAATCAGGTTTGGATTTGCATTTGCAGTAGTTGATTATATTCGATATATTGTCGCTTTTATTGTCGGGATTCGTCTCAGGTCTTGGTGCTGATGGAAGCAATAAAACCATCAGGCAATAGATTACAGGAAAGACTTTGCTTTTCAATCCGGGCGCTCCTTGAAATAGTTCAATTCCGTTGCTTTATGGAAGCGGACACGGCGAGGCTGTTTACCATTACAGGGTAACTATCTTGTTATTATTATCGAACGTCTATGATAAATATTTTTTATGTATCAAAGCCAGAACAATTAAAACTATAAGGTTATTTTCAAGGAATTTCAATGAAAAAAGTTTATTGCCCAGATTCTTACGTAAGGGAAAGATAAGTTTTTATGTCTGGGATTTTTGTGTGTGAAAGGTGATTTGGTTGATTTTTTTGTGGTTTGCGTGAGGGATTCCGGTCAGGTTGAAGGTTTTTTCCGGTTTTCGGTCGGCCTGCGTAAGATTGAATCAGACCTATCCCCTGAGCGAACCAGGACGGGGCTGCTTTTTTAACTTTCGCGATTATACGGTTCTGATATTCGCGACACGTCCGTTGATGAATCGGATGTCGGGCGGCCGAACCGTTCCAACGTCGAGGCGTGGGGAACCGATGATAATTTTTTGTTAAACAATTTTGCAGGGGCACATTGCGATGTGCCCCTGCAACAATTTGTTATGTCATTAATTATAATAATTCCGTGCATATGATTCGGCATGATGATGAATGCATCCAACGTCACGCGCGGCCGGATTACCTGTGTGCGCATCCATTCATCCGCCGCCAACACACCATATTTATTCAAATGCATTTCACAGTTTGCCACCTGCCCAAAAAGACAGACACGATCATCCGTACATATCGTGATGAAATACGCCCCCGGAGATGTGTAATCGAATCCTTTCAGGCGCATCGAACGGCGGCCCCGGTTTCTATAAGGATTCTTAGTCATAATGTATAATATTATGATAGGGCATTCAATATGTCAATAATAATATACTAAACATTAATTGCATATCGTTTATAGAAATGCAAGAGATCGAACTGCTGAAGGGGATGGAATACTTTTAATCTGCCAATATATGACAAATTATTTCATGAAAAGAATAGATGTTTTTTTTTATCACTTTTTCTCATATTATTATAAGTATGAACGTAAAAAGGATTCAGACATTTTTTATAATCCCGATGCTGTTGTCATCTGTACTGCTTTATTGCGAACCGCGGATCTCGATAAAGACCAACTATTACAGCCTTTACTCGACGTCCGTATCAGGTTTGCGCAAGGAAATGAACAAGAAGGGCATCAAATGGACAGACGGGAAGACCTACGACGGCTTTACCTCCTGGTATGTTAAATGGCGCTACGAATATTATACCAGCGATGATTATTGCAGTCTTACAAACGTGGATGTCAGCGTTGACGTGGAATATACCCTCCCCAGGTGGTCGGTTAAGCTATTGGGCAACATGGATTTGCGGATCAAGTGGATCCGCTACAGCGATGCGCTGAAAAAGCACGAGGACGGGCACAGGGATTTCGGCATTGGAGCAGCCCGTGATATTGAGGAGGCGCTGCTCAGCATCGGTTCCCGGCCGCGTTGCGATACGCTTGGCGCCGACGCGAACGCGATCGCTTACCGGATACTTGACGACTTCCGCAGGAAAGAGACCGAATACGACCGGAAAACGGAGCACGGCAGGACGCAGGGCGCGGTCTTTCCCTGAATCATGAGTAGTTTTATCCGGTAGTGGTTATTTCCTGTTATTGAGATAGCGGATCGTTGTTTCTCTCCGGTCAGCATGACGGACGGGATGCAGTCTTTTTTTACCAAATATTTTTTTAATTTTGTGGAACTTTTAGCTTGACAAAGCGTATTACTGTAATATAAAGGTAGAACAGTTGGATTATGATATGGAATTTATGAATATAAAGATCAATTCGAAGTCGGCGGTGCCGGTTTACGAGCAGGTGAAGAGGGAAATCAAGCTCGCGATACTTTCCGGTAAGCTCAAGGAAGGCGAGAAATTGATATCCATACGGGAACTGGCAGTCAGGCTGCAGATAAACCCCAATACGATCGTTAAGGTATATTACCAGCTCGAGGTGGAGGGATTTATCGCCTCGCGGCCGGGAGCGGGCTACTTCGTATCCGCCGAGGCCGGAAGAGCACAGAAGGAAAAATACGAGCTCTTCGAGCAGGTGACGGACGACTACATAACATCCGCGTCTGATCTCGGCTATTCCATAGAGGATATGATTGCGGAGTTGAAGAACAAGAATGATTCATCGGAAAAAAAGAACAACGGAGGAAGCAATGATAAAGATAGATAATCTGACATTCGGCTATGGCAAGAAAAAGATTTTCGAGGGCTTCAGCCTCGAAATACCGGACCGGCAAACCTGTCTCGTGACCGGTATCAATGGAGTGGGAAAGAGCACGCTTCTGCGTTTGATCGCGGGCGTTCTTCTGCCGGATGGCGGAAACATCACGTTCGGCCCCGATATGCCGCTGGACCCCCGCTTCAAGATAGGCTTTCTTTCGGACAAGATCAGCCTATACGAAAGCCTCAAGGTTTCGCAGATGATAGAGCTGCATATGAAAATGTACGGCATAAAGAACTTTGATTATTCACTTCTTGAACATACGAAGATCGGAATGCAGCAGCGCGTGAAGGAACTTTCATGGGGGCATAGGACGATCTTTCTCTTGAGCCTCGTTCTTGCGATTGAACCTGAGGTTCTTTTAATAGATGAAGTAATACATTCGATTGATGCATACCTCCGAAAGATTTTCCTCGAGAGGGTCATCAGGCTGATATCTGAGAGAAAAATTACGGTAGTGATGGTGAATCTGAACTTTCACGACGTTGAAAACATTGCAGACCGCGTAATCCTGTTGAAGGACGGTAAAGTGGCTGTTGACAGCGACCTGGACAGCCTGAAGGCAAAGGTGAAGAAAGTAGTCTCTTCAGAACCGCTTAACGGCCTGCCGGTTATCCTCAGTATACCGCGGGAGGACTGCACAGAATACTTCGTTTACCCCTATGATGAAAAGGTACACAGACCGGCAGTGAAGGGTAAAGTTATGGATTTGGATTTGACAGAGATCGTTACAGCCTTCATCGGAGGGGAATATGTATAAGAAAGAGTTTATGGAAAGCGGGCGGCAGGCCCTGATGGTCCTCATTTTCCTGTTGATCATACCGTTGTTTTATGTTCTCGACCAGCTGCTGATCGAAACCGGCCTTGATTACAAAAAAGTTTCCGTGATGGGAATGGGGCTGGTGATTTCGATAATCACATTGATTTATACGACGACCATTTTCCAAAATGAAACGCGGGATCACGCAATGGAATATCTGCTGAGCCTGCCTGTCTCGAGATACAGCATTATCGGCTGGAAGCTGGGGCCAAGGATTTCGATTCTTACGATTCTGTATGTCGTCTTTCTGGCGATCCAGCCTTCCGGGAGGGACGTCTTTGCGGATGGGTACAGCTTGTTCATTCATCCAGCGGTGCTGCCGATGGTTATATTCGCACTTTTAATATTCGGATTCATCCTGGGGCTGATCGGATATAAAAACGTCTTTATGAAGGTATTTGTAATCATATCCTTCTATGCAGTGATGGGCGGTGCAGTCGGTTTGGCTGCGAATTTTATTGACATCAGCAAGGACGAATTCAGGTTAGAGGGAGTCGCCCCTTGTTTCTGGATAAGCTCATGCGTCATTCTGTTGATATATTGGCTGAGTTTTTCTCCCGTGTTCACGCGGTTCGACCTGAAGCCGGAACAGCTGCATATAAAGAGGTTCGCGTTCCGTGCGGTTCCGATGCTGCTGATCTTTATCATCGCGGCTGTTGCATCCCTGATTATCAATAATGGGGCGAAATAAAAGGCGCGAAGAGGAGTGACAAGGTTTGATCAGGCGACTTGTTTTCAGCATATTGAAATCCCTGATAATGCCTCTGCCAGATTTTAGAAGACCGCGAAGCTTAGCATTGGCGGTCCTGCTTAAGCTCATGGAAAAATTGTTTTTCTGAAGAAGTAGTTTTGATATTCCGGGAAACCCGGCTGAACCGGATAAAAACCGGGAAACATTAGAAAAGAAGGAAGAAAAAAGGGACAGAGAAAATGATAAGAAAGGAATTCAGGGACATTTTAGGGCCGACATTGATTAAATTATCCAGCCTTGGATTGATTCCATTTTTTTGGCTTATAAACACATTATTCCTGGGAATAGATTTTGATTACAGAGAGGCGGGAGTTTCGGTGTTCGGAATAGTCATTCTATGGATCAGCTTCGATTACTCTTCAAAGATGTATAAATCCGAAGCGGAGGACCACGCCTGGGAATATCTTCTATGTCTGCCCGTTCCCAGGACGAGGATTCTGTTCGCCAAACTTCTCACGCGCTTCGTTTGTCTGGGCATACTGATCGGAATATATCTTCTTTCCATCGAATTGCTTTTTGATCGTTTTACAATAAACCGATTCGACTTCCTGCATCCGAATTTTCTGATCCCTATTTCAATAGCCGCTCTTTTAAACGGTATGATATTTGGACTATTGAAGATCAAGGATATGCCTTTGCTTTCAATTCTTTTAATCATTTCAACATCGGCGATTGCATGGGTCATGAATCTATTCGGGAAATCTGTTTTTACCGGAATATTTGATGAATATCCTTTATATGGAAGCATAATTGCGGGATCGCTTATTTGTTCGACTATAATCTACTTTCGGTTTATCGGCTTTTTTAAAAAATTCGATTCAAAACCATCAGATTTACATGCCAGATTGTTCACGAAGCTAACGCTCCGGCCAGTGCTTTTGATGATATTTTTCTGCCTTCTGATAATATTTTTACGAAAAAATAATGCGCTTTGATAACTCTGTTTGACCGGTAACTTAAGGAATATGTTGACAACATTACGGAATAAGATTCGTTTAGTTAAATATTTAAACTGTTCTCGGAAGTTATTTTAAGCTGATTTCAAAACTGCCCACCGCATTCTATTTTTGCAGCAAATTAATGAGCTACCAATATTTGGAGAATCCGGCCGCCTCCGTTATAATGTCTTCTTTGAAATATTGATTAGGTAGGGGGCTTATGCTGTCATCTTTGATTAGTCTTCTGAGTCTGCATCTGAAGATGGAAGCTCATGCGCCTGCAGGAAGAATAATCCGCACAGGCATCTTTGTGCTCCTTTTAACTTATTACCTTTTTCGCCGGCTGACCCATAAAACTTCCTTCAGCAAAGGTTTGAAGATCGCTATTGCCGCTTTCATTTTCGTCAGCACTTTTACTTTCCCGGTGATTTTTTTCGTCCTGATGAGATCGTCGGAGACGATGGTCCCTTCGGTAATAGTTTATACTGCAACAAGCTTTTTATTGGGATACATAGCCTACCTCCTGCTTGTAGTCTTCTTCTCGGATCTGTTTCTGGCTATATATAAACTATTGAAAACAATCTGGATCGGTATCGCATTGCTTTTCAAAAGGCCGGTTCAAAAACGGGATGTTTCTGCTTCATCAAGGATCAAGCTAAAAACGTATAGAAGCATCTGTATATTCGCAGCAGCCTTTCTGCTGTTTATTATCGGGTTTATTCAGGCGGTGAACCAACCGGATTTGGAGATAAGAAAAGTAGATATCGGGAAAGGCATATCCTTCGCCAAATCCATCAGAATCGCCCATCTGAGCGACCTGCATATAAATCCGCTTTTAGACGGCGAATGGTTGAAGAAGATAATCGAGAAAATCAGGAGCGCCAAGCCGGACCTGATTGCCATAACCGGCGATTTAGCAGATGGCAAAGCTCGATATAATAAAAAATACCTCAAGATGTTTTCGGATTTAAACAAGCCTGTATATTTCGTCAGCGGCAATCATGAAGCGCTTTGGGGGCTTGACGATTGGCTTTCAGCAATCAGCAGGGCGGGGATAAACGTCCTTAATGATCGGCGGGTGTTGATTGATGTAAGAGGAGTGAAGATACTCATCGCCGGCATCGGAGACAGCGGAGGAGGCCCCTGGAGATTCAGCGTCCCTGCACGGTTTCATACTCTTCTGGAAAATGTTCCAGAATCTGACTTTAAGATACTTCTTTCACACAGGCCGGAAATCCTGCCTGCTGCGGCTGAAGCTGGATTCGACCTGGTTCTCGCCGGTCATACTCATGATGGGCAGACATTCCCGCTAAATCTCTTCGCCGGATTGATAACCCCATATCCCAAAGGATTTTACAAGAATGGCCATACTATCCTATTCACATCCCCAGGTGCAGGATATGTGGGCCCGCCTGTCAGGCTTTTCGTGCCGAAAGAGGTTACAATCCTGGATATTAGAATTGCTGAACAAAAATCCGAAGATATTTCCAAAAAGAGTTCTGAACATTCGCAACCGGATTGAAAAGATAAGAAGTTTCTTAGCGAGTGACCTTTTTATCACTTATCTCTCAATTCCGTTCTTTCATCAAAAAAAGCAATACTGTAATCTCGCTTACATCTTAAGTTTAAAAAAGTGCTATTATTAACAAAGATTGAGGGAATAGTGATAGTTGCGAGGAAGATCATCGGGATAACGTTTATCAGTTTTTTTGAGCGACACTTATTTCCTTATCAAAAAAGTTTGTTTCTTTAAGAGGTGATTAGATGAAAAAAATATCGTCAATCGTTCTGTTCGGGTTTATCGTCTTTGCGATGTTCTGTTCGATGGGAATTTCCCAGATCTCCGACCAACCAATAGTTAAAAAGAAAGCGGTCTGGAAAATCACGCTTGCAACCAGCGATCCCAGCTGCTACAAGCAAGTGCTTTTGAGCCCAACCCATGCAGTTCCGCCTACGATATGCAAACTGAGATTCGAATTCAAAGCCACTTTTGGCCTCATTCCTCCGGGCGATTTGGTAATAACCGGTAAATTGGTTTCCAGCCTTGATACCGGCTCAAAGCCTCCGATCAACCTCTCCGCTCTCGCTGTCGGTTGGGCGGACGGAACTTCAAACCTGATAGACTGGTCAGGTGATAAATTCCTTCTCACAAAGGTTAACAAGAAATATTTTATCCTTCAGTACGATAGCTTCCAGATAAAAGCCGGCACTACCGGGGATGTCTATCTTTACATTACAGCTGAATCGAAAGATGCCAGCGGTGTCTATAACACGGATAAAAAGACTCTGATAATCAAGCCGTGCCCGATGAAAAAAATATCACTGTCATAGAAGTAAAAGTAACTATAATTTTTCCGCGGCTTCCGGTTGAACGGAAGCCGCTTTTTTTCAATTAAAAATTTATTGCAGCTATTATAAATTTACTTTTATGATACTAATGTGTAATATGTAGAGAGAAGAGGGGTCAAAGATGAACGAAAACGAAATCAAGAGTGCTTTCACTCAGATTGGCAACGATTTGAGGCAGGCTGAATGCCTGATGTTCAGCGGCAAAACCGATGAAGCCATGCTTATCATCACGAAGACGGGTGATTTGATTCGCCTAGTGAAAGCTGCAGAACCGCGGAATGCTCAAATAAAGAGCAATGAAACAAAATATTTAAAATTAAAAGGTGATATCGAAAAACGGCTCCAAAAACCTTTGACTGCCGGAGGGACGCCAGCTCCAATGGCGGTTGCCGCTGGGGGGAAACCCCAGCAATTGCCGTATGACGCAAGAAAACCTATGCAGGATATGCTGAATTGTTTAAGGATTGCAGACAGAAACCTGCAGGATCTCATCAATGCCCCGGTTGATCAAAAAGAATCCTTGATGAAGAGAATAGATGAAAATATAAAAGGGGCAAAGGACTATCTTGCGTCTGCAAAAAGTGAATCCGCCAGGAAGGGTGTGAGCGCCCATCAGGATTTCGATGAAGGAGCAAAAAAAATCGCAGAGATCGAAGCCCGCTGTTCGACAGCTAAATCCGGCACTTTGTCGGATATTAGCGCCGCTTCGGAGATATCCGCGCGGGTGGATGGCGATATCGCTGCATTGAAAACCGAATACGAAAGATTGCGGGACATATTCGATTTGGCATCGATTCCCCATTATAACGACCTCGAGCCCATGAATAAAATATTAAGCGCGATTGAGGGATTTGAGAAAAATGAAAGATCGAATCTTAAAAAGCGGCTTGATGAATTTTCATCCAAATATGGCTCTTCGAGGGATGAAATTGATAATAATGCGAAATCCGGAGGATATTCCGGGAACGACAGACCCAGCTACCCGTTTGAAGCGCTGACTGACGGTTTGAAAAAAACAGGGGATGTGAGGAAGCTTGCCGCGGAAGATCTTGTCAAAAGACTGAACGAAATGATACAAAAGCTTCCGGAAATGCACGATTTTGCTCGTGAAGGGATGTATGACACGTTAAAAGAATGGATCGGTATGGCTTCTCGATTCGATTCGGGCAATTCGACAGTACTCTCAGCAAAAGAAGCCATGGATCGGGCAATCGCTGAGGATAGAAAAAAGCTCGAAGCGAAGATAGATGCAAAAGATTGGCCTGGAAATTCGAAGGGTGGTGAAGCGGATGCGGCTCTTTCATTCTTTAGAAATGACAAGGGTTGGGGAGCGCGTCCCAAAGGAAGCGGACCTGAAGATCAGCCGAGGATCCCGCTCGGTGTTTCCATTCATGGCAGCTGGTCGGTCCAGGCGACCGATATACTTGGAAAACCGATTCAATACGGCCTGCCGGCGTTCGTAGCGGTTCAACTGGAAAGGGAGCAATCGTTGAAGCGCGCGAGGGTATATGATGTGACATTGAGGACGAAAGAAGGACCGAATGCGGAATCCAAACCGCCGTTCGAGTCCATAACCGTCGGGAACAGCTTCTACATCAGGCCGGATAAGATTAAATAAAGCAGAAATATAAGCAGATGTATTAGAAAAACCCTGCGTGCTTGAGGTAGATTGTGATGAAGCTATTCCAATCAGTCATAGCTTAAAACTATTTTTTAAACGACACAAAAAAACAACCTCCAGCCTTCACAGGTTGGAGATTGAAGTGTGTCGGAGGCTAAGATAAAAATTCAGTTTTTCATCTTTTCTATTGTGAATATCAAAATAAGGGCGTTCGTCTTCGTTCTCCTGATAATCATGGTTGATTCACCGAAAGATGCGGTGAATGAACCTGTGATTACATCAGTAGCGTAATCGGAACTTAATGCATCAGGAGTTTCCGGATCAGTGTCATTGGAAATCGCAGCTACGGGGTTTTCCTTAATTGCGTTTCGAGATAGCGTGAGGTTCCCAATCGTTATAGATTGACTGGTAAGAATGATGTTTTCCATAGTTTGTCCTCACGATGAAGAAAGCTTCTGCAGGAAACCCGTAAAAAAGCTTATAAATGCTTCCCCTGCATCCCTTAGAGATATACCTCGGAATAACAAATTTGCAGGTTTTAAAACTTTATCTTATTATTTCGGGTTTGGAATCGGGAGTGTACTCTTCGGATGGACCCTGAATTCCATTATCGCCTTGTTGTTGCGCTCGCTCGATTCCTGGATATTGTTTCCATGATCGAGGATACACCCGAATTTATGAATACCGGGGTTTGTCGCGGTCCAGGGAGCGGATGGATCTTGAAACGCGCCGGCAGCGATATCTCCGAAATTCTGAGTATAGACTTCAACTCCGTCAATCAGATAGCTGATTTTCCAGGTTCCTTTAAGGTCAGCGCCGATATTTTGGAATGAACAATGAAGCGCAGCTTTACTTCCGGTAAACAATCGAATGGGCATGATCCATATCTTGCCCACTGCCAGGTCAGGTTTTTGTGATTGATCAGAATCTTCGGGAGGATTTTGCGCGTCCTTACCTATGATGTTTATTGGGCAGATCGCGGTATTATTTCTTTCATTCGTTTCTGAATTGTTGTTTGTCGAATCGACAAAGACTCCAATGTAGTATGAACCGGTGGGGGTATCGGCAGGAATTGTATTTGCGCCTTTTAATGGGACGGTTATTGTACTCATTCCGCCAATTTTTTCAACGAATTCCCGTCCGCCTTTGAGCAAAACATCCTCACTCCAATTGGACTGGAATACCGCTGCTCTTAGCGGGATGACCGTATCTTTTGAAAGAACTATATCAATGCCGACTGTGATTGCCTGGACATTTGTCGTGTTGCTGAGTTCGATTATGATGGAAGGTCCCAAGTCCTGGCCGGCAGTTGCACTGCCAGGGCACTTAATACGCACAGCCAGGTCGGGCTTCGCCCCGCAAAAACCATTGGGAGCTGTTGTAAAAAAAGCAGCCGAAAGAATGGTTACAGAAAACAGAATGAATAAAGAGATTTTACGCATTGATTGACTCCTGCACTTTAATGTGCCGTTTCCGATTTTAATATTTTCCACAAATAGTATTATACAAGAACGAATATATATCTGTAAGATAAATTACATTTTTATATTCTATTTGTCTGTGATTTTTTTGCCGGTATTCCTCTTCGAATTGACTTGATAGACCACTGCCGGCTCATAATTCAATTCTGCGCTTGAATATGAAAAAGGGGTATGCTAAACTTCAAACTTTCATTAGGATACGTACGTTTAGGAGGGCATTAGAAAATGAAGTTATTTTCGACTGACGCAATCGTAAATGTCGGGGTTGTTGGGCACGGCGCGAGCGGAAAAACCTCTCTTGTATCGATGTTATTGCAGAATGCCGGCGCGGTTAACAGGCTCGGGAAAGTATCTGAAGGGAACACTGTCACCGATTTTGACGAAGAAGAAATCAGCCGGGGGATATCAATCAGGTCTGCGCTTGCTTATTGTGACTTTAATAACAAGCGTATCAATATTCTGGATACGCCGGGTTATAATATATTTATTTATGACGCGAAGTCCGCTCTAAGGGTTTCGGATTCAGCACTGATTCTTGTCTGCGCTATCAACGGAGTAGAAATACAAACGGAAAAGGTATGGGAATTCTGCAAGGAGTTCGAGGTTCCGAGAGGATTCGTCATTACAAAAATGGACAGAGATAACGCTGACCATACCAGGGCGCTCGATAGCATTACGAAGAAATTTGACCGACGGGCAGTCCTGATACAGCTGCCTATCGGCAGGGAAAAAGATTTCAAGGGTGTTGTAGATCTGATCAAGATGAAAGCTTATGTTTATCCTGAAGACCTGAGCGGAAAGGCCCAGACTAAGGATATCCCGCCGGAGATGATGGACGAAGCGAAAAAATATCGAGCGAAGCTTGATGAGATGGTTGCGGAAAGCGACGAAAAACTGATGGAAAAATTCTTCGAATCCGGAACGCTTGACGAGAAGGATCTCATCGAAGGATTGAAGATCGCTATTCGAAAAAGAAACATCTTTCCAATAATGATATCCGCTGCCACCCAGAACAAGGGGGGGCATCAGATTCTGAGCACTCTGACCGAAATCTTCCCGACAGCCGCTGACGCGGGTCCGTTCATCGCCACAAAGGGGGATGGAAAGGAAGAGATTCAAATCGAGTCCGATAAAACCGGCGCATTTTCGGCATTTGTCTTCAAATCGATCGCCGATCCTTACACCGGTAAAATAACCCTATTCAGGGTATATTCCGGAAGCCTGAAATCCGACAGCAGTTTTTATAATGTGACGCGCGGAGTGCAGGAAAAGATCGGCGGTTTGTTGAAAATGCAGGGCAAGGAATCGGCTCCAATCGAAGAAGCGGTGGCAGGCGAAATCGCAGCGGTTGCGAAACTGAAAGAAACACAAACCGGTGATACGCTATCGGTAAAAGAAAATCCTATTACGTATCCTCCCGTTATTTTCCCGAAGCCGGCAATCGCATTTGCCCTCGAACCCAAATCCAGGGGGGATGAAGAAAAGATATCCACCGCTCTTGCGAAATTGCGAGAGGAAGACCCCATTCTCAAAATTGAACGGACTACTCAAACCCAGGAGTTATTGGTCAGCGGGATGGGACAGCTGCACATAGAGATTATCATCGCAAAACTGAAGAAAAATTACGGTGTCGATGTCATCCTCCATCCGCCGAGGGTTCCATATCTCGAGACGATCAAAGGTACAGCCGATGTCGAAGGGAAATACAAAAAACAGAGCGGCGGCCGTGGACAGTTCGGTTACGTAAAAATGAGATTCGAACCTCTGGAAAGAGGAAAAGACTTTGAATTTTCCAACGATATCTTCGGAGGTTCTGTTCCGAGAAATTATATACCGTCCGTTGAAAAGGGAATCCAGGAAGCCCGTTTAAAAGGATATCTTGCCGGATTTCCCATGATTGATTTCAAAGCATCATTATATGATGGAAAATACCATCCGGTTGATTCGTCAGATCTTGCTTTCCAGATAGCAGCCTCATTTGCATTCAAGGCGGGTATGGAAGTTGCGCAACCGATTCTTCTTGAACCCATAATGAATGTTGAAATAATTGCGCCGACCCAATTTATGGGCGATTTGATGGGCAACCTTTCGGGCAGGCGCGGCCGACCTCAAGGTTCGGAGCAGATTGGCGAGATGATATCCATCAAGGCACAGGTTCCGATGGCTGAGATGCTGACGTACCAAAATGATTTGAATTCAATTACCGGCGGTCAGGGCAGCTTCTCGATGGAATTCGACCATTACGAGGAAGTGCCCGCTCAGATTGCCGAAAAAGTAATAGCCACTCACAAAAAGAAGCACGAAGAAGAAGAAGAATAAGGATTTCTTAATCAGCTTTCATTAATCGTATTAGTCCATCCGCAAAGGTCTTGTTTTAGCATAAAATTGAGACCATGGATCGGGAGCGAAAATACTCATGATAAAAAGCAGGAATTTCTACAAGCAGGAATTCATCCAGCTTGCGGTTTTGCTGGCCATCATAGCCGCATTATATGCGCCTGTTGTTGGGAAAGGTTTTATCAAAGACGACTTTATATGGCTTGACAGCGTCGTGAAAGACGGGAAGGCGGACATTTCCGCGCCTTTTACGCAAACTACAGGGTTTTTCAGACCGTTTGTGGGGATTTCATTCGGGCTGCAATATGAAATCTTTGGGCTCGATCCTTTACCGTACGGATTGTTCAACCTCGGATTGCATCTTCTGAACATAATTCTTGTATATTTTTTGTTCAGGATGTTCAAGCGGACTTCCGAATACGCTTTCGTCATCGCCATGCTTTTCGGATTGAATGCGAAGGCGACGCGTATGGCGGTCGGATGGATCTCCGGCAGAACGGCGTTGCTCTATACCTTCTTTCTTCTTGTTATGTTCATTTTTCACTTCAAGGCATTCAGGGATGATGAAACAGGAAATAATGCTTCATCGAAGGGTTTTCGCCGGGCGATATTACTTTCGGTGGCGATCACCTTTTTTTTCTGCGCTCTCTTGTCAAAGGAATCCTCAATAGCCGCCCCGCTGTTCCTTTTCCTTCCGCCGTTTTTCGGTCTTGACGGAACTGAGCCGGGCAAAAGAATAAAGAAGGCTGTTTCTTCTTCAATCATCTATATGCCTATGATCCTCTTATATATCTTCCTCCGCAGATCGAGCGACGCTTTCACCCCTTTCGATGCCCCGGATTATTACCGTTTTTCGCTGAATCCGGCCGTTTGGTTCAAGAATTTTTTCGAGTACATACTGCGTGGCGGGTTGCTCGACATAATATTAATTATCACTTTGCTTTTAATTGTTATGTTTTATAAAAAACCGTCCGCGCAGGTCTCAAGCGCAGCTTCCCGGAATATTTTTTATATTGGATTGCTGTGGTATGCGGTGTTCGTAATACTTTATCTTCCGATTCCATTTCGCTCGGATCTTTATTCTTACTTCACGCAGATAGGGTTGCACTCAGCCGCTGCAGTAGTGATTTACAATCTTGCCGTCAGGCCGTTGTGTGATGCAGGAAAGACAAGAAGGGCGCTCATTACCGCTGCCTTCGTAATCATTGCCTGTTGGATTGTCTATCTTGCGGGAAAAACGCCCGCTATTCGGGATCGAGGGCTGGCAAGCGATCGTTTTACTGAAAAAGCAACCCGGACCTTCAATGTTTTACCCGCTGGGAGTTCGATCCTGATCCTGGACAAAGATGTTGGCGATGCAGACAGTCCATCTAACACGGTCTCTTACGGTTTCAATTCGTTGTTAAGACTATTTTTACCAGGAAAAAATTTGAATGCTGTAATGACTACTGATGAGGAAAAATTCTGGAAAGATTTGGCAAATTACCGGTTTCATTACTACTGGGAAAAGGGTTCGCTGATTAAGAAAAATTAATAAGATTTTCTTTCAGAAAAAGATGACTTTTAAGAAATGTTATGCTACAAAACAGATAGACAAAGTAGAATAGCAATTTGAGGAGGATATTAAAATGAAGAAATTGCTTTTTACGATTCTGGCTGTCGCGTTGTTTGCTCTGATCGTGTTTATACATGTGCCGGGCTTGACGACGGCTCAGAATTATACGCTTGCGATATTCGTTCTCGCCGCGGCGTTATGGATAATGGAGCCTATTCCGTTGTATGTAACGTCGCTTCTAATATTATTTCTCGCGGGGGTTATCCTTCCGGGATGTATGGAAGGAGTGAGTTTCGAGAATTTCACCGCATCATTTTTCAGCCCCGTCCTGTTACTTTTTATGGGGGGGTTCGCGATTGCCACTATGATTACGGCATACAGGCTTGACGACAGAATAGCAAAAATAATTGTTCAGAAAACATCAGGAAAACCGCTGTTGTTCCTCATTTCGATCGCTTCCGTCACGGCTTTTCTTTCGATGTGGATGTCGAATACTGCCGCAACTGCCCTGATGCTTGCCGTTCCGTTGCCTATTCTGCGGAAACTGGATGCTGATGACAAGTTCAAAAAGGCTGTGATTCTGAGCGTTCCGTTCGGCGCCAGCATCGGGGGTATCGGAACACCGGTCGGGAGTCCGCCAAATGCATTAGCCCTCAGCCAGCTCAAGAACATCGGAATGGACATTTCTTTCGGCAAATGGATGATCGCTGGTCTGCCGGTAATAATCATAACGATGGCTTTTATGATCTTCCTGCTTTATAAAATGTTCCCCGGCAAGGTTAAAGTTCTTCCTGAAATTGATATCAAGGTGGAAAAACTCACACGGAAACAGATCATCGCAATCGCCGTGGTTTTACTTACGGTTGCGTTATGGCTTACTTCACCGATCCACAAACTGTCGTCATACCAGGTTGCATTACTACCGGTTATCTTCCTTTTTGGTTCTGGGATGCTCAAGAGAGACCATTTTCAGCAGCTCGGATGGAACGTTTTAGTCCTTATCGCCGGCGGTACCGTTCTGGGTTTCGCAATAAGCAAAACGGGGCTCGATATTTGGTTGATAAATAAGCTCGGATTGGAAGCAGTTTCAGCCACATTAGCACTCGTGATTGCCGCATTCTTCACAGGATTGCTATCGAATTTTATGTCCAACACGTCCACAGCGGCAATCGTACTGCCGATCGTACTCGGCTTGTCCGCAGGCAATACATCCATGAGCGCCATAGCAATCGCGCTTGCCGCATCAGCTGCGATGATGCTTCCGGTTTCGACACCTCCGAATGCCATAGCTTACGGTTCCGATATGATCAAGATAAAGGATATGCTGAAGGCGGGAACGGTTGTTTTCCTTTTCATGATTTTTACTATAATTCTGCATATATTGTTTGTGTGGAAATACCTATTTTAATAATGGGAGGTTGAGATGAAAACTGCAAAATACGAGCATTGTCCAAATTGTCATGGGATAAATGTTCATAACATCGTCACAATAGAGGATGGGGAACCTGTAAGGGTTTTCGTCGAGTGTATGGACTGCAAACATTACGTTTCGATGTACATCCTGAGGCGCTATACTTCCGACGAGAGCTATGAGGGCCTTCTGAACATTATGAGAACCCAGGTCGCGAATGACCAACGCGGCAGAGCCAATGAGATTGCTTATTATAACGATAATGTTAAAAAAATGTTCAAGGAAGCGGCGGACCTGGCGCATAGCGGAAGAGAGAAGCGCCGCGTGGAACAGATTATTCAGGAAACCGAAGTCATCAAAGATAACTAATTGAGGATTAAACCTGAGATATCCATCGTTCGAATCTTCGAACGGTAGATTTTCTCCAGGTTTCTTCTATAAGAACAAACCAACGAAGGTCAAAAATAACCATAAGGAGGTTAAAATGAAACGAACCTTTATCACGCTACTGGGGATTTTGTTCATTTGTAGCATTGCTGCCTTTTCAGGCGAGCAGACGGAACAGGAAAAACCTGATCTTTCTATCGGGATTCTTTCCTACCTTGACTATGTCTATGATCTGAGCACTGGTGCTGATTTCAATGCCTTTGAAATCACCCGCAACTACATTGACATCAAGTACAACTACAATGATAACATCAGATTCAGACTTACGCCTGACTTCTTCAGGCAGGGTGATGGCCCTTTGACGGGGATCATCAAGTATGCTTATGTGGAATTCAAGAACCCCCTGGGCTTGACTAATCAGACGTTCAGGATAGGAATGAATCCGACCGCATGGGAAGGCTATTTGAACGATTGGTGGGGATACCGCTGGATTGAGAAGACCCCATCCGGAACCTGGAAGATGACGACATCATCCGATCTCGGTATTACAATGCTCGGAAGCCTCCTCGATAAGATGGTTTCCTATCAGGTATCTCTTAGCAACGGCGAGGGCTATAACGGAGATGCGGAGCAGGATTCGGCAAAATCATTCGAAGCCACTCTGGAACTCTTTCCGGTTCAGAGTTTCCCGCTTCACTTCTTCGGCCATTTGAGATTGAGCCAGGAAGTCAGTGAGGTTCAAAGCGACGATAATTTCTATGCCGGCGCCGTATATTACAAGGATTCAACGTTGCGCCTCGGAGCCGAGTATATGGTTGGGAACCAGTCGGAGATCAATAAAACGCTTCTCTCGTTAATTGGTTCTATAACGATAGACCAGTTCTCAATACTTGGAAGGTATGACATCTTCGATCCGTCGGATGCTGTGGAGGGAAATAATCAAAACCTTCTCATCGCCGGTATCGGGTACCAACTCAGCAAGAATGTCCAGGCGATGCTTGATATCAAGATAAAATCATATGAGAACGTAGATCTGATCAGCAACACGAAAGCCTATTTCCATTGGGAAATCAGATACTAAGGCAACATCGGGCGGCTTCAAACCGCCCTTTTTTATATCTTTACAATCCTCCGAAAAAAGATAATATTAGCCCTTCAGAATAGCATCAGTGAAAGAAAGGGGGTG
>Ga0315290_10000985_pt1 | contig 19418 bp, 17 predicted proteins | sample YL17G12_0_MG_FD_203627 | JGI IMG/M metagenome (GOLD analysis project Ga0315290, IMG submission 203627) | Sediment microbial communities from Yellowstone Lake, YNP, Wyoming, USA - YL17G12_0 | ecosystem: Environmental > Aquatic > Freshwater > Lake > Sediment | place: USA: Wyoming | collected... | reverse complement strand
GTGTGCCGCAGCAGATAACGCACGCCGTCTGCATAGCGGCCCGTCATGCGGGCGAACCAGCCGTTGAAGCCCGCCAGCACGCCGTGGTGGACGACGTCATCCCGGTGCAGGATGGAAGCACACAGCGCCGGCGTCAGCGTCAGCGCGACGAAACCGGAGATCACGACGGATACCGCGATCGTGATGGCAAACTGCCGGTACATCTCGCCGACCAGGCCGCCGAGGAAAGCCACCGGCAGGAAAACCGCCACGAGCACGAAGACGATGGCGATCACGGGCCGTGTGACCTGCGTCATGGCGCGGTGGGCCGCGTCCCGGGGGCCAAGGTGCTCCGTGGCCATGATGCGTTCGACGTTCTCGAGGACCACGATCGCATCGTCCACGACGATGCCGATGGCGAGCACCATGCCGAAGAGCGTCAGCGTATTGATCGAGAACCCGAGCAGGAGCATCGCCGCCAGGGTCCCGATCAGCGAGACGGGCACGGCCAGCATCGGGATGATGGTGGCACGCCAGTTCTGCAGGAACAGGAACACCACGGCGAACACCAGCAGCATCGCCTCGACCAGCGTCTTGACGACTTCGATGATCGACACGCGGATGTACTTGGTCGTGTCGTAGGGCGAACTGTATTCGAGCCCGGCCGGAAACGACCTGGCCAGCTCCGCCATGCGCGCGTCTGTCGCCCTGCCGACCTCGAGCGCGTTGGCGCCCGGCTGCAGGAAGATGCCGATCGGGATGGTGGGCTTGCCGTTGCGTGTCGCGGCGAAATCGTAGTCGCGGGAACCGAGTTCGACGCGCGCGACGTCCTCGAGCCGGACGACGCCGCCGGACTCCGTGGTACGGAGGACGATCTTGCCGAACTGCTCCGGTTCGGTGAGGCGGCCGAGCGTCGTCACCGAGAAGGTGAAATCGATCCGGCCGTCCATCGGCTCCTGGCCGATGCGCCCGGCGGCAAACTGCGCGTTCTGCTCCCGGACCGCGTCGGCCACGTCGCTCGGCGTCAATCCGAGCTTGGCCAGACGGTCCGGGCGCAGCCAGATGCGGATCGAGTAATCCTTCGACCCGAAGATCTCCGCGTCGCCGACGCCGGGAATGCGCCGCAGTTCGTCGACGATGTTGAGCAGCGCGTAATTCGAGATGAAGACGGCGTCGAAGCGCGGATCGTCCGAGTCGAGCGCATAGATCTTCAGGAACGAGTGCGATCGCTTGCGCACCGTGACGCCCTGCCGGCGCACCTCCTCCGGCAATTGCGACAGCGCGCTCTGCACGCGGTTGCTGACGTTGATCGCCGCGAGATCGGGATCCGTACCGATCGCGAACGTCACGCTCATCTGCAGCGCGCCGTTGCCGGCGCTGGCGGAGCGCAGGTACAGCATGTTATCCACGCCGTTGATCGCCTGATCGAGCGGCGCGGCCACGGTCTGCGCGACGGTCTCGGCATTGGCGCCGGGATAGAAGGTTGCGACCTCCACCTCGGGCGGCAGGATGTCCGGATACTGGGCGACGGGCAGCACGCGCAGCGCCGCCAGCCCCGCAATGACGATGAACGCGGAGATGACCGACGCGAAGATCGGCCGGTCGATGAAGAACTGGGAGATCATCCCTGCGCCCCCGACGGCGGGGCGGGTCCGGAAGCCGGCGCCGCACCGGCCTTCGCAATCGTCACCTTCGCGCCGGGACGCACCTTGAGCACGCCATCGACCACGACGCGCTCGCCGCCCTTCAGGCCGGAGGTGATCAACTCACGGTCGCCGACGTTGCCGCCGGCCTGCACGGGACGCAATGCGACGGTGTCGTCGGCGCCAACGACCCAGACGAAGCTGCCCTGTGCACCGGACATGACGGCGCGGCGTGGTACGGCCATCGCGCCGTCGATCGTCACGCCTTCGACACGTACACGCACGAACTGGCCCGGCACGAGCGTGCCGGCCGCATTCTCGACGGTGGCCCGCGCACGGATCGTGCCGGAGCCCTGCTCCACCGAGGTGTCGAGAAAATCGAGCTGCGCCAGTGCCTGGTATTCGGTCCCGCCTTCGAGCAGGAGACGCACCTTGATGGTGGAATTCTTCGCGGCGATTCGCGGACGCAGCACGGCCGATTCGCCCTCCGGCAGCGAGAACTCGATGTACGCGGGATCGATCTGCACGATGCGCGTGAGCAGGCTGGAGTCGGCGCCGGCCGTCACGAGGCTGCCCTCGGAGCGCGCTTCGTGACTGGTGAGCCCGGCAATGGGCGCACGCACGTCCGTGTAACCGAGATTGAGGTCGGCAGTGCGCAATTTCGCTGCGGCCGCCGCGACGTTGGCCTCGGCGACCTCGAAATTCGAAATCGCCTCGTCGCGGTTCATCTGGCTCACCAGTCCCTTCTCGAACAGCGGCAGGATGCGATCGTGCTGGCGCCGCGCTTCGTTGAGGCGCGCGCGTTCCACGCCGAGTTCGGCCCGCGCCTGGGCGGCCGCAGCCCGGTACGGTTCCGGATCGATGCGGAACAGGATGTCGCCCTGGCGCACGGGGGCGCCTTCCTGGTAGCGACGCTCGAGCAGGATGCCGCTCACGCGTGCACGTACCTCGACGTCGCGCGAGCCCGCCGCCCGCCCCGTGTATTCCAGCGTCACCGGCAGGCTGCCCGTCTCGACGCTCGCCACCCCGACTTCGACCGGTGGCGGCGTCATGCCGCCCGGCGCGCCTTTGCCGCAACCCGCGACGAGCGCGGCTTGAACGACGACGATGGCGAGCAGGCTTCCGACCCGATGGCTGTTCTTGTTCATGACTTATTCCCTGGTCCATGCGACGGCCCGCAGGCCTCGTCCGCCAGACTGAGCGTGTGCTGGATGATCTGTTCGCGCGGCTGCGGCGTGCAAGGCGCGATGCGCCGCATTTCGCCGAGCATCAACCCGTCCACGGCGAGCATGATCACGGCCGCGAGCGGAAAATTACTGGTGAGCCGGTCAGGTGCGCCACGTGCTCCGCGTAACGGCGGCGCAGGCGATTTGCACGGCGCCACTGTTCGACGGAAACCGCGGGCTCCGTCTGGGCCTGCATCAGCCGCTCACATGAGAATGGGCGTCATCCGACTATACCGTCTGGACGGTTTTTTGCAATGCAGCAGACCTGCTGGCTGGCCTGCGCAAGGCGAAGCTGGTCGGGTATCCGATGGGGGAGCAGTGCTACAAGCACCAGCCCGTGAACGCGAGCGCGCCGAGCAGGCTGTCGAAACGATCGAGAAAACCGCCCTGGCCCGGCAGCGCGCCCGAATAGTCCTTGATCCCGGCGCGGCGCTTGACCCAGCTGGCGGCAAGATCCCCTGCGAGACCCGCCACGCCGGCCAGCACGCCCAGGAGCGCCGCGCGGGGCGGCGTCAGGTCGACGAGCCCACTGGCCATGGCCGCCACCACGCCCGCCGCACACAAACCGCCGAGAAATCCTTCGATCGTCTTGGCGGGACTCACTTTCGGTGCGAGCGGACGGCGCCCGATCCATTGCCCGATCACCTGGCTGAATCCATCGCTGGCGGCCGCCGCAAGAAACAGAAATGCGAAGGCGGTCGGCGGCAGGCGCACGGTATTCCAGACCGCCACGGCGCCGATGGCAAGAAACACGGGCCACACGACCGCCGGGCGCGGTTGCGGCACGAGACGCCATGCGCGCGAGAGTTCGGCCGTACCGGCCAGCAGGATGATGCCGAGCACCGCGAGAACCCAGGGCCGACCGAATGCCGCAGCGGCCAGCATGGCGTGAACGATCAGGAAGAAGACGCCGAGCTTGTACCAGCGTGCGCGCGCCGCGTCGGGCGTGACGGCGCGGCTGCCGATCCCCATGACGATCGCGCCGAGCGCGAACCCAGCCACGGTGACACGCAGGACGTCGGGGATCATGGCGCAGCCATCACGCAAGTCACCGCGGCCTGCCGACACGCGACGCTCAGGCGAGTGATGCCGGGCAGCAACTCCCCATCGGCCATCAGCGTGCCTGGCGTCTCGACGCGAAAATCCACTCGCGCCGACTGCTGCATCGCCCGCGGCACGGTGAGCATCGCCGCTGCGCCATACGCGGCCTGACCCAGCCCGGCAAACCGGCGCCGCCCCGTCGTGACGACCTCCGTGACGTAGCCGACGGCCAGCGTGCTGGCACAGAGTCGTCGCGCAGGATCGGCGCCGGAGGACTCGACCGTCACTTCCATCAGGTCGAGTGCTCGCCAGCACGGCTGCTGCAACGCCTCGAGGGCGTCCGCCGGCCGGCTCAGGCCGAGATCGCGAACGAGGCAGTTGCCGTGGCCCGCGGGAATGACGGCGAGCTTCTGCCGCGGCAGGTCCATGCCCGTGAGGCACTCGCTGATCGTTCCGTCACCGCCGATGACGATCAGGCCGTCGAAATCACGCGCGTCGCGCGCAATGCGCGTGCCGCTGCCCGGGCCATCCGTGAAGGTGGCCACGGCGCTCCGCGAGGGCATGCGCTCGAGAGCGGCAAGACACCGCTCTGCTTCGTGAGACCGGCCGGCGGCGCGGTTGACGACCGCGAGCCACTTCAAGCGGGTCTCCCATTGCGGCGCTCCTCGAGCATCCACCAGAGGCCGCGCACGTCGGCGCGCCATTCCTTCAGCAGCGCGAGCAGCGCGAATTCCTCGAGACTGCCCGCGATGCTGAGGCCGGCCGCGGTCTTCAGCAGCCAGGGGTAGTGGCCAAACACGAAGAGCACGCCGATGTAGATGCCGAGCAGGTAGCCCGCGGTCTTCGACACGTAGGTGTGGAAGCTCGACAGGCGCCCGTAGCACAGCAACGCGACGACGTTCTCCAGCACCCAGAGGCCGATCACCGTCCCGCAGAGCACGGCGTTCGACGTCATGACGTCGGGGTGGAAGACCCAGATGCCGTAGATGGCAGCGAACAGCAGCAGTGTGTCCGCGACCGAATCGAGCAGGGCACCCAGCGTCGACTGCAGGTCGAACGTGCGCGCGAGCCAGCCGTCCGCGATGTCCGTCAGGAGCGCGGGCACCAGCACCCAGGTAAAAGCGAACTCGCGGCCCGTGACCGCCAGGGCGAGCAATACCGGGACAGCGGCGATCCGCGCCGCACTGATGGCGTTGGGAACGTGCCGCAACCTCTCGCGCGTGGTCGAAGATGCGCTCATGCGTCGGGAGAATCGCCCGTCTCTGTTATTCCGTCATCGCGATCTCCCGCAACGTTGACCCAGCCCGCGGCAGGTTGCAAGCCTCTCAAGGTCGGTAGTGGAAGCGGGCCGGAGCTTGCGGCGGCAGCGCCGCGACGAGATCCGCGAATTCGCACAACCAGCGGCGGGTCGTGGACGGCGCCACGATTTCCTCGATATAGAACCGTTCCGCCGAGCGAAATGGCGAGCGCAGGCGCTCGAGGCGCTCGGCGATTTCGCGCCTCGCGGCCTGGGGGTCGGATGCCGCCTCGATCTGGGCCTTGAACGCCGCCTCGATACCGCCTTCCACAGGCAGAGAACCCCAGTCGCCGCTCGGCCACGCGATGCGATAACGAAAGCGCGTGTGATTCATCATGCCGGCCCCGGCTACGCCGAAGGCGCGCCGCAGGATCACGGCACACCACGGCACGGTGGACTGGTAGATCGTCGCGATCGCGCGCGCGCCATCGCGGATCGTGCCCGCCTTCTCGGCCTGCGAGCCGATCGTGAAACCGCCGACGTCCACGAAATGCACGATGGGCAGGCGGAACGTCTCGGCAAGTTCCACGTGACGCGCCATCTTGCGCGCTGCGGCTGCCGTCCACGTCCCGCCCATCTGCCCGGGATCACTCGCGATCACCGCGACGGCCACGCCATTGACGCGCGCGAGCGCCGTAATGACGGAGCGTCCCCAGGCGCGGCCGATCTCGAACACGCTGCCCTGATCGAGCACGGCCTCGAGGATCGGTCGCACGTCGTAGGGCCAGCGGCGGTCGCGCGGAATCGCCGAGTCGAGCCACGCTTCCCCGCGGTCGACGGGATCAGCACATGCGAGCCGGGCGGCCGAGACGCCCGAACGCGAAGGCAGGTACGAAAGGAAGCGCCGGGCACGAGCGAACGCATCGACCTCGCTCTCGACGACGTCATCGACGCTGCCGACACCAGCGTGGAGGTCGGCACCGCCGAGCTGCTCGGCGGTGACCTTCTCGCCGGCGGCCTCGACCACCACCGGCCCGGCCGTGAACATCTGCGAGACACCGCGCACCATCAGCGAATAATGGCTGGCCACGAGCCGTGCAGCGCCGAGTCCGGCAATGGGCCCGAGCCCCAGCGAGACCACCGGCACCGTGCCAAGATTGGCGACGACCTGGTCGAAGCCCGGCACGAACGGCACGTAGGTCGCACCCATTTTTTCGATCTCGGCGACGGAGCCGCCCCCGCCCGTCCCGTCGAGCAGGCGCACGAGCGGCAGGCCGTATTCACCCGCCATCAACTCGGCCTGCACGTTCTTCTCGTGGTGATAACTCTCGGACGAGCCGCCGCGCACGGTGAAGTCGTCCGCGCTCACTGCGACTGTCCGGCCATCGATGGTGCCGCGGCCCACCAGGCAACTCGAGGCCCGAAAGCCGACCAGTTCGCCATCGACACCGTACCTGGCCTCGCCCGCCAGGCTGCCCCACTCGCGGTACGAGCCCTCGTCGAGCAGCATCGCGATGCGCTCCCGGACCGTCAGCTTGCCGCGGGCACGTTGCCGCGCAACCCGATCCGGGCCGCCCATCCCGGCCGCCAGCGCCTGCCGGCGCCGGATTTCAGCAATTTCATCGTTCCAGTCGTTCACGGTTACGTCGCTGCTGTGGATTCATTGGTCAGGCACGGTAAAGTGCCGCAGCCGGCCACGACTTGGCAATCGTGGATTCACAGATACCCGGGCTGAGGCAGGGAAAATCATGACCAAGATGTCGCAAGCAGTACTGATCACGGGTTGCTCCACCGGCATTGGGCACGCGACGGCGTTGCGCCTGCAGCGTGCGGGACACAAGGTCTACGCCACGGCGCGCAAACCGGCAACGCTCGCCGACCTGCGAGCCGCCGGCTGCGAAACCCTGGCGCTCGACGTCAATGACGAGCACTCGATGCAGGTGGCGGTGCAGGCGATCGAACAGCGCGAAGGGGCCGTAGGAGTCCTCGTCAACAATGCGGGTTACAGCCAGTCGGGTGCGCTCGAGACTGTGCCGCTCGAGCGGGTCCGTGCGCAATTCGAGACCAATGTGTTCGGGCTGCTGCGCCTGTGCCAGCTCGTGCTGCCCGGCATGCGCCGGCAGCGCTCCGGTCGCATCGTCAACGTCGGCTCGGTGGCCGGCAAGCTGACGTTTCCCGGCGGCGGCGCCTATCACGCGGCCAAGCACGCGGTGGAGGCGCTGACCGACGCACTGCGCTTCGAGGTGCAGGGATTCGGCGTCGATGTCGTGCTCATCCAGCCGGGATTCATACGCACGTCCTTTGCGGACGCCGCAAGAAGAGAAATGGCGGCCGCTGCGCCGGGCGATGTGTACGCGGCATTCAATGCGGCCGTGGAGCAAGCGACCCTGGACGTCTACGAAAAACCGCCGTGGTCGTGGTTCGGTGGCGATGCCGATGACGTAGCGCGCGTAATCGACCGCGCACTCACGGCCCGCCGGCCGAAGACGCGTTACAAGGTCACGCCCTCGGCGCGAATGCTGCTCGCCACGCGCGCGCTCACCACCGACCGGCTCTGGGACCTGTTCATGAGGACGAACTTCCCCGCCCCGCATTGATTCGACCCGGCAGGCGTCAGCGAATGCGCGGCGCCAGGATCGCCGACAGGAGATCCGGTTTGCCCGCGATGCGCTGCAGGTGGGGGAAACGCGGGCCGTCGTAGTACGCGACCGGAATCGTGCGGTAGTACTCGCTGTTCTCGATCAGCAACTCGATCGGCTGCTTCGCCTTCTCGGCGTCGGCGATCGCGGTGTCGAGCGCATCCAACGAGTACTTGCGGCCGTTGACCGCCACGAGCTTCATGCCGGGCCCCATCCCTGCCCGCGCAGCCGCCCGGTCTTCGATGAGATCCACGACCGCGCCGTTCTCGTCGAGTACCAGACCGATCGACCAGCGGCGATCGAAAATCTGCTTGCGCTTCTGGGTGAACTCCACCCAGACGTTCTTCTGCGCCGTGTACGCCAGCCGCCAGCCGCTGCGCTCCAGCGCGCCAAGCAGGGCCGTGGTGTCGGTGGAATCGAGGTGGCGGCGCATGAACGTACGCCAGTCGCCGGGCGCGATTGTCGACAGCGTGTCATAGATGTCCTGCTCCACGTACGGCTTCAACGCGGGCGCACCACTGTCCCCCGAGTAGAAGCGGCGGGCAAAGTCATCGAGTGAAAGCCGGCCGTGGCTTTGCGCGCGCAACTGCGCGTCGACGTCGAGCCAGAGGAAATCCGACGCTTCGTAGTAGTCGGTGCCGCGACGGCTGGACTCCAAAGTGGAGGGCGAGTCCATGAGCACCTGCGCGGCAACCGCGGTATCCGCCAGCGGACGCCAGCGGACGCCGGTTTGTACGTCGAATACGCCGGCGAAGCTGGCGACGGTCTCGCGGTACTCCTCCGGCGTCATCAGCCCGGCACGCGTGGTGAGGACATCGCCCCAGTAGTTGGTGAGACCCTCGTACACCCACAGCAGCGTGCCATCCAGGGGCTTCTGGTAGTCGGGACTCACCAATCCCGCGGGCCGCCGGTATTTCGCATTCCAGCTGTGCACGTACTCGTGGCCGAGGAGTCCTGCGGCGTCCATGCGGCGGTCCGCTTCGAGCAGCGCGATCTCCTCGCGTCGACTGTCGCTCGACTCGTGGTGCTCGAGGGCGAAGATCGCGACGTGGTCCGACAGGGTCAGCAACCACGTGTAGTGGCGGTACATCCGCGAGCCGAACAGCGCGCCCGCCTCGGCGACGAGGCGGCCGTAGCCCACGGCGAAATCATCGGGGAGCGCGAGCGCGGCCGCGCTGTCGGCTGCGAGTGCGATGCGGTGGCGGAGCTCCGGCCGTGGCGCGGAGCCGGGCACCTCCACGAGCTTGGTGTAACGACCGATCTGCACGGGCGAATCGATGAGCCGCGCGAGCGGGATTTCCTCGAACTGCACCGTGCCATCCGCGCCAACCCGCGATTCCATGCCCGACGCTACGGTCCATTCCGCAGGTACCCGCAGCGTGGCGATCGCGGTGAACTTCTCCGCGTCGATGGCCTTCGGAAACAGCAGCGCCTCGTTCCAGGAAATCACGGCGAGCTGCTCCGTACTGCTCGAACCCTCGCTGAATCCGCCGTCCTCGGTCTGCAGCGCGCAGTCCATGGACACCTCCACGCGATCGGCACCGACCGGCACGTCGATGCGGAACGCGTGCATGTCGAACGGATCGCGCGTCCATGCGAGGCGCTGGCCGTTGGCCCTGATCTCGAGCTCGATCATGACGTCGAGCGGACCGGTCGGGCCGTGCTCGCCCGGCATCCATTTCGCGAACACCAGCGTGAGCGGTCCTGGCGTTGCGGCGATGGTCACGTCGGAGTGAACTCGCTTGCGCGCAAGATTGCGCACGTCCAGGCGCACGGTCATGTCGGCCGCCGCAGCCACGCCTGCGGCTGCGAGAATCACGCAGGCAAGGCCGGCTTTACAGGCCGTCGTTTTCCACAATGGCATCGATGATTCTCCCGCGAATTCTCTTGCCGACGCGTCCGCCGGGCAGTGGCGCGCGGGTCTGGCGCGGGCACGGGCAGCCGGTCGGGCTGGTAGCATAGCGAGGTTCTTCCGGAGTTTCGCACCATGGCCAGGGTCCTCGTCTTCGCCGCCGATACGCTCGTTCGCTTTCGCAACGGCCGGATACTGGTGCACACCACCTCGGGGCGACTGCCGGCGTTCGAGACCGACCAGCCGATGCTCATCGGCTGGATCTGCCAGTTCGCCGGGCCGACCGATGCCGACTCGGCAATTGCGGGACTGCCGCCCGGCGATCGCGCCGGCGCGGGACAGATCATCGATTACCTGTTGCGCAGCGGCGTCCTGGCCGCGGCCGGCACGACCGAGACGCGCGAGCGACCGGTGCAGGAATCCGGGGACCTGACGCGCAATCACCTGCGACTGCTGGCACGCAGCGTCTACGATCTCGCATGCGATGTGCTCGGCCTCGGGCCCGAATTGGCGGAGCAGGCATTGGCTGCAAACACCGGCATGGGGCTCGAGCGCCGCCTGATGGCTGCACTGGCGTCCGTGGATGGGTTGCGCAGTGAATTGCTGCAGGTGCGACGTGGACGGCTGCAGGAACAACTCGCCCAGCTCGGCATCGATGCGGCCGCGAAAGACCTGCAGCTGCACATCGGCTGCGGCCCGGGGCACCTGCCCGGATGGATCAACATCGACGTGCAGCCGGCGCCGCTCGCGATGAACGTGCTGTGGGGCCTGCCGTTTGCGGAGCGCAGTGTGCAGCGCGTTTTCGTTTCGCACCTGCTGGAGCACCTGTTCTTCCCGCGCGACGTGCAGTTCTTCCTCGGCGAACTGAAGCGAGTCATGGCGCCGGGCGGCGTCGTGCGCATCGTCGTTCCCGACCTGGAAAAGTGCATCTCGGCCTATGCGGCGAACGACCGCGCGTTTTTCGAGAGCCGCCGCGAAACATGGAGCTGGTGGCCGGAGAACGCGACCCGGCTCGAGGACTTCCTCGCCTATGCCGGAGCCGGTGCCGAACCCGCACACCTCTTCGAAGCGCACAAGTACGGCTACGACTTCGAGACGCTTGCCAAGGTGTTGGGCGAGGCCGGGTTCGAGCGGGTGCGCGCGTCAACCTACATGGCGAGCGACGATCCGGCGCTGCGGGTGGATGATGTCAGCGCCGTGGCCAAGGCGCGCTATGGCGACGACTACTATTCACTCTTCGTCGAGGCCACCGCCCCGGCCGGGTGAGCCGAGCTGACTAGGTGCCCTGGGGCGGCGGAGCTACACGCTGCATCTGTTCGACGTTGCGCCTCGACGCTTCCCGCGCCGCTTCGAGTTCCTCGGCCGTCAGACAGATGGTCTCCGTACGGACGTGCGAGCCGGTCTTCAGCTGATCGCGGCAATAGACCGTCTTGCCGTTCTGATTGACGATCTTGTACCCGGCCTTCTGGGCTTCCTGGACCGTACCGACCGGGTTCTTCGCCGCAGCAGTCTTGGGTGCCGCGGTAGCCGCAGCCACAGGTGCCGGCGGCTCTGGCTGGGACGCACAACCGGCCAGCAGCATTGCAGCTGCAACGAGCAAATGGATACGCATGGGCGTGGCTCCGTAAAGCGAGGCGCGCATCATGCGCGGACGGGATCCGCCGGCGCAAGTTGCGTGGCGCAAAGCCGTGCGGGGACGTAACATGCCCGGCCTCATTCCTCCCAGCCCCCCCATTCCGGAGCCCTTGCCATGCAGCCTCTCCCTACCGTCGTGGCCGTCGTCGCGCTGCCCTTCCTGTTGCTTGCCGCCGTGGCAGCACCGGCGGCGGCGGCCGCCACCGCCACCACCACCGCCCCGATGGACGACACAGCCAAGATGAACTACGCGCTCGGCTACCAGCTCGGCCGGGACCTCGTCGGCACGGAAGTCCGCTCCGAAGCGTTGCTCAAGGGCATCGAGGACGCCCGCACCGGCTCGCCTTCCAGGCTGAACGAAGCGGAAATGGAAGCAGCGCTGAAGGCGCTGCAGACTCGAATTAACGACCAACGCGCCAAGACGCAGGCCGCGGCGGCACAGAAGGCCGCGGCTGCCGGCAGCGCCTACCTGGCCGAGAATGGCAAGCGCGCGGGCGTTACCACCACGCCTTCCGGCCTGCAGTACAAGGTCCTTACAGCCGGCGCGGGTCGCGCGCCGACCGCCAGCGACAAGGTGACGGTCAACTATCGCGGCACGCTCGTGGACGGTACCGAGTTCGACAGCTCGTACAAGCGCGGCCAGCCCGCCACCTTCCCGGTGACCGGTGTCATCGCCGGCTGGACCGAAGCGCTGCAACTCATGAAGGAAGGCGCCAAGTACCAGCTCGCCATTCCGTCGGGCCTTGCCTACGCCGACCGCGGTCCGCTCGCCGGCCAGGTACTGTTGTTCGACGTCGAATTGATCAAGGTCGAGGCCGGCGCTCCGGCCGGCAAGTAAGCGACCTGGCGACACCGAACGATGCCCACGCTGCCATCGAACGGGATCGAACTCGAGTACGAGGTGCACGGCAATGCCGCTGCGCCGCCGGTCCTGCTGATCATGGGGCTCGGCATGCCGGCCGCCATGTGGCCGGAGGAGTTCGTGCAGGCCCTGCTCGCGCAGGGCTTCCGCGTCATCCTGTTCGACAATCGTGACAGCGGCGGTTCGACGCGATTGGCCGGCACCGCCATGCCGAACTTGCCGATGGCGATTGCCAGGGCGCTGCTGCGCAGGAAAGTGCGCTCGCCGTACACCCTGGACGACATGGCGGCCGATACGGTGGGCCTCCTCGATGCGCTCGGCATCGAGCGCGCGCACATCGTCGGCGTCTCGATGGGCGGCATGATTGCGCAGGTGCTGGCCGCGCGACATCCCGAGCGCGTGTCGAGCCTGACCTCCATCATGTCGTCCACCGGCAACCCGCAGCGCAAGATTGCTTTCGGCACGCGCCGCGCCCTGCGCGCGATCCTGCACCCGCCGCCGCCGAGCGACGACATTCCCGCGACGGTGGCGCACCTCGAGCGGGTGTTCGCCGCCATCGGCAGCCCCGGATTTCCGCAGGACCCCGCCTCGCGCCGGCAGCACTTTGAAAACGTGGCGCGGCGCGGGCTCTATCGCGTCGGCACCGCGCGACAGTTGCTGGCCATCCTGGGGTCGGGCGACCGGCGCGCGATGCTGCGCGACATCACGGCACCGACCTACGTCATCCACGGCGGAGACGATCCCCTGGTCCCGCTCGCGGCCGGAATCGACACGGCGCGGTGCATCCAGGGCGCGCGCCTCGAAGTCATCATGGGCATGGGGCACGATTTTCCGCCGGCGCTCATGACGTCGGTCGCCGCGAAGATCGGCGGACACTGCCGCACGTCCAGTCCGGCAGCGCGAAATCCCGGAAACTGAAGCGCTCGCTGGAGACTTCGCGAGACGGCGGAAAGTCTGATGCAAAGACTACGACTTGTGATGCTGGTCGGCGCATGGCTGGCCATCGGCCTGCCAACCGTCGCCGTGGCGGACGACATGACTGCCCTGGTCAGGGATTACGATGCATTCGCACGCCTGCTGGACCCGGTCCGCGCAGGAGAACGCGGCGATGCCACGGCACTGCGCCGCTGGCCGGACGACTCTCCGGCTGCCCTGACGGAGCGCAGGAAGACGCTGCAAGGCTTCAAGACGCGACTCGACGGCCTCGCTGGCGCGGCCCTGGGTACCGACGATGTCCTCAATCGCAACTTGCTGAGCGATCGGGTCGGCGTGGCACTCGCGGGCCTCGAATTCGACGCGGAGCGCATCCCCTTCATCGACGGCGACGGGTTCTACACTGTGCCCGACTACGCCGCGCTCAACACGGTCCTCAAGACCGAAGCCGACGCCGATGCGTGGCTGGCGCGGCTCGCCGCCATCCCGGGCTACTACGCGGTCGAGACGGCGAACATGCAGCGCGGCATCCGGACCGGCTTCACGCAGCCTCACCGGATTGTCGAGCATGCCATCAGGGACGTGCGCGCGCAGGCGGACCAGTCGGCCGCGCAAAGCCCGCTGCTGAAGCCGTTCGACACGTTGCCCGCGTCATTCCCTGCTGAACGACGAGTCGCGCTCAAGGCACGCGGTCTCGCCGTCATCGAATCGAGCGTCAAGCCCGCGCAACGCGCGCTGCTCGGATTCCTGGAGCGGGATTACCTGCCCGCTGCTCGCAAGGAGATCGGCGTCAGCAGCCTGCCGGACGGCCTTGCGTACTACGCGTACCTCGTCCGGCGTCACACCACCACGAGCATGACACCGGGGGAAATCCACGCTCTCGGCCTGAAGGAAGTGGCGCGCATCCGCGCCGCGATGAACCAGACGATCGCCGAGACGGGATTCAAGGGCAGCTTCCCGCAGTTCCTCGCCTTCCTGCGCAGCGACAGGCGCTTCTACGTGGACAGCGCCACCTACGGTGAAAAGGCGAGCGAGGTCGCGAAGCGCGCGGACGAGGCCCTGCCCCGCTTCTTCGGCCGGCTGCCGCGCCTGACGTACGGAGTGCGCGCGATCCCGGCCGGCCTCGAGAGCAGCTCGAACGGCTACCTGCCGGGCAATCCCCAGCAGGGCGTCGCGGGCATGGTCGTCTACAAGCCGTGGATGGCCGAGAAGATGCCGACGTTCGGCATCGCCGCATGGGTGCTGCACGAGGGGGTGCCGGGGCATCACCTGCAGATCGCACTGACCCAGGAACTCACGGACCTGCCGGAGTTCCGCCGCTCCGACGACATCACTGCCTTCGTCGAGGGCTGGGGGCTCTACGCGGAGAAGCTCGGTGAGGACATGGGGATCTATCGCGATCCGTACGAGCGCTTCGGCCGCCTCTCGCTGGAGGCCTGGCGTGCGTGCCGGCTGGTCATCGACACCGGCATGCACGTGATGGGCTGGACGCGCGAACAGGCCGTGTCCTGCCTGAAGGACAACAGCGCGCTGGCGCAGACGGAGATCGAATTCGAGGTGGACCGCTACATTGCGCTGCCCGGCCAGGCGCTCGCCTACAAGATCGGCGAGCAGAAAATCCTGGAGCTGCGCCGGCGCGCCGAGCAGCAACTCGGGCCGAAGTTCGATCTGCGCGCATTCCACGATCTCGTCCTCGGCGCGGGCGCGATGCCGCTCGCCCTGCTCGAATCGCAGGTTGATTCCTGGATCGCAGCTCGCGGCAAGCCCTGACGTCAGGCCGCGTGAGCGCTGCGTTCAGCGAGCGACGTCGAGCACCAGCTTGCCGATGTGCGCGCTGCTCTCCATGACGCGGTGTGCGGCGGCAGCCTCGGCCAGCGGGAACACGGCGTGGATCACCGGGCCTGCGCGGCCTGCGTCGAGCGCCGGCCACACCTTGGCGCGCAGTGCCTGCGCGATCGCGCCCTTCTCCGCGGTCGTGCGCGGCCGCATCGTCGAACCCGTGATCGTGAGTCGCCGCCGCATGACCAGGAACAGGTCGAGGTTCTCGACTTTCGAGCCGAGCTGCGTCGAGACCTCGACGAGCCGGCCATCGAGCGCGAGGCATTGCAGGTTGCGCTCGAAATACGGCGCCCCGACGATGTCGAGCACGACGTCCACGCCACGGCCACCCGTCAGTTCGGCAATGCGCTCCGCGAAATCCGCGGTGCGATAGTTGATCGCGCGCTCCGCGCCGAGCTTGATGCACGCCGCGCACTTTTCATCGCTGCCGGCCGTGGCGAAGACGCGTGCGCCGAACTCGCGCGCCAGCTGGATCGCCGTCACGCCGATGCCGCTGGTGCCGCCGTGCACCAGGACGGACTCGCCGCGCGCCAGCCGGCCGTGCTGGAACAAGTTGGCCCAGACCGTGAAATACGTCTCCGGCACTGCGGCAGCCCGGATGGCGTCGTAACCCTTCGGCCACGGCAGGCACTGCGTCGCCGGTGCAGTGCAGTACTCCGCGTAGCCGCCGCCGTTGGTGAGCGCGCAGACTTTGTTCCCCACGCGTAACTGACTCACGTCGGCGCCGACCGCGACGACTTCACCCGCCACTTCGAGTCCGAGGATCGGGCTGGCGCCGGGCGGCGGCGGATACAGCCCCTTGCGTTGCGCGACGTCGGGACGATTGACGCCGGCGGCCAGCACACGGATCAGCACCTCGCCGGCTTGCGGCGGAGGAACCGTGCGGGTGGCGAGTTGCAGCACGTCCGCTTCACCGGCGGCCGTGACGGCCACGTATCGCATCGTTTCGGGAATCACGCGTGCTCCTGCTGCTCGCTCGGGAATTGGGCGCAGTGTAGGCTGCACATCATTCGAGCGCACGATCCAGCGAGGAACAGCACAGACGCCATGGACCAGACGCCCGATCACGGCCGGACTCCGCCCCGGACATTGCTGCGCGTCGTCGGCATGGCGTTCGGGATCGCCGCGGTCATCGGCGGGACGATCGGCGGCGGCATCCTGCGGACGCCGGGCACCGTTGCCGGCATGCTCCAGGATCCGCTCCTCATCCTGGCGGTGTGGCTTGGCTGTGGGGCGCTGGCCCTGGCTTCGGCCAACAGCATGGCCGAAATGGCGGCCGCACTGCCCCGGGCCGGCGGACCCTACGAATACTGCAAGGTCGCATTCGGGCCGTTCACTGGATTCGTGGTGGGTTGGTGCGACTGGCTCACCAACGTCTGCGCAATGGCCTTTCTCGCCGTGGCCTCCGCGGAGTTCATGACCGTGCTCCTGCACCTGCCCGTCGAGCGCGTACCGGTGATTGCGCTCGTCGTGCTCGGGCTCATGACCATCCTGAACTGGTTCGGACTGAGGCTGGGCTCACGGATCCAGGAGGTCCTGAGCTTCGCCAAAGTGGTCGGGTTGGCGGCGATCGTCGTCGCGTGTTTCGTGCACGCTGCCCGCACCGGTCACTCGGAGATCGGCGCTCAACCGGCCGGTGGACCGGGCCTCGTGCCGGCGGCATTGCTCGTTGCGATCGTCCGCTCCATGCAACTCGTCTACGAGACGTACCAGGGCTGGAACTCCGGCGTGTATTTCGCGGAAGAGGACCGCGACAACGGCCGCAACCTGCCGCGCGCGATGTTCATCGGGATCTTCCTGATCATCGGCGTCTACATGCTGGTGAACGTGGCGGTGCTGATGGTCGTGCCGGCGCCGCAACTCGCACAGTCCAGGTTGGCGGTGGCCGATGCAGCGGGTGTCGTCTTCGGCCCGGCCGGCGAGCACATCGTCACCGTGCTTGCGCTGGTCTCCCTGCTCGGAATCCTGAACATCATCGTGATGTACGCGCCGCGCGTGCTGTTTGCCCTGGGCCGGGACGGGCTGACGTTGCGCCGTGCCACGGCGATCAATCCCTGGGGAACGCCCGGCGCTGCCACCCTCGTCTGCGTGGCCGTCGCGGCCGCGCTCGCCGCAGCGGGCTCGTTCGAAGCGCTGTTCGAGATCACCGCGCTGATCGGCATGCTGGTGAATGCCCTCGTGATGATTGCGCTGTTCCGGTTGCGCAGGACGCAACCCGACCTGGAGCGTCCCTACGTTGCCAAGGGCTATCCGTGGCTGCCGGGAATTGCGCTTGGGACGACGCTCACGCTGCTGGTCGCCATTCTCTTTGCGAATCCGCGCACGAGCGCCGCGGCCATTGCCATGCTCGCGGCCAGCTATCCGGTGTTCGTCTGGCTGGAACGGCGCGCATCGGGCAGTTGAGCCGCGCTCAATGGCCACCCCCACTGCGGGTAATGCGCTTGACACATGTTCATGTTTCTATATTGTTGGAAACATGGATACGACTCACGCCGTCCGATCGCTCGCCGCCCTGGCCCAGGACAGCCGCCTCGACGTCTTCCGCCTGCTCGTGCAGACGGGACCGGAGGGGCTGTCGGCCGGCGACTTGGCCGAGCGAGTCGGCATCCCGGACAGCACCCTCTCCTTCCACTTGAAGACCCTGGCGCATGCGGGACTGATCGAATCGCGGCGCGTGGCGCGCTTCATCTACTACTCGGCCAATTTCGCGGCGATGAACGGGCTGGTCGGATTCCTGACGGACAACTGTTGCGGCGGCCGCACGTGCGGCCCGGCCGCGCTACCGACTCGAAAGAAGCGGGCGCAGGGAAGATAGCCGATGGGTGACGAGCACAAGACTTATGGCGTGCTGTTCCTGTGCACCGGCAACTCCGCCCGCAGCGTCATGTCGGAGTCGCTCCTCAACCATCGCGGCGCCGGTCGATTCCGCGCCTGCAGCGCGGGCAGTCACCCGACCGGGCGCGTGAATCCTCTTGCGATCGAGCAACTCGAGCGTGCCGGAATCCCGACCGCAGGCTTGCGCAGCAAGAGCTGGGACGAATTCGCGGCGCCGGGTGCGCCACACCTCGATTTCATCTTCACCGTCTGCGACAACGCCGCCGGGGAGGCCTGCCCGTTGTGGCCGGGACAGCCCGTCACGGCGCACTGGGGCGTGCCGGATCCGCCGGCCGTCGGCGGCTCCGAGGACGACCAACGCAAGGCTTTCCACGAAGCCTTCGTCACGCTGGCGCGGCGCATCGACCTATTGGTCGATCTGCCGATTCAAGACCTCGACGCGCCAACCCTCGCGCAGCGGCTGCGCGAGATCGGCAGGGCGTGAACCATGTCGTCGCAATGTGAGACCACGGCCAAGCGCGCGGTCAATGCGCCGATCAGCTTTTTCGAGCGTTACCTGACGGTCTGGGTCTTCATCTGCATCGTGGTCGGCATCGGCCTCGGGCAGGTGTTCCCGCAGGTGTTCCAGGCCGTCGGCCGCATGGAGATCGCACGAGTCAACCTGCCGGTGGGGCTCCTGATCTGGGTAATGATCATCCCGATGCTGGTCAAGGTCGATTTCGGCGCGCTGCACGAGATCAAGAGCCACGTGCGAGGCATCGGCGTGACGCTGTTCGTGAACTGGCTCGTCAAGCCGTTCTCGATGGCGCTGCTGGCCTGGATATTCATCCGCCACGTGTTCGCGCCGTGGCTGCCGGCGGCGCAGATCGACAGCTACGTTGCCGGGCTCATCCTGCTGGCCGCGGCGCCCTGTACTGCGATGGTTTTCGTGTGGAGCCGCCTCTCGAACGGCGACCCGATGTTCACGCTGACGCAGGTGGCGCTCAACGACTCGATCATGGTGATTGCGTTCGCACCGATCGTCGGCCTGTTGCTCGGCATCTCCGCGATCACCGTGCCGTGGGACACGCTGATCACCTCCGTCGTGCTCTATATCGTCATTCCCGTGATCCTCGCGCAGCTCTGGCGCCGGACGCTGCTGCGCAAGGGTCAAGGTGCCTTTGACGCCGCCATGGCGCAGATCGGCCCCGTGTCGATTGCCGCGCTCCTCCTCACGCTGGTGCTGCTCTTTGCCTTCCAGGGCGAGGCCATCCTGAAGCAGCCGCTCATCATCGCGCTGCTTGCGGTGCCGATCCTGATCCAGGTGTTCTTCAACTCGACGCTCGCGTACCTGCTCAACCGCGCGGTTGGCGAGACGCACAGCGTCGCCTGCCCCTCGGCCCTGATCGGGGCGTCGAACTTCTTCGAGCTGGCGGTGGCTGCAGCGATCAGCCTGTTCGGGTTCGAATCAGGCGCGGCGCTCGCCACCGTCGTCGGCGTGCTGATCGAAGTGCCGGTGATGCTGCTGGTGGTGCGCGTCGTGAACAGCAGCAAAGGGTGGTACGAGGCAGGAATCAGTCAGCGGTCGAATCCGAACCGGTGACCCCGAAGCGCGCGGGAAAGAGCGCGTAGAAGACGCTGACCTGCTCTCGGCTCAGCAATTCGAGCAGTTGGCGCGCCTCCTGGTCGGTGACGACGAACTCCACCTCGACGGTCAA
>Ga0315290_10000984_pt1 | contig 19431 bp, 13 predicted proteins | sample YL17G12_0_MG_FD_203627 | JGI IMG/M metagenome (GOLD analysis project Ga0315290, IMG submission 203627) | Sediment microbial communities from Yellowstone Lake, YNP, Wyoming, USA - YL17G12_0 | ecosystem: Environmental > Aquatic > Freshwater > Lake > Sediment | place: USA: Wyoming | collected... | reverse complement strand
TAGGTAAGCGGCTGCCGATGCATGACGCGGCCGCCAAGGCCAAGGGCACGGCCCAATTTACGGATGATATCCTGCTGCCGGGGATGCTGCACGGAAAAATCTTACGGAGCCCCTTGGCCCACGCCCGGATACTCCGCATCGACACCTCCCGGGCCGAGAAACTCCCCGGCGTAAAAGGGGTGGTGACCGGAAAGGATATTCCGGACCGCGTCTACGGCATCGTCCCCAAGGCCCATGACGAGCATGCCCTGGCCCGGGATAAGGTGCGCTATATCGGCGATGACGTGGCCGCCGTTTGTGCCGCGGACCCGGAGATTGCCGAAGAAGCTTTGGAGCTGATCCGGGTGGACTATGAGGAACTCCCCGCCGTCTTCGACCCCCTGGAGGCCATTAAAGAAGGGGCCCCGCTGATCCACGAAGGGGTCCCCCATAATACCTCTTTTTCCATGTACAAGGAATTCGGGAATGTGGCCAAGGCCTTTCAGGAAAGCGACTTCGTTTTTGAAGACCGGTTCTATTCCCAGGCGGTCAATCATGCCCCTCTGGAACCGCACGCCGCCGTTGCTCAATACGATCCGCTCAAAGGGGAGATCACCCTCTATTCCTCCACCCAGATCCCTTTTTTCCTGCGCCGGAATCTGGCCTGGATCATGATGATCCCCGAATCCAAGGTCCGAGTGATCAAACCCAAGGTCGGCGGCGGTTTCGGTCAGAAATTAGACATGTTCGCCAAGGATTTCTGCGCCGCCTGGTTCGCCCGGCAGACCGGAAAACCGGTCAAGTTCGTTTATGACCGCGAGGAGGTTTTCATCTCCACCCGCCAGCGGCACCCTATGTACATCACGGTTAAAACCGGGGTCAAGAAAGATGGAACCATCATGGCCCAGCAGTTCCAGGCCTATGCCGACGGGGGGGCCTTCAACAGCACCGCCCCGACCATGATCGCCCTCTCCTGCTATTTCTTGATGATCCCCTACCGGGTACCCAACCTGATCTATGAAGGCCACCATGTCTACACCAACAAGCCGGTAGGCGGGGCCATGCGGGGGCACGGCATCCCCCAGGCCCGTTTCGCCGTGGAGCGCCAGTTGGACATGATCGCCGACAGGATCGGCGTCGACCCGGTCGAACTCCGTCTTAAAAACAGCATTCACGCCGGCGAACCCCACCCGGCCAAATTTATCATCAATTCCTGCGGCTTTTCAGACAGCCTCACAGCGGCGGCCGAAGCCATCGGCTGGAAAGAGAAACGGGGAAAACTCCCCCGGGGGAGAGGGGTGGGCCTGGCCGGCGCATCTTTTCCCAGCGGCGTCAGCAACATGAGCCACATCAGCTCCGGCTCGGTGGTCCAGATGGGCCAGGACGGCGCCGTCAACGTCCTTTCCGGGGCCGCGGACATCGGCCAGGGGGCGGAAACGGTGATCTCCCAGATCGTGGCCGAAGTACTGGGGGTTCCGATGGAAGATATCCGGATCACCGCGGCAGACACCGGGCTTACGCCGCTCGACCCAGGCACTTTCGGCAGCGGGGTAACAGTCCGGGCCGGAAACGCCGCCCGCCTGGCGGCCGAGGAGGTCCGGGGGAAGCTGTTCAAATTCGTGGCCGATAAGTTGGAGGCTAACCCGGAGGACCTGGTGGCCCGAGACCGGAAAATATTCGTCAAAGGGTCCCCCGATCGGGGAATGACTATGAAGGACGCCATCAAGGGCTACCAGTACGCCGACCTGCCGATGCCCATCGTGGGCCGCTCCGCCTGGTTTCCTCCGGCCACCGAACCAACCACCCTGTTCAAGGAAGACGGCAATTTCGCCCCCAGCTATTCCTTCATGACCCAGGCCGCCGAAGTGGAGGTGGATCTGAATACCGGAAAAATCAAACTGCTCAAGATGGTCACCGCCCACGACTGCGGCCGGGCCATCAACCCCATGCTGGTGGAAGGACAACTGGAGGGCTCGGTCGTCGGCGGTATGGGACAGGCCCTGTACGAGAATATCATTGTTGAAAAAGGACAGGTGATGAACCCCTCCTTCCTGGATTACGGGTTTCCCACCTTTATGGAAATGCCGGAAATCGTGGCCATCGACATCGAGACCGACGATCCGGTGGGTCCTTTTGGGGCCAAAGAAGCCGGAGAAGGGACCCAGTTGTCCCCGGCCCCGGCCATCGTCAACGCCATTTATGACGCCATCGGGGTCGATTTCATGGAGCTGCCGGTGACCCCGGAGCATATACTGGAGGCGCTGCGACGAGAGACAAAATAAAGATTCTCCTATTTGAAATATCCAGGTTACACCGAAAGTGTGACACCGTTGGACCGTCGCCACCCATAGGTGTTCCGGGAAAGGCTCCCGGCCGATCCTCCCGGCTCGCCAGGTTTCAAACTGTTGTTGAACGGACTCTAAAGTCGGGGGATAATCTGCGCGGGCATGCTTCGTCGACTCTCCTTATCGTCATCCGATAGCCGGAGCTTAAGTCAGGACAGGCTGGCCAGCCAAGCACGCTTGCCGGAAAGACACGAATGATCACCAGCCCAGAAAGGGGGGAACCACGGGAGGCTGCTTCAAATGGTACGTGTTAATTAATTCAGAACAGTTAATATTTTCCGTCAATGACCTCGGCCAACACCCCGTGGCACTGCCTGGGATGCAGAAAAGCAAAGTACCTGTTCAATTCCTTAGCAAACCGTGGTTTCTGATCGAGTAGGTCTGCCCCATTTCTTTTAAGCAGCTCAAGTGATTCAAAGGTATTATCCACATTGATGGAAAGGACCATAATCCCTTCACCGTGCTTGTCGATGAACTTGGCCACCTCGCCCGTCCCATCCATATCTTCCATAATCTCCAGGGCTGTTGGACCTACCATGAAATAAGCCACATTGATCTTCTCGTCATGATCAGAATAGCGTTTATCAACTTCCCACCCGAAAGCCTGCTTGAAATCCTCTTCAGCCTTCTTGAGATCTTTTACTGCTATACTGATATGGTCAATATAATTTGTATTCAGCTTTTCCGACATTTTTTCTCCTTGATTTTATGTAATATTTTCCTTTTATTGTGATGCTTTGCTTATCTTGCATGCAAGGGCCCTAAGCTCTGGGTAACCAGTCACTGGGTCGCGGTGCTCTAAATCAGTGAGCACATTCTGGTTAAGGTCTTCTGGCCACCCGTGCATTATATTTACAACTCCTGCCATGATATCATCTGTAGTTGTCACCTTCACCTTGATTTTCCCCTTTTTGGTCTCAACAAATATCCAATCGCCATCGATAACGCCATACTCACCTGCTGTTGTGGGATGCAACTCTGCTAACGGGTCAGGGGCAAGCTCTCTCAATTCGCGAATATTTCTCATCTGCCAGTGAGTATACTCTAACATCCTCGCACCAGTATTTAGGATCAGGGGATACTTTTCAGCTAGTTCAGGGCACTGGACACAGCTCTGGGTAGGTTCCTTGTGGACAGGTATCGGATCATACCCTGCGTCTGCCAACGTCTGTGAATAGATCTCAATCTTTTCTGATGGTGTTTTGATCTGGCCTTTTGTATTAATGTCGTAGCAACGTTCGCCATACCATACACCTTGCGGATTATCCTTCAACTGTTGCAATGTCACGGGGCTCGCTTTCAGAAAATGCTCTGTAATCTCTTCATCACTATTCCATGGAAAATGGACACCATATCCCATCTTGCGTGCGAGCTCCGAATAAAACTTCCAGTCAGGCCAGGACTCCCCTATGGGCTCTATGATCTTCTGACTCAGCATCACAAAAGGCATTCCGCCTGTAATACCGTAATTGTAAGCGAGCCCCATCATCTCCAGGGATGAACAGGCAGGCAGTACGATATGAGCCATTTTTGCTGTTTCAGTCATAAATAGATCCATTACAACGATCAGATCAAGTTTTTTAAATGCCTCACGAAGCTTCAAGGAGTCAGGCCATGATGCAGCCGGATTGCCACCACTTACGATCATAGCTTTAATGGGATAGGGTTTGCCTGTGAGAAGAACATCAGGAACGAGCATCTGCTGGCCATAGGGAGCAGTCATATGCCAGAGTTTGCGAAACATGGGATATTCTTCGGCGCCGATAGGCTCCCCCTCAACAGGAAGCCGCAGATCAGTAAGCCGCATAAAAGGATTGACTGACCAAGCACCAGGCCTATCATAGTTGCCGGTGATTGCATGCAAAATGGCCAAGGCTCTGCTGTTCTGAAATCCATTGATATGCTGGTCCAGAGCATTGACGCCTTGAATAATCGAAGCGCCTTTTGCCTTGGCAAAAATGCGGCTGATCTCGACAATCTGCTGCGCCGGTACGCGACATATTTCTGCGACCCTTTCTAGGGTATATTCTTTAACATGATCGGCAAGCTTATCAAAGCCAAGGGTATGTTTTTCCACAAACTCTTTGTCATACAGCCCTTCAGAGATGATTACACGCATCATCCCCAGTGCGAGGGCTGCATCTGTCCCCGGTCTTATCTGAACATATATCCCCTTCTTGGCAAGAGGAATCCTTTTGGGATCGACAACAATGACCTGTAACCCCTTTTCAATGGCCTTATACAGCCTTGCCGCCAGAGGCGGCTCTGAGGCATCCGGATTGTGTCCCCAGAGGATAATACAATCTGAACGATCCGGGTCCTCCAGAGGGTAGGTACCGAAGGTTAAGAGCCTGGCCATAATCCTGGTTCGGAAACAATGGGCTTCAATGGAAAAATAATTGGGTGTGCCGAAAGCGGCGCGCCATCTCTGGGCAAAAGCGGATATCGCAATATTTTCGGCGCCGATTGACCCGACGGATACTGCCACGGCCCGAGCTCCGAATTCGTCTTTTATCTTTTCGAGCTTTGCTGCTATCGTATCGATAGCCTCGTCCCAGGAAATCCTTACCCAATCGCTATTCTCCCTTTTTATTGGATATTTCAAGCGACTCTCTGAGTATACAAACTGAGATAAACGGTGCCCCCTCGGACACAGAATTCCCCTGCTGAAAGGATGCTCCTCCATTCCTTCAACGTTGACGAGCTTTCCATCTTTCACCTGGGCATTCAGGCCACAGACCTGAAAACATAACATACATACAGTCTTATAACTCTGCACGTTATTGGTTGGTAGTGTCATGGTGTTGCCCTCTCATCCTTTTGATTAGTTATTTTGTTTCCGGCTTCTTAGGAAATAGCCCGCACTGAAAACACCGGTCCGCCTCCCGCAGAGCCTCAAGGTTTTTGAAGCCAAGGTCAACCTCACTCATGATCTTGATCCGATCTTCTACCGGTAAGGTGGTGCCTTTCTGCCTGGGTCGTTTCCTGAATCTGTTCACCTCAACATCCTCAAAGGGTATAATATTAGGGACAATTTTTTCAATAAAAGGATCTTTCCCGCACAGGTACCGGTCTATGGCCAAAGCAGCTTTTCGGCCCGAGGCTATGGCCTCAATCACTGTGGCCGGACCGCTGACCACATCTCCACCGGCAAATACACCGGTTACGTTCGTTGTGAGAGCCTCCGGCTGGACCTTTAAGGTTCTGTTCTGCGCTTGGTCGAGGCCAATGTCATCGGCGAAGCCAAGTTCTGGCCACCGAGCGCCTGCCGAGATAATAAGGTCTGCCTCAATGATAAAGGCTGCGTCATTTATTTTCCCCCGCGTTTTTCCAGTGCTTTTATCGGATTCTTTTATCTCCGTCCTGATCCCTTCCAAACCGGAGACTTTCCCGTTCTTGGCCAATATCTTCACCGGAACCACATCGGTATAAAATGTCACTCCTTCCGATTTGGCAGCCCCTGTTCTTCTCAGAATCGGTCTGGCTTGGGCATGGGGTTCCATTTGCCAATCAATTACCGCGACCTCCTCAGCCCCGAGGCGCCGTGCAGTTCTGGCAGCATCGATGGCTACATACCCTCCTCCAATGACCAGGACCTTTTTACCGATAGGGCTCTTTTCGCCAAGGTTTGTCTTTCTCAAAAATTCCAGGCCTTCAATAACACCCTCTGCCTCTTGCCCTTCTATACCGAGAGGAACACTTCCCTGCGCACCGGTGGCGATGAAAACGGCTTTATATCCCTCCTGAAGCAGACCGGAAAGAGTAAGTCCATTCATCCCGACAGGACTGTTAAGCCGTATCTCCACTCCGGATCTCTGAATATCTTCAACCTCTCTCATGACCACCCGACGCGGCAAACGGTATTCCGGAATGCCGAGGGTAAGCATACCACCCGGAACGGATTGAGCCTCAAAAACGGTAACGCCATAGCCAAGCTCTGTAAGGTTATAGGCAGCCGTCAAGCCCGCCGGACCTGCGCCGATAATCGCCACACGTTCCTCTTTTGTCCTCGTTGGTGCGCTGGCGGCCTTCTTCCTTTGGGTGCAAGCGGCGGCATCTGCGATGAAATGTTCCAGGTCGTTGATGGCCACCGATCCGCCATACCCTCGCCGATTGCACTTGGTCTCGCACGGATGGGGACATACTCGCCCTATTGTTCCAGGAAAGGGTACCTTCTCCAGGATGACATCGAGCGCTGCGTTATACTGACCCCGGGCAGCGAGGTCAATGTAGGTCCTAATGTCCAGTCCTGCCGGACAGGCGCCTTGGCAGGGCGGAACGAGATACCAGGGATCCGGAGGATGCAATTGACCTTTAGGCCACTCGATACAGGTCACGGGTTCATAGCGTTCATCGGATTCGCTGCAATAGCCGCAGGAAGCACATTGGACGATTTCATCGGTGTTTCCTGTCCAGGCTTTTTTGGGCCAATCAGGGTCTGCCCAAAGGGTGCGGGTCATACCGATGATATCAGCCCTCTCCTTTTCAAGGATTTGTTCGGCCAGGTCAGGCAGACGAATCTTTCCCGCTGTAACAATGGGCACGTCAAAGCCTGCTTCTCTGACGGCCTTCCGAATTCCTTCGGCCAAATAGACTTGGACGCCATCAGGATTCCACCAGCGGGGACTCATGCGGTACCCGCTATACCCTGTCCCGGCAAAAACCGGCATATTGGGAAGCGGTGGGTCAGCATCTTCAAATCGCTCACCGGCAGAGACGCTTAGGTAATCAATGTCCAGGGAGGCAAAACGTTTAGCAATCCGCTCGCTTTGCAAGAGGGTGTTGCCTTCCTTGATAAATTCTTCGCCAAGCATTCTCAAGCCCACGGGATAGTCATTCCCTACAGAGGTACGGGCAGCGGTGATCACCTCGGTGGGAAGTTTGACCCTGCCCTCGAAATCCCCGCCATAGCCGTCTTCTCTCTTATTCCTGAGGGAAAGGAAAGATGCCAAGGTCGTAAAGTGCGCCATATGAATCTCAACAAAATCAAACCCCGCCATCCGAGCCCTCTTTGCACCATTAGCAAATTGGATTGGAATAGCGCCGATCTCTTCGGGCTTCAGATCTTCAACCTTCTGTCTCCATCCGCTGCGGGAGAGCTTAAGAAAATGAATAAGCTGTATTCCTACCTTTACATTGGGATTCACCCTTTTCATGCCCTGAATAAAGTCGCTCAACTGATCGATAAACTGGTCATCACTGATACGAAGGTTAAACGAGCTTCGGGAGGGCAGGACGACAGCCGCTTCCACAACAATAGAACCAAGCCCACCCATGGCAATACGCTCGTATCTATCTTTAATTTGTTGCGTTACCTGCCCGTCTTCCCCTGCAAGCCTGGTCACGGCCGCCGTCATCTGGATACGGTTGGGCAATATGCACCCTCCAATGGTTATCGGCGAGAATAGTTGTGGATATTTCATATAAAACCTCTTTGTACCCTTTCTTTCGGATTGGTTAGCCTCCGACGCTGCTCATCTGAGGAGGTCGGATATCCCACCTCCTCAGATCACCGGACGCCACCCTTCGATCATTTCTTTTCTAAGGCTTCCTTCTCTTTGATGAGTTTGAGGAGGGAATCGGGTGTAAACGGCACATCATATACCCGAACACCAATGGCATCATAAATCGCATTGGAGATCGCTCCATGAAGCCCACATCCAAAACCCAACGAGCCTTCCTTGGCCCCATAGGGAGTGTAGGGATCGGGCTTATTTAAAAAGTAACATTCGATATTAGGTGTCTCATTGGCCGTAGGCACCTTATAGGTGCGAAAATCGCTGGTAAGTTTCTGCCCCGTCTTTGGATCCCAGACATTCTTCTCCAATAGACCTTGCCCGAGCATAAAGTTGAGCTGTCCATGCATGTTCCCTTTTACCAGCAGAGGGTTGAGTACCGTACCGCAATCATTGACTGCCCATATATCCAAGACCCTAACCTTTCCGGTATCGGTATCAATCTCTAACTCTACGGCGGTGGTACCGAAGGAGTAGGCGGTCACCTTCTGACCGTATGTCTTTTCATTGTAGTCCCCCTTTACATCGACACCAAAATCAGAGTAATCGATTCTTGCCCGATAATCACCAAAACCGAAAATCGGTTTGCCTCTCTTAAAAGCCGTCCGGCATACCTCGCCGATAGTAACTGCTCTGCCCTTCCCGAGGCGAAACCTTACGTAGTATTTTTTATTTCGCATTTCCACTTCTTCCCAGGAAACGTCGAGGATATCGCCGGCCACTTCCAGGAGTCTACGTTTGGCATCTTCAGCGGCTTTTTTGATGGCATGGGCCGAAATCACCAAGGCCGACATCGAATAGTCACCCGGATCCTGGTAACAAAGCTCCGTATCTCCGTAACAAAGCTTGATATTGTCCATATCAATGCCAAGTACTTCGGCGGTAACCTGTTTATACATGGTCTGATTGCCTTGTCCAAGATCACAGTTCCCGGTAAACACCGTACAACTTCCATCATCATTGAACTTAATAAAGGCCGTGGATCCTGCCCTGAAACCCATGTAAAACATAGATTGCATGTTGCCCGAACCTAAGCCTATCCCTCTTTTTAGGTGGCTTAGCTTTCCTCTCTTTTCCTTATATCCGGATTTTTCAACGGCCATGACAATGCTTTCACTCAGCGCGGTACTCGTGATAACGGATTTGCTGGGGGTGATCTCATTGGTCAACATGGCATTTTTAAGCCGTAACTCAATGGGATCAATACCGAGAGTCTCGCTGACCTGGTCAAAACATACATCCATAGCCATCGGACCTACATGCGCCCGGGTGCGCATCATGGAGCTGATGGTCTTGTTCGTGTAAATAAGATAAGCGTCATACCGGTAATTGGGAGCGCGCCACATAACCTCATCAATGAGTAGTGGAACCCATAGTTCTACAATGGCGCTACTGGCATAGGCGCCGGCTTCAAGCAGCATATATATGTCTCTTCCTGTTATGGATCCGTCTTTTTTAAATCCCACCTTCATTCTCCAGACTTTAGCCGCCTTATCCCTCATACAATCTTCAACTTCCTCCCGGGAGAACTTTATCTGCACAGGCCTGGCCGCCTTACGTGAGAGAAGTCCGGCGATGAGGGCCGCCGGCGGTGTATCCGATCTTCCGCCGTGAGCTCCGCCCATCGGCAGACTGTGGAGGCGAATATCGCTGGCAGGGACCTTCATCGTGTTATGAAGACCCTGGCGAACCTGAAAAGGACACTGGGTCTGCATCCAGAAGTTAAATTTTCCGGAGGGTTCATAATCACAGAGGACCGTAAAAGGCTCCGGTAAGGCATGACTCGCCACATCACAGGTAAATCCTTGTTCATAGACGTAATCGCTGTCTTTTAGGGCCGCTTCTACATCCCCCTCATGGACCAGATAATGGGCGGCCATATTCTGCGATCTGTGTTCGTGAATTAAAGGTGCGCCTTCTTTCATCGCATCCTGCCATGTCAGGACAAAGGGTAGCGGTTCATATTCGACCTTGATCGCGGCGATGGCCTCTTCAGCGGTATCTTCATCCACGGCGGCGACGGCAGCGACTTCTTCGCCCAGGTAGCGGACCTTATCGTAGGGAAGGAGTATATGATCTCGCGTATGAGGAATGATGCCGAAGACAGCTCCCCTGGGCGTGTCGTGAATACCCGTAACCACGGCCTTAACACCGATGATCTTTTCGGCCTGGCTCGTATCAATATTCTTGATGCGCGCATGAGCATAGGGACTTCGCAACGTTTTACCATAGAGCATACCGGGGAGAACCATATCCCCGGCATATCTGGCGCGGCCCATCGCTTTGTCCACTGATCCAACCCTGGGTAAGTCTTTCCCAATAAGCGTTTCTTTGTCAAATTCATAGAATCTATCACTACTCATCTCGAACCTCCCATGTTTTTTGCGGCTGCATCGATGGCTTCAACAATCTGGACATAGCCCGTGCACCGGCACACGTTGTTGGAGATCCCCTCCTTGATTTCGTCTAATGTGGGATCTGGATTCTTGTCGATAATCGCTTTGGCCGCCATGATAAAGCCGGGGGAGCAATACCCGCACTGAATGGCCCCATGGTCTACAAAGGCTTGCTGAATAGGATGGAGTGCATTTCCATCAGCGAGTCCTTCAATAGTGATAATCTCCTTATTCTGCGCCTCAATGGCCAATGTCAGGCAGGAAAGAACAAGTTTCCCGTCCAGGATGACATTGCAGCCGCCACAGTCCCCTTTATTGCACATTTCTTTGGTACCGGTAAGGCCGAGCGTTTCCCTGAGAACTTCAAGGAGCGTCCTGTGGGTCTCTACCTGTACCAGATGATGGTCGCCATTTACGATAAATTTCATTTCTTGTTTCATTATCATGTCCTCCCTATTAAGCGCCTAGAGCATCTTTTAATGCCCGTTGAACAACGACCCGCAAAAGGTCCTTCTTATAGTCGGCTGTGAAATAGACGTCGGATCTCATTTGACCTGATTCGGAGGCCAATTGAGTTGCTTGAGCGATCAGGTCCTCGGTCACCGCTTTTCCAGAAAGTAATTTCTCTGACTCTTTCGCACGCATGGTGGCCAAGGTAACGCCACCAAGGGCGATCCGGACATCCGTGCACTTTCCGGCAGCACTATTCACGACAGTTGCGGCTGAGACCGTTGCAAAATCATAATGGTCTCTCACGGCAAATTTCTGGTAGCCCCACTTGGCCTGGGTTAATGGCAGCGGCACTCGAATATCGGCCAGAAGTTCAGTGTTTTTCAATTCTTTAAAAAGGTCTTCCAGCGCCACGGTTCTATTACCCTCACTGCCTACAACTCCCATCTCAGCCCCGAGAACGATGAGCACTGGAACCACTTCGGCTGTAGAGAATCGGCAGGCGAGGTTCCCCCCAATCGTTCCCATGTTCCGTAACTGGGGTGTGCCGAGGGCACGACAGGCCTTGGCTAATAGTGAGTACTTCTCCTGGACTACGGGCGAATCAGCAATGGATTGAAGACTTGCCATAGCGCCGATAGACAACCCTTTTTTGTCATCAAAGGAAATATAGTCTAAGTCCTTGATCAGCTTGAGGCTCATCAAAAATGGCCGGTTTCCAATCCGTTCCTTCATCTGGTGTACGACTATCGTTCCACCGGCCAAGATTCGAATCTCTCCCTTTCGACTGTCAAGCATGGCTATGGCTTCATCTCTGGTTTTTGGGTCAAGATATTCAAATTTGGGAAGTCTCCTATAATACTCCATTATACACCTCCATTATAACTATTATGTTCAGTCATTTTCTTACCTTGTTTATATTTGCAAAATTCTTAAAAAAGATTAAAACCCTCTTGGTCATTAAGACCCTAGACGGTTCTTAATATCCTCACGAAGCGCCTTCTTGTCCACCTTGCCGATATTCGTCTGAGGGAGTGATGGAACAAACTCTATACGCTCAGGCAGTTGCAGTACGGAAGCACCCTTCCCCTTCAAGAAGGCAACGATATCTGCGAATGAAGGCGTTTCACCTCCTTTGACAACAACATAAGCACAAGTGCGCTCGCCGAGGATCTTATCGGGCATCCCTACCACGGCAGAATCTGCGATGGCAGGATGGGAACTCAATAGGTTCTCAATATCCCTTGCGCTCACATTTTCGCCACCCCTGATAATTATGTCTTTTATTCTTCCGGTGATCCATATATTGCCATATTCATCTATTCGTGCCTGATCTCCTGTTCTAAAATAACCATCCTTTGTAAAAACGTCCTTATTCTCTTCAGGGGACATAAAGTAGCCGGTAAACACGCCAGGCCCCTTCGAGACTAGCTCGCCGTCCCTGCCATGCGGAACCTCATTGCCTTCAAGATCAATTATTTTTAAGGTGTCATAGGGACAGTCCGGCTTGCCTACACTGTAGCAAATGAGATCGATACTGTCTCCTAACCTTGTGGAACACGTCGTCCCCTCGACTGAGCCGAATCCGTTCACAAATTTGCAGCCAATTTTTTCTTCAACGATTTTGACCAACTCCGGAGTGCTCGGCGCGCCTCCAACCGATACCTTTTTGAGGGAATCCATCCTATATTTGTTCAAGTCCTCCATCTCTATGATCCTGGCAAGCAGCGCCGGTACAGTGGGCATGGCAGTAACCTCTTCTCTTGCTATTGCTTCACATATGTCCTGGGGCTGCACCGAATCGAGAAGAACGAGTTTTGCCTGATTAAATAAGGCTCCCCCGATACCCCAATGTAGCGCCATGCCATGGCCAACAGGTGTCACAACCATTACTGTATCGTTACTTGTGATTTCCCAAGATTTCGCATGGTACTCCACGTTCACCATGTAACAATTGTGCGTTCTTGGACTGAGCTTTGGAGTTCCCGTAGTACCACCGGTGGGCATTATTTGAGCAACTTCATTTGGATCAGCTCTTCTTTCCGCGAGAGCTGCCAGGTTGTTTTTTGTAAGTTCAGTTCCTTCAATAAGGTCTTCCATTGCCGTATGTTGAGTGTCTCCACCTGTCCTCACCTGGATAATGTGCTTGAGTTGACTATTGTCTTTGCAGACGCCGTCTATGAGAGATTGGTACTCAATTTTTCCATACTCCTTCGGAAGTATCCACGCAACCGGCTTTGTCTGGCTACAGAAATGATTGACCTCATTCTGGTTATGACGTGGGATCATTAAAACCACAATTGCCCCGATCTTCTGAACCGCGAAGAAAGCATAGATAAACTCATGCCAGTTCGGAAGTTGAATAAGCACACGATCCGCCTGCTTAATGCCGAGCTTCATGAGTCCAATCGCCAGACGGTCTACCTTGCCCCGCATCTCCTGGTATGTATAACGACCCTGATCATCTACCAACCCAATTTTACCGGGATACAGGTCGGTCGCCTTATCAAACACATCTCCCCAGGTCAACCCGAGCCACCAGCGCATCCGTTCATACTTTGCCATGTCTTCTTTGTTGTAGGGTGTGAAACCTTCTAACACTGTTCTCCTCCTCAAACCTTTACGTGCAATATCCTCATTAGTTCTCAGCGATGAGATTGCCAACCATATCGATTATCAATAAGGTACCTTGATCTTCAACTCTTTTTGCTTCTGCAGCCAATATGCAATGCGCTCCTGCACGAATTGTGTCCAGCTATCAACTTCGGGCTTTTTAAACCCTTTTCCTGTCATATCATTCGTGTACTCGGCGAAAACTGGCGCGACTGCGCTTTTCCACTTCGGTGCTTCCTCTGCTGAAAGGGTATAGAGTTGTCCACCACTTTTTTTGAAGTATTCGATAGCATCCATATCAATACCATCCCAGGTAGTTGCCTGTTTCTCAATCCATTCTGCGGAGACTTCGTCGAAGATTTTTTTGATATCTACCGGGAGACTGTTCCATTTGTTTTTGTTCATTACTACATAGAAGGTGAATACGCTTCCCACAGGCAGTGCTGGCGTTGCATACTTCACGAGGTCGCCAAGTTTGTATCCGCCAATCTGTTCAAATGGTCCGTAAGAACCCTGGACGACGCCTTTGTTGAGAGACTCATAAATATCAGCCATCTCTACCGGTATGGGAGTCCCTCCAAGGGCTTTCACCACATCAGCCACCCGACTGACGGCTCTCAGCCTTAAACCTGACATGTCCTCCAATTTCTTGACCGGCGTTTTTGTTGTATACACCACGTTGGGTCCGCAGGCATGGAAATAGAGTATATGAAGATTGTCCCATTCTTTTGGTTTAAATTTGTTATAGAAATCATTGACCACATGGGTAGAGACGTACGCACTGGGAAATCCGTGTGGGAGATCCAGCACTTCACTAACAGGGAAACGGCCTCGGGTAGCTGCAAGATTAGCCAGACCGATATCCGTTACTCCGGTCAGTACCGCCTGGGCCATCTTGGGATGGGCGGCCAAAATTCCACCTGGAAAATAGGCAATCTCGACCCGACCATTGGTGCGTTTCTTAATTTCCTCACAAAACTGCGCGGCAAGTTCCGAATTTTTGTGAGTCGGATGGTAGTAATTTGCAAACTTTAGCTTGATAACTTCAGAGGCATACCCAACAGCGGTCAGACAGGTAAGGGCCATCACCACGCTCAATGTTATAAAAATCCGATTTTTTCCCATAAACATTCCTCCTGTTTTTTATTTACCACCTTTGCAGATTTTTTTAAGAAGTTGTTTATTTAGCACAGCACCGATCATCACCCCTTGAGAGTAAAAACCCTGAACAACCGGCCTTAACCATGAAAGAACCTTCATTATATTTCTGCCTTTTATTTAAACAGTATCGATGGTAGCCATAGAACAAGCCCTGGAAAGATGAATAGAAGAATTAGGGCTAAAACCATAACAGTCAAGAATGGATATACCCCTTTATAGATCACGTTCAGAGGAACACCGGTAATATTTTTTACTACAAAAACAACGATTGCCATAGGAGGTAAAACCACTCCAATCATAACGGTAACTCCAATAACAATCCCTATCCACAACGGGTCAAAACCAAGCTTAACCATAGTCGGATAAAAAATCGGGGTGGCCAGTATCATAAAGGCTAAATCTTCTATAAAGGAACCGCCTATCTCGTAAATGATTATGATCATGAACATGATGAAATATCGGTTGATGTTCAGTGACGTAACCCATTCTGCAGTGACTTGCGGAATGTTCGTGATGGCAATGAAATGGCCAAGGATGAAAGATCCTGCCAGAAGCATGAAAATCATACAGGCTGTTCGAAGTGTTTCGCGTAAAGACTTTATATATATTTTGAAGCTTCTCGCTTTTTTTGCTAATGCTAAGAATATGACCCCAACAACCCCAACGCTACCAGCCTCTGTGGGGGTAAAAAAGCCCTTCATTATTCCTCCGACTACAAGGAGGAAGATAACAAAAATCCATGCCACCTCAGGAAGGGTCTTCACCCTATCGATCCAGGCTGATTTCTCGCTTCGTGGTGCAACTGCGGGATTGAGCTTTGCCCAAACATAGATGACCAGTATGTACAGGGAAGCGATCATCAAACCGGGAATCAGCCCGGCTATGAAGAGTTTTCCCACAGATTGCTCAGTGATGACACCATAAATTATTAGAGTAACGCTCGGCGGGAGAATCACCCCCAGCGTCCCTACCGTTGCGACAACACCGGTCGAGAGCCTTTTGTCATATCCATATTTCTCCATCTCCGGCACCGCCACGCTCGAGAATGTTGCGGCTGTCGCAGTGGATGACCCACAAATGGCCTTGAAGGCGGTGGCTGCGGCTACAGTGGCCATGGCCAGCCCACCGGGAATATGGCCTAGGAATTTATAGGCTGCATCAAACAGACGGCCGGCAATGCCCGCATTAAACGCAACTTGCCCCATCAAGATAAACAGCGGAAACACGGTGTAACCATAGGAGGATAGAACATCGAAGAAATCTCTTCCCAAGATTATGAGAGCTGAGTCAAAGGACTGGAGGTATGCAAAGCCCACGAAACCCACGATAGCCATGGCAAAGCCAATCTCAATGCCAAATCCAAAAAGGATCAAAACCAGGACTATTCCCAAAAGACCGACTGTTATTTCATTCATGGCTTTTCCTCGCTATCATGACTATTTCGAAGATATAGATCAAACACAAAAAAAAGCACACGATGGACACCGCGTAGACAATAGGATAAACCGGAATTTTAAGACTGAGAGCAATCTCCCCGGAGGTCCTCATCTCTGAACCCACTACATACAGGGCAATCCCGATAAAGAGGAAGAGAAGCATCACGAGTACCCTCGTAAAGCCGGAGATCAAAGCTTGCGTCCTCGCCGATAGTCTTTCAACAATGAACTCCATGAATATATGCCCTTTTTCCCAAGCTGTGATGGGCAGTGCAAATCCTATCGTCATAGCCCCGGCAAAGGAAACAAGCTCATAGGTCCCCACGATCGGCTTGTAAATTGCCCGGCAAATAATGTCAACCATTGTGAAGACTACGATGAAAATGAGAGAGATACAGGAAATTTCCCGCATACCTTTCATTACCCTGACTAACCACTTTTCCATAGGCTTTCACCTTGCCAATTTTGAGCCCCCTCATCCGGCAGGAAGAAGGGTTGGGTTCAAATTACGTTTGGTTGAATATCTGCCCTTATATTCCACTATGTGGAATTACATTTCATAATACGACATAATACCACCTTTTATGATATCTTGTCAAGAAAAATATTCCGAAAGTCAACAATTTTTTCTTTTTCGTAATTAATACTGTAATATCAATTAGTTATAAAAATATCGGCAAAATTAGACTAAAAGGCCTCTGAATCGCGAAAAAAGTCGATTTAGAACTATGCCAGGTCACTCTGTGGCATTCCACTCCGCATTTTTTCTGTCTTTCGAGCGGACTGACTGTTGTGGAGCGGATCAATTTCTAACCCTCTTCTGGCCAATGGCAAACCCTTACATTTGAAAAGTTTTCGACCGAACCAGATAATTACAAGTTTCTTGGCTGATCATGCCCCGGTCCAAAATATGCCATATGATGAAATATTACTTTACCATTCAGCAGAAAAAGAACTATAATTTGAATGTATAGAAAATAGATAAAAGGGAATACGCAAGTATCTTATGGTTACTTTGTCGAGAGAGGTGAATTTATTGAGAGGGTAACGCGAATCGCCGTATTCATAACGGGACAATCCGGCAAGGTCGTTGCGGCGCTCGGGGCGTTCCTGAGTTTCAGGCAAAAGAATCACATGAGAAAGAAATTTTGCATGACTTACGAACAGCATCGGAAGCCATCTCCCGCGAAATAGGCACTTCCCGTTTTAGGTTGACTGGTACTACTTGTCAATAATCTTGACAGATAACAATGGTGACCATCTTCGGGTTTTCCTTTTTTAGCCCTTCAACAATCCGGTACCTATAATTGGGAATGCGATGAAAAATCAACCCTTTCGATAGAGCAAGGGTGGGGTCAGTTCAAGTATGGAATTTTCATTTAAGGGACAAACAGCCCTGGTGACCGGAAGTGCCCAGGGACTTGGTCGGGAGATCGCCCTGGCCCTGGCGCAACACGGTGCCTCCCTGGTTCTGGCCGACAAGGTCTTCCCTTCTGATACGGCTGAAGTGATACAGGAGTCGGGCGGGACGGCCCTGGCCCTAAAGGCCGATATATCGCTGGAAGCCGATGTCCAGGAGTTGGTGCGTCAGGCCCTCGAGCATCACCAGCGAATTGATATACTGGTCAATAACGCCGGGGTTTCTCAGTTAAACTTCTCCCCGAGCGAGGAAACCTCTATCCAGGAATGGAAAACCATTATTGATATAGATTTAATCGGAAAATATCCCACCGAAGATCTTCATTCCAATCTTTATGTCCTCTGGGGGCACAATCCGGATGCCTCTGATCTACCCTTACGGATTGCCATTAATGAGAGTTTAAAGAAAGGGGCCAGGTTGGTCGTCATTGACCCCAAGAAGATCGCTTTAGCGGACCGCGCTGTATTTTGTATCTGCCAATCAGACCGGGCACGGACGGAGCCCTGGCCTTGGCTCTGATCCAGGTGATCATCGAGGAAAATCTTTACGATCACGACTTCGTCGAAAAATATACTTTTGGATTTGACCGGCTGGTTCCGCACATCAGACCGTTTAATCCGCAATGGGCAGAAAAGATCACCTGGGTGTCTGCCGGTGACATTCGAAAGCTGGCCCGTTTATTTGCTACGACTAAAGGAGCCGGTATTTATCAGGGCACCTGCACCCAAGATCAAACCGCCAATGGAACCCAGAACAGTCGGGCCTTTGCCGTATTGCAGGCAATCACCGGGAATATCAATGTTCCTGGCGGTGAGAAATGGGGACTGGCTTATTCCTATAATGTTTGCCATGGCCTGCCCTATCTGATGTTGAGAAAGAAGGCCATAGAGCCTCTTGATGAGAGTTGGTCGGAATGGCGATTCTATACGGAGCTGGCAAAAAAGATAGCCCTGGAAGAATTTTTTCCTTGGAAATCAGAGAAGGAGTTGGTGCGCTTTGAACTGGGCCCCACCAGCTTGACATTCGATCAGCTTCTCTTTGAGAAACCGGAGGGGGCTTATTTCGGGAAAAAGAAGCATGAGATTGATGAAACGACATTTTCAACACCTACCCGGAAGATTGAACTTTACAGCGACGAAATGGCACGCCTGGGTTTCGACCCCCTTCCAGTCTATCTTGAACCTCAGATAAGTCCCTTGAGCTGTCCTGAGCTATTGAAAAAATACCCATTGATTCTCTCCACGGGAAACAGGAATCTCTATTACACCCACGGGCAGTTCCGGCGGATAGCGAAGTTGCATCACCAAAACCCGGAGCCTTTTGCCGAAATTGGGCCTAAGACGGCCGAGCGTTTTGGCATCCAGAATAAAGATACGGTCAGGATAGAGACCAACCGCGGTTCAGTACGGATGAAGGTTCATGTTGAAGAAAAGATAGCTGAGGGCATTGTCCTGGTTCCTCATGGCTGGCCGGGTGAGGCCAATGCGAATCTATTGACAGATACTTGTTGCAGGGAGCCCATTATGGGTTATCCGGAGGTAAAATCACTCCTCTGTTCGATTAAAACAGAGCCGGAATGACCTTATGAACATAACCCTGATTCCGGGACTTCCAATTTCTTTCCAAATAGCGGCGGCCGTCCTAGTGACTTAACATATAATTGATTGCAGACCGTGAGCATGTTATGGAAAAATATATCTATTCAGTTGGAGTACTTGACAAGGCTTTTACCATCTTCAACCTTTTCAATAGGCAGGACCCTGCTCTGACGCTCGACGAAATAACCAATAGAAGTGGGTTTCCCAAGTCAACCGTATTTAGAATTCTTAGAGCCAGCGAAAAAAACGGTTTTATAAGATATGACAAGAAGGGGGGAGAAGTTTACCGGCTAGGCTTACGATTTCTGGAACTTGGTGGCGTTGCGTACAGCACTACCTCCGTGCGCAAGCAAGCTGCCGTCTATCTCGACAGTTTGTTTGCCAAAGTTGGGGCAACCATATTGGTCGGCATTATCAGAGAGGATCAGTTGTTCTATATAGACAAAAGGGAGTCAGAAAGCATACTAAGGATTCCTTCATTTCTAGGCGTTGGCCACCCACCGTACTATGGGGCCCT
>Ga0315290_10000981_pt1 | contig 19439 bp, 9 predicted proteins | sample YL17G12_0_MG_FD_203627 | JGI IMG/M metagenome (GOLD analysis project Ga0315290, IMG submission 203627) | Sediment microbial communities from Yellowstone Lake, YNP, Wyoming, USA - YL17G12_0 | ecosystem: Environmental > Aquatic > Freshwater > Lake > Sediment | place: USA: Wyoming | collected... | reverse complement strand
GCCGCGTAGAGCTTCTGTAATGAGAAAGGATGGTCTTTTATTCGGATCGTACAATGAAGTGGGATGAAACTGAACGAACTCCATGTTTTCAATTGTTCCCTTGGCTCTGTAAACCATTGCTACACCGTCGCCGGTAGCAATTTCCGGATTGGTTGTTGTCATGTAAACATTCCCCATTCCTCCTGTAGCAATTACAGTTATTTTTGAGAGGAAGGTTATTACTTTCTGGTTAACAAGATCAGCAACATATGCACCAAAACATTTGATATCAGGATTGTTCTTCTTTAAAACATCTCCAAGGTGATGCTGTGTAAGGATTTCAATAGCAAAATGTTGTTCAAAAATTTCAATATTAGCGTCTTTTCTTACCTGTTCAACCAAAGTTTTCTGGATGACCTCACCGGTTCTGTCTTTATGGTGAAGAATCCTGTATTCTGTATGCCCTCCCTCCTTAGCCAGATCGAAGGTTCCATCTTCTTTCCTGTCAAATGAAACACCTAATCCAATCAGGTCTTTTATTCTGTCAGGGGCTTCCTGCACCACCATCCTTACTACTTCTTCATTGCAAAATCCATCGCCTGCAATCAGAGTATCCTTGATATGTTTCTCAAAATTATCTGGTTCACTGAACACGGCAGCGATACCTCCCTGTGCATACCTTGTATTGGATTCCTCAAGTTTTGCCTTGGTCACAATCGATACATTGCCAAACTTGGCAGCCTTTAGTGCAAATGTCAGGCCAGCTATTCCTGAACCTATTACCAGAAAATCAGTTCTCTTCTTCATCATTAAATAATTGCCCTTAATGGTATGATGTAACTCGCACCGACACGTCGGGGCCCGGTTCATCAGATTAAAATAGGAAACAAGGGTTAAAGATACAAATAGATTTACAGGACTTACTCTCTCATCTCCCTTTTTGAAATCCCCCTCTCCCCAACCCCCCGACAAGTCGGGGCAGGCTCTCCCCCAAGAGGGAGGGGCTATAACGCTGTCTATGTTCTTGTTACCCCCTTCTCCCGCATAAGCGGGAAGGGGGACATGGGGCATGAGGTAAAAAAAACGGAAGGGTGGTCAAGGGGTGAATTCATTAAGCATAATAGAGGATTTGGGAACGTATTAACGGGGAACAGGAACTGAAACTAATTGTAAAACAGAAGATTTTAAATTACTTTTGCCTTCCGCTAAGGTAAAACAAAGTAATTATGGTTCAGGATGATCTATTTAAAAAATTAGTTGCTCATTGTAAGGAATATGGCTATGTTTTCCCTTCAAGTGAGATCTATGACGGATTAAGTGCAGTATATGACTACGGCCAGTATGGTGTTGAACTGAAAAATAATATTAAGAAATACTGGTGGGACAGTATGGTTCTGCTTAACGATAATATCGTGGGCCTTGACTCTGCTATATTCATGCACCCGACAATATGGAAAGCATCAGGTCATGTTGACGCATTTAATGATCCTCTCATTGACAATAAAGACTCGAAAAAGAGGTACAGGGCAGATGTTCTTATTGAGGAACACCTTGCAAAGATTGATGATAAGATAATCAAAGAGGTGGAGAAGGCAAGGGAAAGGTTTGGAGAAGTTTTCGATGAAAAAAAATTCAGGGAGACAAATCCCAGGGTTCTTGCCAACCAGGTTAAGATCGATGAACTCAATGCCCGGTTTTCAAAAGCGCTTAATGAAACAGACCTTGCTGAAATAAAACAGATCATCATTGACAATGAAATAGTTTGCCCTGTATCCGGTACACGTAACTGGACAGATGTAAGGCAGTTTAACCTTATGTTTGCCACCGAGATAGGATCGACTTCAGAAGGAGCAAATAAAATTTATCTTCGCCCTGAAACCGCTCAGGGAATCTTTGTCAACTTTCTTAACGTTCAAAAGACCGGAAGGATGAAGATACCCTTTGGGATAGCACAGATAGGCAAAGCATTCCGTAATGAAATAGTTGCCAGGCAGTTCATCTTCAGGATGAGGGAGTTTGAACAGATGGAGATGCAGTTCTTTGTGCAGCCCGGGAGTGAGCTGGAATGGTTTAAAAAATGGAAAGCCTTGAGGATGAAGTGGCACCAGGCACTCGGTTTCGGAAGTGAGAATTATCGTTTCCACGACCATACCAAGCTTGCCCATTACGCCAATGCTGCCACAGATATTGAATATAAATTCCCTTTCGGGTTTAAGGAGGTTGAAGGTATTCATTCAAGAACCGACTATGACCTGAAACAACACCAGGAATACAGCGGCAAAAAATTACAGTATTTCGACCCTGAGAAAAGCGAATCATATGTACCTTATGTGATCGAAACATCTATTGGCGTTGACAGGATGTTTCTCCAGGTTATATCTGCTGCGTATAATGAAGAGGAATTGAAGAAGGAAGATGGAAGCTCCGATACCCGTGTTGTACTAAGGTTACCTTCGTTTCTTGCTCCTGTTAAGCTGGCTGTGATGCCTCTAGTTAAAAAAAACGGACTTCCCGAAATTGCTGAAAGAATTGTACATGATCTTAAGTTTGATTTTAACTGCCAGTATGACGATAAAGACTCGATTGGAAGACGTTACAGGCGACAGGATTCTATTGGTACTCCATATTGTATAACAATAGATCATCAGACTCTTGAAGATAATAGTGTTACTATCAGGTATCGCGATACTATGGACCAGGAAAGGGTTAAGATTGATCATTTAAGAGATATTGTAGCTGAAAAGGTCAACATCAGAAGCTTGCTAAAAAGGCTTTAAATGAATAAGGTTCTTATAATCACCTATTACTGGCCGCCTGGTTCAGGAGCCGGTGTTCAGCGGTGGCTAAAGTTTTCGAAATATCTGCCTTCGTTCGGATGGGAACCGGTTATTCTGACTGTTGATTCTGAATATGCTGCTTATCCTTCGACAGACAATTCCTTGAAAGCTGAGATATCCTCTGATATAAAGATTTATAAAACCAAGGCAACAGACTATTTCCGGATTTATAAAAATGACAAGACAAAAATTCCTTCAGCAGGTTTTGCGAGTAATGATGATAAAGGTTTAAAAGGAAAAATACTTAGGTTTATACGCGGCAATTTCTTTATTCCTGATCCCAGAAAAGGGTGGAATAAATATGCTTTCAGAAAAGCTTGTGAGATAATTAAAGAAAAAGGGATAAAGCATATAATCACCACTAGTCCACCCCATTCAACCCAGCTAATAGGATTAGAACTGAAAAAGAGGTATCCGGAAATTAAATGGATCGCAGATCTGCGTGACCCATGGACTGATATTTATTATTATGATCACTTTTACCATACTCTTCTTGCAAGGAAAATTGATGAAAGTTTTGAGAAGAAAGTGCTGAAAACAGCTGACCTAATAATTACTATAGGCAAGTCATTAAAAAATATTTTTTGTGCTAAGCTTCCTGGCATTGAAGGTAAGATTAAAGTTATAACAAATGGCTATGACGAAGATGATTTTACCGGTTTTACTACAGAAAATCCTGAAGTATTTACCATATCCTATATCGGTACACTTTCTGATTCATATCCTGTTTCCGGGTTTATGGATGCATTTAAAAATCTTGTCAATAATGGATATTATATCAAATTAAGATTTGTAGGAACTATTTCACCAAGACAAAAAGCTCTTATCAAATCAAAACCCAGTAACTCATTGATTGAATTTATCCCATATGTAAATCATAAGGATGCAATAAAATATTTAATGGAATCATCAGTTTTGTTACTGATAATCCCGGATCACCACAGCAATAGAAGCATAATTACCGGCAAACTGTTTGAATACCTCGCATCCGGGAAACCTATTATATGTATTGGCCCGAAAGACGGTGATGCAGCGAATATTCTGGAGATTACCCGTCATGGTTTATGCGCCGTTTATAACGATACAGAAGGAATAAGTTATATTATCGACAATTATTATAAAGCAGGTTTACATTCGGAAAAAATTGCACCACCTGAATTCAGCAGAGGCAATTTAACTAAAAAATTGACAGCTCTGCTTTAATCACTTTACGGAATTATACCTGAATTATTATATTTTCTTTAGGCAAAATTATTTCTTTTCCGCCCCGATAAGCGTCTTACGAAACGAAAGGTTCTTCGCCCGTTTGAAAATAAAGCACATGCCCATCTGAAACCTGCCATGTTCTACTGTAAATCACTGTTAAGGTATAAGTGAGGCGAGAGCGGGTCCTGTTCTTTCACTATTGTAAGGGCGACCCAGATTAGAAGCACCTGAGTAAATCATTTTAGAAAGTACATCTTTCCCCTAACAAACAATATGTAAAAACAATTATTTGCATCGTCGCGAAAGACTTTAAGCAACAAACTATCGCATTTTTGTGCCCATTTATAGGGAAAGGACGAATACTTATGGCATCTCAGATATTTTAAAGCTTCGCGTCTCAGGAAGCAGTGTGTATTGATCGAAGTTTTTAAAATGCGCTATAACTGCCTTTCGACGTGTTTTATGGTTTTGGGTTCCAAAATAAAACGTACGAAAACAAGCAATAAGTTAGGGGAGACCTTTTGCCAAGTATGTTGTATTGTGTTCATTATGTCCTATTCAAAGATTTAATAAAATTCGCAACAGTGAATTTATCCGCTAGAATTTGCTTTATTTCAAAAAAAGACGGCACCTTAAATAATACCGACAAAAGTACAACAAGACTAAGGTAGAGGATGATCTGAATAGCCAGGAGAAGGATGTTACTAATTGGGAAAATAATTCCAAGGCTCCAGGTCAGTATAGCAGGAACAATTGCAATTCCCATTAAAGGCAGAAAATCGATGCATTGAGCAATTATAGAATAACCTATTAATCGCCTCGTATACATGGAATTAACCAAATATCCAATCCAGTAGAAAAATACAATTCCGGCAATCAATATTGTAATTCCGTAAACTGCTCCAAGGATAAGCAGGGGAGTAAAAATGATGTGCTTGATTATTTCTGTTCTCAGATACAAGTCGGTGCGTCCTTTTATCTTCATTATATTTTGATTTATAACGTGCATTGGGGAAATGACATAGGCAATGCATAAGGCCTGAAACATTACGACGGATGGCAACCATTTTTCGCCTAATATGACAACAAAAAGCGGTTTTGCAATTGCTGCCAGACCAAACATGATGACAAATGAGATATACATTACAGTAGTTATCAGTTTATTGATACTCGCCTTTAACTTTTTATCATCGTTTTGCATCTCCGACAGTACAGGGTAGCTCACCTTATTGGTTATCGAGGAGATGGTACTGGAAGGCATCAGGCTGTACTGATCAGCATTTGTATAATAACCCAGAATCCTGTCTGAATAGTTTTTTCCAATGATCAGGTTAGATAAGTTTTTATATAATGCAGCTACTATGGAAATTATCAAAATATTCGACCCGAAAGTAAAATGTTCTTTGAGAAGCAGTTTGCTGTAATAAAACTTCGGAAACCACCTGTTCTGATTCCATAATATTCCAGACCGGACTACCTGATTTATAATAGTTCGCCAGACAAGACTCCAGACACCAAATCCATAAAATGCCAGAATAAGAGACGATGCACCAGAAACAAAAGTACCAATAGTAGATGATTTCGTAAGTGTTTTAAAATCAACGCCTTTGATAAGTATTGTTTGCTGAATAAGAGTAACCGACCCGATAAGAATTGCTAGAGATGTAACCCTTGTTAAGGATACTAATTCGGGTTTACCATAAAAGCCTGCAATAAAAGGGGCGGCTATCCAGATAATAACATAACACACCAAACCAACTGCCAGGTTTACCCAAAAAATAGTACTGTAATCTTGTGTGGAACAATTTTGTTTACGGATCAATGATTGGCTCAGACCACTGTCAACAAAAACCTGGGAAAGGGAGATAAAGATGGTAATCATCCCTATCAGACCAAACTCTTGAGGAGAAAGCATCCGGGCTAAAAAAATCCCGAAGATAATGCCCTGGCCCTGACTTAAGAGACTTTCCAGGGAACTCCAGAAGAAGCCCTTAACTGTTTTACGTTTTAAATCGCTTACCCCCACACAATTATTTTGATTTACAAAAAATACGGACAAAATTAAACAAAATTAAGCAGTTTATACCTTACAATTTTCAACTTGTGGACTGAACATGCTGGAGCATTCTTTATTTCGAAAAACAGCCCAACTCGTTATAGAAAAAAAACATATTTTTACACTGGTAAAACCCTTGATACTGAAATTCGCTAAACAATCAGGTTACCTAAAAGTATTTACATAAAAAATGAAAGCGCAACAACCCCTGGTATCCATTATTTCACCAGCATACAATCATGAAAAATTCATTGAAGATTGTATCGAATCTGTGCTGGCACAAACTTACGTCAACTGGGAAATGGTAATTATTGATGATGGCAGTACTGATTCGACCTATAAGATTGCCTGCGACTACGCCCGGAAAGATGGTCGCATAAAGTCGTTTACTCAAAAAAACATTGGGATTTTCAGGCTGGGTGAGTCGTATAATTTTGCATTAAAAGAAAGCTCTGGAAAATATATAGCCGTTCTGGAATGCGATGACGTTTGGCTACCCGGAAAGTTACAGATCCAGGTTGAGGCTTTAGAACAGAATCCCCAATGCGTTTTATCATGGGGAAAGGCATATTTGTCAGCTACCGATCTTTCATATAACTACTATATGGCTCCCCGTAACGACAAAGATATAAACCTCTTCTATAATAAACCGGTCGGAGGATTCCTGGAAAAATTCATAAAAACTTTGATCCCTGCACTTACCATTGTAATCAGGCGTGATTCATTACTCGAAATAGGCGGGTTTATCCAGGGGTTTAACCTTCCATTGGTGGATATTCCAACCACTCTTGAACTGCTGATGCATGGTGAGTTTGCCTATATAGATGAGCCTCTGGGCCATTGGAGGATATCTCCGAATCAGGTAACAAAAACCTATACCGGACAGATGGCCACCAGCGTTTACTCTCTGTTTCAATCAATTATGCAACGATTTCCTGCTGCATTTGAAGAACATGGCCTTACCAAAAAAGTTGTTGATGACCATTTTCGCAATCGATTGGTAATAAGCTATTCTCGATCGGGGCGGTATAAATTAATAAGGAAAGATTTTAAAGGAGCACGGAAAGATTATCTCCACTCTATTACTCATTACGGATTTACACAACCCGTATGGAAATTACGTTCTGCTGTTGGCATCTTTTTCAGTTTTCTAAGGATGGACGTGGAGTGGCTGGCCAGGCTTATCGGACACGATTCGTACAAATGAGATTATTCTCAAATTCTTGTATAATATTTAGGTACGAAATCGCAGATAGACAAACAATCAATCATCAGTTATTATGAATGAAACCAAAACAAATAGCGACAATAATCCGGGTGGATTAAAATGTAAAATCTGCAATAATGAATCAGATAATGAATTAATTATTGCTCAGGAAAGGCATCTTGGGCTTGGTGATAAATTTGAGTATGTTTTATGTTCAAAATGTCTCTGTCTGCAGATAAAAGATATTCCTGAAGATATGGACAAATATTATCCGTCGAGCTACTACTCATTTCAGGAAGCAGAGTTCCCATCAAAATTAAACAGATTCAATTTCTTTCTGAAGAAATGTTTAATTAACTATTATATGGGGTACTTTGATATAACAGGATTCTTTTTGTCGTTCATTCTTGAGCATCCATTTCCATGGATCAGAAATAAAGAAATTAATTTCAATTCAAAAATTCTGGATGTTGGTACTGGCTCAGGAAGAAAAATTTTGTCGCTTCAAAGAAGTGGTTTTACCAATCTTACCGGAATTGATCCCTTTATCGCAGAGGATGTCTATTATGAAAACGGAGTTACGGTATTAAAGAAAGATATTTCTGAAATTGATGAAAAGTATGATTTCATTATGCTTCATCACTCTTTTGAACATATGCCCAATCCACAACAGGTGGCAAAACATATCAGTCAGCTTCTTGACTCTAATGGATGTGCTTTAATTCGTATTCCTGTTTCAAATTCTTATGCATGGCACAAGTATGGAGAATACTGGGCTGGATTGGATGCACCTCGTCATTTCTTTATACACTCACCGCAAAGCATGAGCATCATTTTTAATGAAACTGATCTGAAAATTGATGAAATTGTTTATGATTCAGATATATTCCAGTTTATGGGCAGTGAAAAGTACTTAAGAAACCTGACCCTTTCTGCCTCAGACGATATTTTCACTAATAAAGATTTGAGAAGATTTGCCAGGGAGGCAAAAAAACTAAACATGAATAATGCGGGAGATGCGGCCTGCTTTTATTTAAAAAAGGATCTGAAATTATCTAATTCCTTATAACTAATTGATTAATTGTCACCTATAGAAGTATGACAGAAAATCAAGTGCTGATTATATCGTTCTGGAACCCGACAGCAGAAAATCCGCAACAGGGTGTTTTTATTCAGGATCAGGTAGCTGCTATTTGCAGTTTGCGTGAGAATATTGTCTTTCTGCAGGTAAATGTGTTGCCTTCTGACAATTTTCTTTTAAAGAAAACAATTGAAGATTCAGCCTTTTATAAAAACAGACGAATCATCATTAATCTTTATTCACGCCTCTGGAAATTCTGGTATGTCAATCCATGGATACTGGCCCGTATTATATATCGCATCCTTAAAAAAAGAGGCGATGAGATAAATCCTGCAATCATACATTCAAATGTTATTTCCCCCTGTGGAATTGTGGGATATCTTCTTGCAAGGCGGATGGGTGTTAAACTATTGATCTCGGAACACTGGTCAAAAGCAGAAAAGCTGTTGAGACATCCGCTCTACAAAAGAATTGCAATGAGGGCCTATCGCAAAAGCTTTGCCATCATCTGCGTATCTGAGTTTTTATCGCTCAAAATAGCCAAAGCCACCGGTCATGAGAATATCATCGTCATTCCAAACATTATAAACAGCGAGTTTTTTACTTATCTGCCAAAAACACCCTCCGGCAATGGGAGACTCTCCTTAATGTGTGTAGCCTCATGGCGACTTCCAAAACGATTGGATTTAATCGTTGATGCTCTTTGCTATTACGCCCTTGAAACCACCCGACAGATTGATTTAAAGGTTGTGGGAAACGGCACTCAAATCGAAACGCTGAAAAATCGGGAAACTCCTGTAAATTTACACATCGAGTGGCTTGGCTATCTCGATAAACCGGCTATTGCTGCATTGCTTCAAACTACTCAGGTGTTTTTACACGCCTCAAATATCGAAACCTTTTCGATAGTAACGGCAGAGGCACTTGCGACCGGGACCCCGGTACTGGTATCAAACACAGGTGCATTACCTGAGCTGATTAACGAACACAACGGGATTCTGGTAGAAAACAGCCCCACATCGTGGTTGCAAGGCATCAGGGCAGTTGTTACAAAAAAATTTGATTACGAAGCAATTGCCATTCAAAATCAAAACAAATATTCGCCCGGTAATGTTGGCAACAGCATTCTTTCAATATATAACAAAGTGAATAGCGATCTGAGCTGAACTGATGTGAATGTTTTTGATTTATGACGATTTTCCTTGCAGAACGTTAAATCTTTGCATAGCAGAATAACCCATCATTTTTATTTGTAACTAAAAATACCTGATAATTACATACTTTTGTCTTTTACCATTAAACCATTAATAAACACCTTCCAATGGAAATCAAAAAAATAATTAAACTGGCTATACCTCATTTACTTGCGGCGGTGATTTTTATGGTCATTTCAGTAGTATATTTCTACCCGGTGCTCGAGGGAAAAGTCCTTCATACAAATGATGGAACCGTGGCGCAGAATTCTGCCAGGGAGATCAGTGATTTCAGGGTTAAATATGGAGAAGAGCCACTCTGGACCAACTCAATGTTCAGCGGGATGCCTGCTTATCTCATTTCTACAATATTTTCAGGCAATATTATCCGGTATGCACATTCAATTCTAACGATCTTAAGGCTGCCAATTGCTTCAATATTCCTTACTATGTTCGGTTTTTACATTTTACTCCTCATTTTTAAGGTTGAATGGCGATTAGCTATTGCCGGAGCAATAGCTTACGGGTTTTCAACATATTTCTTTTTTATTCTTGCAGCGGGACATAATACTAAGGCTTTAGCTATTGCTTATATGGCTCCGATGATAGGTGGCATATATTACTCATACAGGCATAATGCCATTAAGGGAGCTTTAATTACAACTTTTTTTCTGTCACTCGAAATATTAGCGAATCATCCCCAGATTACATATTATTCATTTCTATGCATTCTTATATTCATAATTGCAGAATTCGTCTTTTCTGTCAGGAATAAAGAGATTGCACAATTCATAAAAAGTTCTGCGATTCTTATAATTCCTGTCCTGCTTTCTGTTGGGATGAATTTCAGTTCATTATATACAACATATGAATACGGAAAATATTCTACCAGGAGTAAGTCAGATCTGGTAACTAACGATTCGAATAAGACAAGCGGGCTGGATAAGAATTATATCACACAATGGAGTTATGGAGTCGATGAGACTCTTACACTTTTCATACCCAATTTCAGGGGAGGAGCATGCCAGCCATTTGACAAATCCTCTGAAATTGTTTCGGTTCTGCGGAAAAACAATGCCTCACAATATATTAACCAGTTTCAGAAGTACTGGGGATCACAGCCATGGGTTGATGGCCCAGTTTATGTAGGAGCAATAATTTTCTTTCTGTTTGTTTTAGGATTGATAATAATTAAAGGGCCTGAAAAATGGTGGCTTCTGGCAGCAACATTGCTCTCTGTCATGCTCGCCTGGGGAAAGAACTTTATGCCGCTTACCAACTTGTTTCTTGATTATTTCCCCGGGTATGATAAGTTCAGGGCAGTAACAATGACTCTCGTCATAGCTGAATTCTGCATTCCATTGCTGGGAATACTGGCATTACGGGATATTTTTAATGGAACTGCTGCAAAAAAAGATATTCTGAAAGGGATAAAAATAGCATTTGGGATAACCGGTGGATTGACCCTGCTGTTTGTGCTTTTCCCCGGACTTGCCGGTTCATTTATTTCTCCTGCGGAGCAGCAGGGACAGATCCCTGCCTGGCTTTCATCTGCGCTGATTTCCGACAGAAAAATTCTTTTAAGAAGCGATGCCCTGAGATCTTTTATTCTGATCCTTCTGGGGACAATAGTGATCCTTGCATTCTACTATGAAAAGATAAGAAAAGAGTACGTAGTAGCTTTTCTTGCCTTACTCTTCCTGACCGATATGTGGCTTGTGGATAAACGATACTTAAATTCTGACAAGTTTGTAAGAAAGGAAGCAAAAGTTAAATTATTTGCACCCACTGTCGCTGATAATAATATCCTAAAGGATGAATCATATTACAGGGTTCTCAATCTTAGCGTTTCTCCTTTCAATGATGCATCTACCTCACTATATCACAAATCAATAGGAGGTTATCATGGCGCCAAACTAAAGAGATACCAGGAACTCATTGATTCATCATTGATTAAAAACATTAACCTGATTCAGACAGTTGGCAGCAACGCAAAATCCCTTGAAGATTTTCAGGGTGTTTTTAATAGTACCTCTGCACTTAATATGCTTAATACCAAATATGTGATCTATAATCCGGAAGCTCCTCCTCTGATCAATCAAAATGTCCTTGGGAATGCCTGGTTTGTTGAAACTCCGGTTATAGTTGACAATGCAAATGAAGAGCTTTCAGGGGTAAACAGCATTAATCCTTCCCGACAGGCAGTTATTAACAAATGCTTTAAAGATCAGGTAACGAACACTGATTATCCAATCTCTGAAGGGGATAAGATCGAACTTAAATCTTATAAGCCAAATGAACTTTTTTATAGCAGCACATCCAAGGGAGAGAGGCTTGCTGTATTCTCAGAAATCTATTACCCTGCAGGATGGAAGAGTTATATTGATGGAAAAGAAAGTAAATACTTCCGAACAAATTATGTCCTCAGAGGAATGGTTGTTCCAGCCGGAGATCATGAAATAAAATTTGTGTTTGAACCCTCTTCCTATAAGGTTGGAAATAAAATTTCGCTGGTAAGCTCAGTAGCGTTTATTCTTTTGATTGCAGGCTTTTTCCTTGCTAAACTTAAGATGAAATCTAAGTCTGAATAGTATGGTGCATCATAAAGTATGCCCACTCTGTTCATCTGAAAAGATCTTATTACATTTCAGATGCATAGATCATTCTATTAGTAAAGAGGTTTTTGTACTATATAAATGTTCGGCATGCGATTTCGAATTTACACAGGATTATCCCAAAGAAACTGAAATAGGTCAATATTACGAATCGGACAATTATATATCACACAGCGACACTTCAAAAGACTTTTTCAATAAGCTGTACCATCTGGCAAGGAACGCTATGTTACGAAAAAAGAAAGGGATCATTAAAAATGTTACAGGCCTTAAGAAGGGAAGTCTTCTTGACATAGGCAGCGGGACCGGTCATTTTACCGGCATAATGAAAAAAGCAGGTTGGCTGGTAAAAGGAATAGAAATAAATCAAAAAGCCCGTAATTTCTCTGTATCTAGGTTTGGATTGGAAGTAACCGGTCCTGAGAAGATATCAACATTTGAGTCAAATAGCTTTGACTGCATTACTCTATGGCATGTTCTTGAACATTTTCATAATCCTTTTAAATACACTTCTGATATTATCCGTCTTTTGAAACCCGGTGGTTTATGCCTGATTGCTTTACCTAATTGCAGTTCATACGATGCAAAATATTATGGCCGGTTCTGGGCTGCTTATGACGTACCGAGACATTTGTGGCATTTCAATCCATCTACATTCAGAGTTTTTTCAGAAAAAACCGGACTTGTTTTAGAAAATCTAAGGAATCTTCCGCTTGATGTATTTTACATTTCGATTCTCAGTGAAAGGTACAAAGGTTCATCATTTGCCTTCCTGAGAGGGATGGTAAAGGCATTGCCATTTGCTTTTTTATCAGTTTTCAATAAAAGGAAAAGCAGCTCCGTTATTTATATTCTTCGAAAACCTTAGACATTTTAGGCACTCCAAACTCCAGATACTTTCCTTTTGATCAATAACGATCCAGCCAGCGATATTTTCTGCTATTGTCCCCAATTTTCAGAGCTAACGTTATTTCGTGAGTTCCGTATGTAATTCGTTGAATCTCCTGCAGCGTGAAATCAAAAGCATATCCAATGAAGATATTTTTGTATTTTACACCAAGGTTAGCTATTATTGCCCCGCTGGTCCGGTAAGCCAATCCTGTCCAAAAATCCTGATTATAGCTATATGAAACACCTATATCGGCTAGTGGTTTAAGTTGTTCTGACATCATTAAAATGAATGATGGCTGAATTACATTATAGCTTCCTGAACTAAAATCATAAGATCCGAAAAGATAATAGTGCCTGCTCATTTTAAAATTTTTATAAGCAGAATTCCCAATTTTAGCTGAAGCTTCGAACAGTTGAACAGCAGAAAAACCAAAACTGTAATTCGCATTAAGAAGATAAGCCCCAAAAGTCACATCAGGGACGAAAATCCCCCGGCGAAGGTCATTGTTTAGCCATGGTTCATTCGGGTCTTCAAAATTTATCTCCTTCTCATTGATCTTAAAATGATAGCCGGTAAAAGCAAGCCCCATGGAGAGTTGAGTGCTGTTCTGCAACCACATATGATATGCATATGAAGCCTGGAAACCTGTCCTTTGAACCAATCCATTCTTATCGCTGAATATGTATCCACCCAAACCTACTTTCCCATCGGATTTTGGTCTGTAAACCTGTCGTTTTACCCGGGATTGTTTTATCTTATAGCTTTTTTTAAGCAATCTTGTCTGCATGCTGAAAGAGAATGTTCTGGGAGCACCGGAATATCCAACCCATTGTTCCCTGGCGGTCATATTAATGCTTGTATATCCGTCGCTTCCCGCCACCGCTGGATTGATAAGAAATTTGTTATAAAGATACTGGCTATATAATGGTAATTGTTGTCCGAAAGTCAAATTGCCTATCAGAAACAATAAAAATATGAAAGCCGGTCTTCTCATAAGAGCTTAAAAATATTAAATTTTATCTCACTATAGTCACATTACCAACAAGTGGTTTAGATCCGTTATGTAAGTCAATAATATAATGGTAAGAGTCAATAGGAAGTGAAGATCCATTGCTCTTTCCATCCCATGGTTGCGGATATCCTTTTCCCGATCTCCAGATAATTTCACCCCACCTGTTAAATATCTTTATTTCCATTTTCGGATATAACTCAATCATCCCAATATTCCATACATCATTAATCAGGTCTTCGTTTGGTGAAATCGCATTTGGAATTATGAGACAGGTTTCATTCACAGGCTCAACAATAACTGAGTCTTTCATTGAACATCCGTTCAGGTCCGCAACAATAACTTTGTAAAATCCTTCCGGAATATTTGATAAATTCCTACTGGTTGAGTTATCTGACCATTTGTATGAATAATCCGTTCCCACGACCCCGCCGGTAACATTTAATCTTATCTCCCCATCAGGTTTGTCAGGACAGAGTGGAGGGGATATATCAAAGACGAGCTTTATGGAGTCAGGCTCTGTAAGTGTAATTGTTGAACTGGCATGGCAATTATTGGCATCTGTGATTATAACACTGTATTCGCCAGCAGGTAGGTCCATCCGTGTACTGCCAAAAATACCATCACCCCAGAGGTAATCAATCGTTTCCACCTGATTAAGAGGTTCAATACTAATGGAACCGGTACTATCTCCGGCACAGTTAATATTAAACCCGCCTTCACTGCTTGCCGATAAAATGAATGTCATACCAAGTCTTCCCGGCTCTGTGAGATTAAAAGTTTCTGTTGCGGTACAGTAATTGATGTCTGTGATCAACAAACTATACTCTCCCGCTTTAAGGGTTGAAATATCTTTTGTAGTTGCGGTGAATCCATTGGGGCCTGTCCAGCTGTAAACGAAAGGAGCCAATCCACCCGAAGGGTTGATCTGGATGGACCCATTTGCCAAACCATTGCAACTTATGTTATATTTGTTATAATCAGACAGGTTTTTTGTATAATTCAATGGTGGAGGCAGATTTACTCTAATTGAATCAGTTTTCACACAACTATTATTATCAGATACAGTTACATGATAATAACCTTGGGTCAGATCAACAATATCTTCAGTAATCGCTCCGTTCGACCAGGAATAGATATAAGGGGCAACACCACCTGAAACTGTAAGATTAATTGAACCATTATTAAAACCAGGTGACTGACAAGTAATATGTGTTGGGATAAGTACTGATCCCAATGCTGTTGGTTGGGTTAGAGTAATATCAGCCACCGCAGAGCAATTATTTATATCCGTGACAACAAGATGATATGTACCAGCGGTAAGGACATTCTGATCCTCCTGTCCGTTGATGAGTCCTGATCCGTCTGTGGTACTCCAGGTATAATTATACGTACCCACAATTCCTCCTGTAACTGTGATATTGATATTGCCTGTACCTCCTCTACAATTAATATTATATGATCCGTCAATTGAAGTGGAACTTGAACTGGTAATAGAAAGAACAGGCGGTTCAGTCAGGGTAAATGATGGGGCAGGCGTTAGAATACATCCATTCAGATCTGTTACTATACAAGTATAACTCCCTGCTTTTAATGCGGAGATATCTTTTGTGATTGCTGTAAAGCCATTTGGACCTGTCCAGTTATAAATATATGTGCCGGAACCTCCTGTTATTGTTAGATTTATATATCCGTTACTACCGTTATTACATGAAATATTGAAATTAGCATCGGCAAATTTAGATAATTGATAACCTGATAGTTGCATCCCGTTTGGCTCAATAATAACAACACTATCAATTTTGATACAGTTTAAAACATCTTTGGTCTCCAGAAAATATTTACCCGCAGTAAGATTATCTATCCTGTTGGTATTAATCGGTCCGGGAATGTTTCCATTGAAAGTATACCATCTATATGTAAAACCTCCACGACCTCCGGTAATAGTCTGAACCCAGGCAGATCCATCATTATAGCCTTTACAAGAGACATTATAGCCACCAGAGTAAATTGTTTTTTCAAATCCAACTACAACTGTAGGAGGCACTTTGAATATTATTCTATTTCTATCCTCACAACCATTTACATCTCTAACAAAAAGTGTATAGCTGGCAGCACCAAGATTGTTGTAATATCTATAAGTTGTAAGGTCTGGAGGGTTCAGGTTGTTTGTAAATACGCCACTAAATAAAGTATCTATATCGTTTCTGACAACCCAATAATTATATGGAGGGGTAATTCCACCAGTTACAGAAACAAGGATTGTACCATCTGTCGATCCAATACAACTAATATTATAATTACCTGGCGGTATAATAACAGCAGAAATATAGGCTCTGGCAGTAACAGGAACAATACTGATGGAGTCTTTGCGGAAACATAGGAGATTATCAGTCACTCTAACAACATACTTGCCGCTGGAAAGATTTGCAATGTCCAATGAATCAACCTTATGATATCCGACAGGACCATCCCAAACTACCTGGTACGGGTTGGCTCCTTTTGAAATTACTGCCCTTAATCCAGCAAGGCCTGCACCTCCCGAACACGTTAATGGCTTAGTAACAACAATACTTTGCAGCGGACGGGCATGTACTTTTATTTCACTAACAACAGTTTTCCCGGGCACACAAATAGCATTATCAATTTTAGGAATAATTGAATAATATACAGACTGTAAAGTATCCGAAGTATTCTGATAGGGGAAGCGAATAGTATAATTGGGTATACGATCCACTTCCGGAGACGTATTTCCAATTACAACACCGGGTCCACCTGAAACGGTAACAGTATAATCAAACCTCATCGCACCTGATGTCATAACTGTTGGCGATGTCAGAACTATCTGAGTAGAACCTCCGAAACAAATTGAAGAATCAGGTTTAAGATTACTGTTAACCGGTATTACTTTGGGTGTTGGGTTGACGGTTACTGTAACTGTTTTTGAAGGGCCATCCGTGCAGCCAGTTGGGCTTACAGGTACTATTACATAGGTAACTACCTGGAAAATATCAGTCAGGTTAATAAGGTTATCGGCTATAATAAAGTTATTAGACAGATTCATCTCGCTGGCATCAAATCCTGTCACAATACCTGTTGTATTTGCTGTGTATTTAAATGTGATAAAACCGCTGGTAAAAGTACTTGGACTTTGCAGAATGATCGTTGTAGCTGTACTGTCGCACTGTATGGTATTAGGTGGTATTGGGAAGACCCGCGGCCTCGGATTGATACTGATGGTCACCGTAACGGGTACTCCGCCTGTACACTCTGATCCTCCATCGCCCGGTCTTATATGAGGGGTGAATGTGTAGGTAACTGTCTGTACAGCATCCGTGTTATTGATAATATTATCCGTTTGTACTGCTATACCTGTCGCTGTCTGGTCGGTAAAACCTCCTGCCCAGTTGCCGGTAACCCCTGCCGGATAAATTACCTGCGATACATCGTAATACCAGGTCGCACCTGCATTGACTGTGTTGGGCCTGGTGATATCAAACTTCGCAGGATCATTATAACATAACTCTCCATAGGAGATTACATCTATCCTTGGACGCGGGTTGATCTTAACGGTAACTGTAACGGGTATTCCGCCTGTACACTCTGACCCTCCATCACCCGGTCTTATATGAGGGGTGAACGTGTAAATAACTGTCTGTACATCATTCGTGTTATTGATGAGGTTATCTGTCAGTGCTGCTATACCTGTAGCTGCCTGGTCGGTAAGACCTGCTCCCCAGTCGCCAGTTACTCCTGCCGGGTAAACTACTGGTGATACATTGTAATACCAGGTAGCTCCTGTATTGACAGTGTTGGGGGTGGTGATATCAAACGTCGCAGGATCATTATAACATAACTCCTCATCAGTGGTAACTACAATCCGGGGACGTGGATTGATCTTAACTGTGACCGTAACAGGTACTCCGCCTCTACACTCTGATCCTTCATCCCCCGGCCTTATATGAGGGATGAGGTTGTAAATAACTGTCTGTACATCATTCGTGTTATTGATAAGGTTATCTGTTAGTGCTGCTATACCTGTAGCTGCCTGGTCGGTAAGACCTGCTGCCCAGTCGCCTGATACTCCTGCCGGGTAAACTACCGTCGATACATCGTAATACCATGTAGCTCCTGTATTGACAGTGTTGGGATTAGTGATATCAAACGTTGCTGGATCATTATAACATAACTCCCCATCAGTGGCAACTACTATTCGTGGTCGAGGATTGATATTAACTGTAACCGTTATAGGTACTCCGGATAAACACACTTGACCTCCACCTCCGGGCAGAATATGAGGTGTGAAGATGTAGGTAACTGTTTGTACATCATTCGTGTTATTGATCAGGTTATCACTTAGTGCTGCTATACCTGTAGCTGTCTGGTCGGATAGACCTGCTGCCCAGTCACCTGTTACTCCTGCGGGATAAACTACTGGTGATACATTGTAATACCAGGTCGATCCAATATTTACGGTGTTGAGCTTAGTTATATCAAACTTTGCAGGATCATTGTAACATAACTCCCCATCGGTGGTAACTGCTATCCGTGGATGCGGGTTGATTGTAACAGTAACTGTAACGGGTATTCCGCCTGTACACTCTGCTCCTCCATCGCCTGGTCTTATATGAGGGGTGAATGTGTATGTAACTGTCTGTGAATCATCCGTGTTATTGATAATATTATCAGTAAGTACTGTTGTGCCTACCGCTGTCTGATCCGTCAGACCTGCTGCCCAACTGCCTGTAACTCCAACCGGATATGTTACTGGTGATATATCGTAATACCAGGTCGCTCCTGTATTGACAGTGTTGGGCCTGGTGATATCAAACGTCGCAGGATCATTATAACATAACCCTCCATCGGTGGTAACTGCGATCCTTGGTTGTGGGTTGATCTCTATCGTTAGTACTACCGGTATCCCTGATGCGCACTCCCCGCCACCGTCGCCCGGATCGATATGAGGAGTGAATGTATAGGTAACCGTCTGTACATCATTCGTAGTATTTGTAAGGTTATCTGTCAGGGCTGATATTCCTGTAGCTGTCTCGTTCGTTAACCCTAATGCCCAGATGCCTGTTACTCCTGCCGGGTAAACTACACTTACATCATAGCGCCACTGGCCTGCCCCATTAACTGTATTGAGATTGGTGACATTGAACACCGCATCACCATCATAACACAGGATCGGATCGGTAGTAACTGCTACCTTCGGCTGTGGGTTGATCTCTATCGTCAGTACTACCGGTATCCCTGATGCGCACTCCCCGCCACCGTCGCCCGGATCGATATGAGGAGTGAATGTATAGGTAACCGTCTGTACATCATTCGTAGTATTTGTAAGGTTATCTGTCAGGGCTGATA
>Ga0315290_10000979_pt1 | contig 19461 bp, 19 predicted proteins | sample YL17G12_0_MG_FD_203627 | JGI IMG/M metagenome (GOLD analysis project Ga0315290, IMG submission 203627) | Sediment microbial communities from Yellowstone Lake, YNP, Wyoming, USA - YL17G12_0 | ecosystem: Environmental > Aquatic > Freshwater > Lake > Sediment | place: USA: Wyoming | collected... | reverse complement strand
CCGTTGGCCTATCCCCCGTGATGGCAGGGACATTATACCATGCCTGCCGGAGGCCATAAAGCGTTAAACTCCAAGGTTTTGCAAGCAAAACCGTGTAAAAAGCACCAACTTTATGGGAGTTGAACCTAAAATTTTATATGAACCGCTATTCAATTTATTGGAAAAGTTCCGTACTCAGGTACCTTTCGGCAGTATCGGGTAATATAGTAACGATCATTTTATCCGCGTTTTCTTTTTGTTTGGCGATCTTAACTGCCGCTGCCACCGCAGCGCCGGAGGAAATACCCGCCAGGATGCCTTCTTCTTTCGCCAGACGTTTGGCCATTTCGAACGATTCGCTATCTCCTATTTGGATGATTTCGTCAATAACGTTTCTGTCCAAAATTTCTGGAACGAACCCCGCACCAATCCCCTGAATCATGTGCGGCCCGCGTTGACCACCTGAAAGCACAGCCGAAGTCGTCGGCTCAACGGCAATAATCCTGACCGATGGCTTACGTGACTTTAACACCCCTCCAACTCCGGTAATGGTTCCACCCGTACCGACGCCGACGACGAATATGTCAATCGCTCCGTCGGTGTCGGCCCATATTTCTTCAGCGGTGGTTCGGCGGTGTGCCTCTGGATTGGCGGGATTCATGAACTGCTGTGGCATAAAGGCGTCGTTAGTCTGTTCCAGGATTTCATTTGCCTTTTCCACCGCACCGGCCATACCTTTTTCGGCGGGAGTCAGCACAATCTCCGCGCCGAGCAGTTGCAATATCTTTCTTCTTTCGATAGTCATCGATTCAGGCATGGTTAGTATCAGTTTGTAACCCCTGGCGGCGGCTACCCAGGCCAATGCGATACCGGTATTGCCACTGGTCGGCTCGACAATCGTCATGCCGGGCTTTAGCTTGCCCTCCTTTTCGGCTGTCTGGATCATGCTTACGCCGATACGATCCTTGATACTGCTCGCTGGATTGAAAAACTCCAGCTTGCCGATGATACGTGCCCTGCTGGTTTTACCAATGCTATTCAACCATACCAGCGGTGTCCGACCGACCAGTTCCGTCATGTCTTTTGCGATATTCATTTTAGAAACCTCATTTCTTACGCTGGGTTACCGCATTTTTCTGGTAAGTCCAAAAAAAGCTCTCAAAATCTGCCCAATATTTCAATTCCAGGCCAGGAGACCATAATCTTGAGTATCTCTATTGATTTACTGAAGTAGTATAGTAGATTCAATAACAACTGTCAAGCATTTTTCAGATTTTGTTAAAAAATTTTTCTATGAGCAGGCCAAAAACTGTGTATCCGCTCATATAACAAACTTCTGTACGCAGGCGCAAAGAAAAAGCCTCGTAACCTTTTGGTTTACAAGGCTTTATCAAAACTCCTTGTGAAAGCCGCTTTCAACGCCCTGCGCCTCACGCCCGGACCATCGACCGGCGGGTTAACAGTTGTCCTATATATTACTTACCCGATGGAAGTAAGAGATGATGGATTGGGGTGCGGATTGGACGGGGTGGTCAACCGCACGGCGGCAGGAATGGCGTATCGTGATTTACGCGATGGGCCTAACGCCCAAATTAAGCCGCGCCGCGAAGCGGCGTCGGCTTGAATGGGTTGTTAGGCATGATTTTCCCCACTTCCTGAGTCGCCCGGTAATCCCCACATCACCGCGGCATCAGCGCGAACACACCACAGCCCAGGTATTCGCGCGTGTAAGCGGCGTAGCGCTCGGGTTCCGAGGTTAGTTTGGCTCGAATATCTTTCGCGAACTCGTCGTCGGGATTGGCTTCAAGCCATCGGCGCATGGTGAGCCATTTGGCCGCCTCGTATCTGTCCCAGCCGTCTTGGTCAGCCAGAATCATTTCAACGACGTCGTAGCCAAGATGGTCGAAAGACGCGAGAAGTTCTGGAAGCATGAGAAAGTCGGAGATTGAGTTGGCAAGGCACCCCTTGGCAACATCTTCCGTCGGCGGTAACTGCCGCCAGTAGGGCTCGCCGATGAGGATGATCCCTCCGGTGCGCAGGCTCCGCGCCAGAAGCTCGATAGTGCCGACGACTCCCCCGGCGATCCAAGTGGCACCGACACAGGCTGCCACACTGACCTTCTCGTCAGAGACATAGCCGGCAGCATCGCCATGGATGAACTTGACTTGATCGGCGACGCCGAGTTCTTCAGCACGTAGTTTTGCTTGCTCGGTGAACAACTGGCTCATGTCGATGCCGATGCCGATGATGCCGTGATCGCGTGCCCATGTGCACAGCATCTCCCCCGAACCGCTGCCGAGGTCGAGCACTCGGGCCCCCGATTCCAGACGCAGCGCCGCGCCGAGAGTGGCAAGCTTTTCAGGTGTGATCGGGTTGTGTATGCGGTGAGCACTCTCAGTGATGTTGAATATCCGTGGAATATCCAATGCAGAAAACCTCCTTTCGGGTGTGAATAGATTCAGTCACTGCCTAACAATGTTTAGGCCGATCCTCCTAACACCCCAAACACAGTTTGGAGTGCCCGTCTAAGACGCTCCGGGAATCCGGGGTGGAAGTCAGCCCCTCTGCTTGTACGGTCGCGGGTTGCGGCCAACGCGCGAATTTATCGCGGCGTCTTATGCGGATCGGCATAAGACCCTTCTTGCACGAGCATATCAACCGGACTGCGAATCCCGGTCGGTCCGCAGATTAAATCGCTTCTTGAGTTCGAAAGAGCAGGTTCGGGGTACAAAGGCTACCGGGTTGTTAACTACGAGAGGGTTGTTAAACAGAGAATTTGAGAGTTTTGGGGCGTTTTTTCGGGGTGCGAAACCAACCCCCACGGTTGGGTTCAGACCCCAAACTCTCGGAATCGAAACAGAAAACAGCATCCCATTTTGGTACATGCGCCTAATCCTTTGATACCAATAGTTTATGAACAAACCATACGCACTACCATTATAAGGCAACCGTGTTAACCGTCAGGGCACAAAAATACCCTTAAAAAATCCGATCTCCCCGATCTGGACTCGAACCAGAAACCTAGCGGTTAACAGCCGCTCGCTCTACCAATTGAGCTATCGGGGATCAGCGCTGACTGATACCATCAAGGAGCACATTATAAGTACTTACAAAAAACTGTCAATAAGTGGAAAAAACAATTTTTTGATGTTCAGGGTTACTCCAGAAAAGAATAAGGTGCGAAGTGACAGAGGGGTTAATGGCCGATGTATTTGGCGTAAAGGCTGCGGGCTTCGTCGATATTGTTAGTGCCTTTTATGATGGCCCGGGCGTCTGGGAAGATGGTGATTTGGCGGTCGGGCAGGCTGAGCCGTAGTATAAATTCGTTTTGGATAACCTTGCCGGTTTCTTTGAGTCTTTGGGCCAACGCGGTCAGGTCGATTTTTTTGCCGTGGGTACCTGGGCGAATCTGGACGGAGTTTCGGCCGCATAGAGTTATGGTGCTCAGATCGCCTTTGCCGGCGAGGTACTCAAAATTATTGTGCCCACAGCAGGTGCAGCCTTTGGCAAGGGCGTCCAGTGACACTTGATGGAAGCGGTTTTCCCATAAGTCGAAGGTGACAAATTTTCGATTGACCGCTTCGAGGTTTCCGGTGAGTAATTTGATTGCCTCGGCCGCCTGAAAGCCGGCTACGATTGTTACGATGGGAGCAATGATGCCGGCTGTTTCACAGGTTTCCAATTGTCCGGCATCCGGCGGCGATTCGATCAGGCAGCGTAAACACGGCTTACCGCCCACGGTAATTACCATGGCCATACCATTGGCCCCGATGCAGGCGCCGTATATCCAGGGGATCGAGTTTTTTACGGCTGCATCGTTAATCAGGAATCGGGTTTGCAGATTATCGGTTCCGTCCAGGATCAAATCGGCTCGCTCGATGAGAGATTCGATGCTTTCGTGGTTGGCGTCGGCAACGATAGGGGTAATATTGACGTTGCGGTTGATGCGGCGCAGTTTACGGGCGGCGGCTTCGGCTTTTGGCAGGTTTTCTTTTACATCATCTTCATCGAAAAGCACCTGCCGCTGTAAGTTGTTCAACTCCAGGAAGTCGCGGTCCACAATCCGCAGATGACCCACTCCGGCGCGGACCATTATCTGGGCCAAGGACGAACCCAGTCCGCCACAGCCGATCAGCGTTACTTTTGCCGCTCCCAGCCGCTGCTGACCACTTGTGCCAATGGGGGCGAAAAACATCTGCCTGGAATAGCGGTCGCGATTTTCGAAATCGACATATTGTGAGTTGTGGTCTGACATAAGTAAAAACTAAATCGTTTTGATGTGCGATTTCGCTTACACGGCTCTATGTGTCGCACTTTTTCCTGTGTGTTGCTTATTATATCGGAAGGAGTTTATAAGGCAAGCTGTTTCGTGGCAGTATAAACCACGGCAGGAGTTTGGTTTGGGAAATGGAAGGTCAGGGCTGATTTGGTTGTTGTAGTCGCCACCAGTCGATGGTTTGTTCGAGGCCCAGGTCGAAAGGGGTCGCGGCGGTGAAGTTGAAGAGGTTTTTGGCCTGAGTGACGTCGAGGCAGCGGCGTGGCTGACCGTCGGGTTTGAAGGTGTCCCAGGTTATGCGTCCCTGGAAGCCGGTGATGGATTTTATTTTTTCGGCGAGGTTTTTAATGGTGATTTCAAAGCCGGAGCCAAGGTTGACCGGCTCTGGGCCGTTGTAATTGAGGGTGGCGAGGGTGATTGCGCGGGCGGCGTCTTCGACATAAAGGAACTCGCGGCTGGCTGAGCCGGTACCCCAAAGGATAACTTCCTGTGCGTCGGTATCGACGGCATGGCAGAATTTTCGGATCATAGCTGGGATGACATGACTGGTCTGAAGGTTGAAATTGTCGCCTGGGCCGTACAGGTTGACGGGCAACAGATATATGCCGTTAAGGTTATACTGCTGACGATAAGCCTGTAGCATAACCAATAGTGCTTTTTTTGCGATACCGTAGGGGGCGTTGGTCTCCTCGGGATAGCCGTTCCAGAGGTTTTTCTCCTGGAATGGTACGGGGGTGAACTTCGGATAGGCGCAAATGGTACCTGCCTGTACGAATTTTTTCAGGCCGTAGAGGCGTGCATGTTCGATCAGGTGCATACCCATGGCCATGTTGGCATAAAAGAATCGGCCGGGATTGGCCTGATTGGCGCCGATACCGCCTACCTCGGCAGCCAGGTGAATTACAACGGTGGGCTGCATGTCACGGTACATGGCGGTGACAGCGGGTTCGCTCGTAAGGTCGTATTGGTCAATGCGTGGTATGAGGAGGTTTTCTTTTTTGAGGCCACCGTGTAAGAGCTGCTGCTGTAGATGCCGGCCGAGAAAACCATCTCCCCCGGTAATGACAATGCGTTCACAGTCGAGCTTGAGCATTGGTGAGTGTCCTTCGGATCAAATCGGGCTGTCAGTGTGTCAGTCAGGAAGATTTTTGGCGTTGTGTTCCGCCAGGACGCGTTCCTGTCTGGCCAGGGCCAAGTCGGCGTCGATCATCATGGCAACGAGTTGTTCGAAATTGACTTTGGGCTGCCAGTTGAGCAGTTTTTTTGCCTTTGAGGCGTCGCCCTGCAGGGCATCGACTTCGGCCGGTCTGAAATAACGAGGGTCAATTTCGACATAATCGTGCCAGTCCATCTCAAGTCGAGCAAAAGCCAGGTCGAGAAACTCGCGTATTGAATGTGTTTGGCCAGTGGCGATTATGTAATCGTCCGGTTTGTCGGCCTGCAACATAAGCCACATGGCCTCGACGTAATCACCGGTAAATCCCCAGTCTCGTTTGGCGTCGAGATTGCCGAGGTAGAGTTTTTTTTGCAGCCCTTCCTTGATGCGTGTGGCGGCGCGTGTTATTTTTCGGCTGACAAAAGTTTCACCGCGTCGCGGCGATTCGTGATTGAATAGTATGCCGTTACAGCAGAACATATCATAACTTTCACGATAATTAATGGTTTGCCAATAACTGTAAACCTTCGAGCACCCGTAAGGACTGCGAGGGTGGAAAGGTGTTTTTTCGGACTGTGGAGTTTCGATTGCCTGTCCGAACATTTCGCTGGAGGAGGCCTGATAGAAACGGGTGTCGATACCGGTATCGCGAATGGCCTCGAGCAGACGAATGGTGCCAATGGCTCCCACCTGAGCGGTATAAACGGGCTGACAGAAACTGACGTGGACATGCGACTGGGCGGCAAGGTTGTACACCTCGTCGGGTCCAACGCGAGTAAGCACCTCCCGAATACCGATGCCGTCGGTCATGTCGCCGTAGTGAAGAAACAAGCGAGCGGAGGTTTCGTGCGGATCCTGGTAGAGGTGGTCAATCCGCTGAGTGTTGAACGAGCTCGACCGGCGGATCAGGCCATGCACTTCATAGCCGTTTGCGAGGAGAAGTTCCGCCAGGTAGCTGCCATCCTGCCCGGTAATGCCAGTGACAAGAGCTTTTTTGGTCATTTGGCTATCCTTTCCACCGCTGCCAATGGTGGGCTGGGCATATATTCAGTGATCTCAACAGGCCCTGGGAATTGTACCATAAGTGGGACATCGAATACAATATCTTTATCAAGTAAAGTTTGTGATATTTTTTGAAACTGTTCGGCCAAGTCCGGGCGTCGGTAGAGGCGGTTTGTGTACCAGTTAACCATGTTTTGCAAGCCTTCTTCCAGGGAGTATCGAGGGAGGAAACCACAGTCCCCGATGAGCCCAGCGGCGAATCTTGTTGGTGTGGTCAGTTTTTTCACGCGGGCGGAGGAAACCGCCAGGTTTCTGCCGGTCAGTTTCGAGGCGAGGTCAAATACCCGCCCAATTCCCAGGCCCAACCATAAAGGCAAATGAACCGATGGGGCCTTTTTGTTCAATGAACCGGAAATAATGTCTATCATCTGGTTGACTTCGAGGTCTTTCTTGTCCACGTAGTTGAAGGTTGCAACGCCAGGGGCCATTCGGTCGAGGCAAAAGTCGGTAGCCTCCGTGAGATTTTCCACGTAACAAAGACTTTTGATTGCACGACCGGAGCCGAAATGGAAGAATTGTCCGCGGTCGATCTGGCGGATGAGGCTGTACATATTGGCAGTATTGCCCGGTCCAAAGACCAGTGTGGGCCTGATTATCACAACGGACCTTCGAGTATTTGCCCTGGCCCATTGGCGAGTTACGTTTTCGGCGGCGACTTTAGAATCGCCATAGTGGCTGGTCGGCCTCGGTACGGTGGTTTCATCGGCCTCCTCCGGATGATCGCCATACACAGCTACGGAACTGAAGAATATGTACTTGTCAACGCGAGCGTCAGTCATACATTCGAGAAGTCGTCTGCTTCCGGTCTCGTTTGTTTCAAAGTACTCCCGGCGGGTAATACCAAAATCGCTGTGCCTGGCGGCCAGGTTGATTACGCAATCCATGCCGCGTAAAGCGGGACGAATATCCTGTTTTTTCAGGATGTCACCCTGATAGAAATCGCTAAGTCCCGCATAACTTTGCGGCATATTCAGGTCCAGTCCTGTAATTTCGTGTCCATTGTCTGCAAGTAGTTCGACCAGATGTGTTCCGATGAAGCCTGAACTACCGCATATAAGAATGTTCATTTGGGATTTTCCTTAACATTAACACAACTATTGTCATTGTCGGCAAAAACAGTCGCAATTCACCAACTTTGGCGTATTGTCGGACGGGGAAAAACACAAGGGAAGGCCGGCCTTATGTTTTTAGTAGTCTTCTTCTGCCGAGTGGACGAATCGTTTCGATTCTGGCCGGCTGGGATCGGCTGTCTTTTACCTGTTGCTCTATCCAGTGGTAGGTTTTTGTCATTCCTTCTCTGAGCGGTCGTGTGGGTTTCCAGCCAAGTTTTTCGTAAATGAATGCGTTGTCGGAGTTTCTGCCGCGAACGCCGAGTGGGCCATCGATGTGTTTTATGCCCAGTTTTTTGTCGGCGATGTCCATAATCATTTCGGCCAGGCCATTGATGGATATCATCTCTTCCGAGCCGATGTTGACCGGGGCTATGAGATCCGAGTCCATCAATCTGCGAATTCCGTCCAGGCATTCGTCTATGTAGAGGAAGGAACGTGTTTGTTTGCCATCGCCCCACATTTCGATTTCATCTGCGATTTCGGCCTCGGCAACCTTGCGGCACAGAGCGGCGGGCGCCTTTTCTTTGCCGTTGTTCCATGATCCCTGCGGGCCAAATATATTGTGGAACCGAGCGATGCGGACGTTTAAGCCGTTGTTTCGGTGATAGGCCAAATACATGCGTTCGCTAAAGAGTTTTTCCCATCCGTATTCGCTGTCCGGAGCGGCTGGATAAGCGGAATTTTCCGAACACCTGGGATTGTGGGGGTCCATCTGATTGTATTCGGGATAAATACAGGCGGACGAGGAATAAAAGATTTTTTTGACCCCGATTTTGGAGCATATATCAACCATGTTGAGGTTTATCATCGCGGAATTGTGCATGACTTCGGAGTCGTGCTCACCGGTGAAGATGTATCCAGCGCCGCCCATATCGGCAGCCAATTGATAGACCTCATCGAAGGGCCGATCTGCTACGTCCCTGCAGAGTACCGGGTCGCGCAGATCACCTATGACGAAATCATCGGCCGCTATGGAGCCGAATTCGGGATATTTCAGGTCCACGCCCCTTATCCAAAATCCTTCCTCTTTGAGCCTTTTTGCCAGGTGAGATCCTATGAAGCCTCCTGCGCCACAAACTAATGCCTGTTTCATGATTAGTCTCCTATGATGGTCAGTGATTAACGTTACCAATTAGCTCATAATAAGCCTGGGCGGCAGAGCGAAGGTTGTATTTGGTATCGATCGCTCGTCTTGCCTTATCGCCCATTATTTCCAATTTTTTCCGGTTATGATAAAGATTTAAGATGGTGTTTGCCAATCCCTCGTGGTCATCCAGTTGCACGACAAGTCCACATTCGCTTTCAACGACGATTCGAGCAATTTCTGATTTTGGGGACATGATCGCGATAATTGGAACGCCGGCGGCCATTGACGCGAAAGTTTTGGAAGGCACGGAAAGGCCCTCCTGGCCGGCGGACAAGGATACAAGGCTGAGGTTCGCAGTAGAAAGTGAAAAGCCCAGGTCCTGGCGGTCAACGTAAGTATGGAACATGCAATTGCTCAAGTGCCATTTAGCGGTGAAGTCCATCGCGTATTGTTTTTTCTGGCCCTCGCCGACGAACAGAAAGAGAATATCTTCCTGTTTTTTCAGGATTTTGGCGGCCTCCATGATGGTTTCCAGGTCGTGGAAGCGGCCCATGTTGCCGAAATAGCCGACAACAAACTTGTCTTTGAGATTCCATTTTTCCATAAACGGGTTTGGTTTGCCCCGGGCGGATAATATCAACCGATCGTCGCTCCATACGTGGATATTGTGAATTTTTTCGCCGTTGCGTTCGTGGGATTTGATTTTGGCAGCGATTACGTCCCGCATACATCTTCCAATAACGATAATAGCGGCGGAATGTTTGAAGACAAAGGCGTTGGTGCGGTTCCAGATTCGGGTCAGAAGTCCTCTTTTTTTCAGCAGGCCCAGATGGATGGCAGTGTCGGGATATACATCGAAAATCAGATAGATGTAAGGATTGCCTATTCTGAGGGTTCTCAACAGGGCACAGGAAACGGCCAAAAATGGCGGATTGGTAAGGACCATGACAGGCCGTTTCGAGCGGTCGAACAACAGGTAGAAGAAAACCGATACGGCAAATGTAATCTGATTGATTATTCTACCCGGTAAATTAAGTTTGGGGAATCGTGTACCCCATACGCGGGTTATACGAATGCCACGATGGTTTATGTGTCGTGGGATTTTTGAGTTTCGATCCATGATTGTAGGCGGGCCGCAAACTACTTCTATATTCATTCCTTCGGCAGTCAATTCCTCGCACAATTCAGTGAGCGTCTGTCCAGTTGAGATCAGCTCCGGATAAAACAATTGACACAGCAACAATAATTCCGGGGTTTTTTTACGGTTTTTGTCGTTTAGTATGTTTGTCGTCATGAGTATGTGTTCTTAGAGTCAGGCAGGGTCTGCTCGCAGGGAGAGTGGCTTTTTGATGCCCATCATCATTTTTTTCTTAATCATAAAGTACAGTGCTTTGCGCCTTTTCCAAAAGAACTTAAGGCAATCGAGAAGTCTGAAGTTTTTCAGATATAAGTTTAAGAGCGTTTTTTTCTGCCACTTCAGTAATTGACTGTAAGGCAGCCCCTCGATTTCCAGCACCTTTCCCCCGTATTTATCGTATTGGCTCCAGTCCTGCGAGAGCAGGCGGTAGCCGTACCTGCCCTGCAATGCCAAATCGAAGATCCGGGTGCCGGGATAGGGCACCATCAATCCTATAGCGATAAAATCGGTATTCAGGTTCACTGCCAGGTTCGATGTTTTCTTCACTGTTTGGAGTGTTTCTCCCGGATGCCCGAGAATATAGTAGGTGCCAAGCGTAATTCCCGCATCCTTTATGATTTTGACTGCTTGCTCGACTTGCTCAACGGTTATGGCCTTGTCGATGGTTTTCAATATTTCGTCGTCTCCTGATTCGACTCCCATTTCCAGGCTGTAGCAGCCGGCTTTTTTGGCCAGAGCGATCAACTCGGAATTGACAAAATTGGCACGAGTCAAGGCGCTCCATTTGATCCGCCCCGGAATGTTTTTTTCGATAAATAATTCCAACAGTTCCCGTGTTTGCCGGTTATCGAACAGAAAGATTTCGTCGGCAAAATTGAACGTGTGAGCACCGAAGTGTTCAATGGCATATTCCATCTCCTGAAGAATACGCGATGGTGATCTTCGCCTGACCTTTCTACCCAGCACCTGCATACAGAACGCGCAATTGTAAGGACAGCCCCTGCTGCTAAACATAACATAATAGGAATCTCTCGGAGCCAATGCCCGGGGGTCGTCCAAATAGTAGTGATGCATAGCCGGACCTGGCAAAGCGTCCAACTCGGCGGAGGTCATAAACGGGCGTGCTTCGTTGACTATTACCTGCTCCTGCTTTCGGAAAACAATACCCTTGATATTATCAAGTTGTGACGCCAAGTTTTTTTTCTGCAGGAATTCGAGCAATTCAATTGTGGTATGTTCTCCCTCCCCACAGATGCCGAAGTCGAAAACCGGGAACTCTTCCAGTGTTTTGGCCGGCAACGCGGTTACGTGGCATCCTCCGAGCACTATTGTAACGTTCAGCAGCGATTTGAGTTCGGCCGCGACCCGGGCGGCCTGGTTAATTTCATGCGTCATTGCCGTTACGCCGATCACATCAGGATTATAATCTTTGACACGGCATATCAATTCATCTTGCGACCAGGAATGGAAATAGGCATCGAATATTCTACAATCAAAACCCTTCGATTCGAGACAGGCGCTTATATACGCTATGCCCAGGGCCGGCTGTTTATACCAGTCAGCATAAGTGGCTGGAAGTTTGATTAATGCTATCTTCATGGGCAAGTCCATTATCCGTTTCCAAGAACACAGATTAACCGGGCCTATCTGCTGACCAAAGCCTGGACACAACAAAAACACTTGGGCATTTTTTAGGGAAAGATTTAGCGAGGCATTTGTCGCATATCCAAAACAATGGAAGTGTCGGGAAAAGCAAGCGTGGGACTGGAACATAGTGGTTTCCACGCCATCCAACAATTACAAGGCCTGCATCGTTGCAATATTTTTCAATTGTTTTGGGCGTGTACCAGTGCGATGTCACATCACTGGCAAGACTTTTGCCACGAAGATTGACCGTGAGGCCAAACGGCAGCAAAATGCTTGTGAGAGAAGGAAACGTGAAGACAAACCTGCATGTTTTAGATATGTTCAAAGATATTTTCCGAATTGCCTCGCGAGCGTGTGAGAGACGCCCCAGGACATTCACCATTATCACATAATCATATCCCTGCAAATCCATATCGATATCAAATACCGACATAACTCGAAATTTCGGCATCGGAAGCTCCCGGTCACTGCTGAAGCGTGTTTGCGCGACTTTCAGCATTTCTTCGCTTATATCTGTAGCAGTGACATCAGCTCCCCAGCGAGCGAGAACCTCGGTTATTCTACCCGTCCCACATCCTATTTCCAGTACCTTTTTGTCTTGCCAATCCTGAGCCAGGCTTTGCAGTATTGAAATCTGTCGATTATGCCCCCATTCCCCGGCCCTTCCGGTAAATCGTTGGCGGTCGTATGTCTTGGCGGTCTTTTCGTACAGTAAGTAATCTGCCTTGTCAGATTTTGATTCACTGTTCATCGCGATGAACCTTCCCTTTCAGTAATCGCTCATACAGATTTATCATGCGCTTTCCATTTTTTTCCACTGAGAAGTTATTTGCCGTTTCCAGTGCAGCCTGACCTGTCTGTCTTAAAATCTCAGGGTGGTTAATGGTGTACTCAAGGGCATTGGCAATGGATTCGCTGGAGAATCCATCCGTTAATATCCCAGCTTTACCTCCTAATAGCAACTCCGGGCACCCTCCGACAGGAGTCGATACAATACACTTTCCCATTGCCATGGCTTCCAGCGCAACCATCGGATGATCGCAAGGCCCCCTGGTCGTATTCCATGGGAAAACAACAAGGTCGGATTCCGCATAGAGGTTTTCAATACAATCGAGCAAACCGAGTATTCGAACATTATGGGCGAGTCCCAGTTTGTCAACAAGCCCCTTAATGTGATCATATCTGCCTGCATATTCCTTGATCTCGCTGGCATTCTCAATAGTCGCTACAAGATAAGGGGAAAGTCCCTTCTGAATAAGAAGCCGGACAGCCTCAAGCAATTCAACCAACCCCTTTTCCTTCGAGGCATTGCCGACAAAAAGAATTCTGGCCCCCTTCGATTCTTCAGGGAAGTAAACGCTGCTTTTGTGCTCCATCATGGGGCGGAATCGCCGCGAGTCCACAGACATCGGGATTAACTCAATTCTTTCGGGTAATATTCCAGCATTCTCTATAGACCGGCGAACATTACTTGTCACCGCGATGACTTTATCAAGTCTGTTAAAAAGGAGTTTTGCGGATAGCGACTTTTCCCACCACTGGCCGTAAAGTCCGCCGCTTGTGCCTAAAGGGCAATACAGCGAGTAAAGCCGAACAATAGAGCTTTGGTTGGCAGCTAAAGGCACAATCGCATAGGGATAAGTTCCTGAGTGACAATGCACAACATCGTAGTGCATTTCTCGCAATCGTTTTTTGAGATTGTGTCGCAACGACCAAACGGCACTAATGGCTTTTCCGACCAAGCCTGTGCCAATACTTTGCAACGGTCTGACGATCTCTCCGACAGGATGACGAGACAGATATTCCAAACTCTTTTGCGGAACTGGCGCCAGTATCTCTATCTGAATCCCCTGTTGCCTTAATTCGAAGGCCAGGGAAACGCAATTTGCGGCTGCGGCCCCAATGACAATTCCGGATTCTCCCAGAAGTAGTCGAGGCAGAAGATAACAAACCTTTAAACTCATTCGATACGTGGCTCCGGATGAAACGGTATAGACTTTCCACTTAGGATACAATCATATACCGCCAGATACTTTTTCACAATTCTATCCCAAGCATAATTCTTTTGGATCAAATCCTGCCCTCTTTGTCCCATTGCCACACGTTCCGACTGTGACATATTTAACAGTTCTCGAAGAGCTTGAGCCAACTCGGCTTCTTTCGACGGCACCCAGCGTCCCGCGTCAACATCCTGCAACTGCTTCCATGGTGTGCCTGTAGTGGTGATAACGGGTGTTCCACAAGCCAATGCCTCTGCTACAACGATCCCAAAGTTTTCGGAATAGGACGGCAGCACAAAAACGTCAGCCCGTCTTAACAGTGCTAATTTATCGCGACCTGTTACCATACCTGTCAAAAGGATTTTTGAAGCCAAACCATATTTATCGATCATCCCATCGATCACTTTCTTATAACCACGACTGTCTGGACCGGCGATGACAAGCAATGCGTCGCTATAGGCGTGGGTTCTGACCAACTCCGACCAGACTGGGATCAGTTGATCCAACCCTTTTTCCGGGCTTAGACGTGACATAAACAGCACTATCGGTCGATCTTTCAGTTGCGGGCGGCGATTTTGGGCTTCGGTTCGGTCAGGCAATTGCGTGTTTTCCTCCACATCCACTCCGTTTGGAATAACGGTGATCGGTCCCCGATATCCGGCCATGCGAAAGTGTTGGGCCTCGCGGGAGGTTACCGCATGCAGGCATGCGACCGCCTTAAACATTTTTCTGCCAAGAAGTGTAAGGTATAGTTTCTTTTTTAGCCTTTTATTAGCAAAGCTCCAGGGTTGAAAGGTGCCATGTGGCGTTAAAAGGCAGGGCATCCCGGCTTTAGAGGCGATTTTGATTCCACTATAAACGGGATGGTTCCATGTTCCGTGCATGTGTAGGAGATCGAAGGATGTGACCTGTGAAGAAAGTTCTCGTACCAGATCGGGTGAGCGAAACCATTTTTTAGGCCAGGCGGTATCGAACAGATGTACCGGAAACGTGGTATCGGAGAATTCCTGTTTGTCGTTCTTGTTTCCGGTAGCCCAGCAGGAGATGGAATGTCCCATTCTATCGAGGGATTGGCCAACATTTAGAGCCACCCTCGGAACTCCCCCATATTTCTCGGCCAGATAACCTAATACATAAGCGATCTTCATGAGTTTTAAAACCCAGTTAATTTTTAATGAGCCAAAAAGAGCCTGGCTCTCTATTTACTTGATTTTTCAAGATGGGACATTTTTCTGAAAGCTTTTTATAGTGGTTATGCATCAAATAATTTATTGCTCCTATAATTCTAAATTGGCTGTTAAAGGTCAAAAAGGCTTCCAGAAGATATTGTTCATTCCAAAAAAGGACACTATCATAAATCCATTCATCCAAATAATCTTTTGGAGTGAAAATATCATGAAGGTGAATCAAAACACCTGATTTTAATGTTGGCAATATTTCCAGATATTCAAAGAGAACGTCTCCTTGCGGCCTTATCATGTGTGAAGAGTCAATGAATAGTATATCATTAGAATTCAGACTCTTAAATATGGTCAGGTCAATATCTTCGACCTTGCTTCTTAATATCCGCGCACCTGTTTTTTCCAACCAGTTGTTTTTATACGGCTCGATACAAACAAGTTCACAATGATAATCAGAATCCTCCAATTTGTTCTTATTTGTGGCATTTAAGGCCATCAGTGTGGAGTTGCCGCTGCCAACCTCGATCATTTTTTTCGGCTTGAAAAGTCGGATTATATTGTATAAATATTCTGCATCACCGGATTTGAATGAATCATTATTATAGAAATATTCCAGTTTATTTTTTGTTCTTTCAACCGGGAATCGCTTTAGTTCTTCATTAAAATCGAACTTATTGAGGACATCGAGTTGTTCGTTTATGTTAAAATCAATTCCTGGTAAATTCCTGTCCTCACGAAGTGACTTTCGCAGTCGCTTCGGATTAAATAAAGGCTCACAATAATGGTCGTTTATAGGGAATACACCTATCTTGTATAAAATTGCCCTACTCAAGAATAAGCCTTTAAATCTCTTTTTTCTGAAATAATAAAGAGCGGTCGCCGATAGCGTTATAATAGGTGACAAAATAATATCTAACAATGGATGCAAACAGCATAATACAAACTCACGAAACATTTTCTTAATAATACTTTTCATATTTTTGCTCATTGTGACCAATAACTCAATGAGAAAACGCGAGATAGAATCTTAACGAGAATTCGGGTTTTTACAGGATAGTAATGCAGAAGGGCCGGCACGGAATATCTGCCACCACAGTTTTCCTTTAACGGAACGACAGGAAAGGTATTCTCGGAGGTAGTTAAGATTGGCTATTTGATAGAGTTTATAAACTTTTCTCCAAAACAATACTTTTCGGATAGAAAAACCCGTGATGTTTTCTTTCAAGATTTCGGTTCTTTCTGAACTTAAGGCTGCTGTTTGTTTATCAATAGATATCACTGTTTTGGCGTTTGCGTGCCAGCGGAATGCGCCAAGATATCGCGATATATGTGCCACCCGGGCGCCTTTTTTCATCATTTTCATCCACAGGTCGAGGTCCATACACAAATGGTAATCGGGATTAACACCGCCGGCGGCGTGAAAGAGAGAAGTCTTGAAAAAGACCGCCGGCGCCGATGCATGCCAAATGCCACGGAAGAAAAAGAATCTGCTTTGTTGGGGAAGTCGAACATATCGCGTGATTTTCCCATTATCATCCATGTATGTTACGTTTGCGGTTACAATATCCGGTTTTTGATTTTGTAAGTAGTTCTCCGCGATCGCTGTCAGGCAGCCGGGCAGCAGGACATCATCGCTATTGACCCAGGCAAAAAGCTCTCCGGTAGCCCTGGCGGATCCCTTCATGATCGCATCTGATTGTCCCCGGTCATTTTCACTGACCCAGTAATCCACATGGTCTTCATACTCGCGGATGATATCCGCGCTGCCGTCGGTACTGCCGCCGTCGATTATGAAATATTCCAGATTAGGATAATCCTGGGTGATAATCGATTCGATGGTTTCCCTGATGTACCGCCCCTGATTGAGCGAAGGAGTCACAATCGTAATTCGTGGATGGTTTTCAGGAAATGGTGTTTTCATATATTTCCACGAGTTCCTTTCCAAAAGATTGCCAGTTCCAGAGATTCTCAGTTCTGGGCCGAGCATTACACGCCATCTTTTCACACAGGCTCCGATTTTCCAGCATAGCGACAATCGCCTGGGTCAGAGCATCTTTATCACCAGGGGGGATTAAAAGCCCGGTTTGGCCATCTTCGATCAGTTCCGCATTCGATTCAATTTTGGTTGTTATCACGGGAACGCCTGCATATAAAGTTTCTAAAATCGACATTTGTGGATTTATGGAAAGTTTGCGAAACGGCTGTACCACAAGCAGAGCCTGTTCGAGAAGTTTTTCCAGAGTCACCCCACTGTCGTATGGATAGATGTGTACGTCGATATTCGCTACGCGTTTTTCCAATTCAAGCATATCCTGCTCAAATACATCATGGGGACGGACGGCGAAAACGAAACGGACATCCGGGTATTTCGGAGCTAATTCCACAAACGAACTCATGGCAAGATCGGCGCCGTTTTGATAACCCGCGTTGCGCCAGAACAGAACAGAGTTTTTGGGTGCGTTCAGCCTTGGCATGGGCATATTCTTGAAGACCCCCGGACGCAAAGTGCTGCACCTGTCATTTCCATACAGTTGCCTCCATCCGTCACGAACGTAACTTGAAGTAGCGATAAATTTATCGATACCTGCGAACACCTTTTTTGCGGCCAGATGCGACAATGCGGAAGTGTACTTTACCGGGTTTTTAACAGGGCTAAAAAATGCGTGTGAATTAATACCAAGCCGTTTCAGGCAACCCAGAATGAACCCGGTGTTGCTTCCTCCAAAAAAATGAACAGTATCGAAAGATTCTCTTCTCAAGAATGAGAATAACTGCCATACATGTTTTGGCGCTTTACTTATGCGCACACCTTTTTGGGGCCAGTTGCGAGAGGCGTGTTCAATAACATGAACCGCAACATCCTGACCAATATCACCGGGAAGAATATCTGCCTGGTTTGATTTTGTCGTAATGATAGTTACGTCATGGCCGGCATCGGCCAGCATTTTCGCCGCCATCAGTGGTATTTGCACATGTCCTGAAACCGCATTGCGGTATTGAGCCTGACAAAATGCTCCGACAACAAAAATTCCTATTTTCATTTTCAGTTTGTTTCCCCTGCCGGTTCACCGTTTTTTGATAATGCAATAGCCCCTGGATGCCCACCGCCAGAAAAACACTCCTGCGATTTTTTCGACAATACACCACGCTGGAACCAGCAAAGAGGGTATTCTGTTCAAAATCGTCTGTGAGAAAATCAATATGCCTCGTCGGCTTTCAACACAACAGTCCAATTCGTCGGCAAGCTGTGCGATCTGGTCAAAAGACAATTTTGTACTCTTGTTATCTTTCTTTAAGGGGCGCTGACTGTTGGCGAATTCAACCAGCACCAAGCCGCCTGGTTTCGCTACGCGGATCATTTCCCGTATCATTCGAAAGGCGTACTCTTTGGACTGGGTTTGGTTAGTAACCCTGATCGAGAAAACCAAATCGAACGTCGCGTCTTTTGCACTCAGGGCGGCCGCCTCTTCCTGGGCGAAAGTTATGTTATCCATTCCACGACATTTCCGGGTGGAAACTTCGATCATATCCGCTGACGGATCGACGGCCCGAACACAAAAACCGCTTTCGGCAAGACGTTTGGCAAAACGCGACGTGCCACAGCCCACTTCAAGTACCAAGGCGCCCTGTGGAACCCTGGCAACGGCTCTTTGGAGTTCTTTCCATTCGAGCGTATCAAAGGCAAGTCCCCGGCTGGTCACAAAACGTTGTTGGTCGTATTCGACAGCGGCACGGCCGCGATAAGCCGTGGCAACAATTGTGTTTTCTTCTTGAGTCATCATTACCTTCCCAGACCGTTATATACGCATACCGAATGAAAATGCCGAACAGTGTACCAATCGCTCAATTTGGAAACCATAGCGTCTCGGTTCCAATCTCTTTTATTTCCAAAGCACCATATCTTTCCGCAGAATCGCTTCCAGTTGACGAATATCTTTTTCGTAAAGTTTGTACAGGTGATCGCGAGTTTCCTTCGACATGGGGTTAACAGGCACTTTTTTGGTACCGAATAACTGTTTGACGCCGAGTTTTTTTCCAAGATTGACGATCCAGTCAAGATTTTTCGCTCTTAGAGCCGCGTTTGCCCTGGAAGCGATCTTGCATACCGGGGCGAATCCTGGAGCGGCACTTCTGTTGACTCTTTCTGTCCCGGCATGTTCCGGGAATCGATGGGCATCTATGCCAAGGAAGTCAGCTATCGCTTGACGAGTTCGCACAATGTCGTCAAAAATTTCCTCGTGAATTAAGATTAATATTTGCTCTCGCGAAAAATGATTCAGATAGTTTTTGAGATACCGGCTGTAGAAACCCCATTCGATACTTTTCGGTTCGTCTGACATAAATTCTTCGAATGTTTTTCTATAGTTTTGCCACTGGATGCGAAAGCGGTAATGAGAGTATGCCCTGTCGATAGGATTGCGCAAAATCAGGATAAGATGGGAGATCATCGGCATTGTCGCAATTCGCTGCGGACAGCAATCAGGGAACAAATAGTGAGGCGTTATCTCTCCCACCGCCTTATATCCATTTGTCTGAGACGGGAAAAACTTTTCATACCATTGGGGGCCGTAACTGTAATTCCGGTCAAAGAAGTGTACTTCCTTGCGGCGGCGGGGAACAAACACTTCTGGATGACTATTCAATAACTCGTGCAGCCATGTGGTTCCGGACCGTGGAACGCCTATGCCAAGAAACGTTGGAAGCATTACCGTATTTTTCCTTTAGGGAACCTCTAAAAATTCATTTTTACTACGAACGGCTGCAATTTCCGTCAGCATCGTTATCGGCCAAAAATCGTCCTCAACGTAGTTGAAACTACGCCT